>ENA-ORBV01003644-ORBV01003644.1-microbial-mat-metagenome-genome-assembly--contig:-NODE-3644-length-30551-cov-5.948645_pt1 | contig 30551 bp, 29 predicted proteins | sample MGYA00237777_ERZ505514 | MGnify/ENA primary metagenome ERZ505514 (study PRJEB26160, sample SAMN06269048) | microbial mat metagenome | isolation source: Oligotrophic lake microbial mat | place... | reverse complement strand
GCAGTGTGCCCAGGGCTTGTTGCATTTCATCGGTGTAATCGTTAGCCAGCGGATCGTCCGCGGCCACCGGCACATCGATCGTATTTTCGGTCCCGACCACTTTCAGTGCCGGCCCGCGCCGCCAATGATCGACTACGCGACGCCGCAAAATGGCGACCAGCCAAGCGCGTTCGCCACGTCCGGCATCGAACGACTTCAGGCTTTTCCAGGCTGAGCGGAAGGCATCTTGAACTACATCTTCGGCCTCGTGCCGATCGCCGACCATGCGGTAAGCGATGCGAAACAAGGCCGGACCGTGCTCGCGCATGCGCGTGACCGCCGACGATCCCTCGATCGCCGAGGTCCGCATGGGCGCGCTGTCCAAGCTCGAGTACGTCGGCATGCAGGGCAACCAGCAGACTGCGTCCGCGCTCGTCGTGGTCGGCAAGGACGACTTCATCACGCCGCCCACCGTGCGGCATCCCGACAGCACCACCAATGCGCGGCGCAGCCGAAGGCCGTTAGTTGCCGGTCACGCCGCCGCTCGATACCAGTCATTGGATTGGCAAAAGTGAATCCAATGGAGAGGCAGTCCCACCTGCGGCGACCTTCAGCACATGTGTGTAGATCATGGTGGTACTGACATCACTGTGGCCCAACAGTTCCTGCACGGTACGTATGTCGGTACCGCCCTGTAGCAAATGTGTTGCGAACGAATGGCGCATGGTATGAACAGACACCGGCTTGGCAATCCCAGCCTGCATCACTGCCTTTTTCAAAGCACGTTGCAAGCGCTCCTCGAACAGGTGATGGCGTCGCACCACGCCACTACGGGGATCGGTAGACAAAGTGGGCGACGGAAACATCCAGAACCATCCCCATGTATTCCCTACCTTTGGATATTTGGCTTCCAACGCCTGAGGGGTGTCCACACCGCCGCGCCGTGCCTGCCGATCAGCCTCCCACAAACTGCGTGCCGTCAGCATTTGACGCCGTAGCGCATCTTCCAACGAAAGCGGAAGCATCACCACCCGGTCTTTATTGCCCTTGGCCTCACGCACAATAATGGCGTGTCGATCAAAGTCCACATCCTTGACGCGCAGGCGCAGCCCTTCCATCAAGCGCATGCCCGTGCCGTACAGCAAGCGAGCCAGAAGGGCGGTAGTGCCTTCCATCTGCACCAAAAGGCTTGCAACCTCGTCTCTGGTCAACACAGTCGGAATACGCTTTGTTTGATGGGGTCTGCCGATGTTGTTGAGCCAGGGCAAATCGATGTTCAACACCTCTCTGTATAAAAACAGGATTGCGCTCAGGGCCTGGTTATGAGTAGAGGCCGATACCTTGCGCTCGTTGGCCATCATGGACAGAAATGCCTCTACATCATGAACCCCCATGTCACGCGGGTGGCGCATACCGCCGGGTTGAGTAGCACTCCAACGGACAAAAAAGCGCACCCAATACTGGTAAGCCTTCTCGGTCTTCAATCTATAGCGCATGTAACGAACCCGCTCACGAACTTGATCGAGCAAGCGGGCAGACTGCAGTGGAGGCGCACCGGGTTTCATGGAAAATTTATACCTGTTTATTTGTCCAGTATATGGACTGGAAAGCCAACAGGCAAGCGGGCTTCGCTGTTTTTCCAAAAAAGATGTATCGTCACGCTCCGGGTGTATCAACCGGGCTGACCTAACTACATTACGTTGTATCGCATGTGCCCAGCCAGCATGATTGACGATCCCCGTTCCAAGGTTTGCGCTCGTTGCGTTTGCTCGGCGGGGCGGTCACTGTTCCGGGTTGCCGTTGTTGGCGCGCCAAAAGTTGGCAGGGCCAGGCACTTGATGCAAAGTTGCCGTCTCGGCGATCTGCCTGCCAGGTCTTTCGCAATCGGGGCCGGTCACGGGGCAAGCGCGCCGCACACTTGCCAGCTTTCATGGCGGCAACAACGTCCGAGTTCGCCTGCCAGTCTGGCGTTGACAATGGCGGCTTCATACAACAAGGCAGCCCAACGGATCGCCTTCGGCGACCGCTGGCCTCTACGTTAGGCGTCACAGAATCCACGACACTCATGCCAACGCTTGCAAATGCATACGTTCGACTCGAGCGTGCCGATGAACACCTGCAAAGCATTCGTCAACTTGCAGAGGAGATCTGTGTGGCGCAGGCAGAGGCCACTAGAGTGGAGATCCCTCCCGGCAAGATCATCGCGCCGGGCGAGTTCGGTCACGTATTGACGGTTGAATCTGCAAACACGCCAATACCAGCAAAACTTGGAGTCTTAATAGGCGACTGCATAAATAGCTTGCGCTCCTGCCTTGACTACCTTACTACGGAACTTGCTGAACTCGACTCTGGCGAAGCTAAGCAGCGAAATCAGTTCCCTGTTGAGAAGTCGCCGACAGATTTTATGAGTAAGAGGAAAACATTTCTGAGAGGTGTTTCCGATAGGAACGTTGAGAAGATAGAAAGTCTGCAACCCTACAACGGTGCCGATTGGACAAGAAATCTTGCCCGGCTTAGTAATTGGGATAAGCACAATAGGCTGCTAGTCGTTGCGCACGACTATTTAGTTGGCGCAACTATCTCGCCTAACGAGGCATTTTCAGCAGCGGATGCCCCATTGAAGATCACAATGCATATACAACCATCATTGCGAATTCAGTTTGAGGATGGTCTTCAACTTCTCGAGGCACTCACCGAAGTGCGAATTGGTACCCAGAGCACGCTCGAATACTTTGCACCACAGTTCAGCGCGGAATGACGCCTAACGAACAAGGTTAGATTGTGCGAAGCCACAATCTGAACCGGTTGTTGGACGAGCCCGGTGAACGAGGCTGCGGTGCCACTGCAAATAGCTTTTGGTGATTCCCCGGACCGATGGTCTGGGAGGCGCTTTCGATGCGCTGCAGAGCCTGGTCGCAAGCGCCATTGCAACGCTTGCGATTTACCCAGTGCATTTTCAGTTTCAATTCCAGGCCTTGCGCGCTGAAACTTCCCCCCCACATGGACGCGTTTCCCCCCCAACAGCGCAACGCCTGTTTTGCCGAATGCGCGCCAAGGGTTGGCGTTATTGCATCGACACCCTGGCCAGTTCTGCCTCAGACCGCCATCGCCCAGGTGAGGGCGGCTCAAAGCGCGTTTGCACAATGCGCATCGGCTCCCCGCAGCACGGACAGCGCAGTGCGGCGCGTGGCTTCACCCAGGCAGTGATTGCAGCGGGGACAATTTTCATCAACACCACTTGCAACAGCGCAATCAGGCATTTGCTGTTGGGGTGCAGAAACCCGAAGTTGCGCGAGCGACGAAAGCCCTTTGGCAACACATGCTGCATCAGCAGCCACAAGAACGTGGCCCCGCTGACCGTGCGCACAGCGTTCTGGCCGGTCTTGGCGTCGCGGTAGCGAAAGCTGACCTCCCCGTTGTCGCAGCGCACGATATCTTTCTCCTGGATCACGCCCCGGTACAGATAACGCCCCAGATACACCAGGGCCTTCTCCCCCGTACCCACATGCTTGCAATCCACCACCCACTTCTGGGGCACATCACACGGCAGCACCAAGCCCGCATCGGTGATGGCCTGCAGCAGTTTGGCTCGAAACACTTTGGCCAAGGCGGTGTGATTGAACAGGTAGTGCGTGCCTTTGGTCTGGCTGCGTTTGACGCGCCACAGGCGTTTGCCGGCATCCAGCGCACCCGCGGGCATGGCCAGATGCACATGCGGGTGGTAGTCCAGCCGGCGCGACTGGGTGTGCAAGACCGCCACCGCGCCGGCGCGGCCCTGAAGCTGTCGGTCGTTGTGGCAGAAGGTGTCAAGTGTCTGCCACGCACATTGCACCAACAAGCCATACAACTCTCTGGGGAACGCGCCCCCAACAGCGGCACGCTGTTCAAAGTGATGCATGCATTGGGGCTCAAACTCTCGGTGCAGCCAGCTACAGAGAACCCCTGAGTCGCAGCGACCGGATCGGAAGGTGGCCTTGTGCAAGGCATGGGCTGGCTCACGACAGAACAACTGGTGTGGAACGACAAGGGCTCCAGTCCACCCACGCCCCCAGCACTTACAAGATCCCGGCAGGCGGCGACACCCATGAACACTTCAAGGTCGATCTGTGGCCCGGAGCCAACCGCGAAGACAACGTCGGCGCCAGCAAGGCCGTCGGCGAGCCGCCTTTCATGCTGGCGATCAGTGTGTGGGAGGCGATGCGGGCAGCGGTGGGGGCAGGGAAGGCCGATAACGAGCCTGAGGTGATGATTGCGCCAGCCACGGCTGCGAATGTGCTGAAAGTCGTTCGGTATCTCTGGCAGCCGGTCGGGCTTTATGACCTGTTATTTGCGTTTGCTGTCAGCAAATCATCGCACGGAACGTTGTCGGTGCAGAGCGAAAAATGGCTTGCGCAAGGGGATCAGATGGCTGGGTTTGTGACGGCGGATCGGAAGACGGCATGGCTACTACCGCCCTCGACGGAGGACTGCTTGAACGAGGACCACCTGGCCCGCTTTATCGTGGAGGTGGTTGACCAACTCGACCTGAGCGACGGCACGCGGCTCAGCAACACACCACCCAGCCACTTTGCTGGCCGTCCTGGTATACGGCTGCGCAACCGGCATCTTCTCCAGCCGCACGTTGGAACGCGCCACCTGCGACTCCGTGGCGTTTCGCTTTATCGCCGCAGGCACGCATCCCGATCACGACACGCTTGCCAAGTTTCGTCGGCGCTTTATCGGGAGGCTTCAAGCGCTGTTTGTTCAGGTGCTCGAATTGGCCAAGCAGATGACGCTGCTCAAGCCGAGCACGGTTTGCCTGGACGGCACCAAGATACACACCAACGCCTCGCGCCACAGCGCGCTGTCGCGCGGTCACATCGAGAAGCTCGAAGTCCAGATCAAGGCTGAAGTGGCCGAACTCTTTGCCCCGGCTGAGTCTTCCGATCAGGCCCACGTCCCCGATGGGGTGAGCCTGCCCTGAAAGATCAAACGCCGAGAGGACCGGCTCGAGGTGATGGCCGCTGCCAGGACCAAGATTGCCGCGCTGTCAACCTCACGCAGCCAAAAAAGCGCGGTTGCTGACAACCGTTGACAAGGTTTTCACTATGAGCGTTTTACGAAACCGACCTTCTGTGGATCAATGACTTGCGTGGGCAAAATCGCCCGATCCCCGGGAAAGCGGGGGCGAGTTGAAAGGGATGGGTTAGCGGACGCGCTGCACCTTATCCAGAGTCACGGCTAGAGCCCTGTTGGCAATCGTCCCGTCCGCCAGATTGAAAGAGCGGAAGCACCAGCCCATGCGGGATCAAGCGTGCCGGAATACAAATGACAGTTCGTCGGCCAGCGCATCGCGGGCGTTGGTCCTGCTCGCGGCGTCCTCGAAAGCGCAAAGCCGCGCGCCGACCAGTTGATTGGCCAGGCTCAAGAGATCCGAAGCGCCTGCTCCAGTCGACCCAACGTCCGCCTGCGCGCTCAAGCCAAGCGCGACCACCACGCTGAGCAGGCTTGCGAATGCCGATGCGCGGTTCTGCCCCTGAATTTCGCTTTGCGTCCATGGCGGCATATTGCCGTCGTAGACGGGCCGCGTTTGAAGCAGGGACTCGAACAACAAGACACAAAGCCGCAGATTTTGTTCGCTGTCGGTCGCGTCGTGCCCGCTCGGGCTTGTATTCAGACGCGCCACCATTGCGGGGTTGCGCGCCAGCACCGTCCAGTACGCTTCATTGATCAGGCGCTGGCGCACCATAAGACCTGAAGTCGACCTGGTTTCCAGCGCATGGCGGATCAACCAGTAGAAAACGCTGGTGAACAAGCGCGAAGGATCGTGGTTGTCGGCATTCCTGAAGTAGCTGGCAAGCGGCAATAACTGGAAGTGGAGCTTTCTGTAAGGAGCATCGGAAGACGCTGCAAGTGCTGCGGCGTTTTCCGCGCTCTCCAGCACAAGGCCGGTAGCTTGCGCGGCAGACTCGACGAAATGTTGCAACTTGGGTAGCTGGCGGGCGCCTGGGGCCCCCATTTGCTCGAGCATCCCTACCCCGGACTGAAAATCCTGCAGTAACCAGCGCGCTCCATGTTGCAGATGAAAACGCAGCGTGCGGGCCTCGTCCTCGATTGCGAGCCGCAAAGCGGTGATTGGCGGTTGGGCCGTGCGTGCTGGAGGTGGTGTAGGTGGTGTAGGTGTCATGGGCAAGCCTGACGGCGCGACCCGCTGGTGCAGGAATGGCGGTATCGGATGGTTGGCATAGTGGTCGATGGCGTGGCCCGGAGATTCACCACATTAGCATGATCCCTGCAGTTTGCCTGGCGATGCAATAATTTTGCACTTATGAACCGTGTTGTGTCCAAATGAGGAGCCATAGTGGCCAAGTCCGCGAAAACCGCCATTGAACCGCCAGCGCCGCTTGAGGAGGGCGCGGGGCATCGCAACAAGCGCATGCGACTGCGGGTCGCGTGGATGTATTTTGTGGAAGAGATGACCCAGAATGAGATCGCGCAACGCCTGGGCATAGGACGGGTGAAGGTGGTCCGGCTGTTGTCGGACTTGCGTGAACGCAATGAAATCAAGTTCCGGATCGACAGCGGCGTGCCGGAGTGTATTGCGCTCGAACGCGGGCTTGAGAAGGCGCTCGGCCTTGGCGAAGCGGTCGTCGTGCCGCTGTCCGGCGCCCTGGCGGATGCGACTGTTTCCGTGGCCGTGGCTACCGGCCAGTACGTTTCCGGGCTTTTGCGCCCGGGCCTACGAATTGGTGTCGGCTGGGGGCGCACATTGCATGAGTCGCTGCGCTTCATGACCGAGGTTCCGATAGCGGACATGGGCGTGATCTCATTGTTGGGCGGGATGACCAAGGTGCGGCGCTTCAACCCGTCCGAGTTTGCCTGGCGTTTCGCCAACCTTTTTCAGGCCGAGTGTTATCTGATGACCGCGCCGGCCGTCGTCGATTCGTCCCAGACGCGGCAGGTCCTGATTGACCATTGCGGCTTGGGAGATGTCTTCGAGCAGGCAAAAACGCTCGATGCGGTGCTGGTCAGCGTCGGGGATGTTACGCCCGGCGGGACTGCCTACCGACATGGCGTGGTGTCCGAGGAGTTGCGTCGGCGCGTCGTCAAAAAGGGTGCGGTGGGCGACATGTTGTTCAATTACTTCGACAAGCACGGGCACCTCATCGACGACCCGATCCAGGGCTGCGTCGCGTCGGTCCCGCTGGATACCCTCAAAGCGGTACCGACCCGTATCGTGGCATCCGGTGGTCCACAAAAAGTCCAGGCCCTTTTCGGCGCGATACGGCTGTTCAACCCTACCACGCTCATCACCGATGAACACACTGCAGCTGCGCTATTGAAGCTTGCGGCGCGCGCGCGCTGACGCCATCCCGTCCCTCGCAATTGCGGAGAGCAAAGGTTCTCCCGATCGGCATGCTTGCAGATTCGCCCTGCGCAGCGTGTGAACATAAGTACAAAGTAGAAAACAAATGTACACTGCTGTCAGAAATCCATCAACCGGCTTTGCAGCTCGTTTTTGCAGACCGCACGCTTGAACTTCCAGGGGCACCATGAATCTTTTCACACCCAGCGGGTTGGCTGCGGACTTGCAGGCACTCGAATTGTCAGGCAAGCCGATACGCATCGGGCTGATCGGATCGGGCATGATGGGGGCCGACATAGTCGTCCAGGTGCGACAGATGAAGGGCATCGTGGTGGCGGCAATTTCCGACCTCAACCTGCCAGCGGCCATTGCCGCGCTCACGCAGGCCGGGCATGATGCGGACGCCTACCGCACCGTCAACACGGCCAGTGCTCTCGAACAGGCGATCCACGCGAACCGCATCGCCATCACGCAGGATTCGCAGCTGGTGGTCAGTTCTGGTTTGATCGACGTAGTGGTGGATGCGACGGGCAAACCCGCGGTGGGCGCCGCAATCGGTCTGACCGCGATGGAACACGGCAAACACCTGGTGATGATGAACGTCGAGGCCGATGTCACCATCGGTGCCTACCTCAAACACGAGGCTGATCGGTTGGGCGTGATTTATTCGCTGGGTGCTGGCGACGAGCCCAGTGCTGCCATGGAGTTGATCAATTTCGTTTCCGCGCTGGGCTACCCGGTCATTGCGGCCGGCAAAGGCAAGAACAACCCGCTGAATGTTGACGCCACTCCAGACGATTACGCTGAAGAGGCTGTTTCCAAAAACCTCAACCCGCGCATGTTGGTTGAATTCGTCGACGGTTCCAAAACTGCAGTTGAGATGGCGGCGATCGCGAATGCCACCGGCCTGGTGCCGGATGTCGCAGGGATGCACGGGCCTGCCGCTTCCCTGAAAGATCTGCACAAGGTGCTTTGTCCGGTCGCAGACGGTGGCATTCTGGCACGCAAGGGTGTGGTCGACTACACCGTTGGCAAGGATGTGGCGCCAGGCGTGTTTGTGGTCGCGGAGATGGCCCATCCCCGGCTGCGCGAGCGCATGGATTATCTGAAGTTGGGGACAGGGCCGTATTACACCTTCTACCGTCCCTACCACCTGTGTAGCCTGGAAGTGCCGCTGACCTGTGCCCGCGCGGTTTTATACAAGCGCGCCGACATGGCGCCTTTGCCCAAACCGTCGGCCGAGGTCTGCGCCCTGGCCAAGCGCGACTTGAAACCCGGCGACAGGCTCGATGCGATCGGCGAATACACCTACCGGGCCTGGGCCATGTCGGCGGTCGAAGCGCGCGAACGCAATGCCGTGCCGTGTGGCCTGGTCGAAGGCAGCACGGTCAGCCAGACCATACGCAAGGGCGAATTGCTGAGCTATTCCAACACCACAGTGGACCCGACCGCCCGCATCGTCGAATTGCGCCGCCGCCAGGATCGCCTGGTCTACGGTTTGTAGGGAGAACCCATGAATGCAACCAGAAGGGAAGGGCTGCCGCTGGTGTACGGTCGGCTCGACAAAACCGCGCTTCGCAAGGCTTTGCGCCAGATGATCCTGATACGCCAGTTCGAGGAAGGCGCCGAGCAGGCTTACATGCGCGGCCTGGTGCATGGGACCATGCATCTTTCCATCGGTCAGGAGGCCACCGCGGTCGGTGTCGGCACGGCGCTGCAGCAGGGCGACTACATAACGTCCACCCACCGCGGCCACGGCCACTGTATTGCCAAGGGTGCCGAACCGAAATACATGTTTGCCGAGTTTTTCGGAAAGGACACCGGGTATTGCCGGGGCCGGGGCGGCTCCATGCATATCGCCGACGTGGCCAGTGGGAACTTGGGCGCGAACGGGATTGTGGGCGGTGGCATCCCGATCGCGGTCGGAGCCGCGCTAGCCCTAAAGCAGCAACGCAGTGCGCAGGTGGTAGTGTGTTTTTTTGGTGATGGAGCGAACAATGAAGGCGCGTTCCACGAGAGCCTCAACATGGCGGCGATCTGGAAGTTGCCGGTGGTCTTCGTGTGCGAGAACAACCAGTACGGCATGTCGATGTCGGCCGAGCGCTCCACAGCCGTGAAGCGGGTCTCCATGCGTGCGGTCTCCTATGGCATGCCGGGGGTGACGGTGGATGGGAATGTATTCGACGAGGTGGCCGATGCGGCATTCCTGGCCGTTGAACGGGCGCGCTGCGGTGGTGGCCCTTCGCTGCTGGAATGCCTGACCTACCGGCACCGCGGGCACTCCAAAAGTGATCGCAACCGTTACCGTACCAAAGACGAAATAGATGCCTGGATCGCGCGCGACCCGATTCAGCTATTCCAGCAGGACCTGATGGCGCACGGTCTGATCGAACAGGCAGAAGTGGATGCCCTGGGCAAGAGCGTGGAGCTGGAGATCGAGGACGCTCTCAAATTTGCGCAAACCAGTCCCGCCCCCGGGTTGGACAGTCTGACCGACTTTGTCTACGCCAGACGACCGCAGGAGGTGCATGGTGGGCAGTGATGCGCGCGAATTAAGCTATTCGCAGGCGATTCAGGATGCTCTGGCGATTGCCATGGAGCGCGACGAGCGCGTGTTCCTGATGGGTGAAGACATCGGCGTCTATGGTGGCGCGTTCCAGGTGACGGGCGACCTGCAGCAGCGCTTTGGCGAGGAGCGGGTGATGGACACGCCGATTTCCGAACTCGCTGGCGCCGGTGTGGCAGTAGGCGCTGCCTTGCTGGGGCGCCGTCCGGTCTACGAATTCCAGTTCTCCGACTTCGCGACGCTGGCCATGGAGCAAATCGTCAACCAGGCCGCCAAGATCCGCTTCATGCTGGGCGGCAAGGCTTCGGTTCCGCTGGTGATGCGCTTTCCCTGTGGTTCAGGCACAGGGGCTGCGGCCCAGCATAGTCAGAGCCTGGAGGCCTGGTTTGCCCATGTGCCTGGCCTCAAGGTGGTGCAGCCGTCGACGCCCCACGATGCAAAAGGGCTGTTGTTGGCTGCTATCGAAGACCCGGATCCGGTGATGTTCTTTGAGCACAAATTGCTCTACAAAATGAAAGGCCCCGTGCCGGAGGGCTATTACACCGAACCGCTGCACGAAGCGCGGGTTCGCCGCTACGGCAGTGATGTCACCGTAGTCGCGACTGCCATCATGGTGCACCGGGCGCTGGAGGCTGCAGAGAAGCTGGCTGAAGAAGGCATTTCGGTGGAGGTTATCGATCTGCGCTCCTTGCGGCCGATGGACGACCGCACGCTGGTGGACAGTGTCAGCAAGACTACGCGCCTGGTGTGCGTCTACGAAGGTACCAAGCAGCTGGGGATTGGCGCTGAAGTCAGTGCCATGATCGCCGAAAGCGCGGCTTTCGACCGGCTCGATGCGCCCATCATCAGGCTGGGTGGCGCAGACTGCCCGCTGCCCTACAACCCGGAACTTGAAAGGGCCGCGGTACCGCAGGTTCCCGACATCATTGCCGCCGTGCGCGCTTCGGTCCGGGGACGGCGTTGACATGGCTGTAGAGGTCATCCTGCCGCGTGTGGACATGGACATGACCGAGGGCAAGGTTGCGCTGTGGCATGTCAGGAACGGCGATACGGTTTCCAAGGGCCAGGTTGTTTTCGAGATGGAAACGGACAAGGCGACGATGGAAGTCGAAGCGACGGCAGACGGCGTTGTTCAGGGCATAGCGGACGGGGTGGGCGAGCCAGTGCCGGTTGGAAAAGTGCTCGCGTGGATCCTCCGTGCCGGGGAGTCATTGCCGGTAGAGGGTGAGCCCGCACCGGTCGCGCCGAAGCCGCTCGACTTTGCTGCATCGCCCGCTTTGCGGGAGCAAGCGGCTGCATCGGCGCATTTGTCTGCCCCTGGCGCGATGGCAGAATTGGTTCGTGCAACCCCATTGGCGCGAAGCATTGCGCGTGAGCGCGGTATTGAACTCGGCGCTATCCAGGGCTCGGGTCAGCACGGACGTATATACGCTGGCGATCTTGCGCAAGCCGATTCGAGCGGCCTTGCCCGGGCTGATGCAAGCGATTCGCTGCACCTGCACTGGTTCGCCCGGCATGGCGGAACGCCATTGGTGCTGTTGCATGGCTTTGGCGCCGATCTCGGCTCCTGGCGTCCGCTGGCGGCTCAACTGGGCGATGTGTCCGTGTTGGGCATTGACTTGCCCAACCATGGCAAGTCCGCGCGTATTGCAACGCGCGGTTTCGCCGAGCTGGCGCGCCGATTGGTTGATCGGTTGGATGCAGAAGATGTAGGGGCAGTCCACCTGCTGGGGCATTCCCTGGGTGGCGGAGCTGCGCTCGCCATGGCCGGTCTGCTGAAGGAGCGTCTGCATTCCCTGACCTTGCTGGCACCCGTTGGCATGGGTCCTGAAATCAATGGGGCGTTCATTCACGGCCTCCTGCGCGCTGGCCGGGAAGAAAGCCTGCGGCCGTGGTTGGCGCAGCTGTTTGGCAATACTGGCTTTCTCAGTGCGTCGTTTGTGGCAACTGCTCTGCAGCAACTTCGCCCGCAGGAAAAGCGCGACGCATTGGCGGCCATGGCCGATACGTTTTTCCCGGATGGCACGCAGGCAGAGCTATTGCGCGACTGTTTGATCGGCCTGGAGATGCCACTCAAGCTGGTGTGGGGGACGCTGGACCGGGTGATACCGCCGCACCAGTCTTTGGGCTTGCCGGGCAGTGTTGCGCTGCACACCTTGCCAGGAGTGGGTCATTTGCCGCAGGTCGAGTCTGCGGATTTGCTGGCCGCGCTGGTGCGTTATCAGATCGCGGCATCAAAGCCAGGCGAGCTATAAAAGGCGGCACACCATGCGTGTTCTTGTAAGCAACGACGACGGCCATTTCTCTGCGGGTATTGCCGCCCTGGAGCGGGCTGCGTTGGGCCTGAGCGATGACGTATGGGTGGTTGCGCCAGAGCGTAAACGTAGCAGCATGGGGCACAACGTCTCGCTGCACGAAGACTTCACCATGACAAAGCTGGGCGAGCGGCGTTATGCCTGCTCGGGCACGCCGGCCGATTGTGTGATCGCGGCGCTGGCCTGGTTGTTCAAGGATTCAGCCAGACCCGATCTGGTGTTGTCGGGTATCAACGAAGGGCGCAATATTGGCGAAGACATCGCGTATTCCGGCACTATGGCAATCGCCCGCGAGGCGAGCTTCTGGGGCATTGCAGCGGTCGCCTTTTCGGGTCCCAAAAGTATCGACTTTTCAGCGACCGCAACGCGCGATTGGTTGTCCCAGTTGGTGCGTCGTCTCGGTGGCAACGTAGGCGCATGGCACCGCCCCGACCACTGGCTCAGCATCAATCTGCCAGCGGCGGTGCCCGCTCTGGTTCGGCATGCCGTGCCCGGACGCGCCAAAATTGCCTCGGTCGTGGAAGCCGATTGCATCCATGAAGGTGTCACAAAGCTGCGCTATTCTGCCGCCCGACAGATGCAGGCTGTGGCAAACGACGAACTGTCGCAGCTCGGGGGCGGATGCGGGGCGGTTTATCGCCTGTGCTGGAACGATTTTTCTGCGGTGGAAGAGTCAACACTTGACCTCATCAACGCTCATTCTTCCACTGTAAGCCGGGTTTAGCCTCGAATACAAGGATGAATCGCATGAACCCACTTGATTTGCCGCTCAAGGTGCTGCGCATCCTGCCGAGTCCTCTGGCGCTGCCCATGGCGCTCAAGAACTTCTCGGAAGGGTTGCGCGCGCGCGCGGAGGCGGCGGCCGCCCCGGCCCCGAAATCGCGGCCCGTCTATGCTGATGACAGCCAAGTCTGCGGTATCCAGATCGGCGAGGTCAGCGCCGACATAGCCATTATCTGGGCGCGTTTGCCTTATCCGGCGGACGTAGAGGTGGCCTGGAGTTCGGACGGGACGCATGGCACCTGGAACCGCGTGTGGGCGCCGCAGGCGCTTGAAGTGACGGACTACACCTCACGGGTGCAATTGTCGGGGCTGCCGCCGGATGCCAATGTGCATGTGAAGGTCACGGCGTCTGGCCTGGAGGCCGCGCACGCGGCGCCCTGGGTTCGCGATTCGGTTTTCCGTTCAGCGCCGGCGACAGCGCGGCTGATTCGTTTTGCCTGGTCGGCCGATGTAAACGGCCAGGGCTTTGGCATCAATCCGGGGTTTGGCGGCTTGCGCATTTTCGAGACCATGCGCAAACGCGACCTGGACTTCTTTGTGCACTGTGGCGACACCATTTACGCCGACCATCCCATGCAGCCTCGGGTCGAGGACGAACGGGGGCGCGAGTGGAACAATGTGGTGACACTGGCCAAGAGCAAAGTGGCCGAGTCTATCGCCGAATACCGGGGGAACTTCCGCTACAACTGGCTCGACCCTTCCTTTGTCCGGTTTTGCCAGGAGGTGCCTCAAGTTGTGATGTGGGATGACCACGAAGTGGTGAACAACTGGTCTCCCTCCTTGAACCTCATGCGCGACAAGCGCTACAAGTGCAAAGACCTCAGGCTGTTGGCAGCCACTGCGGCGCGTGCGTTTCGCGAGTACTCGCCGCTTCCGCTGGAGGGCTTCGGCGGTGCGGGCATTCTTTACCGGCAAGTGCGCTACGGGCCATTGCTGGACGTGTTCGTGCTGGATATGCAGTCGCACCGCGGACCCAACTCGCACAACCTGCAAACGCAGAGCAGTGGCGATACGGCGTTCCTGGGCGAGACGCAGGTGGCCTGGCTGGAGCAGGCGCTGCTTGCATCTACCGCCCGATGGAAGGTGATCGCGGCCGGGATGCCACTGGGCATCAACGTTGCCGACGGGCACGATGCCGACGGCTGCGTGAAATGGCAAGGCGTCGCCAACGGCGATGATGGCGCGCCCAAAGGACGGGAAATCGAGCTTGCCGGCCTGCTGTCGTTCATGAAAAAAAACTCCATTCGCAACACGGTCTGGATATGTGCCGACGTTCATTACACTGCCGCGCATTATTTCGACCCCGAAAACGCGGCGTTCAAAGACTTTCTGCCGTTCTGGGAGTTCGTTTCCGGGCCGCTCAATGCTGGCTCCTATGGCCCGTTCAATCCCGACGGAACATTTGGAACCCAGGTACGCTATTCGCGTGCGTCGCCGGTCCGCGCGGCGAGTCCCGCCGCCGGTTACCAGTTTTTCGGAGAGGTCGAAATCGATCCCCACTCCCTGTGCCTGACCGTCAAGCTGTGCGACATCGATGGTGTCGTACTGCATGCGGAGCAGATTCAAGCGTTGTGATGCGTGGCGCAGACCGCAACACTACCGACAACCTCAATTGCCCATCAATACCCACTCAGGAGACATCACCATGCAACGTCGTTCCTTAATCAAAGCCGCTAGCGGACTTGCCGCGCTCGCCAGTACCGCGCAGTTGCGCGGGCAGTCGTCATTGCCGCCGATCAAAATCATTGTCCCGTTTGCTGCCGGCGCCGGTAGCGATGCCATGGCCCGATTCATTGGCGCCGAACTGGGCAAGTCGCTCGGACGCCAGTTTGTTGTTGAAAACCGAACCGGCGCCGGGGGCGCTGTCGGAGCCGACTTGGTAGCAAAGAGCGCACCTGACGGGCAGACACTTTTGTTCATTGCCGCACCGTTTACAACGGTGGCAGCCATCGATGGCGCGCCCCAATACGATCCGAGCCAGTTTGCGCCGGTCGGTATTATGGGAGTGGGGCCGCTGCTGTTCGCCGCCCATCCCAGTATTCCCGGCAACGATTTGCGCGAAACCGTTGCCCATATCTCGAAAAACCCAGGCAAGTACAACTACGGATCGGCCGGCAATGGAAGCATCAACCATCTGGTAGTGGAATTGCTGAAGCAACGGACGAGAACGTCCATCGTTCATATTCCTTATCGGGGAATTGCGGGCGCTACGATAGACCTGATTGCCGGACAGCTCCAGTTGATCACCGGCAGCGTGCCGGCGCTCATGCCTTTCATCAAAGAGGGGAAGATCAAGGCGCTGGCACTGACTTCACGCGGCCGCGCACCCAGTGTTCCTGGCGTTCCCGGCATGGAGGAGCTCGGTTTCAGCGACTTCGATATCAACAATTACTGGGGTTTGATGGCACCGCCCGGAACGCCGACCTCCATCACCAGCGTTTTGAACGCGGAGGTCAACAAGCTGATTTCCCAGACGTCCGTGGCAGCACGTCTGCGCCAGGACGCCACCGAACCAACTCCCATGGATGGCCCTGCGATCCTGGCGTTCTTGACCGCCGATGTCGCGCGCTGGCGCAGATTGATCAAGTCCGCCAATCTCAGCGTGACTTGAGAGCCCTTTGCATGGCGGGTCGGCTGCTGATCAGCGATGGAGTCTGCCAGTCGGCTTGCAAGCCGCACATCTGGTCCAGAAATGCAATCGAGGTGTTCGAGTCTTCCGCGACGTTCTCGCGCATGCCCGACCAATAAGCGGCGGTCATGCCGGTGGAGTCGAGCACCAATGGGGAAGCGCCTTCGTGCATTCTGAGGGCTTGGAGCAGAGTCAGAACGAAGCCCGTATGCAGAATCCCCTGCGACCATAACGGGCGGTCAGCATCCTGCTGGGGCGTGTTGGCGGGAGTGACATATTCCAGAATCGGCGGCCGCGCCGTCAGCAGGTTTTGCAGCAGCAGGCCCGATGTGAAGTGGAGGAAATCGATCTGGTCGAGGACTTCCCAGGATGCTTGCGACTCGACCGAATGCGCCCAGTCGAGAAATGCCTTGACAAGCCTGGCCGGGTTCGGGTGGCCAACCAACGTGTTGCCGCGTTGGCCCATCTCCAGCGCGGTTTGAAAAGCCGACTGGAACCAGGTCCAACGCAGAGCATTGCGTCGAAGCTGTCTGTCGGACGCCCAAGTTTGGGCAAGATCATTCAGGATCAGCATTTTGGTTGAACAGGTCCTCGTGCGCCCACCCCACGCGCAGCACTTTATCCAGAATCAGGGCACCAGCCCGATCGTAGTCGCGCTGTCGGCGACATGGAAAGAGGGGAAACACCACCTGGCTTGGTGAATCTGCAAAAAGCCACTATGGCCACCCCAAACTTCCCCGTCTTTGGTCGGTCAGACTGCGCCAGGCAGGACGGGCGATTTGTCAGTCGTTTGATGTGTCGTGCGCCATGCGCGCGGCGGACTACACACTGCGCACGCCATAGTTTTACCTGACTAGCCACCATGTTCAACCGCCGCTTTGACTTGTTGACAATCCTGGTGCGACTGCTTCGGGCTTCGGTTGCCATGTCGCCGCATCCCGAGCGCATCATTCGCGTGGCTGAACATGGCGGCTAATCAGGTTTGGGTAAGAAACCGGCTGCGCAACCGACAATCGGCCCATTCCCTCCACCATTCTTGTGGCCCAAGACCAGGCCGATATCCGCGATTTGCTGGTGATGAACCTGCGCAACGCCTCGTATGACGTGAGCGCAGTGGCGGATGGCACTGCGGCCTTGGCCAGCCAGAATGCGGGAGCTCGGCCTCGTCGTGGTGGAGTCCGTCAGCAATGATGGCCATGGCCGCAAGAAGGTGGTAATGCCGGTGGCAAGCACGATCTCCATCAACGCCTCAATTGTTTCGGCGAGAACTCCATGAACATGCCACCGCATGAGCTTGAAACACAGGTCCTGAATCCAGGCGCCGCCGAGCGAGCCCGGCTGCTTGAGCGCCTCATTGAGAGCTTTGAGCCAGACACAGAGGCAGAAAAAGCCTGGATCAAGGAAGCACTGCGTCGGGAGGCAGACGTGAAAGGCTGCCAATCCAGGATGGTCCCTGGTCAGGAAGCGCTGGAAAGAGTGCGAGCAAGACTCGCGTGAGTTTCTGGATTCACGAAGAGGTGGAGGTCGAACTCGGCGACGCTGCCACCTACTATGGGCAGTCGCTGCAAGCGAGTAACGATACGACAAGGGGCGTTATTGAGCAAATCAGAAAGAACTTGTCGGAGGCAAAATTTGAAATCCTGGAGTGGACTATCGGTACCACGTTTGCCCCGGTCGGAATATTCGAAACTATTGTCAAGATATGGCACTGAGCCCGGGCTTGACTCCCCCTTTCTTAGTATCGTACCGGGTGCTGCGTACGATCACTATTATGTAAACAGCGGTCCCCATTGAAGATAATCTATTGCGCAATCCCAATATATTGAGGAATCTCGTTGTTTCTCATGGCGTTGCGAAACTCCGTGGATGTTGTCGAAAATCCGGTTTCGAGATGCTTCTGCCTGGCGCAACCGACACGCTTGCAAGTGCCTGTGAGCATTGATATTTCTGGGCGCTGAAACGGGTGTATTCGGCCAATTGTCGAAAAACGACATGCGGGGAGCCTGCCAACAAGAAGCCGGGCAGGGTTTTGACGTAGATTTTGTGCGTGATTGTCGATTGCGCGCGGGGTTTGGCAGCCTCTGAACCTGTTTCGCCAGCGCCTGGGTCCAGTAAGAACCTCTCGCCAGCCCCGACAATCAGCCCATGCCCTCCACTATCCTTGTTGCCGAAGACCAGGCCGATATCCGCGATTTGCTGGTCATGAACCTGCGCAACGCCTCGTATGACGTGAGCGCGGTGGCGGATGGCACTGCGGCACTGGCCAGCCAGAACGAAGTCGCCAGTGACCTGCTGATCCTGGATCTGATGATGCCAGGCATGGACGGGCTGGAGGTGTGCAAGGCGTTGCGCGCGCGCGGGCGCAGCACGCCAATCCTGATGCTCACGGCCAAGTCCACCGAGCTCGACCGGGTGCTGGGGTTGGAGCTTGGCGCGGACGATTACCTGACCAAACCGTTCTCACTGGCCGAACTGCTGGCGCGGGTGAAGGCCTTGTTGCGGCGTGCCGACATGCAGCGCGCCGCGCTCGCCGGTGCCCAGGCGCTGGTGAGCCTGTTGCGCAATGGCGATCTGGAGATACAGCCGTCCAAACGCACGGTCTCGTACCGTGGCGAGGCAATCGAGTTCACCGCACTGGAGTTTGACCTGCTGCTGCATTTCGCCCAGTCGCCGGGCCGCGTATTTTCGCGTGCACAACTGCTGGGCGCGGTCTGGGGTTATACCCACGACGGCTATGAACACACCGTCACGACCCACATCAATCGCCTGCGCGCCAAGCTCGAAGCCGATCCGATACGCCCGCAGCTGATCCTCACCGTGCGCGGAGCGGGTTACAAGATGCGCGAAATGCCGTCATGAGCGCTGCGCCGGGCCGCCCCAAGCAAGCTCGCACCGCAGCACGCAGGGCGGAGGTTACGTCATGAGCGCTGCGCCGGGCCGCCCCAAGCAAGCTCGCACCGCAGCACGGAGTGCGCAGGTTACGTCATGAGCGCTGCGCCGGGCCGCCCCAAGCAAGCTCGCACCGCAGCACGCAGTGCGCAGGTTACGTTATGAGCGGCGCTATGCACCAGCTGCGCGTGGCGGGGCGCCGATGAGCGTTCGCTTCAAGATCGCGCTGACGATTTTTGTCACCGGGGCGCTGACTGCGCTGGGGGTGATCGCCACCGTCCTGTACGCGTTTCAGCGCTTCGAACACGAAACCGCCTTTCACCGCTCCGACATGTTTCTGGAGCGGGTCGTCGGCATGTATGACAACCTGTTTGATCTGCACACACGCCAGCCAGCCGAGTTCAACCAGTTCCTGCGCAATCTGGTCCTTTTCGAGCCCGACACCCAGTTGTACCTGCTCGACCCGCAGGGTGTGGTGTTGTCTTCCACCGGCAGCGTCAAACTTGCCGCGGGCTTCAAGGTGCGTCTGGAGCCGGTGTTGCAGGCCATTGGTGGCTCGGACATGGCGTATGTGATGGGGGACGATCCGGAGCGCATGGACGCCAATAGCGTGATCGCTGCCCGGCCGTTGCGCGGCGCATCGATCCGGAGCATCGAACCGGTGGTTGGGTACCTCTACCTGGTGTGTCACAAACCGGTGTTGTCAGAGGATCGCCTGCTGGTATTCGGCAGCACCTTTGCCAAACCCGGGCTGGCCGCCATTTTTTCTGTGGTGCTGCTGGCAACCCTGCTGGCGGCCTGGATCATTGCATCAGTGACCCGGCCCCTGCGCCTGCTGACCCACGCCGTCACCAGCCTTTCGGCCGGTGGCCTGGAAGGCGGCGCGCCGGGTGCGGCCAGTCTGACCATGCCCAAACGCACGTCCGACGAGTTCGGCCAGTTGACCGCGGCATTCGAGTTGCTGCTTGACACCGTGCGCCGCCAATGGGGCGCCTTGCGCCGACTCGACCACTTTCGCCGTGAGGGCGTGAGCAACCTGTCGCACGACTTGCGCTCGCCGCTGACTGCCACCGTGGCCTGCCTGGAGACGATGGAGGCGCGCTGGTCGACCGACCCGCAGCGTGATGCCGACCGCGCGCTGCTGGTGATTGCCTTGCGCAATACCCGCAACGCGGCGCGACTGGTGCAGTCGCTGGGCGACCTGGCGCAACTCGACGAGCCTGAGTTCAAGCTGCAGACCGAGGTTCTCGATGCGGGAGAACTGCTCGACGACATCGTGTTGCGCTTTGGACAACGGGCGCAGCAACAGGGTGTTGTGCTGCAGGCGCTGCAGCAAGGCGATGCGCAGGCGCCAGCCCCGGTGGTGGCACTGGATGTCGAACTGTTCGAGCGCGCCATCGCAAATCTGGTCGACAACGCGCTCAAGTTCTGTACCGCTGGCGACACCATCACGCTGGCAGCCGTGTCGCGGGGCGCCAAGGTCGAAGTCAGCGTGAACGACAGCGGCAGCGGCATTGCGGCGTCGGACCTGCCCCATCTGTTTGACCGGTTCTACCAGAGCCGCAGCACGGTTGCGCCGGCGACGGGCGAGGGTGGCAAGGGGTTGGGCCTTGCCATCGTCAAGCGCATCGCCGAGTTGCATGGTGCCGTGCTGTCGGTGCACAGTGAACCGGACAAGGGAACCAGCGTGCGGTTGCTGCTGCCGGGCGCGCCGCCATGACCGAAGCGGTGCGGCTCGCACGGCGGGTGGCCGAACTGGTGCCCTGCTCACGGCGCGAGGCGGAGCAGTACATCGAAGGGGGCTGGGTGCGGGTCGATGGGGCCGTGGTCGAAACGCCGCAACTCCGGGTGCTGGGGGAGAGGGTCGAAGTCGATCCCAAGGCACGCCTGGCGCCGCTGCTGCCAGTCACCCTGTTGTTGCACAAGCCGCCAGGTCATGACTGGGACGCCGGGCCCCGGCCCGCTGGGCAACTGCTGCAACCGGCGAACCATTGGGGTGCGGACCGCAGCGGCATCCGCCTGCTCAAGCGGCATTTTCGCGAGCAGGTCTGCGTGACGCCGCTGGAGACTGCGGCCACGGGGCTGCTGGTATTTACGCAGGAGTTTGCGGTCCGGCGCAAACTGCTTGAGGACGCAGCCCTGGTGGAGCATGAGACCATCGTCGAGGTGCGCGGCGCGGTCGCAGCGCCGGCGCTGGAGCGGCTGAATCGCTCGCCGGTGGTGGACGGCCGAGCCATGCTGGCAGCCAAGGTGAGCGTCACCAGCCAAAGCGAGGCAGTCACCGGCCTTCGCTTTGCGGTCAAGGGCAGTTATCCCGGGCGCATCGCCCAGATGTGTGATGCGGCAGGACTTACGATTGTGGCGATGCGGCGCATCCGGGTCGGGCGCTTGCCACTGGCAGGCTTGCCGCCCGGGCAGTGGCGTTACCTGTTGCCGTCCGAGCGTTTTTAAGATCCGCGGGGGTCCCGTCAAGCTGCGCTGGCTGGTACCGATGCGCGTCCGAAAGACAAGAACTTTGGTGACGGCATTGGCCAGCCAGGGAGACTGGGCGGGCGGCTGCGCTCACTGCAATATCTTCGCCTGGCGGCTACGTCAGTGAGCGCCTTGGGAGCGGCCGGGCGGCGCTAATCTTCCCCGGATCGGGCTGCGCCCCCCTTCTTCCTTTACTTCGCTACGCCGCCCGCCCAGCCACCTTGGCACGCAGCCCAGTTGGCGCGCCGCGAGCCGACCACGCTCGCAGGATCAGGCCCGTGGAGCGCTGCGCACCGGCATAACGGGGGAGTCGTCGGCCCCAGTCCGACACGGGGGAGTCGTCGGCCCCAGGCCGTCACGCGGGACCGCCTCGGAGCTGAGTGCCTCGCTGGCCTGATCCCACCCACAAAGTGCCATGAATCTGAATCTTGGAACGAACGCACAACGGACTCAGTCCGCCTGGAACCCCGAGTTCCTGATCACCGGGTTCCACACCGCCTTGTCGGCGGCAAGGCGGCGCAGCATTTCATCGGCGCTGTTGGGTGCCACCGTCAGACCCAGTTTTTCGAGGCGCTCGGCGACATCGGGCGACTTCAGTGCCGCCTGCAATGCGGCGTTGAGGCGATCCACCGTCGCGCGCGGGATGTTGGCCGGGCCAAACAAGCCGAACCAGGCGTTCGCCTCGATATCAATGCCCTGTTCCTTGAAGGTTGCGACGCCGGGGAATTGCGCACTGCGTTGCGCGCCGCTGAGCGCCAGCACGCGCAACTTGCCGGCACGGTGCTGTTCGGCGAACTCGGCCGGTGTATCAAAACCGATCGGGATCTGTGCCCCCAGCAAACTCGTGACCATGGGCGCCCCACCCTGGAACGGAACATGCGTGAGCTTGACCTTGGCGGCCGAGGCCAGCAACTCGCCCAGAAAGTGCGGCATAGAGCCCGCTGCAGGTGAGCCGAAATTTGCATTCGCCGGATTGGCGCGCAGCCAATCCATCAGTTCCTTCAGGTTGGTGGCCGGTGTCATCGGCCCGGCGGCCAGTGCCAGTGGGAACACGACCGTGTTGCCGATGGGGGTGAAATCGGCCGTCGTGTCGTACTTGATGGAGCGAAACACCATCGGTTGCACGACCATGACCGCAAACGGCACCAGCATCAGCGTATTGCCGTCGGGCGCAGCGTCCTTGACCGCCTGTGCGGCAATCCGGCCGCCAGCACCAGCGCGGTTTTCCACCAGCACCGGGGTGCCCAGGCTGTCCTTCATCTTGTCCGCAATCGAGCGCGCCGTCGTGTCGGCCGATCCGCCGGGCGGAAAACCGACCAGGATACGGACCGGGGTTTGTGCGCTGGCAGATTGCGCGACCGCCAGTGAGAGCAGCAGTGCCAGGAGAGTCTTCTTCAACATAGCTTCTTTCCGGAGTGTGTGCGTATTGTGGCACTGCGGCGAATGCGCGAGCCGCACGGGTGCCGTCGGATCCCGCAGTGCCCCGAGGCCGCGGCGCTGAACCATAATGTACCCATCAGGGTGGACTCGTGTGGTCGGGACCCTGACCCCAACTTGAAGGAGCTGGTTGATGCGTTGCTTGCGATATGTTCTTGCGCTGCTGGTGAGTGGGCTGCTGATTGGTTGCGGTACGCCGTACGCCACGGTCGGCAACAGCCTGGATGAACCGGTGATGTTGCTGGGCTACGACCCGACCGCCTATTTCACCAAAGGTGCACCGACGCGCGGCAAACCCGAGCACAAACTCAGCATGGGTTTTCGGACCTACTATTTCGAGACGGCCCAGAGCAAGGCTCTGTTTGAGCGCACGCCCTGGCGTTTTGAGCCCCAGTATGGCGCCTTTTGCGCCAGCGGCGCGGCTTATGGTTTGAAGCTCGGCAGCGACCCGACCGCATGGCAGATACATGATGGGCGCCTGTTTATCTTCGGCGACGTGTTGGGCAAGATCGCGTGGCAACTCGACCCCAAATGGAATGTCGAAAATGCCGACCGTTTATGGCCCGAAATGCGAGCCACTGGCTGGCGCGCCCAGTCGCTGCTGCGTTACGCCGACAAGGTGCCGCATTACAAGACCGGTGCCCAGATCGTCAATGAATGGAAGCAGAAGGACCCCAACATGCAGTGGCCGGCCTATGACACTGGCGGCATGATGAACAACCTGTTCCTGAAGCCTCCCGGCTGGCGGGCGGCCGAAGGCTTCAGCCAGCCAGCCCTGGGCTACGCGGAGTAGCTGCAGGGTACGCAGGGTACGCAGGGTAATGCTGGCGAGCGCAGGATCGCTCTGGTCAGGGTTTCTTGGCTTTTGCTTCGGCGACCGCAGTGGCGAGCTCTGCGCCGGTCTTGTAATGCGGTACTTTGAAAGTTAGCCGTTTGGCGCGTTGCCAGAAGCTGTTGTTGCCAACGACTTCTTCCGCCCAATACTTTTGGGCCAGCGTGATGTTGCGTGGCTCGTCCAGCAGCCAGGCGTCGCGCGATCCGGCGCCGCCGAAGATGTACAACTTGCCATCCACGATGCGCCAGCTGTCGGCGTCGCCACCCCAGGGAATGCCATACACCAGGCCATCGGCGCAGTAGCCGCCGAACTGCGGCTGGTACTTCATCGGCTCCTTGTCGAACAATGCCTTGTGCTCGGCACTGGAAAAGCGGAATGTCACGCCCTGGTAATTGCTCTTGAATTGCGGCGCGCCCGGAACATACTTGTTCTGCGTGAAGTAGGCCACGACGTCTGCGCCCTTGAGCATGACCGCGCCGTCGTTGCCGTCGGCCACGGCATTCACCGGCCGCAACGAACCAGACGGGTTTTGCGCGTTCATGGCGCCACAGCCAGCAAGGCCGAGCAACACCGTGCAAAGGGCAAGCAGCCGGATCAGTGAGGTTTTCATCGGGAGGTCTCCATTGGGAAATTGACAAGGCTGGTTGGATGCACTCCAGCGGCAACTGGTTCCTGAACAATGTCTGCATAGGGCGCTGGCCAGCCAAATATGCCACTTGCGCGTTCACAGCGTTGGCGCAAATCAACCTTGTCCGCACCGCCAAGATGGATGATGGCGTAACGGTAACTGCCCAGCCACTTGAAGTCGCGCCGCATCGATCCGCGTGGCTTCGGGAACTCCAGCAGCAGGCCATCCGGAAAGGATTGCGCAAAGGCGGCGCGCTGTTGGTCCTGTGGCATCGCCACCTCGGTCGCGGGGTCGAAAATCCGGTAGACGAAGCTGGATGCAGCGCCTGCCACGGGTTGTACGCAGGGCTCCAGCCCAGGGTCGCGGCCCCAGGCGAGCTCGAGCGCCATGCGGTGCAGGTCGACGCCGTCGACCCGCCGGTACAGATCCGAAAACTGCGGCGCCATGCGTGGGTTGAACTCGATCACCGTCAGCTTGCCGGTGGCCGCATCGTGGAAGAATTCCATGTTGAACATGCCGTGGGAGAACCCGATGGCCTGAAGAAACTTCCGTGCCACCTGCATGGCCTGGTCGTGCACGCTCGGCTGCAGGCCGCTAGGGTAGTCAAAACGCAGGAACGCTTCCGTGCCCGGATACATTAGCGCTTGCACAATGCCGATCTCGTGCACCGTGTTGTTGAACACGTAACCATCCAGGTTGTACTGCGAGCCCCGCATCGGCTCCTCCAACAGCAATCGGTGGGCTGTGCCGGCTTGCGGCAGCCGCTGCCGGGCGATTTCTTCAAATGGCTCGACCAGATGCCGGATCACCCACAGTTCCCAGGCCCCAAAGCGGGTGTGCGCGTGCAACTGCTGCTCGCTGCGAATGGTCGCGGCCAGCACGGAAAAGGCAGCCTTCACAGGCTTTATGAACAGCGGGTAGGTCAGGCCCGGTGGAACCGGTTCGCCGTAACCGCACTCCAGTGCCGAAAAGGACAGGTTGGCCTCAGGGCAAACCTGCTGCAAGACCTCGCGTGCATGCAACTTGTGCTGGCAGGCCAAGATGGCGCTTACCGATGTGCCCGGCCATCCCATGCGTTCGGCCAGCATGGCGGCGGCGAGGGCGCCGAACTGTTCATGGTTGGAAACCACGGCCTGCCAGCCGGCCGCACTGGCGCGGCGTGCCAACGCGTCCACAAAGGGCTGCATCTTGAACCATAGCAACTGCACATTGCTGGGAAAGGAAAACAGGTCGAAACCGCGGCTGTCTACATAGAACCGGTCTTGCCACAGGGCAAAGCCACTTTGGTCCCAGTCGTAATTGAACAGGACCAGCGTGCGGTCGGATGCCTTAACGGGAAATGTCATTCAATGACCAATCGTAGTCCAGATAACGGATGCTGACAGATCCGGCGCGCAGGGCTTCGCGATCCACGCTTGCATCGGCGAGCTGGTCGGCGTAACGCGCCAGCAGGTCTTCGATCTTGTGCAGGCCCTTGTGGCCCTTTTCGAAGTCTTCCTTGAACCATTTGAAGATGGAACTGATCTCGGCCCGGCCGTTGGCGTAGCGGTTGCGGGTGCGGTCCCCCATGAAACGCAGCATGCCGTCGTCAAACTGGGCATCCAGTCTGGCCGCAGTAAAGGCCTCGGGACGCAGGGCCGGGCAGCCGATGGAGGCGCAGTTCACCGCTGCGTGTATCCGTGGATCGGCGTAGCGTGGCCGCAGTTGCTCATGCTCGATCCAGTCCAGATGGCGCTCGTCATCGAGCAGACGGAAAAACTTCTTCTTCCAGGCGCTTTGCACGATCGATCCCAGGTCTTTGATCGACTTCAGATCGGGGTATTTTGTCAATATCAGTTCGACCGTGAAGCCGTTGTAGGCGTTGACCAGAAACGCCATCTGCTGTTCCCGGCTGAACGCCGCAAAACCTGGCGCCGACAGGGCGGACCACTCGGCCAGCACTTTCTTGAGTGCGCTTCGGTCCGTCTGGAAGCCTTTGTAGTCGACGCCGGATTGTTTGTTGTCGGGCAACCAGCGCACGTGCTTCTTGAGCAGCGCATCCCAGGCCGCGTAACTGTGGTCGATCCCGGCGGCACCCTGCGCCCGCGCTGAGTGCAATGGCGCCAGGGACAGCAGGCTTGTCAGGCAGGCCAGCATGTGGCGTCGTTGCATTTTGCTTCAGCTCCTTTTCCAGTCATGGTACTTGCGCACCCACTCGAGCAAACGCAGCGGTTGGTGCGCACGTTTCCACTCTCCTGCGGCGTATTTGTTGGCTTCTGACAGAGTTGGGTAGGTATGGATGGTTCCCAGAATCTTGTTCATGCCCAGTCCGTGTTTCATGGCCAGTACGTACTCGGCCAGCAAATCACCGGCATGCACGCCAACAATGGTGACTCCAAGAATACGGTCCTTTCCCGGTACCGTGAGCACCTTCACGAAGCCGTGCGCTTCGCTGTCGGCAATCGCCCGGTCCAGGTCGTCGATACCGTACTTGACGACTTCGTACGGTATGCCCTGTTCCCTGGCCTCCTGTTCGTTCAGCCCGACACGCGCCACCTCGGGGTCGATAAAGGTCGCCCAGGGGATGACGGAATAGTCGGCCTTGAACTTTTTGAGGTCGCCAAACAGCGCGTTCACCGCCGCATACCAGGCCTGGTGGGCGGCAGTATGGGTGAACTGGTAGGGCCCGGCCACGTCACCGGCGGCATAAATGTTCGGGTACAGGGTCTGCAGGTATTCGTTGGTTTCTACCGTTCGTTGGGTCGGGATGCCCAGCTCTTCGAGCCCGTAACCGGTCAGTCGTGCGACGCGTCCGACGGCACAGACCAGGGCATCGAATTCGATCTGCAGTTCCTGTCCCTGGTGCTCGACCACGATGGACTTGTGGCCGTCGGTGGACTCGCAACGCAGCGCCTTGTGGCCCGTCAACACCCGCACTCCGTCGGCTTGCAGTGCCGCCTTGGCCAGCTCCGACACCTCCACGTCTTCCCGGATCATGATGCGCGCGGCCATCTCGATCTGGGTTACCTCGGCACCCAGGCGAGCGAATGCCTGCGACAACTCGCAGCCGATGGGGCCGCCCCCCAGCACCACGATTCGCTGCGGCATGTCGTCGAGCTTGGCGAAGTCGTCCCACAGGGTGTCGCTCGTCACGTAGCCCACACGGTCCAGGCCTGGCAGCGGCGGCACAAACGGCCGTGCACCGGCTGCAATCACGATGTTGCGGGTGGTCAGGACCTGTTTGCTGCCGTCGTGCCGTGTGATCTCGACGGTCCAGGGGTTGGTGATTCGGGCGTATCCCAGCACCACGTCAACGCCCAGGCCGGTAAAACGCTCGACGCTGTCGTTCGGCGCGATCTCGGCAATGATCCGGTGCACCCGCGCCATCACCTCCTTGAAGCTGAAACTGGTGGTAGAGCTGGCCAGCCCATAGTTGGCGCTGTGCACAATCTGATGCCGCAACCTGGCGGTCCTGATCAGCGCCTTGCTCGGTACACAACCGAAATTCAGGCAATCGCCCCCCATCTTGTGGGCTTCCACCAGCGTGACCTTGGCCTTCACGGCCGCACCGATCAGGGCCGTGACCAGGCCACCCGCGCCGGCGCCAATCACCACCAGATTGCGGTCGAAGGTCTTGGGGCGAACCGCACTCCAGCGCGCGTAGACTTTTCGCTTTTTGACTCCATCCACAATTTTCTTGGTCAGCAGCGGGAAGATCCCCAGCAGCACAAAGGCACCGAGCAGTCCTGGCGAGAGGACCGAGCGCAAGGAATCGATCTTGGCGATTTCCGTGCCGGCGTAGACGTAGGCGACGGTACCGGCAAACATGCCAACCTGGCTGACCCAGAAGAAGGTCCACGTCTTCATGCGCGTCAGGCCCATCAACAGGTTGAGTGCAAAAAATGGAATCGCCGGAATCAGGCGCAGTGTGAACAGGTAAAAGGCGCCTTCCTTGTCCACGCCCTTGTTGACCTCGACGAGCTTCTTGCCAAAGCGCTTTTCGATCGACTCGCGCAAAATCGTGCGTGCCGCAAGCATCGCCAGCGTGGCACCCAGGGTTGAGGCGAACGACACCACGATGGTCCCCCAGACCAGGCCGAAACTCGCGCCAGAGGCGAGGGTCATGATGGCGGCGCCGGGCAGGGACAGGGCCGTGACTGCGACGTACACGACAAAAAACACCAGCGTGACCAGAATCGGCTTTTGCTCGTAGACGGCGACGAGACTGGCCTGGCTTTCCTTGATGTAGGCCAGGCTGAAATAACGGCCCAGGTCGAGTGCGAAAAAGGCGATCACACCCAGCGCAATAAGCGCCAGCAGTGCCAGTTTTTTGAGGCTCACGAATAGGTCCAATGTGGGCAGTGGGTGATGGCTGGCGGCGCGCAATAGCGTCCGCATGGTGCCGATTGGTCGCGGCCACGTTACCGATTCTTACACGCGGCCAATTCCTTACCCTGGGGCAAAGGCGGCGCGCAAGGCCTTGGCCTGTGCGATCGTAGTTTCATAACCGGCGCGGATGGCATGTTCGCGAAACGCCCGGCCCAGATTCACGTAATAACTGAACTCCGGGTGCAAGGTGAAGGTGGCAGCACGCGCCTCGGGCTCGGTGAGCGCGCGTTTGCGCAGGTCGCCCGCTCGATACCGATCCGATCCCGCCGGCGCCTTCCACTCATGTGCCGACACGTCGACCGCCAGTATCCGGACCGCACCCAGGGCCTGCGCCACGCGCACCGGCATCGGCGTCCCGAGGTCGGGGTCAACGTAGGTTGTGCCGCGAATCTGCACGGGTGCCAGCGTTCCCTCCACCGCGGTGGAGGCCTGCACCGCCACGCCGGGATCGCCCCGGGTGAACGCGACCAGCTCACGCGACGACTGCTGCATCGCGACGACGGCGGTCGCGATGGGCAACTGCTCCAGGGTCCGGTTGCCCAGCATCGTATTGAGCATTGCTGCTACAGCGGCAGCGCTGATCTTCTCTCCGCCGGGATTGCCCAGGCTGGGGCGCACCATCGACAGCAGACTGAAATCCAATGCCAGCTTTTCCATATCGGCGATTGGCATGCCGCCAGCGTAGAGGCAGGCTACCAGGGCGCCAATCGAGGCCCCGACCACCAAGTCCGGGCGCAGCTTGAGCTCGTCGAGCGCCTTCAGCACACCAACGTGGGCGAAGCCGCGCGGCCCGCCGGAGCTCAGCACCCAGGCCGTGCGCACTGGGCGCGGCAGTGGCCCGGTTGCCGGGGCGCTCACGCCGCGGTGGTCGACATCCTGCACCCAGCTACAGCCGCCCAGTGCGAGCAGCGGCAGGGCAAACAGTGGTGCGATGGCCCAGCGGCGCTGCATGGGCTCTTTCAGCAAGACGACACTGTGTGCAGTTGGTACCAGAAGATGCTTTGCGTTCACGGCGTCAGACTGATATCACCGACCAATCCCAGGCTGCTGCCGCCGGTATTGTCGGAGTCGGCACCCACCGCGATTGCCAGCAGCGGCGGCAGCACGGCACTCTCGTGACCGAAAGCGCGCTGAAAGTCGGCTGCCAGCGTGCGCCGGTAGTTGAACCACTCTCCAGGCCGCGCCGGGCCATTTGCCACCACGATGTAACGAACCCGGTCGCTGAACGCGTTTGGCAGTTCGGAACCCGGCGGCAGCAGGCGGTCCCACACATAACACAGGGTGGCGCTGGGCAGGTGTTCGCCACTGAGGCTGCGCGCGATGCTCAGTTTGGTGCGTTGCGCAAGTCCGAGGTCGGTCAGCGGCATGTCGAAGAGGGCACATACCTTGAGCGGGGAGTCGTCGCCCTTTTTGGTGGACAGGTCGCTGTCCTGCAGCCCACGCTGTAATGACCAGCTCCAGCGCAGTACCCACTGCGGACCGGGAACCACCCGTGCCACTTCCAGCACCAGGTTGCCGTAAGAGTTGTCGGAGCGTACCCGTAGCACCGGCTTGCCAGCGAATTCCACGACGTCAAACCTGGTGAGAGGCAGGGTTTGCTTTGGTATCCCGGCTTCTCTCCATGGGCGCTGCACCGGCCCGACGGCCATGGCCGAGAAGGCTGGCAGTGCCAGGCCCGCCCCTTCAGGCGTGCCGGTTTGGGCCGCCACCGCGCAGCCGAGGGTTGCGGCGCCGGTTACCAGCCAATGGGAGGCAGAAAGAATGGGCATCTGAGCGCCAAGCATACGCCAGCAGCCGTCCGGCTGTTACGCTACTGGCCATGTCCAACACGAACCAGATCGAGCTGTGTCTGCCGTTGAACCGGGTATTGGTGGGCGCTTTGGCACGTATGACGGCTGCCATCGGCACCCCCGATTGGTTCGAGTCGGTGCTCAACCTGCTGGGTACCGTGTGCGCTGTCGATTCGGGCGGTGCCATGGTGTACCACCGGGCCCAGCGCCCACGGCGCATCGTGCACCGCTTCAATGCGCTGGAACGCGCGTTGCCGGAAGATGCCTACGTGTCGGGCCCTTACGTGCTCGATCCGCATTACCAGTTGTTTGCGGCGGGTTGCCCGAGTGGCGTACATTGGTTGCGCGACATCGCGCCAGACGACTTTTTTGACAGCGAGTATTACCGGGTTTTCTACTCCCGGATCGGCTTGTCGGACTCGATCGAACTGCTGTGGCGCATCGACCCGGACAGCGCGCTGAACATCTTTATTGAACGCAGCATCCGCAATGCGAAGTTCCAGAACAGTGACCTG
>ENA-ORBV01003641-ORBV01003641.1-microbial-mat-metagenome-genome-assembly--contig:-NODE-3641-length-30583-cov-4.428440_pt1 | contig 30583 bp, 34 predicted proteins | sample MGYA00237777_ERZ505514 | MGnify/ENA primary metagenome ERZ505514 (study PRJEB26160, sample SAMN06269048) | microbial mat metagenome | isolation source: Oligotrophic lake microbial mat | place... | reverse complement strand
TCATCGATGGCGCCCGCCGCTGCCGCCGCTTCGGCTCAGTTCACGCAGCGTTGGCCTGAGCTAAAGGGAGAGGCATGGGCCGGGTGTGGTCGGCGTCGCGCAAGTGGGTGCTGATCTGGCGTCCCCGGCAGGTTTCGCCCTGAAAACCGGTCATTCGGTCATTTCCAATCATCTTGATAACGAACAGCGCTTTCGCACACCAGAGTTGTTTGCTCGTTTCGGCATTTGCCGGGCAATGAACGTGATCTTGCAAGGCGACGGCGTTCCGTATGGCGTCCTCGAAGTCGATAGCCGGTCGGAGGAAGATTTCACCGAGAAAGATATTCCATTTCTTCAGGGTGCGGCCAACATTTTAGGGATGGCCATCGAGCGGGAGCGGCAACAGCGACTTCTCCACGCCGCGCTGGATCGTCAGACGATCCTGCTCAAGGAAATGAACCACCGCATCAAGAACAGTCTCGCTATCGTCACGAGCATGCTTCAGGTGCAGGCAAAAGGCGACAGCACCGCGACTGCGATGGAGCAACTCGAGGCTGCGGCGTTGCGTGTTCACGCTGTGGCTCGGGCCCACGAACGACTGTACCAAACCGACGATGTCGAACACCTGGATATAGGCCGCTACATCGAGCAGGTCTGCACGGACATCGATGAAAGCGTCGGAAACTGTGATATTCGCGTCGACGCTCAGCAAGCCATCATGGTCGCGACGGATCGCGCAATACCGATGGCTCTGATGGTCAATGAGCTGATTACGAACGCGATCAAACACGCTTACCTTGGCAAGGCTGGTTGCACGGTTTGGGTGGTTCTGGCGCGCGAGGATGCCACAATCCGGATCTCAGTTCGCGACGAGGGTATTGGTTTGTCCCCCACATTTGATCTGGCAAAGATCAAAGGCCTCGGCATGCGTCTGTTGCGGGCTTTCGTGCAACAGTTGGATGCGACGGTGGTCATCAATTCGCCATCGGTCGGCACTGAATTCGTGGTGTTGATACCGATGGAAGCCAAACATTGAATGGCTTTGGACAAGACTGATTCTCGCGGTGCGCGCAGTTTCGATTAAGAGGACGACGTCATGCAGTTGCACCAGATACCTGCCGATGGACAACGCATCGTTCGCGTTCTCATCATCGAGGACGAACCCATGATTGCGCTGAGCCTCGAGGATGTCTTGATCGATGCTGATTTCGAGGTTGCCGGCGTTGTTGGAAAACTGGACAAGGCTCTAGCGCTGATCGAGAGCGGCGGCTGTGATGCGGCTATCGTCGATGCCAATCTCGCCGGTGTCAGTGCAAGCCCGGCTGCAATGGCGCTGAACGAGCGCGGTCTGCCTTACATCGTCATATCGGGCTATGCGCCAGAACAGATGCAGGGCAACTTTCCAGGAGCGAAGTTTCTCGAGAAGCCGTGTCGTCCCGATCAGCTCATCAAGATGCTGAACGCGCTGGTGTTCAGTTCATAACACCGAGAGGTGGCACCCACAGGCCAGCATCACTTGGCCTCACCCGGCGGGTCGATGATGTAGCGCCACAGATCGTTCTCGTTGATCTTGGCCTCGCTGCGGGCAAGCCCGCGCACAGAGATGCCGGCTTCATGCACCGTATCGGGCGAGCCGGAGACAAGGGGATGCCACCATTCGAGGTCGTGGCCCTCTGCGACGCGGCGGTAGGCGCAGGTTTCGGGGAGCCAAGGCAACGTGCGGACTTTCGCAGCATCGATCGTCACGCAATCGGGCACATGGTCGAACCGGTTACCGTAATCGATACACTGGCAGGATTTGACGTCGAGCAGGCGGCAGGACACCCGCGTGACGTAGATCTCGTCGGTATCCTCGTCCTGGAGCTTGAGCAGACAGCAGCGCCCGCACCCGTCGCACAGGCTTTCCCACTCGTCGCGCGTCATCTCCTCGAGCGTTTTGGTGCGCCAGAAGGCCAGCGGATCTGAAGGTTTACGGTCACGAAGCTCGGCAAACTGATTTTCTGCTTCGTGCGGCCGCGAACCTTTGGGCCGAAACTGTTTGGGTTTGGCAACCCGGGTCCTTGCATCTGGGGACTTGCCTAGCTGGGCCATTTCATCTCGGGTTCTTGGGGATATCGAACTGTCGTCGAAGGGAGGCCACCGGCGTACATTGGAAAAGTTTTGGGAACGGCATGTTCGCTGAAGGGACGTCAGGCGCAAGCCAACTGGTGTCGCCGAAGGTCCCGCCGCACTCCAGCCGTTGTCATGGTATGTGCTTATCCGAATGGCGAACCGATTCCAACGGTCAGCTTGTGCTGGGTCTGAGACCAGCGGTGGGCCAGTTTTTGGAAACAAGGGTTGGGAACAGGGAGCGGGAACAGGGAGCGGGAACTGGGAGCGGGAACTGGGTCGGGAGTTGCAACCCGTGTAGGCTGGGAATACCACCAGTCGATACGAGGCGGTCCGCCGTCGTCCGGCATCGACCTCCAGACAAGCGCGGCAGAAAACGAGAGCACGCAAAAACCGAGAGCACATCGTGAGCGACTGGTTCCACAAAAAGGGCGACAAGACCAAGCTCGTCGATTGGCTCGGCCTCGACAGCCGCGTCGACAGTGCGGTGTCGGAAGCGATCGAGCGTTCGGGGCAAACCTGGAGCGCATGGTCGAGCTGGTTTGCCCGCTTCCGCCTGACCGGCTGGACACGGCTTGCCAACGAGTTCGTATCCGAGGGCTTTACCTTGGCCGCTGGCGGCGCTGTGGTCATGTTCGCCCTCGCCCTGCCAGCGCTGCAAGAGTTCGACGAGAGCAAATTCCTTACCGGACGCTACAGCGTCAAGCTGCTCGACCAAGCCGGCAACGAGATCGGCAAACGCGGCATCCTCCACAACGACGCCGTGCCGCTTGATGAAATCCCCCGCCACATGATCAACGCGACCCTCGCCACCGAGGATCGGCGCTTCTTCGACCATTTCGGCATCGACCTCATCGGAACGACGCGAGCGTTGATCTCCAACGTCCAGTCCAACGCCTCCGTCCAAGGCGGCTCAACGCTGACCCAGCAGCTGGCCAAAAACCTGTTCCTCTCGTCTGAACGGTCGCTCACCCGCAAAATCAAGGAGTTGTATCTCGCCTTTTTGTTGGAGGCGAGGTTCACCAAACGCGAGATCCTGAAGCTATACCTTGACCGAGCCTACATGGGCGGCGGCGCGTTCGGCGTCGAAGCCGCCTCGCAGTATTACTTCGGCAAGTCGGTTCGCGAGGTCACGCTGGCCGAAGCCGCCCTCCTCGCCGGGCTCTACAAAGCGCCAACAAAATTCGCTCCTCATGTCAACTTGCCAGCCGCCCGCGCCCGAACCGCCGAAGTGCTGTCAAACCTCGTCGAGGCTGGTTTTTACACAGCAGGCCAAGTCCATCTCGCGCGGATCAATCCAGCCAAAGTCGTGGAAAACCGCGCGGCCTACAGCCCCGATTGGTTTCTCGACCATGCCTTCGAAGAGGTCCAGCGACTGGCCGAGGGAAAAAACCAGTTTGTTCTGATTGCGCGCACCACGCTCGACACGACGATCCAGCGCGCCGCCGACGAGGCCCTGACGTCGACGATCCGCAGCACCGGGCGCCAGAAGAACTTCAACTCCGGGTCGCTGGTTGCCATGGAAACCGACGGGGCGGTCAAGGCGATCGTTGGCGGACCCGACTATGGCGAAAGCCAGTTCAACAGAGCGACCCACGCAAAACGCCAGCCGGGCTCGTCGTTCAAGCCCTACGTTTACGCCGCAGCCTTGGAAAGCGGCGGCTTCACGATCCGATCGACCGCGTCGGACAGCTCACCGACGTGCGGGAACTGGTCGCCGAAAAACTACAGCGGCGGCGGCAGCGGTGGACAGGTCCAACTCGGCGATGCGTTTGCACGGTCGCTGAACACGGTGGCTGTGTACCTGTCGCTCAACGTCGGGCGCGCCAAGGTCGTGGAACTGACGCGGCGGCTCGGCATCAAGGGCATCATCCCATCATGCTCGATGGCGCTCGGTGACACCGGTATCACGCCGTTGGAACATACCGGCGCCATCGCAACCTTCGCCAACAACGGCAAACTGGCCAAGCCCTATGTGATCCTCGAGATCACCAACTCGAAAGGCGATGTGCTCTACAGCCACGAGCGCGATGAACCGCCTGCCCCGCAGGTCGTATCGAAAAAAGTCGTCGATCAGATGAACCAGATGATGCAGATGGTGGTGACGCAGGGCACCGGCAAAAACGCCGCGCTCGAGTTCACACACGCCGTCGGCAAGACCGGTACGAGCTCGAGCTACAAGGACGCGTGGTTCGTTGGTTTTACGGGTCGTTATGTGGCAAGCGTCTGGCTCGGCAACGATGACAACAGGCCCATGGACGACGTCACTGGCGGCCAAGGTCCAGCCCCGGCCTGGAAGCAGTTCATGTCGATCATCCACACGTCGATGAACATCCCGACGATCCCCGGCCTCACGCCGCATCCCGTGCAAATCGAAGAGCAGCGCCGCCTCGCCGAGTTGCAACGCAGCGAGCCGGAACTCACCGCAGCTGCCAACGGTCAGTCGGACACGGCGGCGAAGAAGGCCATCAGCGTCATGCCAGATCCGACCCGCACAGCGCTCAAAAAGCTCGGCACCGCGTTCCGTAAAGTATCGGGCCTGCCAGAGGAAGTTCCCGCCAACCCTGCTGCTGCGGCCCCTAAGCCGGCCGCGAGCGAAAACGCGCCACCGGCACCAGCCGGGTCGAGTGGCGGGCAACCTGCGGGCAAGCCTGCAGCGAGCCCGCCCGGCCGCCGTGCGGATCAAGCCCCGGCAGCGACTGGCGCGACCATTCGCTGAGGCGCTGGATTTGGGGGCGGTGGATTTGGGGGCTCGATGATGATCGCATTGACATTGCAGAAGTTGAAGCGATCCGTCTTGACGGCCTCAGCCCGGTTGATCGAAGCTGCGCTGGCGGTTGCGGCCGTGCTTGGTCTTGGTCTGATGTCGAGCTGGTACATGGTCGAGGCTGGAACCCGCCTCACAACCGAGCGCGTCGGCCCTTGGGTGACATGGACGTCAGCGGCCAAACCCGACGCCGACCCGTACACGCGGGCCCATTTTGCCGGGTCTGGTACACTGGCGGTCAGCACCGACGTGCAACGCACCTTCGTTGCCAAGAGCGACAGCGACGGTGAGCGGCTGACATCGTCCTGCGAATACCAAGTCGCAGGCAAGCTGCCGCAAGCCGACTGGTGGAGCATCGTCGTGTTCGATGCCGGGGGCATGCTGATCTCTAACCCGGCCGGCCGGCACGCTTTCACCAGCCAGACGGTCGCGGTGGCATCGAATGGAGCGTTCACCGTCACGCTTGCACGCGAAGCCCGTCCCGGGAATTGGTTGCCAACGCGCGGTGCCGGGCGGATATCGATCGTGCTCACCGTGATCGAACCGCGCTCTGGAGATGGCTTTGCTCGCGCGAGCGATGGCGGAGACTTGCCCACGATCGGGAAAATCAGATGTCGATAGCCGGTACGGCGACGTCTATCGTCGGCACGATCATGGCGCCGATCACGCGCCGTTTACGGCTGCTGCTCGTCATCGTGCTTGCCGCAGCGATCGTCCACATCCTGGCGACCTATGCTGCGCCGATGGTGTCAGGCCGGTCACCGTATTCCGTCCTTCGCAAGATTGCGGGAAACGGCGAACACGCGTTTTCAGTGCTCCCGGCGGTGACCGCCAAAAGCCAACCGCTCCCGTTTCTCGGGCCGGATTTCCGATATGCGGTATGTCCGTTCAATACAGGGCAGGGCGTCGTAAACGTGACCGCGAAGCTCGGTGGCCAGGGTTGGTCGCTGAGCTTGTACACGCCGCAGGGCGACAATTTTTACACCGCCGTTGGCCAGGATGGCCCTCAGACCGAGATTGCGTTGCAGCTGACGCCGATCACCAACCGGTTCTTAGGGCTGACACCTGAGGCTCAAGGGCGGGCAGCGGAGGTGCAAAATATCTTGGCGATACCGGCCCGGCTGGGAATTGTCGTGCTGAGAGCTCCAGACCGGGGGATAGCTTTCGCCAACGAAACCGAGGCCATGCTCCGGCGCGCCACATGCGTTGTGACGCCATTCTAGTCAGTCACGATCCCGATTGTCCGCACAGCTCGACCATCGGCTTAGCTCAATCGACAATTTCGAGAATATCACGCTGTGGTTGCGGCGGGGGCGCACCCGGCAGCCGCTCGTAACGCACACCCGTAAACAGCAACACCATGGCCGATCCCCTGTCTACGACAGTGCTTCCTGCGCCAGTGCTTCCTGCGACAGTGTCTCCTCCGACAGTGTCTCCAACGGCTGCTTCGCCGCCAGCAGGACAGGTCGTGCCGCTGATGGTAACAGGCGCCCGCGTCTCATACGCCGGTCGTCCGCGTGTCTGCCGCAATATGTCGAGCTTATAGATCGCCGCCATGGCAAGGCCCATCGAATCGCTGATAAAATGGCATCCAAGTACCGCACCTGGACGATCAACGCAGACCGACGAACAAACTCTATCTAGAAAACGGACAATTTGATCCGTGCACAGCAGCAACCCTGTGCATGGAGTCGTTAACAGGTTATTAACAGTTTGGGATCTGCGTAAGGCCCTTTAAAAGTCCGACGACACACTGTGGCAAACACGCATCATTTAGACGCCGTTGGTCGGCGTCGGCTGTAACATAGCCCGTTCACGTCTGCTTGAGTTCGTCACCCAGCATCGGGTCGCCGTCGGGCTTCTCAACTTCGATCACCCACAGGTCGCTATCGAATCGCTGCTCGCGGGCGAGTGCATCATCGACCTGTGCTTCGTCCACAGCGGCGCCATCGAGCAGAGCAACGAACGCCCGGCCGCCGTCCCTTGTCTCGAACCCGGCATGGGCCGGACCGAACACGCGCGCCATGCGATCACGTCGGATGACTTTGACAAAGATCGCGCCAGCCGTGTTGTCGCCATGGCGAACGACTGCCGCGAAATGTCCATCCGCCATGACCCGGCGCAGGAACGCTTTCACCCAAAGTTCGCTCGTGATCCGCATGGCAAGCCCGTTAGAGTGCATCTGGAAAAGTGGGAACCGGTTTTCCGAAAAGAAGCACGACAAACCAATAAGTTAGAGTCCTTCCGCGATTTCATTTAAAGCGGAAGGCCTCTAGCCCGATCACCGCGACGTGGCGAGCCCTTTGACGGCAGCCGCGCGGTTCATCGCCTGCATCAAAGTCGCCGAGATCCGACCGGTTTCTGCCAGTTTGGTATCACGTTCGAAATTTCGGATGGCGGCGGCCAGATCGCGGCCACCGTGACCGCTTTGCATTGGATAACCGAGCCGTGACAGCTTGCGCCCGATCGCGTCCATGACACGGGTCGCGTTTGGACTAGGCGGCGCGTCAAGCCGGGACGGTCGGCCTGCCGTGCCGAGGATCAGGCCCTGAAGAACGCCCTCGCTGGCCTCCGCCGTCAGCGGCAGACCGTGGTCGTGCTCAAAGGCTAAAATCGCGCACTCGATGACGAGCGGGCCAGCATCGGCTTCGGTGCCGGAGAGGTAGCCACGCGTATAAAGCTCCCGGATGACGCCCTGGCGCACTTCGGGGCGCAAGGACGATGTGCCCGCCGGCGGCGTGGCGCTGGCCTGCGTCGCTGCCTCCGGCCTAGACTGCCCGCTCTGAGGATGCCAACCGTGAACCTTCTTGTCGCCGCTAGCGGGCGACGCGATAGACATGCCCCGCTGCGGTTGCAGCAGAAGGATGTTGACCATCGCAGCTCCTGCCAACACGGCAAACATCGATAATCCGGTGATCAGGCGTCGCGCCGTCATCGCATCTGTCTCCAGAACATGCCGCTGACCCAATTCATCGGCAGTGCGCGTAAAGATGATGTAACTATCTCAATCGAACCTTGCCGATGGCCGGACCATCGGCTGGCGCAACGGACGAGGACGCGCGGCACGCATATGGCAACCGATATCACGATCGACGGAATAGAAGCCGACTTCGACGTCCTCGACGACTGGGAGGATCGCTACCGCTACGTCATCGAACTTGGCCGAAAACTGCAGCCTCTACCCGCCGCCGACAAGACCGACGCCAATAAAGTCCGTGGCTGCGCCAGCCAAGTGTGGATCAAAACACAGGCGACCGGGGCAACGGATGGCGATGTTGTGTCAGCAAGCGGCCCCGTGCTGACGTTTGCCGGTCAGAGCGACAGCCATATTGTTCAAGGGCTGATCGCAATCCTGCTTGCCCTCGTCGACAACAAGCCCGCGTCAGACATCGAGGCCATGGATATCGCCGCGAGGTTCGCCAAGCTCGGCCTCAAGGAGCACTTGACGCCACAGCGCTCGAACGGCCTCGCCAGCATGGTTGAACGCATCAAAGCTGACGCAAGGGCGGCACTTGCCGCCACACCGGCAGGTTCGTAGCCACGACGCGTTACGCCCGCCGCCAGCCCGGCAGTTCGCTGGCAGCCTTCAGCCGGGCAAGCTTGACCGCCCGTTCGACGGCCATCTCATAATTGGTGGCAAGCAGCCGCTCCGGCACCCGTTCGCGGAAGAAGTCGGCCCACAGGAATTCGGCGTAGGGCGTCCGCGTTTTGGCAAAGCCTCCGGCCAGCCGCACCGACCACGCGAGGTCGCGAAAGCCGTCCTCGGCGAGCCCATTGAGACGACGCGGCAATCGCGACAGCGCGACGCGGCGACCCGAGGCATCGAACGGATAGACCCGCCCGTCGGTCTCCATGCGCCGCCAGAACGAGGCGACCGGCAGCACGGACAGGTCTTCGATCACGTGGACGTAGGCCATCTCGATCTCGGACTGCCACAGGGCAAGACCGAGATGGTGGTGGTCGATCATGAACAACTGGCCGCCAGGGCCACGCACCGACGGGATCGGCTTGTCTTCGAGAAATCGTTCAATTCGCGACCCGTGTTCAAGCCGCTTCTCGATCTTCCGGCGCTTGACCGCGACCGCGCGCATGCCAACGGATACCTGCGTGGGGCGGAGCGTCTCGAGTGATACCAGGATGGGTTCGGCCGGAGGCTTTTTGGGAAGCGGGAGGCGGCGAAGACGCGATGCGCCAACGGACGGAGGCAGTCGATCGCTGAACGGGTCGCATAAGGCAGCAGCAGGTCGAGATAGGCTCATGGGCAACCACTCACAATGTCAGATTTGTGACACTGAGACAGTGGGGCGCCAATGGTTAATGTCGGGTAAATCGCTGGCCGGTCGATGATGGAGACCTTCGCCTGTTCGCGCTTGCCTCGCCACTCATGACATGACAGCTTGCCGCAGAACAAAAACTCATAATCTTGAGCGGAGAGCTGGCGATGAACGAAGAGCCCAAGCGCGAGACGTTTCATGGTGCCTGTCCGCACGACTGCCCAGACACCTGCGCGATGGTCTACGAAGTCATCAACGGCCGCCTGAGCGACGTCCGCGGCAACAAGGACCATCCGTTCACGCGCGGCGGATTATGCGTCAAGCTCAAGGACTTCCACGACCATCACGCCAACCCCGATCGGCTGATGTATCCCATGCGCCGTATCGGGCCGAAGGGGTCGAAGCAGTTCGAGCGCATCACCTGGGACGCGGCCATCGCCGAGATCGGCCGCCGTTGGCGGGAGATCATCACGACTGACGGTAGCCAGGCGATCATGCCCTACAGCTATCTCGGCAATATGGGGCTCGTGCAGGGCATCAATTCCGGCGATCCGTTCTTCAATCGCCTCGGGTCGACGGTCAACGAAAAGACGTTCTGCGCGTCTGGTTCGTCGACGGCATGGCTGCTCACGGTCGGTCCAACCGGTGGCGTCGACCCCGAAAGCTTTGTCCATGCCAAGTACATCGTGATCTGGGCATCGAACTCGATCTCGACCAACCTCCATCACTGGCCGTTCGTGCTCGAAGCGCAAAAGCGTGGCGCAAAGATTGTCGTTATCGATAGCTACCGCTCACGCACGGCCAAGGCCGCCGACTGGCACCTCTGCCCCAAGCCCGGCACTGATGGCGCGCTGGCCATGGGGTTCATCAACGCAATGGTCGAGCAGGGCCTCGTCGACCGGGAGTGGGTGGATCAGCACACCCACGGTTATGAAGAATTGGCTGCCCGCGCGAGCGCGTTCACGCCTGAGTTTGTCGAGAGCGTGACCGGCGTCAAAGCCGCCGACATCATGACGTTTGCCCGCGAGTTCGCCACCGCTCAGCCCTCCGTCATCCGCTTCGGCGTCGCGCTGGAACGATCGGCTGGCGGTGCGCAGGCGATCCGCGCGGTCTGTGCATTGCCAGCGCTCGCCGGGTCGTGGCGCCACGTTGGCGGCGGTCTGTTGCAGATGCCGCTGTGGGACTTCCCCGTCGATTGGGCGAAGGTTTCGCGCCCCGAATGGATCAAGCCCGGAACGCGCGTCGTCAACAATCTCAAGCTCGGCGCAGCGCTGACCGGCGATATGGCCCTCGACCCGCCGATCAAGTCGCTGTTCGTCTATTGCACCAACCCGGTCAGCCAAGCGCCCGAAACCAACAAGATCATCAAGGGCCTGCAACGCGAGGACTTGTTTACGGTCGTCGCCGAGCATTTCCTGACCGATACAGCCAAGTATGCCGATATCGTGCTTCCCGCCGCAATGGCAGGCGAAGCCGAGGACATGATGTGGTCGTGGGGACAATTCTACTTCACCTACAATCAGAAAGCCGTCGAACCTCCAGGCGAATGTCTCCCGACGAGTGAGATGTGGCGCCGTCTGGCGGTCGAAATGGGCTTCGACGACCCCCAATTCAAAATGACCGATAGCGAACTGGCCGCCCACTTCATCAACTGGGACGACCCCAAGATGGCTGGCATCACGATGGAGCACTTCAAGCAGCACGGGTTCTTCAAGATCGACGTCGGTGCAGCCGATACGCGGACACCACACGCACACGGCCGCTTCCCAACGCCGTCCGGCAAAGTCGAGTTCCTGCTCCATGACGCGACGAACTTCGTCGCTGGCCCGTTCCGCATGATGTATGACGGCGAGCAGTCCGGCGAACCAGTCGACCCGCTCCCGGGCTACGTGCCGCCGCGCGAGAGCCCCGCGTCGAACCCGGACAAGGCCAAGCTCTATCCGCTCAATATTCTGTCGCCCAAGAGCCACGGCTTCCTGAACTCGTGCTACGCGAATGAGCCGCACAAGATCAAAGGACAGGGCGAGCAGTTCGTCATGATCTCACCCTCCGATGCCGCGACCCGTGCTATCCGTGACGGCGATCCGGTGCGAGTACAGAACGGCCGCGGAGACTTCGAAGGGGTGGCCCGCGTCACCGACGACGTGCCTTCGGGCGTCGTCGTCGCGACGCTCGGCTACTGGCGCTCTCTCAACCGCTCGGACGGCTCGGTCAACTCGATCTCATCGGACGAATGGAGCGGGCTTGGCCGCGCACCGACATTTTCCGATAATCTCGTCGAGGTGACGCGAATAAATTGATTTTCAGGTCAGGTCGATGCGCCTGCCAGACGGGGCCGGACGTCAGCGGACGGAGTGTTGGCGCGCTTGAAGTCGTCCACCAGATGCTATCTATCGGGGATCGGTATCGTTTGGAGGCGGCCTGTCGACATGCCAGGAAAATTGCCAAATTCACGAAGTAAACTGCCCCGTTCGGCGCGGCCAACACGGCCGGCACGGCCGACACGGCGCGCAACGTCTAAGGGTCCCGACACACCGGCGAACGCGAGACGGCGGGCGGTTCCCACGAAGTCTCCGGCGGCGAAATCGTTGCCAAAATCGTCCAGCGCCGCGAACACCTCAAGTACCACGAAGTCATCTGGCACCGCGAAGTCATCTGGAACCGCGAAGTCATCTGAAACCGCGAAGCGTTCCTCGATCAAAGCCAAGCGTTCTGGCACTATAAATCCGACAGCCAAGCTGGTCATGCACGGCCGCAGCCAAGCGGTGCGCCTCCCGAAAGACTTCCGCTTCGAGGGCACGGAGGTCCGCATTAGCCGTCAGGGCCGCAAAGTCATTCTTGAGCCAATGACGCCGCCACGGTTCAACCTCGATGCCTGGCTCGCCTATGTGCTGGCGTACGCTGGCGATGACTTCCCAGACGTGGCCGACGACGACCCCTTGCCGCCAGACGACAACACGGGGTCCGACTAGGGCGACAACGGTAGGGGCGCCGCCGCCTTAACTCGGCCGTCTGTGTTGCAGGGGCAGCGCCGTCACAAAACGACGTACCCGTGTCTCTCAATTGCAACCTACCCCAAATCCCGTGCGCTGAACGTGTCGCAGGTGCGCATGTCACCGCTCTGTAAGCCGGTCTTGAACCAGCGCACGCGTTGTGCCGCCGTGCCGTGAGTGAACGCATCCGGCACGATCCGGCCGGTCTGCTTCTTCTGGATCATGTCGTCGCCGATTTGCGTGGCGGCGTTGAGTGCTTCTTCGACATCACCGGGCTCTAAGCGCCGCTTCATCTTGTCGTTGACGGCGGCCCACACGCCAGCGAGGCAATCGGCCTGCAGCTCCATGCGGACCTGAAGGCGGTTGGCTTCGACCTCGCTCATGTTCTGCTTCATGTCCTGCACGCGGCCAGCAATTCCGAGCAGCGTCTGGACATGATGGCCGACCTCGTGGGCGACGACGTAGGCCTGGGCGAAATCACCCGGCGAATTGAACTGGCGCTTCATCTGCTCGTAGAACGCGAGGTCGATGTAGACCTTGCGATCGAGCGGACAATAGAACGGCCCCATCGCCGCTTGGCCGAGCCCGCACGCGGTGCGCGTTGCGCCGGTGAACAGCACGAGTTGCGGTTCCTCGTATTTCTTGCCGAACGCCTGGAACTTGCGATTCCACACGTCTTCGGTGTCGGCCAGCACGCGCTTGATGAACGTGCCCATCTCGTCGGCCCCGGCGGGCGCCTGCGTCTGCGGATTGCGGCCGGGGATTTCAAACGGGCTCTGCTGGGCCGAACGCGGCACCGGCCGATCCTGCTGCGGCATCGGGATCTGGAGTCCGCCGCCGCCGCCCGAACGCAACAGGTCGAGCGGGTTCAAGCCGAACAGCAGCATCAGTGCGCCGATGATGAGCATCGTCGTGAAGCTCATACCGCCGCCGCCGATCGGAAACGGAATGCCCATGCGGCCGCCGAAGCCTCCCGGCACCCGCTGTCCGCGCCGGTCGTCGACGTTCGAGCTTTGGCGATCGTTATCGTCGTAGCGCATGGGACGTTTCTCGCTTGAACTGCTGCAGCCGTCTTAGCTCGCACGCTACCCGTACGCTCAATCCTTGGCGCGTTCCTGATAGCTCCCGTCTTCGGTCGAGATCACCACCCGCGTGCCGCTGCCGATATGCGGGGGCACCATGACGCGCATGCCGTTCGACAGAATGGCTGGCTTGAACGACGACGACGCCGTCTGGCCCTTGACCACGGGGTCGGCTTCGACGATTTCGAAAATCACCCGCTGCGGCAGTTCGATCGACACGGGACGACCGTCGTGCGTCGAGACCGAAACTTGCATACCCTCTTGTAGGAACTTTGCCTGCTCGCCGAGGATATCCTCGCCGATCGAGATCTGCTCGAAGCTTTCAGGCTGCATGAAGTTCCAGCCCATGTCGTCCTGATAGAGGTAATTATAGTTGACCTCTTCGAGGTAGGCGCGCTCCACCGTATCGGTGGTGCGATAGCGCTCGACGTTCTTGATGCCGTCGGAAATACGCCGCATTTCGAGGTGGGTGACGGGCGTGCCCTTACCCGGGTGGATGTTCTCGGCGTGCATGACGACGTAGAGTTTGCCGTCGACGTCGAGCACGTTTCCTTTGCGGATCGAACTGGCGATAACCTTGGGCATGATCGTTTCTCTGCTGACGAGTTGGGCTCGCGTGCGCCATATCGGCGCTCGTTGGCCAGGTGATGCGGGTTCCTGGATCGGCGGTGTCATACTCGCTTCATCGGCCAAGGCCAAGCCCGCACACCGGGCCGCACACCGGGCCGCACACCGGGCCGCACACTGGGCAGCTCACTGGGCAGCTCACCGGGCCGCAACACATCCCGTACCGCGCGGGGCTGCGCGCGGTCCATTGCCATGACGATCACACCGTCTGCGTGGTGGGACCGCGACCGCCATATCGACCGCCGTGCCCGTCTCATCGACCGCAATCGAATTAAGGCTGCCCTGCGCGCGTGGTTCGAGGCCGAGGGCTTTACCGAAGTCGAGCCAGGGTGCCTCCAGGTGTCGCCGGGAAACGAGGCGCACTTGCACGCTTTCCGGACCGAGCACATCGGCACGGACTTGGCGCGCCGTGAGCTCTACCTCCACACCAGTCCCGAATTCGCGATGAAGAAACTGCTGGCCGCCGGCGAGGAGCGCATTTTCGCGTTCGCCCCGGTGTTCCGCAACCGCGAGGCTGGGCCCGGGAACACGAACCCCTGGCACGCCAACGAGTTCACCATGCTCGAATGGTATCGGGCGGGCGAGCCGGTCGAGGCGCTTTATCGCGATTGCCGTGAAATTCTGCGGATCGCCGCGCAGACCACCGGACGGTGGGTGTGGTCGGTGCCCAAGCGCGATGCGCCGTCAACGGGTCGGCTGGAGCGCTTCGATCTCGAGACATGCGACCTGCGCACCATGCTGCTCGGTGAGATCGACCAGCTTGCGGTGGCTGATGCTTTCAGCCGTCATGCCGGGATCGACCTTGCGGCGGCCTATGATGGTGACGCTGCTGATGCCTCTCGCTTCCGCGCAGCTGCCGAGACTGCTGGCGTTAAAACGATGCCCGACGATACGTGGAGCGACGTGTTCGCCCGCGTGCTGACCGAGCGCGTCGACCCGCACCTCGGAAGGTGGCGGCCAGAACTGCTGACCCGCTATCCGATCAGCGAGGCGGCGCTGGCCAAACCGGACCCGACCGACCCGCGTTTCGCCCAACGCTTCGAGTTGTATGTCTGCGGCGTCGAACTGGCCAACGGCTTTGCCGAATTGACCGACCCGGCCGAACAGGCCCGTCGCTTTGAAGCCGAGATGGCGCTGAAGGAGGCCCGCTACGGCGAGCGCTATCCCATCGACGCGGACTTCTTGGCAGCGCTGGCCCACATGCCGGAAGCCAGCGGCTGCGCCCTCGGCTTCGACCGCCTCGCAATGCTGGCGACCGGCGCCCGATCTGTGGCGGATGTGCAATGGACGCCGGTGGTCAGCAATTGAACTCCGATCTGGCCGCGATTGACGCTGTGATGTAGGCTGCCGGCATGAACGAGATGGCTCAACGCATCGCACCCGACGAACACGGCGCACCCGACGAACCTGGCGCACCCGACGAACCTGGCGCACCCGACGAACTTGGCGCGCCCGACGAACACGGCGCGCCCGACGAACCTGGCGCGCGTTGGCCGACGACGCGCGCGGCCGAAGGCGTGCCGCGGATCGCCTGGACCGTCGATGATCTCGACCGCATGGTGGAAGCCGGTATTTTGCCCGAAGGCGGCGGCGTCGAACTGCTCTGGGGGGAATTGGTGCCAATGGCGGCCAAGGGCATCAGGCATGAGAACGTGCGCAAAGACCTGCTGCGGTTTTTCATGAAGCGGGCCAACGATGACCTAGATGTTGCCTCAGAACTCGGCTGGCGGCCGCGGGCCAACGTCTACCTTGAACCCGAGCTACTAATCGCACCGCGCCAAGCCAACCTGTCTCTGATTGCAGGCCCCGACGTGCTGCTGCTGATCGAAGTCGCGGCCTCAAGCTTTGCCTTCGACACCGGCACTAAGGCGCTTGCCAATGCCAAGCTCGGCGTGCGCGATTATTGGGTCGTCTCGGCAGCCGATCTCACGACGACGGTGTTTCGCGATCCGACGTTGGATAGCTATGCGCAAACCACCACGTTCGGTGCTAGCGAAATTATCACACCGCTGCTACGACCCGAACTCGCTGTTCGCATGGCTGAGGCCGCGAGCCCGTAGCTGCCCACCCGGGACAAACTCCAGGCTAGATTGCGCCGGATTGGTGTCGCATCAGCGGCATGTGCTCTGCTAAGTCGTTTCCCATGAACACGCTCAAAGCCTTGGCGAAAAACGGACTAATCGCTGTTTCCAGCACCAACGGCTTGGCCCCCGTCGCCGCCCGCTATGCCGTGGCCGTGACGCCGGCGATGGGGGCGTTGATTGCGCGCGATCCCGATACCGGCCGCGCCGTGCTCGACGACCCGATCGCCCGGCAGTTCTTGCCTGACGTTCGCGAACTCGAACACCACCCGGCCGAGACAGCCGACCCGATCGGCGATCACGGCAAGACCGTCGCCCCTGGCGTGGTGCACCGCTACCCAGACCGCGTACTGTTGAAACTGTCCGGCGTGTGCCCGGTCTATTGCCGGTTCTGCTTCCGCCGCGAGATGGTCGGGCCGGGTGCTGGCACGACGTTGACCGCCGATGAAGTGCGCGAGGCCATCGCCTACATCGCCGCGACGCCCGCGATCTTCGAAGTCATCCTGACCGGCGGCGATCCGCTGATCGTGTCGCCTCGCCGGGTGCGCGAGGTGACCCAAGCGCTGGCGTCGATCCCCCACGTCAAGATCATCCGCTGGCACACCCGCGTGCCGATCGTCACGCCCGAACGCATCACCGACGAGATGGTCGCGGCCCTGCGCCCGCCCGTGCACACTGGCGGCAAACCGGTCTACATCGCGATCCACAGCAATCACCCGCGCGAATTGACCCCGCCAGCACGCGCGGCCCTCGCCCGGTTGGCCGATGCCGGTATCCCGCTCGTCTCGCAATCGGTGCTGCTGGCTGGCGTCAATGATAGCGCCGACACGCTCGAAGCCCTCATGCGCGCGTTCCTCGAATGCCGGGTGCTGCCATACTATCTACACCACGGCGACCTCGCGCCCGGCACCAGCCATTTCCGGGTTCCGATTGCCAAAGGCCAGGCTATTGTCGCGGAATTGGCCCGCCGCATGACGGGGCTGGCGCGACCGGCTTACGTGCTCGACATCCCTGGTGCACACGGCAAGGTCGACATTTCGCACAGCGCGCTGACGCCAGATGGCCCAGGCCGGTGGCTGGTCCGCGACCCGGCAGGCCACGTGCATCGCTACAGCGATGCTGCGCTGTCGTCTGCCGGTGACACCACCATGGTTTGACACCGGTCACCCCGTCGATCCATTGATCGGCGCCGGTTCACCCGATATTCGCTTGCTGCGGTGCAGCAGGACCCGTGATGCACCTGTGTCCGTGTGGGTCCGTCTGGGTCCAGCTTCGGCTTCGGCCGCGGATGGTCCGCCAGGAACCGCAAATCGAAACTGGTCAAACAGGTCTTTCGCCCCATGCCCGACGCCGTGAAATCCGCTGTTGCTGCTCTGGGCGTTTGCCACGGTGTCGTCTGTCTGGTGCCGCCAGCCACTGCCGAGCCGACCTTTGCTGGCGCGTGGTCGGCCGATGTCAAAAATTGCCGCGTGCCGCAGGAGATGGAAAACGCTCCCATGCTGATATCGCCGAAGGGTTACGACCAACACGAAGCCCATTGTACGTTTCTCAATCTCGTGAAAAACGGCCGAACCTATCAGGCCGCCACGAAATGCAGCGTCCAAGGCGATAGCCAAACCGGCACGATACGCATCGTCATGACAAACCGGACGGTCATGAACATGAGCCTCGATGGCGGACCTGCGATCAAAATGCACCGCTGCCGCTGAACCAGCTGGTGAGCCGCCTGTCGCCTCGCCGAGCCCCCCTCGACCGACCCACTTGAGTTCAAAGACCGGAGACCGGCCAAATGACCGTGCCCAAAATCAATGGCGGCTCACTCGACGCGCTAGGCGTGCGGCTGAAGCCGATCGTCGAAAGCCAAACATTTCAAACGTTCATCATCGGCGTGATCTTGATCAACGCGGTGACGCTTGGTCTCGAGACGTCGAAGTCCATCATGGCTTCGTTTGGACCGCTGTTGCAGGCGATCGACCTGCTGTGTCTCGCGATCTTTATCGTCGAGATCGTAGCCAAGCTCGTCGTCTACCGGCTCGGCTTCTTCAAGAATGCCTGGAACGTGTTCGATCTCGCCATCGTTTCGGTCGCGCTGTTGCCGGCAGGCGAGGGACTATCGGTCGTCCGAGCTCTGCGAATTCTGCGGGCGCTGCGCCTGATCTCGATGGTTCCGCAGATGCGCATGGTCGTGCAGGCGTTATTGTCGTCGATCCCGGCAATGGGCTCCGTGATGGCGCTCCTGTCGCTGATTTATTACGTCGCCGCCGTGATGGCGACCAAGCTGTTCGGCGCCGATTTTCCCGAATGGTTCGGCACGATCGGCGCGTCGCTTTACACGCTGTTCCAGATCATGACGCTCGAATCCTGGTCGATGGGCATCGTGCGGCCAGTGATGGAGAAACACCCGCACGCCTGGGTGTTCTTCGTACCGTTCATTCTGGTCATGACGTTCATGGTGTTGAACTTGTTCATCGCTATCGTCGTCAACTCGATGACGGAGGTCGATCGGGTCGACCAAGCGGCCAAGGACGCCAAATCGGACGCAGTAAACGCAGCCACCGCAACTGTTAGTACCGATGCGGCATCGGCCACGCTCGCTGTCATCCTCGCCGAAATCCGGACGTTGCGAAGCGAGATTGACACGCTGAAACGCGGCTAACGGTCAGCACCCCTGCGACCAACATGGTGCGGCCGACACAACCATTGTTCCGCGTTCGGATACGGCTTCTCCGCCCGAGTGAATGCTGCTAACATAGGTGCGATTATACTCAGGGGAACCGTGCCATGCCGATTACAGCCTTGTATGCCGCGCTTCTCGCAGCCTTGTTCCTGCTGCTGTCAGCACGGACGATCGCCCGGCGCGGCGCGGCCCAGGTTGAAATCGGCACGGCGACCCGCGACGTGCATTCTTCACGCCTACGGCCTCTCCCAGTCGCCCCACAACATGCCGTTGCGCGTCAGCGGCATGGTGTTGACGCTGACGATGATTGGCCTATCGGCGGGGCTGTGCTTGTGGCTGTCAGCGCCGCTCGCGTTGCGGTTTGAGAACAAAGCAGCAGAGCCTTAAAGCCTGGACCGGCTTGAATGCGCTTGATATACACCCGTCCGATGTATATCAATGGGAAAGGAGCCTTGCCATGAAAGTCGCTAAGTGGGGAAACAGCCTTGCTGTCCGCTTACCCGCTCATCTCGTCAGCGAACTTGGACTGGCGGAAGGCGACGACGTCGAAATCCGTCGCGCAGCAGATGGCGGGTTCGAAATGGAAAAGTCCAAGGCCAGGGACGACTTTTTTGCTTTGTGCGAGAAGCTCGCCGAGAAATCTCAACAGACGTATTCTTTTTCTCGCGACGACGCCTATTCCGTTCGTCGTGGTGGCAACGATGCCGACTAATTATGCATCAGCTGCCTTCGATACAAACCTCATCGTTTATCTCGTCACATCGGACCATACCAAACGCCGACAAGCACAAGACGTTATGTCGGCTGGTGGGCATTTAAGCGTCCAAGTGCTCAACGAATTTGTTGCCGTTGCGAGACGGAAGTTGGCAATGGATTGGGACACAATCCAAAGTGTACTCGACGGCCTCGTTCGCAATTTTGAAGTTCACCCGGTGACGCTGAAAATTCATACGTTCGGCGTCGCCATTGCGAAGCGTCACGGACTGCGCATTTACGACGCATTGATTGTATCTGCCGCCATTTCAGCTGGTTGCCGTATTCTTTACAGCGAAGACATGCACCACGGCCTTGTGATCGACGGCCTGACAATCACAAACCCGTTCCTTTGAGAGCGCTAGTCATTACGCATGAGCCGTCAGCGCTTCTTAGTCACTTTCGTTCCGGCCGCCTTCTTCGCTGGTTTGACCGCCGTAGTAACCGCATCGCCGACCACTTTCGCCCCGCCAAGCCACCAGTCGCCTGGCGCGGTGAACCGCCCGGCTGCGTCTTCGATCGCTTGGCCGGCCCGGAGTAGCGTCGCCTCGTCGAACGGGCGGCCGATCAGCTGCAGCCCGAGCGGCGTGCCCTGATTCGACAATCCTGCTGGCACCGATATCCCCGGCAGCCCGGCCATGTTGACCGTCACTGTGAAGATGTCCTCGAGGTACATCGACAGCGGATCGGCGGTTTTCTCGCCTTGGGCGAACGCCGGGTTCGGTGTCGTTGGCGTCAACACGACGTCGACCGTTTCGAACGCCACATCGAAATCGCGCTTGATCAAAGTCCGGACTTTTTGCGCCTTGAGGTAGTACGCGTCGTAATAGCCAGCCGACAGCACGTAGGTGCCGATCAAAATGCGGCGGCGCACTTCTTTGCCGAACCCTGCGCCCCGCGTGCTCTCATAGGTATCGACCAAGTCTTTGCCCGGCACCCGCAAACCGTAGCGAATGCCGTCGTAACGTGCGAGGTTCGACGACGCCTCGGCGGGCGCCACAATGTAGTAGGCGGGCAGCGCGTATTTCGTATGTGGCAACGAAATATCGTGAATGGTCGCGCCAGCAGCCTTCAGCCACGCGATTCCTTGCTGCCATAGCGCCTCGGCCTCGGCCGACATGCCCTCAACGCGATATTCCTTCGGCACGCCGACCTTGAGGCCCTTCACGCCACCTGACAGCGCCGCCTCGTAATCGGGAACCGGCACATCGACCGAGGTCGAATCCTTGGGATCGTAGCTCGCCATCGCCTTCATCATCATGGCGGTGTCGCGCACCGTCTTGGCAATCGGCCCGGCCTGATCGAGCGATGAGGCGAACGCGACAATCCCCCAGCGCGAGCAACGGCCATACGTCGGCTTGAGGCCGACGGTGCCGGTGAGTGCGGCCGGCTGGCGGATCGAGCCGCCGGTATCGGTCGCCGTGGCAGCGAGCGCGAGCCGCCCGGAAACCGCCGCTGACGATCCGCCCGACGATCCGCCCGGCACCAGCTTGTCGGCCGACTGTTCGCCGTCCTTGCCCGCGCGCCGCCACGGATTGACGACGGGCCCGAACGCGCTCGTCTCGTTCGACGAGCCCATGGCGAACTCGTCGTTGTTGAGCTTGCCGAGCATGACGGCGCCGACACCCCACAGATTTTGGCCAACGGTCGACTCGTACGTCGGCGTGAAGTCGCCCAGGATCTTCGAGCACGCCGTGGTCCGCACACCAAGCGTGGCAAACAGGTCTTTGTGCCCGATCGGCAGACCTTCGAGATCGCGCGCCGTACCGTTTGCCAGCCGCTTGTCGGCCTCGGCCGCCATCGCGCGCGCATGGTCGGCAGTGACCAGCACATAGGCGTTGAGCGCGGCGTTCCCCGCCTCGATCGCGGCGAGATGGGCTTGCGTCAGTTCGGCCGCCGAGAACGCCTTGGCGCGCAATCCATCGCGTGCTTCAGCCAGTGTCAGAGAGGTGAGGTCGGATTGAGCCATCAGTGTGCCGGTCGCAGGAGTTTAGGCGCCGAGCGCCGGAAGCTAGAATGCGGAGTTGGATCGGATATTTTGGAAACGGCGGGCAATCGATCCTTAAGCCGCAGATAAGATTTCGTGCGCAACGGCGCGGGCCGCTGCTTCAGGCTGACGTGGATCGAACGTGTGGATGTTCGAATTCAGAAAGTCTGCTGGTGAATCGGAAATTGAATGGGTGTCGGGCGACATGACGATAACCGGTTTGTTAGAGGCTTCCGCCATGCCAATTTCATAGGTCAACCAGCCCTCGCCAGCTTTGAAAGGTGAACCAAGTACCACGACAAGCGCGGCAGACTGATCGAGCGCGGCCCGTACCGCCGTTCGCCAGCTGGCTCCCTGCGCGATCTGGGTGTCCGGGTCCATCGCCGCCAGCCCAGCCCTTTGGAATTCCGCAGCAATTCGGCGTGCCAGATCGGTGTCGCGGTGATTGTAGGATAAGAAAATTCTCTCAACCATGGTGAGTTCTCACACGTTGCGCCAATTCCACAAAGTATGCATCGAGCGCGTTGATGTCGACAATGTTCATGTCTTCCATCGGTCCGAGCCCGTCTCCATCGCGCCTGAGTTCGTTCAGCGTCACCTTGTAGAAGACACAGACGATCCGCTTATCCAGTGCGTCGGCCATGCCGATTGTGCCTGACCCAGGCCCGGCTTGCCGGCCGGGCGGTAAGTGACTGGACTTAGCTGCCCGTGCCATGAAGCTATTCCACGACCTTGGGCACGACGAAGAAGCTGTCGTCGGCTTGTGGCGCGTTGGCTGTCACCTGGTCGGCGATCCCGCCGTCGGTTACCACATCGCGACGCATGGGAATATCGCGCGCGACGACCCGCGTCATCGGCTCGACGTTGGTCGTGTCGACCTCGTCGAGTTGGCGCACCCAATCGAGCAAGCCCGACAGTTCGCCCTCGAGGCCCTTGGCCTCTTCGGCGCTGACCTTGATCCGCGCAAGGCGCGCAATTCGCCGGACGGTCGCGGCATCGACTTGCATGGGTCCTCGCTCGTGAATGTCGTGGGCAGGCGTTCGGCTCGTAAATGTCGGCTCACGGTGGCCGGTCGGATCGAGCGCGTGGTCTTATCCGGGCACTGCGAGTGGTGCAACACTACCCGACAGGTACCGCTCACGATCGGGTTTGGAACGACGCGGGTCGTCGCGTTCGCCGCCACCGGCGGCACGGCCACGGCTATCTCCCGCCGAGTGATTATCGAACGGCGCATCCCTCACCTCGCCATCGTCGCCATCCTCGTCGCCAGCTTGCACCAGACGCCGCCCGTCGGGGCGCGCACCGCCATCGAACGCGCCAAACAGGAATAGCCCGGCGACGTATCCGCCGATATGGGCTTCCCAGGCAATGGCCGCATCGGCGGGCGTCCCGAGCCCGAACGCGGCTAGCAAATTTATAGCAAACCACAACCCGGTCGTTGTCTGAATGCGCGGGTCGGCCAGCGCGCCGCGCAACGGCTTCAACGGTATCAGCGGCGTCGCCCGTCGCATCAGGTCGCCAGCCAACCGCATCGGAACGGCATCTGCTGCGGAAAACATCAGCCGCAGCGCCGCCGCCATCAAACCGGAGATGCCCCCTGAGGCTCCGATCATGGTTGCGTCCCGGTCTGTGTTCATCAGATAAAACAGGCCAGCGCCGGCAGCCGAACACACCGCGATAAAGGCAAGCACACGGAGCGCACTGCCGCGCCGGGCAACGAACCCGCCGAATGCCAGCAGCATTCCGACGTTGATCAACAAATGCGTCACGTCGCCATGAATGAAAAAGTGCGTCACAGGCGACACGATCGCACTGATCAATCCACCGGGAATGTCGGGCGCGCGCGGGTCGTAGCGAAGAGGTACAAAACCCATGGCGCCGACCAGCCAATCATCAGCTGCGGGCGAAATGATCTGTCGCAGCACGTGAACCGCGATGATCGCCAGCGTGAGCCAAACGATTATGGCCGGCACGTCCAGAAACGGTTCACGCCGCAGTTGTACAGGCTGCCCGTCGGTCATTCACATCCCCTGCCAGCGCCCATGTCGTGCCTTGGTGGCCATCGTCACTCTCGGTGGCATGTTTTCTGCTGACCTCCAACGTCGAACTCTGAAGGGGGGCAGGCAACGCCGTCTACCAGCACATCGGCTGGACGGGTCTGTCTGCAAAACTTGATGAACGGGTCACAATGAAACAATCGCCACCCGATGCTCTATACGCCTACTGGACAACGCTGCGCGGGACAGCGGTGGCTCCGCGCCGCTTCGACATCGAACCAAGCCGCATAGCGCCGCTGTTGTCGCATACGTTCATTCTCGAAAAGCTTGGACCGCGCGACTACCGCTACAGGATAGCTGGCACGTCGATCTGCCAGTTGTTCGGCCTCGAGTTGCGCGAGCAAAGTTTTTTCGACGGCTTTGGAGCCGCCGATGTCATCGCACTCGAACTTGCGCTCGCTGTTGTGACCCGGCGCGGTGGCGTGAGCTGGTTCGAGATCGAAGCAACACGGGCAGTTCCGCCGGTTACGAGCCGCCCGTCCACGAGCGGCACGTCCACGAGCGGCACGCCGACGAGCCGCCCGTCGCCGTTGCGGACAACACGGCCGCAGCCGCCGATCAAACTGCGCGGCGTCCTGCTACCTCTGCTCCACTCCGAAGGCCGCATCGACCGCGTGCTCGGCGCTGTCGCCCTCGAAGTCGCCGACCCGGATGCCAGCAACCGGGCGTTGGACTGGATTGGCCGCGAGCCGCTCGTTGGCTTCCGTCTCGCCGGTTTACGAACAGAATGGCCACGCCCGAACGACAGCGCGGACAATCGTGACCCGGCCATCGCCCTCAGCGGATCGATGCCGACGCCAGCCGTTGCCGCCCCCGCGCTGGAGCTTGCCGGAAAGCCCGCCAGCGGGAGCATCACCGCTCGCCTCGCCGAGGCCAGCGCGCGGCTTGCACCGCCGACAGTCGCAGAAACGTTGAGTTCCGAGGCCCGTGCGGCTCCGGGGGACGATAACAACGTCGGCCATGACAGCCAGCGGCAGGCCCCGTTCAAGCCCCATATCCGAAAATCGCGGATCGTCCGTTCCGACCGCCGCCAATTCCGTGTGTACGACGGTGGCCTCAACGACCCTGCCGAGGCTGACGACCAGAGCCGGTGAGCAGGCGCCCAAGCGTCAGTATCTTGGGCCGCCCCGGCGTGGTTGCGGGCAAGCAAACAGTGCGAATCACATTTCGGCTCGACTTTTAGCGAAATTTAAACGCCGCAAGGGTGAAGATCAGCACACCCGGGCGCCAGCGGCGTCAGCTTCCAATGTGCCATTTGACCCATGACGCTTGATGTTCTGGCGGCAACCCCGCGCCCGTATGTGTTGACACCCGAGGTGGCTGACGAGCACCGGATCTACCGGCGGCTACGGCTGACCCTGCCAGGCCGCTTCATGCGCGCCAACCGCTCCGAATATGCCTGCCAAGTTCAGGATCTCTCGGTCGGTGGCCTCGCAATCCTGACCGAAGCAGAGGTTGCAGCCGATGCCGTGGTCGGTGAACGCATCGTCGTCTACATCGATCGGCTCGGCGGCATCGAGGGCCACGTCGTACGCACCGGTTCAGACCACATCGCGATCGCGATCCAGGCGACACAGAACAAGCGCGAGAAGCTCGCCGCGCAGCTGACCTACATCATCAACGAAGCCGAACTCGACGACGTCGAGGCCCGCCGCGAAGAGCGTTTCCCGCTCCGATCGCGAGCTGCTGTGCTGACGTTTGCCGACGGCACCGCGATGACCTGTTTGATCCTCGATGTGTCGCTATCGGGAGCTTCCATCGCACTCGACCAGATGCCAGAGATTGGCAGCGAGGTGTGGCTTGGCCGGTTACGCGGACGTATCGTTCGTCATCACGAAGAGGGCGTTGGCATCCAGTTCATGGAAAGCCTCGATCTGTCGACTTTGATGGCGTATTTCGGTTGAATTTCAGTCGGTTGTAGCGCGGAGTATAAAGTCATGCGCGTCGTACTAATTCGCGTCGTATCGCGTTGGGTTGCCGTGTTAACCATGCTTGCGCTGCCCGCTCTGCTCCCCGCAGGGGCTGTGGCTGGTCCGCTGCAACTCACCGGCGGACAGGACTACAAGGCCCGCACGATGCGGGTCTACGGTCAAACCGATCCGCCCTACGCGTTCTGGCGCCTGTGCGAGGAGCAGCCGGCCGAATGTGCCAGGCGTCGTACTATCGACAGCCGTTTTGAAGCTGACGAAGCTCATATGGCCGAGATCGACGAGATCAACCGCAGGGTCAATGCCGCGATCGAACCGGTCACGGATGTCGACCATTATGGTGTTTCCGACTACTGGACTTTGCCCCGCGCTGGCCGTGGCGACTGCGAAGACTACGCGTTGCTCAAGCGCCGGTTACTCATCGACGCCGGGTGGCCGCCGAGCGCGCTCTTGATGACGGTTGTGCGCGACGAAAAAATGGAAGGGCACGCCGTGCTGACGGTCCGCACCACGCAGGGCGACTACATTCTCGACAATAAGACCGACGATCTCAAACTCTGGAGCCGCACCAACTACCGCTATGTGATGCGCCAGTCGTTTATAGACCCCAAGTCTTGGGTTGCGCTCGATCCCGCCCAATCGCCCATCCTACCACCGATCGCCGGGGTTCAACTGCCGCAGTAACCGCAGTGTCCTGGGAAAGGGCGGTCGAACTGGCTCTTAGTCACCCGCCCACAGGTTGACCGTTTGTAGTTTGAGACCTGACGCGTAACGCCGCCAGTGCTGTTTGTAGTTCTTGGCACCGCGCGTAATGCGCGGTATGTCGGCATCCGTGACCTCGCGGACGACCTTGCCCGGCGCACCCATCACCACCGAGCGCGGCGGGATTTCCTTGCCCTCGGGGATGAACGAATTCGCCCCGATCAGGCAACCCTCACCGATTTTTGCACCGTTCAGGATCACCGACCCCATGCCGATCAGGCTGCCGCGGCCGATCGTGCAACCATGAATCATGACCATGTGGCCGATGGTGACGTCGTCTTCGATATTGACCGGAAACCCAGGGTCGACGTGGATGACCGAACCGTCCTGCACGTTCGAGCCTGCGCCTATGCGGATCACATCGTTGTCGCCGCGGACCACGGCATTGAACCAGATCGACACGTCTTCGCCGATCTCGACGTTACCGATGACGACCGCCGTATCGGCGACGTAAAAGTTGCCGCTGGCTGGCGTCTTCACGCGGTGCCCGTCGAACTCGTAGATCGGCATGGTGGCTCCCATCGGCGCTCAGGTTGCAGGAAACATTCGAAACCGGCGCGGACCGCACTGCTGAGCGGTTTTTATCCGCTTCAGATTCAGACGTCTTCGAGGTCGATATCGAGGATCGCCATCTGGAACTGATAAGACAGCTCGCCGTCTTCTTCCTCGCGATAGATCACGCCGAGGAAATCCTCATCGGCCTTGCCGATGTAGACCTCCGCACTGTCGGCGATCTGCTTGGACTTGCCAGCCTGCATTCGCAAACGGACTTCGATTTTCGGGTTGCCGAAGCGCTTGCGGAGGAACGCTTCGAGCGTGTTGATCTCGTCTTTGGTCACGGCTGGTCCTGTCTCGGGGGCGGGGGCAGCGCGCTACGCGAGCACACCGCTTACTGAAAGATCGGCCCGCTGATACACGTCCGCCAGCCCCAGCGGAAGGGCGCCAACGGAGGCAACGTCGTCACGGCTGACGATTTCCAACGTCAGGCCTTGCACACGCAATCGCCGGGTTTGAGGCCATGGTTCATGGCGCGGGCCGGTTCGGGGCACGAGGCGGGGCCAACCACGCGCGCTGGAACGCCAGCGACCGTCGTCATCGGCGGCACCTCGTTCAACACAACGCTGCCAGCGGCGACCAGCGAGCAGTTGCCAACGCGGATGTTGCCGAGCACGGACGCGCCAGCGCCTATCAGCACGTTGTCGCCGATCTTGGGATGGCGATCGCCGCCTTCTTTGCCCGACCCGCCGAGCGTGACGCCGTGCAGGAACGAGCAATTGTCGCCAACGACGGCGGTTTCACCGACGACGAAGCCCGTCGCGTGGTCGAGCATGATGCCCTGGCCGAACCGCGCCGCCGGGTGGATGTCGACGCCCATGATGCGCGACGCTTGGCTTTGCAGATAAAGCGCCAGATCGCGCCGTCCGCCATGCCACATCGCGTGCGCAAAGCGGTGGGTGACGAGAGCGTGGAACCCTTTGAAATACAGCAGCGGTTCGACAAACCGCGTGCAGGCCGGGTCGCGATCGCGGACGGCGGCCAAGTCGGCCCGGAAGGTCGTCGCGAGCTGGGCGTCCGAGGCCAACACGTCCTCGAAAGCGCGCATGACCAACCCGGCCGCGAGGTCGAAAGCACCAAGCCGTTGGGCGACACGATGGGCAACCGCGATTTCCAACCGGTCGTGGCTCAAGACGCTGGCATGAACGAAACTCGCCAAAGCGGGCTCAGCCGTCATGATCCGTTCGGCATCGGCGCGGACCGCTGCCCAAATCGGGTCGAGCGTCTCGACATTCGAACGGGTATCGTCGGTCCGTTCGGACTGCGTTCGCTGCGACATGGGGGAGGCTCCTGAGGTCGGCGCGTCGGGGTCGGCTGGCGGTCTATGTTACCCCGGAGGATCGGGGGGCATCGTGAATCGCTGGCGAGCGTGGTCCGTGACATTGAACATAGGCCTGCCAGATCAATGATACCATGTCCGCAACACCGCAGCCGGGTCACGGTTCCGGGCATGGCCCGGCCCCGGATCAGATATCGCGCCCGGGCCGGTCAGCGACTGGGTCCTTGCGCGAAGGCTTGCCAGGCTGCGGCGCTCTCGGCGTCTCGCCACATATGGCCTTGAGCGCGGCCCAATCGGCGGCATCCATCGCAGGGACGGCGGGATACGTGCCCATCGCGGCTTTGATATCCTTGACGCGATCGCGGCTCGACGGATGAGTTCGCAACAGCTCAAAGCCTGGGAAGCCGCTGTCGTCGTTCGAAGATCCACCCGAGCTCGACCGGTCGGCCGTTTTTCCGTCCGCCGTCTTGCCTTCGGCGTTCTTTCCGCTAACCGGGGACGAGCCGCCTTCGAGGCGCTCCATTCGCGCGAAAAACTTTGCCAAGCCTTCGGGCGAAATTCGCGCCGCCTTCAGGATTGCCAGCGCATGGCCATCGGCCTCCCGTTCGGCACTGCGGCTGTAGCTGAGATTTGCCAAGCCCACACCGATAGAGCCGATGTTGCCGCCCCCGGTTCCGCCCAATAGCAGCTCGGCTGCGACCACGAGCCCGACGGTGCGCACGATCCCAGCCTCAGGGTGCAATTCGATGCCGTGACCCATCTCGTGGGCGAGCACGCCGGCAACCTCGTCGGGGCCGGCGGCCTGTTGCAACAGGCCGTTCATCAACACGATGAGTTCGCCTGGCGCGGCAAAGGCGTTGACCACCTTGGCATTCGAAACGGCGACCTCGAACGTGCGTCCGCCACCGGCCGCAGCCGACAGTTTGGCAACCAGGCGGTCCAGTGCCGCCTTGCCAGCCGGCGTCGAGCATGTCGACCCAACTGGCACCATGTTGCGCACCACTTGCTTGCCGAGGAATGCCCGAGTCTGCTGCGGAATGAGGCCAGCGATCGTGCGAGCGGGCGAAAAGTCGATCGCGGCCAGCGCCCCGACCACAACCGCGACACACGCCGCCAGGACCACGAACGGCTGCACCGCTTTCCAGCGCGTGACGGCCCCCGTCAGCTGCGGAGCAGCCTTTCCCAGCGCGCGAACGAACCGGGGGTCGGCAACAAAGACCGTCGCCCCGGCCCGGCGCGGTTCGTGGATCAGCACATCGACCGACTTCGATCCGATCGGCTCGCCGCACTCGATCGCGCCGAGCGGCCAAGCCAGCGGCGTCACCCGTGTCGGTGAGCCGTCATTGTCGACATCAGGCTCGATGACGAGATGCCCGCGTTCAATGCGGATACCGACGACCCAGGACGCAGCGCTTCGCCCGTCGCTGAACCGGCCACGCACCGGCGTGGGAGGCCCCTCTCCGTCGGGCGGCAGCACGTCAGAAGGCGTCGAAATTGAACGCATTGGCGAGACCTTCACCTTTGGCGGCACTGGGGTCGGCGGCTGATTGGATGATCGCCTCGAGCGTCTCGCCGCCGATGACGTCCAACCGACTTATCATATAGTGCGCACTGCGAGCTTGTATCAGGGGAAGCAGCAGCCCGAGGCTTGCGATCGCGATCGCCCAATTGCCAAGCGTCAGCCCGAACAGGCCAAAGCCCGACATCCGCCCGTTGAACTGGATATCGCCGAGCCGCGTCGAGCGGGCAAAATGGTTGAATTGCGCGGCGCGGTACCACGCACTCGTCAGCCCGTAGATCATCATCAACAACAACCCGGCGAAGATACCTCCAGCCACCATTTCGGGCGGCAGCGTCGCGGCGTCTCCACGCGACATTTGCGTTGCAGCCAGCACGCCAGCTCTCGTCGCCAGCAACGGCCCAAGCACGAGCAGTGCGGCCGTGACGAGCCACATGACCAGGTAGCGCAGATAAAGCGGCCCGGTTTTGGCATCGAAAGTAAACCGCCGGTCGCCCAGCGACATGCCGTCGATGAGCCGCTTTTGCAGCATGGTCGACCGCCACGGCACGATCCAGCCCAGCGTCAGCGGGATCAGCGCCAGGGTCCACAACGAGGCCCAAGCGTAGCCCAGCCCGCTGCCATCGAGGCCAAACCGTATGCCGCGCCAGGAGGTTCGCGACAGTCGGTAGCGTTGGGCCCGCCATACGGCGAAGCCAAACAGGAACGCGAACGCGACGTAGAGTACGACTTGCGCAATCGGAACCCCGTCGTTGCCGAACGCAACAACGGCAAATAACGGCAGCATCAATGCCGGCACCGCCACAATCACCAGAGCAATCAAAAACCCATGGAACAGCTCACGTCCCGAACCGGCATACGACAGCGGTTCCCCGTTGACCCGCACCGACGCCCAAATCCGCTTGCGGACCTCGGCTTTGGCCCAAAACTGGTACATACCGAGCGTCACCACGTTCAAAGCAAAGTTCAAGAGCGCCAACCGAACAAGCCCTGACAAATGCCGCCACGTCACCACAACTGGCGGCGTGTGCAGCCGCGCTGGAGCGGTCGCCGTAAGCGGCAAAGGCGTCTCGTAAACAAATTGCCGTGCCGTCATGGAAGCTCGTCCGTCGCCATTCCTGCGGCCAACCTACACGACACGCGCCGATCCGTCC
>ENA-ORBV01003634-ORBV01003634.1-microbial-mat-metagenome-genome-assembly--contig:-NODE-3634-length-30637-cov-12.554287_pt1 | contig 30637 bp, 21 predicted proteins | sample MGYA00237777_ERZ505514 | MGnify/ENA primary metagenome ERZ505514 (study PRJEB26160, sample SAMN06269048) | microbial mat metagenome | isolation source: Oligotrophic lake microbial mat | place... | reverse complement strand
CGGGTCAGTCAACTTGATCGGCGTTGCCTTCGGTCCCATCGCAGTGCCTCCACCACTACGACGAACGGCGCGCCGAAGATGTGACTAGAAATTTCTGATCCATGACACTAGGCAACCCGCCCAACGGCGACAGTACTCATGTTCGGAGTGTAGCGAATCTTGGGGGGAAAAGGGGGTGGGGTAAACTATATGTATATCCTAGGCCGCCTGCCCGGGCTAGCTACTGACCTGAGCGTCGTTCAGAGCCAGGGACGCTGTCTGCTCAAGCCTGAGAAGCTCGCCCCCTGCGTGGTCCCGAGGGCTGGTGCTCGGACACGGTTCATTTTGCGGCCAGTTCGGTAACGCGGTCGCGCAGGGACTTGGCGCCGGCTTCGTCGCCGCGTTTGTCGGCGGTGGCGATGGCGTGCTCGAGCGCTGCCTTTGCGCGTTCGGTTTGGCCGGCGCCGATCGTGGCGTCGACCAGGGCGCGCAGGGTTGCGTACTCGGCTCCGCCCAGGCGCAGGCTGTGGTTCAGAAGGCGGGCGCGGGCCAGTGGGGCTGTGGCTTCAGCGTGGCGTCCAAGGGCGAGCAGCGCTGCGCCCTCGCCGCCCAGGCCCATCGCCATCCCCCACCAGTCGCCCAGCGGACCGGCCAGGTCGCGGCATTGGCGCGCGTGGCCGAGCGCTGTTTCGAAGTCCTTGGCCTTCATCGCGGCGCGGTGTTCGCCGAAGGCTTTTTGGCCGGCGCGGAAGTTCGCGCGCTGCTCCGTGCTCCAGCCGCTGAAGCTGGCCGCGTAGTCGAGGAACAACACGCTGCTGAACGCTTCGTCGGCGGCGCGGGCGCCGAAGAGCGCGCGCTCGTGCATCGCCTTTTGGGCCGCGCTTCCCGGTTGGTCGCTGCCGTCCTCGAGCTTCGCCAGTGAACCCTCAAGGAAGCTGTCGACGAACGGCAGCGCGACGTCGGAGCGCCCTGCGAAGAGCGTCACCGCGCCCGCGTGGTCCTTGGCTTCGAACAGTGCCTCGAAGCGCTCGGCGAGCGCGGCGTCCACCTGGACACGCGGTTCGGGCGCGCGCAGGGCGAGGGATACACAGAGTGCAAAAACGAGGGCCAAGACAAAGATCGAGCGGGTCATGGTGCGTGGGGGCCGGGGGTGCAGGGAGGCAGGGGTGCGACAAAGAGCCGGCGCGGGCGAGAACGTTACCAAGCACCGAAGGCATGTGCCTCAGGCGCCGCGCCCCGCGGGGTCGGACTTCGCGAGCACCAAGCGCGCTCCAAGGCGGGCCTGAAGGCCCGCGCTCCCAGCTGCGGTTAGAGTCCCGGGCGATGGGCCGCGCCTCCTTCATCGCCGTGGGTTTTGGACTTGGACTGGCGCTCGCGTGCGGGCGGGCGCCCCTGGGCCTGGATTGGGTGGGGCTCGCCGCGGTCGAGGGTCCGCGCGCGGCAGCGGTGCGCGCGGCGGCCCTTGCACTTGTTGCCGTGGTGATGGGAGTGCTCGCGCGGGGTGGAGCGCCGCTAAGGGCCGGTGCATGGCTCGGTGGTCTGTTCGCGGGTTTTGCGACGGGAGCGCTGCTGCTCGACGGCTGGTTTGCGCCGCAAAGCACCGCGACACTTGGCATCGCGCTGGTTGCACCGACTTTCGCTGCAATCCTGGTTGGTATGCGCGCCGGAGCCCTGCGCGCTCCCCGCACATTGACGGTTGTCGGCGACCCGCCGCCCGCGCGCGACGGGCTGGGCGCCCTTGAATGCGCGGGCATCGTGCTGTGCGGCGTCGGAGCAGCGATCGCCCTCGAAACTGTCGCGCGGCCGCTGCGCAGCTTGGGCCTTGGCACTGCGATCGACGACGCGGCCGCGGGGACCATCTTCCTTGCGCTGGTATGGATCGGAGCGCTCGGATTTGGCCCTGCCCTTGGCACCGGCGCGACACGAGTTGGAGCGCGCCTCTTCGGCCCGGTCCTCGTCGCGCTGGGTGCGTTCGTGGGTTGGTGGTTCCTCGGGCGGTTCGAGGAGCCCGGCGCGCTCGGCCGTCAGCTTGCTCTGTTCGGCGCGCGTGCGATCGAGCAAGGCACTTGGCGCTGGAGCCTCGCCGTGGCCGCGCCGGTGCTGATCGTGCCCGCGCTCCTTTTGGGGATGTGGTGCGCAGCGGCTTCGGACATGCGGCGCATTGGCGCGCTCGCCGCTGGCGCTGCGTTGGGGCTCGTCGCGCTCGTGTGGTTGCGCGAGGGTTGGGCGGTGGCGCTCGCGGGCCCCGACGCGCGGGAATCCCTGGCGGCCCATCGAGGACTTTCCATCGGCGCCCTCGTGGCAGCGGCCGGAGCCGCACTCGCTGCATTTGGCCACTGGCGCGCGGGCGGCCGCCCCAGCGCACCGATCGGCGCCGTTCTGCTTGCGGCGGTCGCCGTGTCCATAGCACCCGGACCGCTCTTACTGCTATCACCCTGGCAAGACACGCCGATCGAAGCGGAGTGGGTGCTCGAGACGTCGGACGGCCTCTTCACCGTCGAGACCACGCGTTTTGGCGAGACCGTGGCCACCCTCGACCGCCGCCTTTTGGTGCCGCCCCCCTGGGACCGTGCGGGGGATGCGGAGCGCCTCGCCGCTGCCGTCGGCGCGGTCGGAACGTTCGCGTTGTCCGACACGGCGCCGCGCATCCTGTTTGTCGGGTTGCTGACACGCGAGCGCGCCGCGGTGCTGACTGCCCGGCCGGGGCTTGTGCTCGAGCGCACGTCGCCCTGGTATCCGCACGGCGATTTTGTGGAAGCGAGCCTCAACCGCGGCACCGGCCCGCTGCCCGGACGGGTGGTCGCGCCACGCGAAGCCCGAAGGCGCATCCACGCCGGCCACTACGATCTGGTGCTCGCACCGGCTGCATATGGAGTTTTGCTTGCGCCGCGCGGCCTATTCGACACCGCCACGGGGCCCGCGCCCACTGCGGCGCTCGGTGGACTCGAACTGCCCGCGGGCACGGCGGGTGTGGCGTGGCTCGACGGCGGATCTGAACCCGGTGCGGCGTCGCTGTCGGCGTCCGTGCTCGTACAAGCGCGTGGCCTCGACGACCCGCACGTTGCGTTTCTCGCGGGGGAAGCGCGCCACTGGCCGCGGACGGGCGAAGCGGGTTTACGCGCCGCGTTTGCGGCCATCGCGCCGCGCTCGCATATCCCCGGCATCCTCCATCTCTTCGCGCACCCGCGAACACGCGTCGACCAATCGCGAGCGCGGCTCTTCAGGCGGCTCGCGGATGCCGCCGCAGTGGAACCGTCCGCAAGCGCCGACCTCGCGCGCGCACTTGCGCTGCACTACGCCGCTCAACGGCTTTCGCCGACGTGGGCGACGGCGCCCGAGGGATCTGAGACCGATCCCGCGAGTTATGCGCTCTTTGCCGCGGCCGCGCGTGCGCTCGCGCCGGATCCGTTCGTCGAGCGCAGTTTCGAGGCCTTCGCGCGCCTGCTCGTGGAAAAGCAAGAGTACGAGGACGTTCTCGAGCACGTGCTGCCGGTGGCGGAGGCGAAGCGGCCGTGGCTGGCACTTGAGCGCGCGTTGGTGGACACCTACCGCGCGCTGCTCGCGGGCGATGAGGCCCTAGCACGCATCGAGTTGTTGCTCGAGCGGCGCCCGGGTGATCCGGATCTGTGGTTGGAACGGGGTGAGCTTGAGTTGGAGCTGGGGGTCGGCGATGCGGCCGCGAGCCTGCGGCGCGCGCTCGAATTGCAGCCAGAGGGGTACGAGCGCCGACGCCGCTTGGCGCTGGGCCTATTGGGCGTGAACGATCCGGGCGCGCGGGACCTTGTCCGCGAACTGCTGCAGGAGAACCCCTTCGACGCGTCGCTGCGCGACAGCATGCGCGCGGCGCCGACACCGCGCTGATCCGGGGCGGAGGCAACTGCGCGTTGGCGCGGTGTAGGGCCTTCGAGCGCGCTTGTCTTGCGTAAAGCGCTCCACAGAGCAGCGCTCCTTCGGCGCTCATTTTGTCGACACGGGTGGCCGTGGAGATCCTTGCTGGCGGGTTCGCCCCCCGCTGCGGCGCAAGCGAGCTATGCTTCTTGCGACGACCGGGCTCTTGAGGCCCTCGGCGCCCAGTCGTATGGGAACCCCTAGTACGCCGGCCGCGTCCAAGAACCGTCGTGCACCAACTGTGGGCCCCTGCGCGCGCAGGCAATGCCCCTAGCGACGCCCTCGACGGTCCAGACCACAATTCCCGGCAGCCAAACACGGCAGCGCCCTTTTTCGCCGCCCGCGCTCAACCAATTACACGAGTCGAACGAAACTGCGCGCCTTCCAAGCGGTTTCACCGGTTCACATCTGATTGCGACCCTTTCCACAGGCCCGATGCCGTCCGACGCCTGACAGTTCCATCGCCGCACAGGTCCAGGGTGATTGCATCCTTGGGTCTCGCCCGGCGAAGGGCATGCGGAGTCCGGCTCGCACCGGGGTCACCACGCTCTCCAGACGCCGCTACACGTCACCGCTACACGTCACCGCGGCGGCCCCCCGCCGTAGTTCCAAGTCGTTCCCCCCGTCCGCCGTACGGGTTTTTCGTCAACACACAAGGTACTCCCGGATGAAGAAGCTCCTACTCGCCGCGCTCCCCCTCGCCCTTTTGGCGTGGGTCGCGGCCCCCGCCACGGCCAAGATCGAGCGCCTGTCGCTCGAGCAGATGGTCGAGAAAACGGACAACGCCCTCGACGCTGAAATCGTCGCCCACCAAGTGTTCAAGGTCGACCACCCGCGCGACGGCGAACTGTATTTCACCAAGCTGACCCTCGCGGGCCGGTCCCTGCGCGACGGACGTGCGACCACGGTCGACGTGGTTTACGCGGGCGGCTTCATCGACGAGCAGAACGGCGTCTGGAACAGCGAGGCGCCGTCGGAAGACGACGTGCGCATCGGAAACAAGGTCGTGGCGTTCTACCGCTTCGTGCCGAACTTGGGCGGCGACGTTTCCGCCAACGCCCTCTACACATCCCACGGCGGTATCTACCGCACCCAGTCGGGACCCGCGGGACGCGTAGTGCTTGGCCGCGGTGAAGGGTATGCGATCCCGTTCAACACGCAGATCGAGAACCTGACCACGTCCGTACGCACATTCTCCGAGAAGTTCGGTAAGTGAGGGAGCCCAAACACATGAAACTCAAGAATCTCGCGCTCCCCGCTGCCCTCATCGGCAGCTCCATGTTCCTGTTGATGCCGCAGGACCTGCAGGGTTTCACCCTGATCGGCGGCTCGCTGAGCCTCAATCAACGCGACGTCCGCGTCTTCAACAATTTCGAAGACGTCGGCGCCAACAACAACCAAACCCCCGACGCCAACTTCCCGGGTTACTTCGGAGCGCCGATGGCGATCTGGAAGGGAATCTCGGAATGGGGCAGTGACCTGCACGGCAACGGCAACGGCGACCCGCACCAAAACGGCGGCATCGGCTCCGGCGGCGCGAACTTCAACGCGTCCTGGCAGGGCCTCGCCATCGGCGTCGGCGGTACGAACGACAACATCGCCTCGGCCCTTCCGGGCAGTGGCGGCGGTGTTCTCGCCTTCGTCGAGACGCCGATCTCCGACGGCTGGCGCATGCGCTTCTACGAAAACTGGAACTGGGCCGACGGCCCCACGGCCAGCATCGGGAGCAACACCATCGACCTCCAAGGGGTCGCTACCCACGAATACGGCCACTCCCTTGGTCTGGGGCACACGAACGTCTCGGGCGCCACGATGACGCCGTCGATCAGCGGCAACGGCGTGGTCGACCGCTCCATCGCGGCCGACGACATCGCTGGCGTGCAAGCGGTCTACGGTGTCAAGTCGGCTTCTAAGCCGCGCATCACGGGCTTGGTCGTCAATGTCAACGACACCGTGACGGTTACCGGTACGAACTTCTCGGCGACCGGCAACGAGGTGTGGTTCACCCAGGCCGCGACCGGTGGCACAGGCTTCCCGATCAAGGTGGTCAACGTCGCTTCGACGGGCGGCGGCACCTCGATCACCGTCACACCCCCGGCGACAGCGGGCCCGGGCGACGTGCTCGTACGCAACAGCGGCACGGGCAACGCCAACCTGTCCAACGCCTGGCCGGCGCCGCTCAACGGCGGTGTCATCCCCGGCCCGTCCGCGCCGCAGATCTCGGGCATCTCGCCCTCGATCGTCCCCGCGGTCAACGTGGATGACTCGGTCGTGGTCACCGTGACGGGCACCGGCTTTACGGGCGTCAGTTCGGTGGTCGTCGATGGCAGCGCGCTGCTGTTTTTCCCCCCGCAGTTCACGGTGAGCGGCGACACGCAGGTCACATTCTCGATGCCCAAGGTGACGAAGCTCGGCGCGATCAACGTCCAACTCATCAATGCCGAAGGCTCGGGCATCGTCGGCATGTCGGTCATCGCCAACAACCCGCCGGCCCTGGAGGTCTCGAACTCGAACCCCAGTTTCGTGCTCTCGGTGATCGGTCTCACGATCTCGGTCGGCGCGTCGCCGCTCGACACGATCTTCCTGCTCGCATCGCCCAGCAACCTCCCGAGCAGCCTGCCGGGCATCTTGAACGCCAGCATCGGCGACAACTTCACGTCGCTGATCCTGCTCGGCAACTTGATTGTCAACCCGCTGACGGGCCGTGCGGATGTCCAACTGCCCCTCTCTGGGTTGAACCCGGGGTTCTCCGCGTTCCTCCAGGCGGGCCGCTTGAGCTTCATCAACCCGACGCTGCCGCTCGAGATGACGAACGTTCAGCAGTTCACGGTCCTCTTCTAATCCCAGTGAGCGCCCCGCGGCGCCGGCCACTCCTGGTGGGTGACCGTAGCGCGGGAATGTTTGCCTTGTGCAACGAGCTCGCCCGACATCCGTCGGGCGAGCTTCCTTCTTTTCCGCGTATCTGTTCGGGTACCGCAAGTTTGTTGATCGCGGACGGGGTTGGGGGAACCCCCGGGCGCCGTGACGCGTTCTTTGTGGGGGCGCCCACGGCGCACCGCACGTCTCGCACCCACCCAAACCCCCGCTCTCCACGATGCGTTCCAAAAAGGTTGGCCTCCTCGGCCTCGTCGTTGCCCTCGCGGGTGTCGCCTCCTCGCTCGCGCCCTCGGCACAGGCCCAGGTCCGCCAACCGGGTTTGCCGGCGGGTATGTGGAGCGAACTGCCCACCGCTGTGCCCACCATCGAGCTGCCCCCCGTGGACGTCGCGGCGCTGCTCGCCGAAGACGAAGCGCGCGGCCACGGGCCCTACCGCTACGGCACACTTTTGCCGGTCTACAAAGACATTGCACGCTCTGGCCGCTGGGATGTCGCGGAAGATGGCTCGCTGGTCGTGCGCATGAAGATCTCATCCCCCGGCGCATTCACGCTGGGCCTTGAGTTCACTCAATTCCACCTGCCCGAAGGCGCGCAGATGTTCCTCTACGACGAGCAGCGCCTCGACATGCTGGGGGCCTACACGTCGGAGAACCACCGCGAAGACGGCGGTTTCGTGATCGAGCCCTTCCCCGGCGACAAGGTCATCGTGGAAGTGCTCGTGCCGGCGTTCGCCGAAGGCGATCTGCGGGTTGTCGTCAGCGAAGTCATCCACGACTACCGCGACGTCCGCATGATCGACGTCGGCGGCGACGGCGGCGAAGGCAACTGCTTGATCGACGTCAACTGCGCGCAGGGCGACAACTGGGATGTCCAAAAGCGCGCCACCGTGCGCACGTTTTCGGGTGGCGGCCTGTGCTCGGGCTCGCTGATCAACAACACCGCACAGGACGGCACGCGTTACCTCTTGACCGCCAACCACTGCGGCCAAAGCAGCAATACCGTCTTCACGTTCAACTACCAGACCAGCGGCTGTGGCACCGGTTCGTCGCCCAGCGGCCAGACCGTGTCCGGCGCGACGTTGCTCGTCACCAACTCGACGTGCGATTCGCGCCTGATGCGCATCAACTCGAACATCCCCGCGAGCTACAACGCGGCGTTTGCGGGTTGGAGCCGTGCGACCCAAAACACCAACTTCGCCTTCGCGCTCGGTCACCCGAGTGGCGGGCCGAAGAAGATCTCGATCGACGCCAACGGCACGTCGAGCAACACGAACTTTTGGTTTGTGACGTGGAGCGAGGGAACACTCGAGGGTGGCAGCTCCGGCGGTCCGCTGTTCGACGCCCAAGGTCGTGTGCGCGGCCCCGCCTGCTGCGTCAACCAGTTCACCTGCAACCAAACAGCGAACTTCGGCCGGTTCAACCGGTTCTGGACGCTCGGCAGCCTCGCCCAGTGGCTCGACCCGGTCGGCCTGAACCCGACGACCCTCGACGCGTTCGACCCCTCCGGCGGACCCGGCGGCGCAGCGCCCGAGATCGCAACGATCACGCCCTTCTTCGTGCTCGCCGTCGCTCCCGATGACGCCTACAAGGTCACCCTCAACGGCTCGGGTTTCACCGGCGTCACCCAGGTCACCGTGGACGGCATCGCGCTTGTCCCTGCCCTATCGCAGTACACGATCATCAGCAACACGCAGATGGAGATCAGCGTGCCGCGCGTGTCCAAGATCGGACCGGTCACGATCAACGTCACGTCGCCCAACGGCTCGGGACAGGCGATCTTGACGGTCTTCCCCAACCCGCTGCCGACGATCGACCTGTCGAACTCCGACCCGCTGTTCCTTCTGAAGTCCCAAGGCGCGACGGTCACGATGGGTGGCAACGGCAACGACCTCATGCTGCTGTTCGCGTCGCTCAGCAACCAACCCTCGGTGCTGCCGGGCATCCTCGACGCGGGGATCGGCAACAACTTCCTCGACCTCTTCTACCTGGGTTCGTTCACGATCGACCCAATCAAGGCCTGGACCGCCCTCACGCTGCCCCTTGCCAACCTGCCGATCGGCACAACGCTGCACTTCCAAATCGGTCGCCTAGGCCCGGCGCTACCGCTCACGATGTCCAATGTGCAAAGCGGCACGATTCTGTTCTGATCGCTGGCATCTTCTGATCGCTGCGCTGTAAGCGCGCAGCGTGAGCGCCAATAGAAGCGGGGCCGGGACTCAATCGCTGAGTCCCGGCCCCGCGCACATTGGGGTCGCCTCGACCGCAATCACGCGCCGTCGATCACACGCTCGGCGATGGCGCGGACCTTCCAATCGATCTGCGTCGCGAGAGCGCCCTGCGCCAGTAGGTCGAGCTGGTCGAGTGCAACACTCAGCAGGAAAAACGAGCCCTCGAGCGACGGGTGCAAACGATCCCACTGGAGCAGGGACTTCGATTCATCGCCCTCCCAGCGCTCACCGCGGTGCTCGAACGCCTCCCCTTCGCGCAGCCGCGCGCTCCACACCGACATCGGCATGATGCGCACGTGCGGGCGCGGCTTGGCCCACGCCGCGAGCCGCTGATTGAGGTTCTCCAGCAACTCCGGACTCGGCACGTATTCCGGCGGCAGCATCTTCGACGAGGCGCCGCGCATGTCGGGCAGATCGCCCACGACAACCGGGCAACGCAGACGCTGCAACTGCGCGAGTCCGAGTTGGAAGCGCTCGGCGCGGTCGTCCTCGGGAAGCGGACCGTAGGCGTACCAGAAGAGGAAGTCGATGGCGATGACGCTCTTCGGCTCGAACTCAAGGACGCGGTCGATCTGCGCGGAGCCCCGTGCCCGCGGGTCAAAGAACGTCAGCGTGTCGGCGGCGTCGAGAATCTCGTGGGTGTCCATCGGATGCAGCATCGCCGGCAAGAGTTCGGCGAGCGTGCGCGGTGTTCCGAGCTCGATTTCCAGGTTGAAACCGGCGCTGGCGCTCGCTCCGACGATCGCGACACGCTCAAGGAGCGCCGCCATATCGGGGTCAGGCACCGGCGCGTCCTGGCGGGCCACCGCCGGGGCCTGCGGGGACCCGCGCGAATCCGCGGACAAGGCGGCGGTGCCGCCCACCAGCATCAGAACGAGGGGCAATCCGGACAGCAGGACAAACGTTTCGCACTTCATGACCCTTACAGTGGACTCACTGCTCGGGCCGTTCAAGTCGGCGGGCGAGCGACGACCAGCGGGCCCGTTGGCAAACGCCGCGCTCAGACCCAAGCGTCAGGCCGAAAATGGCTCCGGGACTGAAGGCGCGATTTTCATCCAGGAGACTAGGCTCGTTCCCCCGCCATGGCCGCTCCCCACGCATCCGCGTCCGAAGGCACCGAACCCGGCCGCGTTGCCGTGAGCCACGGCAACCCGTGGCTCGCCGTCGCACTCGCGGCCCTCGCTGCCCTCCCTTATCTCCCCGGCCTATTCAGCGAATACGTGCACGACGACGTGCTGCTGATCGGCCGCCAGCCGCTGCTCGGACGCACCGACGGGCTGTGGGCGCTCCTGCAACAAACAGTGTGGGAGGGGGTTGGCGTCGACGAAGGGGGGTCCGTCCCCTACTGGCGTCCCGTGTTTGCTTTCGTGCTGTGGGCGGCATCGCTCGTGTCGCACGAGCCCTATCCGCACGAGTTCTTGCAGCTCTTTGCCCACGTCGCGGCGGCGCTGGTTGCTTGGCGACTGGCGCGCCGGTTGGGTCTGCAGGATCCCTATGCCTTCTTCGTAGCGTGGATCTTCGCGGTCCATCCCGTCCACGTCGAAAACGTGGCATGGATCAGCGCAGCCCCCGGCGTGTACTCAGGACTGCTGACGTTGATGGCCGTGGAACGCTACGCGGCGTGGCGCGAATGTGGCAGCTCCCGCGTCCCGGTCGCAGCCGCGCTCCTCTTCGCCGCCGCCCTGCTGACGAAGGAATACGCGCTCGTGATCTGGCCGCTGGCGGTGACCATCGATCTCGCCGCGCCGTTGTCCGGGCGCGGATCCGCTGGACGCACACGGCGTGACTGGCTCGTCCCGCACCTCACGTTCGCCGCAGTGGTGGCAACTTGGCTCGCAGCGCGCGTCGCCATCTTCGACGATCCCCTGGGTGGCCTCGCAGGAGCCCATGTGCACTTTGGACTCGAAGGTACACGCGCGCTCCTCGTCCCGTTCGAATTCATCGGTGGCTCGATCGCACTGCTTGCGTGGCCCGCGGAACTGACGCTTGTGCGCCCCATTTGGCCCGAGCGCGGCTGGGGCCACCCATCCATGTGGCCGGCATTCCTCGCCATCGCCGCGAGCGTGGGGGCACTCGTGTTCGCCGCGCGGCGCGGCCGGGGGCCCGCGGTCACGGGATTGGCGCTCATGCTGGCAAGCCTGGTGCCTTTTGCGGTCCGCACCGACAAGCAAGGGCTCTTCCCCGTCGCAGACCGTTTCCTCTACGTGGCGGCGTTCGGCGCCGCGCTGGCGCTTGGTGCGGCGAGCGCACGTGTCGCTCCGCCCCGAATCGCAATCGGTGGGCTCGCTGCGGTGGCCATCGCGCTTGCCCTGCGCGGCGCCGCGCGTGTGCCCGACTGGAACGACGAGCTCAGCCTATGGAGCGCGGAAGTGAAATCCTCGCCCGAGGTCATGTATCCCTATCCGCTGCTCGGGCGGGTCTACCTCGAGCGTTACCGCGCGGAGCTTGACCCGGCGGACCTCGCCGCCGCCCATGCCGCCTTCGAGACGGCGCAGGGCATCGCGGAGCGCGCGGCGCGCGGGGAAGACGTGCCCCTCGTCTGGCGCGAGGACGTTTCCCAGGCGAACCTCGGCATCGCCTGGTTCTTGATCTACGAAGCGCAGATCGACGGTTTCGATGACTTCTCCACAGCGCTGGAGTTTGCGGCGCGGCTCGTGGAGGCCCATCCGGACCGGGCCGAAAACTGGGTTGCCATGGCGGTCGCCGAGGTGGGTGCCAAGATGCGCACCGAAGCCCAGGCGAGCCTGCGGCGCGCGCTCGAACTGCGTCCCGACTACGCGGAGGCCCATCACAACCTGGGACAATTGCTCGTCCAGATGCAGCAGTTCGGCGAAGGGCGCCGGCACCTCGAGCGGGCGTTGGAACTGCGCCCTGGCCATCTGGAAGACCTGATTTGGTCCGCGCGCGCCAATGCGGAAGAGGGCCGCACCGCGCGTGCACAGGATCTCGCGGAGCGCGCGGAGGCGCTGCATCCCACCGATCCCCGGCCGCTCGTGCTGCTGGCAACGCTCGCCGCGCGTGCACAGGACCCGACCCGCGCGTACGACCTTTTGGAGCGCGCACTTGCGATCGACCCCGAGCACGCGCACGCGCACGCGGAGCTCGGCAAAGTGCTGCTCGCGCTGGGTCAACGGGAGGAGGCGCTCCTCGCGCTGCGGCGCGCGTGCGAATTCGGCCCCAACCTGTTCGAGCCGCACTACAACCTGGGTGCGCTCTTGCTCGCGGACGGGCTGCGCGAGGCCGCGCTGCCCGCACTGGAGCAGGCGTACCGCGTGGGGGAGGACCCCGCGCTGCGCGCGCGGTTGCGTGGCGAGCTCGCGGCCACGCTCCCGATCGGTGGCCCCGCGGACCTCAACCTCGCGGTGATCGACGTGCGTCGACGCGACTTCGCCGCGGCGGAGGCCTGGGTCCTGCGGCGCCTCGAAGCCGATCGGGACGACGTTCCTGCGCTGATCGTCGCGGCCCAAAGCGCCGAAGGGCTCGGGCGCGACGCCCAGGCGCTTGAGCGCCTCGAGCGCGCCCTCGACCTTGCTCCCGAAGCGTTCCAGCCGCGGCTGGAGCTCGCGCGCTACCTTGAGCGCAAGGGCGAGCGATCGGCCGCGGCCCAGGCATACCGGGCAGCCCTCGCGCGCTTGCCCGCGGTCGCACCCGAGCAGGAAGCCGGCGCCCAGGCGCTGCGGGAGGAGCTGAAAGACCGAATCCAGCAGCTCGATTCGTGAGAGCTTGGGAAAATCGGCCAAGGCTCCGATTTTTCCCCGCTCTCTGACAGCGGCGAGTCCGGGCTATTCATCAGGTTTTCGAGCTGACGAGCCCAAGTCGTCGCCTGGTGGTGCTTTGCGGCCGCGGGACCCGCAGTCGACCTTGAACAGGTCATCAAGGACGCCCGTGGCCGCAAAGTGCCGCCAGACGGCGAAAGGCGGCCAGCGGCCGCCGTTTGGGCCGTGTGGTCGCAAAGCTGGGGAATAGCTTGGGCTAGTCCGGGGGTCTACAGGCCGACGCCGGGACGCATTGTGACCTAACCTTCGGGGGTGACGCGGGGGCCCTGAGCGATAGCCTCGACCGGGCGCTCGGCTCGTGAGGGAAGTTCCTGAACAGGCGGCGCGGGAACGGCTCGCGAGGTATACCGTATGTCAAACGCACGGCGACCGCCCAGGCGCGGCGTGCCGCCCTCGATGGAAACCAGTAGCGACGACCTCCGGCGCGACGCGCCCGCTCAGTCCCGACGCAAACGCGCCTGGCGTGGACCCGCGCTGCTCGCGCTGCTTTACGTCATCGTCTTCTTCGTCTACATCGACTTTTCCGGCCAAGTGGTCGCGCGGATGTCCACGGGGGTCGGCGAGCTGGAGGCCTTGGAGCGCGCCAAGGGTTTCGTTTTTGTCCTCGTCAACGGCGTGGGGCTCTTTTCGGCCGCGTTGATTTACCGGCGCAGGCTCGAGCGCAGTCGCGGCGCGTTGGAGGTGGAGCGCGCGGTCGTCGCCCGCTTCGACCGGCACTTGGAAGCGCTGCACGACGGTCTGCCGAGCGCCCTGATGGTGTTCGACGTGCTGGGGCCGGGGCTGTATCGGGTCAAGCGCTCCAACCCGGCCATCGCGCGTCTACTGGGCACGACACGCGAACGGCTCGACGTCGGCGACACGGAACCGATTGCGAGCGCGCTCGGGCGCGAGCGCTGGAAAGAGCTGGTCGCCGACCTCGATCGCTGCGTGGCGTCGGGCAAGCCTGGCGAACGCGAGTTCACCCTCGCGACCCCGTCGGGGCAAAGCTCCTTCCTGCAGCACGTGGCGCCGCTCGTCGATGCACAAGGAGTCGTGGAGAGCGTCTTTGCGACGCTGCACGACACCAGCCTCTTGCGCGCGAATGAACGCCGCATGGGCGAGTTGGAAGAGGAGCTGCGGCACTCACAGCGCCTCTTGACGATGGGCGAGCTCGCAAGCGGCGTCGCCCACGACGTCAATAACCTTCTGACCGTCATCGCGACCCACGCGGACTTGCTGCAGCGCGCGTTGGCGGGTCGCCCCGAACTCGAACGCTCCCTCGAGGTCATCGATTCCGCCGTCCAAAAGGCGAGTGGCATTTCGCGCACGCTGCTCGGCTTCAGCCGCAAGATCAAGGGACACGCCCAGGTGATCCCGCTCGTGCCCCTCGTGTTGGACATCTGCGAGCTGCTCGAGCGTACGTTGCCCAAGGCCGTGCGGCTCGAGTTCGACCTAAGCGCAGCCGAGGGGCTGGCTGTCGACGGCGATCGCATCCAGATCCAGCAGGTCCTGATGAATTTGATCCTCAACGCGCGCGACGCAATGCCGAGGGGCGGAAGTGTGCGCCTTTTGGCCGAGCATGTCCCCGGCCCGCCGGAACGTGTGCGGCTGTGCGTCGAGGACGATGGGGGCGGCATTTCGGACACTGTGCTCGCACGCGCATTCGAGCCGTTTTTCACGACCAAAGCTGCCGATCGAGGCTCGGGGCTCGGCCTCTCGCTCGCGCGGCGCATCGCGCGCGAACACGACGGCGACGTGCTGCTTGAGAACGTCGAACCCCACGGAACCCGCGCAGTCTTCGAGCTACCCACCGTGCACGCGCGTCCCGGCGCGAGCGTGAAACCCTCGGTGTTGGGGCAGTGGATCGCATTGCTCGAAGCGCAGCCGCAGGTCCGCGCGATCCTGGCAGGCGAACTCGTGGGTCTGGGTTATCGAGTGGAACTCTCGGACGACGCCAACCAGATGGCGGAGCGCGTCGCAACGGATGAGGTCGACCCCAGCCTGCTGATCGTCGATCAACCGACCCTGCGCAGCAGCCTGGCGACGCTCGAGGAGTTGCGCGAGCGCGGCCTGCGCCAACCGGCGTTGCTGATGGCGCTCGAAATCCCGCCCGAGCGCTTCATGCGCGCGAGCGGCCCCGTACACGTGCTGCGCAAGCCATTCGGCGTGGCCGAGTTCGCGCGCGCCGTTCGCGAGGCCCTGGAACCCGCGGAGGCGCCCCGATGAAGGCCCATCAGAACCCCGTACCCGACCCCGCCAGACCCGGCCGCGCGGCGATCCGCGTCCTGCTCGTCGACGACCACGCGCTTCTGCGCGATTCCCTCGGACGGTTGCTCGACAGCGAGGACGATCTGTGTGTCGTCGGCGCCGCAGGCAACGCGGACGATGGAGTCCGGCTCGCGCGCGAGCTTTCGCCCGACGTGCTGGTGCTCGACATCGACCTTCCGGGGCGGTTGTGCTTCGACGCGACGCGCGAAATCCTCACGCTGCCCCGGCCACCCCGTGTGCTCTACCTGTCGGCGTTCCACCACGACCGCTACATCGAAGAGGCGCTCGCTTCCGGAGCCGCCGGCTACATCACGAAGGACGAGCCGCCCGATGGCCTCATTCGGGCGATCCGCAAGGTTCACAGCGGCCAGATTTATTTTTCGGAGCGCGTGCGTGGGCGGCTGATCGTCGAGCCCGACGGTTCACTGCGGCTCGGAGCGTCAGGCTCGACGCGCGCGTCGAGCCTGACGCCGCGGGAACTGGAAGTGTTGCGCTACTTGGCGCGCGGGCTATCGAAGAAAGAAATCGCAAAGGCCATGAACCGCAGCTACAGCACGGTGGACCGGCACACGGAAAACCTGATGGCGAAGCTCGACATCCACGACCGGGTCGAGATCGCGAGGTTTGCGATCCGCGAGGGTCTTGCGGAAGCGTGAAAGCGCGATGAAGGCGATGAAATAACTGCGCTTTGGACGCCCCCCACCCCGCAGCGCCGCCAGATGGGGTGGACACAGGATCCTGCGGGAAGGACTGAACGCCGATGATGTCTGCCGTGGGCCCATGCGCCCGGGAGACCTTGCCTTGTTCGATTCCTCCATCGGCGAAGGCCGCACATTGCCTCTGTTTCCCGAGGAGCTCGCGCTCCTCGTCGAGTTTTTCGGGGGTCGCGCCGAGGCGAACGGCGACTCCACGCGCTTCGTCCTCCACGGCTGCGAGGCGCGGGTCACCGTGCGGTGCACGGGGGGAGCCTACGTGAGTGCGATGGGGGTTCTCGACGTCGGCATCCGCGAGGTGGGGTTGGATTCGGGGCTCCACACCATCGCGGCGGGGACTCCGCTTTCGATCGAACTTGTCCACCCCGCGGTGCGGCGCTTCCGCTGGGAGTGTGTCGCCGTTGCGACGGGGACCGACACGCGCGGCGCGCGCCGCGTCGCCGTCCGATTAGAGCCGCCCACGGCGCTTCCGCGCCACGGGTGAGAGCGAGTTACAGCGCCCGTTGTTTCTCAATGACTGAGAACGATGTCGTCAGCGCGGAAAACCGGGCCTTCGACGCAGCACTTCGCGTTTGACCAGGCGCCTAGGGCCCCCTCGGGCCGCGTGGGGACCGGGCATCCGTTGCATATGCCCACACCGCAACCCATCAGGGTCTCCAAGCTGAGGTAGGCCTCAAGGCCCCGCCCGCGCGCGAGCCGATCGACGGCCTCGAGCATGCGCTCGGGTCCGCACGCCAGGAGGCGCACCGTTTGGGGCAAGCGGCCCTCGTCCCAGGCGTCCTGGAGCAGGTCGAGGACCGTGCCGCGCCGACCGTGGGAGCCGTCCATCGTGGCGGTGGCAAGGGGCACCCCGAGCTCGTGGAACGCCGCCAGGTCGTAGAGCTGGCCTTCGTTGGCGGCTCCGAACAACACCTGGATCTTTTCTTTGGGGCAGGGTGCGACCCCGTCCATGCCGCGTAGGGCCTGCTCGACGGCCATGGGGAACGGAGCGGAGCCCACGCCGCCCGCAAGCATCACCCACGGCGGACCCGCGCCGTCCAGCGTAGGCCACCCGTTGCCAAGCGGGCCGATCAGGCGCAAACGGTCGCCGGGGCGGGACCCCACGAGCGCCCGCGAGCCTTTGCCCATGACTTTGATGAGGAACTCAAGCCGCTGGCCGAACTGCCGGTAGATCGAGTAGGGCCGCGGGATGAACGGCGAAAGCCCGTCTTCGCGGCGCAACATGAAAAAGCGACTGGCGCGCACCGGCTCGGCGTGAAGCTCCGGCTCGACGGCGAGGATCGCGCCATCCGCGCCGCAGGGCCGAATATCGAGGACACGGGCGAGCTGGGAGCGGGCGTCGGGCGGCGGAGCGGGCACGGCGCACAGGATAGCAGCACCCCGCGCCGGTCGAGCGTCCTCTGCGCCGGTATGCTCTTGCGCCCGATCGCCGCCGCGATCCAACGCCGTGACGCTGCTCCATGCCGAAAACCTGAAACGCCATTTCGGGGCCCACGAGGTCCTGAGGGGGGCGTCCCTGCGCATCGACCGGTGCGACAAGCTCGGCCTCGTCGGGCGCAACGGAGGGGGCAAAAGCACCCTCCTGCGCGCCCTCGTCGGCCAGGACCGGCCCGACGAAGGCACACTCACGATCCCGCGCAACGTGCGGATCGGGTACGTGCCCCAGGCCCCGGAGTTCGCCCCCGGCGTCATCGCGTTCCAGCACGTCGAACAGGGCCTCGAAGAGCTGCGCGCGCTCGCGCGGGAACTTTCCGACGCGGAAACGCGGATGGAGAGCGCGGAGGGCGACGACCTGGATCGGTTGGTCGAACGCCACGGGGAGCTCACCCAGGAAATGGAGTTCCTCGGCGGTTGGCAAAGCGAACAGATCGTCGAGACCGTCCTGAGCGGCATCGGCCTGAAGACCGAGCTGTGGCAGCGCGAGGCCCGCACCCTTTCGGGGGGCGAAAAAAGCCGTGTCGCGCTCGCACGCGAACTCGTGCGTCGTCCGGACGTGTTGCTGCTCGACGAACCCACGAACCACCTGGACCTCGTCGGCATCGAGTGGCTCGAGGCATATCTGAAGGGGCTTGGCAGCGCGGTGCTGTTCGTGAGCCACGACCGGCGACTGCTCGACAACGTCGCGACCGGGATGCTCGAACTCGAGCGCGGCGTCCTGAAGCGTTATCCCGGCAACTACACCCGCTACGTTGCGCTGCGCCGCGAACGCTACGACGCCGAGCTGCGCGCGTACGAGGTTCAACAGGACTACCTGCGCAAGGAAGAGCTGTTCATCAAAAAACACATGGGCAGCCAGCGGACGGCCGAGGCCAAGGGCCGCCAGAAGAAGCTGGAGCACATCGTTAGGCTGGTGCGGCCGCACGACGACATCCGCAAGCCGAAGCTGAAACTCAAGGACGTAACCCGCGGCGGCGAAATGGTGCTCGCGACGGAGGCGCTCGCCATCGGCTATGGAACGCGCGTGCTGCACCGCGGCCTCGAGCTGCGCGTGGGCCGCGGCGACCGCATCGGCCTCGTCGGCCCCAACGGTGCCGGCAAAACGACGCTGCTGCGTGTGCTCGCCGCTCGGCTGAATCCCCTGGCAGGCGTGGTCAAGCACGGGCACCGTGCGATCTGCGGTTACTACGACCAGGAAACAGCCGACCTCGATCCGTCGGGAACCCCGCTTGCGCTGATGCGGCGCGATCTGCCCCAGGCGACCGAGGGCGCGATTCGCTCGCACCTTGCGCTCTTCCTGTTTCGCGGCGACGACGTCGAGCTCCCGGTCTCGAGCCTGTCCGGGGGCGAGCGCGCGCGCCTGACCCTCGCGCGCCTCGTCCTGTCGGCACCATCGTGGCTCGCGCTCGACGAACCCACGAACCACCTCGATCTCGCCGCGCGCACCGCACTCGAGGAAATGCTGACGGAGTTCCCCGGCGCGATCCTGTGCATCAGCCACGACCGCGAGTTCCTCGACCACGTGGCAACACGCATCATCGAAGTCGGCGCCACCACGCTGCGCGAGTTCCGCGGCAACTATTCCGAATACCGCCGACAACTGGCCGCGGAAAGCGAAAGCGCCAAAGCGGAACTGAGCTCGCGCACCGCAAAACCCACGACCGCTCCCAAGTCCGCCGCGGCCGCGAGTGCTCCGTCGAAGATGACCGCGAAAGGCCCATCCGCCGCGCCCCAAGCTCCGGCGCGCACCGCGAAGGTGCGCAACCCGTTCCTCTTCAAGAAACTCGAAGAGGACATCATCAAGCTCGAAACCGAGCGCGCCACGTTGCAAGCGCAGATGGTCCAGGAGCGCATCTACCGCGACGCCACACTCATCCGCGAGGTCCAAATGCGCCTTGCGGAAGTCGAGCGCGACCTCGAAGAGAAAAACGAGGCCTGGGCCAACTGGTAACGCCGTTATGCAGTACTTCCTCGACCGCATCCGCATCGCCGTGGCCGAGGCCACGCGCATCCCGCCGGACCAGATCCGCGTGGAGCAACCGCGCGACCGCGAAAAGGGCGATTTTGCGGTGCCGTGTTTTGTCCTCGCCAAGATGGTGAAGGCCAATCCGGCGTCGTACGCGGAGGAACTTGCCGCAAAGCTCCGCAACGATTTGATCGAGATGGAGGTCGCGGCGGTGGGGCCATTCCTCAACTTCCGCGTCGAACGCGCGGAGCTCGCCAAACGCACGATCGAGACGGTCCTCGACTCGGGCACGTCCTTCGGGTCGAGCGATGAAGGGCGCACCCAACGGGTGCTGATCGACATGTCGTCCCCGAACATCGCAAAGCCGATGTCTGTCGGGCACCTGCGCTCGACCGTGATCGGCGCTGCGATCAAACGTCTCTTCAAGTTCCTCGGCTACGAAACCGTCGGCATCAACCACATCGGTGACTGGGGTAGCCAGTTCGGCAAGCTCGTCGCCGCCGTGCGCCGTTGGGGCGCGGGTGTGGATCTTGAGCAAGAGCCCATCAAGGCGCTGCTCGAACTCTACGTGCGTTACCACGACGAAGAGCCGAACGACCCCGCCCTGACTGAGGAAGCGCGGGCCGCCTTCCGCGAACTCGAAAGCGGCGTCGACGGCGATGTGCGCGCGATCTGGCGGCGGTTGACCGAACTGTCGCTCACCGAGTTCGACAAGATTTACGCGCGTTTGGGCGTGACCTTCGACCTCGTACGCGGCGAGGCTTATTACGAAACGCACCTTGACCGCACGGTGCAGCGCATCGTCGACACCGGCATCACCGAAGAATCGCAGGGTGCGCTCATCGTCGATCTTGAATCCGTCAAGAAGGGCATGCCACCCTGTTTGCTGCGCAAAACCGACGGCACGACGCTGTACGCAACGCGCGACCTCGCGGCGGTGTTCGAGCGCTGGGAGCTCAACCACTTTGAGCGCTGCCTCTACGTCGTCGGCATGGACCAGCGCCTGCACTTCCAGCAGCTCAAGGCCGTGCTGCAGCGCATGGACCTTTTCTGGGAGCCACGTGTCGTACACGTCGACTTCGGGATGTTGCGGTTGCCCGAGGGCAAGATGAGCACGCGCAAAGGACGCGTCGTTTTCCTCGAGGACGTGCTCGACCGCGCCGTCGAGGAAGCGCAGCGCATCATCGTCGAAAAAAACCCCGGCCTGTTGGACCTCGAGCTCGTGGCCGAGCAAGTCGGCGTCGGCGCTGTCGTCTTCAACGACCTCAAGCGCGAGCGGGTCAAGGACATCGAGTTCGTGTGGGCTGACGTCCTCTCGTTCGAAGGCGAAACGGGCCCCTACGTGCAGTACACCCACGCGCGGCTCGCATCCATCCTGCGCAAGGCCAAGGAGGGCGGCGAAGGTGCGACGAGCCCCGATTGGAGCGCCGTGGGCGACGCCGCGCAGGTGTTGCTCGCGCTCGGTCGTTTCCCACAAGTCGTGCGCTCGGCGGCCGAGCACGCCGAACCCAGCGAAGTGACCCAGTACCTGCTCGCCCTGTGCCGCGAAACCAACTCGTGGTACGCATCCACGCGCGTGCTGGGCGAAGCACCCCCCACGTCCGCAGCGCGGCTCGCGCTCGTCGCCTCCATCGAAATCGTCCTGGCGACGGGCTTGGGCCTCCTGGGGCTCGCCGCGCCAGCCGAAATGTGACCGGACCGCGCGGTCCGCGCCCCCCCCACCCTCAACCCTGCGCGAAGAGTTCTGCCGTGATCGAAAAGTACATCCGCGACGTGCCCGACTTCCCCAAGCCCGGCATCCTCTTCAAGGACATCACCCCCCTGCTCCAAAGTCCGCAGGGACTGGCCCTCGCCATCGACGGCATGGCGCGCGCGGTGGACGCCGCGTCCTACGACATCGTGTGCGGCATCGAATCGCGCGGCTTCATCTTCGGCACGGCGCTGGCGCGGCAACTGAACAAGGGTTTTGTGCCGATCCGCAAGCCCGGCAAGTTGCCGTGGAAAACAGCCGCGGAATCCTACGAACTCGAGTACGGCAAGGACACGATCGAGATCCACGTGGACGCCTGCAACACGGGCAAGCGAGTGTTGATGGTGGACGACCTGCTCGCGACCGGCGGCACGATGGAAGCAGCGCTTAAACTGGTCCGCCGTATCGGCGGCGAACCGGTCGCATGCTGCTTCGTGATCGAACTCGGCTTCCTGCCCGGCCGCGCCAAACTCGGCAACGTGCCGGTGCACTCGCTGATGACGGTCTGATGTCCGCTTTTAGAACACCGTGACCACCACGGTGTTCGTGAAGCTGACGAAGTTTCCGAGGGGGCCCAGCTCGACGGCCAGCGCCTCAATCGGAAGGTTCGCGCCGGGCGGAATGACCCCCGCGGGGAAAGGCACAAGCTTCGTCGGTTGCACAAGCAGTCCGCCGATGCCGAGGTTCAACACCGATCCCACGTCGAGTCGGAGGCCGTGGAAGCTGGCGGGCAGGCTCAGCGCGAATAGCTGCGAGCTTGCGGCCGTCAAGGCCTGCTCCCACCCACACGGTGAGCGGCGGACGAACGGCGATGATGACCTGCGTGCCCTGGAGCGGTTGCAGCCGGACGCGGCGCCCTACTTGGATGGGGCCGAGCCGGCGCTGCGCGAGCACTTCGAGCTTGAAGCCCTGGTGTGGGAGGAACTGCCCTGCCAACGGGGCACACCCCGCCAACCCACCTCGGACTCAGAGCCCATGACCTTCACGGTGGCTCCGCGAAAGGCTAAACGCGCGGATACTGGACCGACCGGGACAAAGTTCACTCCGTCGCGCGCGATTAGACCCGCAACACCCCCCACACCCATGTCGACGAACCGCCGAACCCTGCTTGGACTGGCCGCCGCCCTTGCGGCCCAGCACGCCGCCCGCGCCGCTCAAAGGGCACCCGCTCAAAGCTCACCGGCGAACGGCGAGCGCGCAGCACAGGAACCGGGTGCGGCGCATCGGGGTCCGGCGGCGGTTGCGTCGGGCAACGGGCTCGCCGCGGCGGAGCTGGCCTTCGCGAAGCTCGACGGCGGCATGGATCCCCTCGACGCCGTGGTTGCGGGGGTGACCCTTGTCGAGAACGATCCCGCGGACCAGAGCGTGGGGCTGGGCGGTCTGCCCAACGAAGACGGTGTTGTGCAGCTCGATGCGTCCTTGATGCACGGCCCGAGCCACCGCGCGGGTGCGGTGGCCGCGCTCGAGGGCATCCAAAACCCCGCGCAGGTGGCGTTGCTCGTGCTCAAGCGCACACGCCACGTGATGCTGGTCGGGGCCGGCGCAAAAGCATTTGCCCTGGCGCACGGTTTCGCCGAAGTCGAGCTCCTGACGGACACGTCGCGGGCGGCGTGGCTTGCGTGGAAAGCGCGTCAAAACCCGCTCGACAACTGGCTCGACGCCGACCAGCAACTGGGCACGAAGGGAGCACTCAAGGTCCCCTTCACAACGGGCACCGTGCACTGCTCTGCCGTCGACGCAAACGGTGATCTCGGCGCGGTGACGAGCACCAGCGGGCTGTCGTGGAAGATTCCCGGACGGGTTGGGGATTCGCCGATCGTCGGCGCAGGGATGTACGTCGACAACGCAGTGGGCAGCGCGGGTGCCACGGGCCTCGGCGAGGCCGTGATCCAGGTGTGCGGCGCGTTCAGTGTCGTGCGTGGCATGGAGGACGGTTTGAGCCCTACCGATGCCTGTCTCGCCGTCCTGCGCCGCATCGCGGACCGCACGCGGCGCCCGTACCTGCTCGACGCGGATGGCAAACCGAATTTCCAAGTGGTGCTCTACGCCCTGCGAAAGGACGGAGCGCACGGCTCCGCGAGCCTGTTGCCGGGTGGCACCTACGCGGTGCGGACCGCGGCGGGCGGCGAAGTGCGCCCGTCGGTCGCGCTCTTTTGACCCTGCGCGCCTGGCCGCGGGCTGCACGGGGCCCGACCGCTCGGCCCGCGCACCGACGTCGCGTGCCGGCTTGGGGGGTGATTTTCAAGGGGGACGCCGCCACCCCGGACGACGCCTGAGGACCGCTCGGCGGTTCCGCGGGCGGGCCTTCGGGCCGATTGTGGTCCATCTGGGACCCGGAACAGATTTCCTCCCCAGGTCGAGGGGCGGATCGCTCCGAAGATGGCGGTCCCGAGGCGCCGACGCGCCCGGCACGGAGGAGAAGGATGGGTGGCAAACAAGGGGCAAGCCGCGCGGCGACGGGCGGCAGCAAGGTCAAAAAGAGCGCGGCTGGCAGCGGTGCGTCCGCGTCGAAGGTTTCCCGGAAGTCCGGGACGAAGTCGGCGACGCGCGCTCCGAACGCGAAGCCTGCCGCGCAGGCCAAACCAGTGAAGAAGAGCAAAGCCCCCGCTGCGCGCAGCGCCGCGAGAAGCCCCGCGAGAAGCGCCGCGAGCAGCAGGCCGACGAAAGCTGTGGCACCCAAGAAGGCCGCTCCCGCAACCAAAAAGGCCGCTGCGGTCGTTTCCGCGGCGACCCATCCGTCCAAACCCGACGCCAAGCGCCGCGACGCGAAGCAAGCCGGCACCAAGGCCCCGCTCGGCGCGCGCGCGAAGCAAGCAAACCCGCCCCGCGCCGCGAAAAAAACCGCCAAACCGGCCGCAGCCTCTGCGTCCGAAGCCCAGCGCGCGCCGCGCACCACGTCGAAGACCGCCCCCATGTCGAAATCCGCTCCCGGCTCCACCTCCACCCGCGCCCAGGGCGCCGCGAGCTCCACATCCGATCTGACCCGGCCGTCCGGCGCCGTCGTGACGGCCGCGCCGCGCACCGCGCGCTCGACAGAACCGGCCCCGGCGCTTCCCACGGCGCGCCTGCCCGGCACCGCCGCGGAGGTCGTCGGTGCGTTCGCCGAGGAGCGCGCGCAACCGGCTCCTGCCGCGGCGGCGATATCGCCCTTCGACGTCGTCGTCGAAGGGCCGCGCGGTCCGTGGGCCGACCACACCACTGAGGACCTGTGGGTGCTCTACCGCAACGAAGCGGAGCGCCTGCGGACCGGCGACCAGCCCACCGCGGCGGATGGTGATGACGAGCTCGACGAAGAAGCCGAACTGCGCCGCTTAGAGGCCGAAGAGCGCGCCGAACGGGAACGCGAGGCGGCACTCGACCGCGGCGAGGACCCCGAAGCGTCAGCGCCTGCTCCCGACGTCGCCCCCGAAACGGTGGTGGTGCAGCGCACCAGCGGCCGCAAGGAGCGCAACTCGCCTGAGCTCGAGCGCCTGCGCAACGAGCTGATCGAACGCCACTACCCCCTGGTGCGCTACATCGCCGAACGCTTGCTCCAAACGCTGCCCAAGTCGATCGAACTGGACGACCTGATCAGCGCTGGCCAATTCGGCCTAATGGACGCCATCCGCGGCTTCGATCCGACCCGTGGCATCAAGTTCAAGACCTACTGCTCCACGCGCATCCGCGGGTCGATCCTCGACCAACTGCGCAGCCAGGACTGGGTCCCGCGCCTCGTGCGCCTCAAGGCTACGCGCATCGACAAGGCACTGCAGCGCCTCACAGGCGAGTTTGGGCGCGAACCGACCCACGCCGAGTTGGCGCGGTCGCTCGAGCTCGAGCACGGCGACCTGTCGCGCGAGATCATGGAGAGTCAAGCGCGCACCATGTTCTCGCTCTCGGAAAAGTGGGACGACGACGACGAGGGCTCGGTCGAAAAGGTCGAGATCCTCGAAGACCGCGCCGCGGTCGATCCGGTGCACGAGCTCAACCGCCGCGACCTCATGGTTTTCATGACGCGCTCGTTGACGCACAAAGAGCGTTTCATCATCGAGCAGTACTACCAGTACGGCCACACCATGCGCGAGATCGGCGAGATGTTGACCCTCACCGAGAGCCGTGTGTGCCAGATCCACTCCAACGTCATGGGGCGCTTGAAAAACCTGCTTTCGCAGCGCGGCGACAGCCTTTCGAACTAACCGACCGCTCGCGCACCCGTCGGCCCGGCCGGGTTGGAATCGACCACAAAAACGCGTCCACGCGAACAGGTGGGGTGCCGACCGGCATCCCTAACGGCCAACCTACGCCTTACAAATGCACACCCACCGCGACGCTCGGGCCCGCCCGCCGCCGCGCAACTGCGAGGCGCAGGCTGGCAGAGGTGACGCGCCGCGCGGGCCGATCGGCCCTGCCTCCAGGACCGGTTTCATCTCCGGGTAGAATCTTGTTCGGATCCCATGAAGGGGCTGGCTTCTTGGGCTCGGCAGCTGATCCGGCCGATCCGTGGATTGCAGACGCAACGCTCGACGCTTATCCCCGGGTCGATCATGCCATCCGCCCGCGCCCGGCCGCGCGACTTTCTCCAGCGCGTTCCACACCGATGAAAATCTACTTCGCCTCGGTCCAGTTCACGACGCCCTACACCCCCCAGCGCCGCTTCCTTGCGCTTGGGTACGTCCACGCCAACGCGCTGATGGACGAGGTGATCGCGGCGAACGCCGAAATGGTGCACCACTACTTCGACCCGTCGATCCGCAGCGCGGAACAGATCGCGCAGTCGATCGCGGACGATGCACCGGACCTGGTCGGCTTTTCGTGCTACGTCTGGAACACGCCTGACATCCTGCGGGTGACGAAGGTGCTCAAGCAGATCCTGCCGAAGGTTGAGATCATCCTCGGTGGACCCGAGGTGTCGTACCACCACCTGCACATCCTCGCGAAAAACCCGGAGATCGATTGGGTTGCGGTGAACGAAGGCGAGGAGACCTTCCGCGAGCTCGTCCGCGCGCGGCTCGAGAACGCGCCTGAGCGCTTGCCCGCCATCAAGGGGCTTGGGCAGCGCATCGCCGGGAAGCCCGCGTCGCCCGAGTCCCGCCCCTACCTGAAGGATCTCGATCAGCTGCCTTCGCCGTACTTGACGGGGGTGCTGGACGTGTGCGACCTGCGCATGGGGGTCAACTACCAGACCGCGCGCGGCTGCCCGTTTGTGTGCACGTTCTGCGACTACGGTCGCAACCAGCCCTACTTCGAGTTCTCGCTGGAACGTGTCCGCGCGGAGTTCGAGTTCTTCAAAGCGCACGGTGTGCGCATCATGATGAACACGGACCCCACGTTCAATTACAGCCGCAAGCGCGCCGAAGCCATCCTGGGGCTTGGCATCGAACTGGACATCAAAGCAATCCACTGGTTCGAGGTGTTTCCGTCGCTCGTCAACGACGACCTGGTCGAGCTATTGAGCCGCACGTACTCCTCGTTCGTGGGGTGTGGCATCCAGTCGGCCAATCCCCGCGCGATGAAGGCGATCCGACGTGTGTGGAAACCCGACGTCGTAGCGCCGATCCTCGACAAGCTGGTCGGGCGTCGCAACGTCCTCATGAGCTACGAGGTCATCATGGGTCTGCCCGGCGACAGCATCGCCGACTACAAAAACACCCTGTCGTGGGGTTACGAGCGCAACCCGGTCGACCTCAAGACGTTCAACCTCGCGATCCTTCCGCGCACGCCGCTCGAGCAGGAGATCGCCGACGGCAAGTGGAAGATGGAGTACGACTCCGACGTCGGCCACGAGGTGCTGTCCACGGACCTGATGTCGCGCGACGACGTGTACGTCGGCAAGGGCATCAACGACTGGCACCGCATCCTGCAAAACTCGTTCTTCCGTCTGCACCGCGTCATCCCGCGTCCGGCAGCGGACCTGATCGAATCCTGGGGCTGGCGTGTGTGGACGGCGGGGCTGCACGACCGTATCCGCGACTTGCAGGTCCACCGCATCGACCCTGAGCTCGTGGAAGCGTTGGGCGAGCAGTGGCGTGTGTACGTCAAGGCGCTGTGCAACGAACAAGGCGTGCCGGACGTCTCCGAGCAGTTCCGCGATCTTTTGCGCTACCACTTCTTCCGGCGCGCACGCACGTGGGCCAGCACGTTTTTCGCGGACGTGCGGGACATCTACTTCAACGAGCCCTACCCGGAACTGCACCGCTTCTTCGACGCCCGCGGTCGGGCCCTCCCGCAGGCCGCGGCGAACGCCGAACGAGCGGTGCCGCGTTTTGGCGGCGAAGTGGGACTCGCGACGTTCGCGTACGACATGCACGAGCTCTTTCCCGCGTTGACCGTGGAAGATTTCGTCGCCGTCAAGCCGCGCACCACCGAATACGCCTTCTTCATGACCCCCGACACGGGCGCCGGATGCGGCATCCTCGTGGACGCACCGTCGAAGCGGTTCATCGAGCTGGTCGACGGCAAACGGACCGTCGCAGAGATCGGCGCGCTGCTCGCCGCGGAGCTCGGGATCGATGCCGCGCTCGCCGCCCGGATCCACACAGCCCTCACGAACTTCGGTGTCTTCGACCAGCCGCGTTTCCTCGTCGACTTTGAAGAGGGCAAGGTGAGCTGGCAGAGCTGCTTCCCCGAGCACTTCCGGGCCTACCACTGATCGCCTGTCCCGTAAACGGCGGGACAGGGCTGCGATGCTGAGAGCGTCACGTGATGCGCTCATCACGTGATCCGTCGGTCACGGCGACGGGAACTGTGGCTGTCGGAAGCGAAAGCCGCTCGCGAGCAAGGCGCGCGGCTCGGCGCGGCGGCTGGCCGTCCAGGCCTCCGCCCAAAGGTCGCCCATGTGCGCGCGCGCGTCCGTCGCCTCGCCCGCACGTCGGCCGCGCGGGGCCGCCGCTCCATCGCCGATGCCCCGCATCAGCGCTTCGCGCGTCGCGGCCTGGGGTGCGCACACCACCACTCCGCGGTCCAACGAGGCGGTTTCGATCGTGTGGCGCAGGGCGGCGACGGCATCGTCGAGGGCAACCCAATCGACGGCGTGCTGCGGGTCGCCGAGCGCCGCATCGAAACCCGCGGCATCGAGGCTGCGCAGCGCTTTACCCAGTCCCGCCGTCGGCGACCGGCGCGGCGGAAAGACCGGCGCGAGCCGGGCCCAGACCAGCCGCATTCCGACCGCCTCGACCATCTCGGCCGCGAACTCCCACTCTTCGACGAACTCCGCGAGCGCGCCCTTGCCGCGTGGGCTCGCGCCGTCGACGGCCCCCGCGGGACACTCGCCGTAATACGCCAGCGACGACGCGCTGACGAACACGTCCGGCAAATCGCGCAAGCCGGCCACTCCCTGGCAGATTTTGCGCGTCACTTCGTAGCGGCTGCGCTGGAACGTCGCGCGGTCGGCAGCGTTCCACGCATGCGCTCCCGGGTCGGCGCCCGCAAGGTGCACGATCGCGCGACAGCCTTCGAGGCGCTCGGGATTCAGGAGATCGAGCTCGGGCACGTATCCCGCCTCGTCCGGCTCCTGGGCTGCCCGCCGCACGAGGCGCACGATCTCATGCCCGTCCACTCGCAGCGACGCCGCCAGCGCCGTCCCGATACACCCGCCTGATCCCGTCATAGCCACCCGCATGGGCGCCGATGGTAATCGATCGCACCCTGTCACTTCGCCGGTCGCGGTAGGAGACCTGGGGAGGCTTCCAAAAACTCGTACAAGCCGTACGCGAGCGCGCGATTGCCCGCAGGATCGTAGTGGCCGTCGTAGGCGAGCACCGGCAGGCGGCCAAGTCGCGCTGTGGCCGCGTGGATCGCCGGTCCGAGGTCGAGTGCGGGGATACCTTTTGAGCGCGCGAGCTCCAGCGCGCGGTTTTGCAAGACGGCCGCCGGATGGGTCGCGCCGGTCGCCAACTGAGCCTCGGGCATGACGGCTAAAGCGAGCGTTGCTCCGCGTTCCTCGCACCAGATCGCAAGGCGATCCAGATACCCGCCCAAGCGCACAAATGCCGCGTCAACGGCGGCCGCATCCGGGGGCATGGCGTCGCGGGCTTTGAGGCGGTCGTGGAACTCCATCAGCAACGCGCTGGCCCGCAGCACCTGCAGGACGCGCCAGCGCCACCACACACGCCCGCGCATGGGCGCACCGGTGTCGAACGGCACAGGTCCGCTCGCAAGCAGCCGCGTGTGCGTCGCTGCGACGTCGCGCTCTTCGATGTCGTTCCAGTACCAGCACACGACGACCAGGTCAGGATCGATGGTGGGGCCAAGTTCCTCAAGCAGCGCCAGTTCCTGGTGCGTGGCGTACGCGCGGACGCCCCCGTTCACGGCCTCGAGCGCGCGGCCCTGTTCGCCTGCTGCGTCCTCCAGCAACCGCGGCACCGTGTCTGCGTCGGCGACACCCTGGCCGTAAATCAGGCTGTCCCCCAGCAAAAGCACCCGCACACGCTCGGACGATCTGGGCGCGAGCTCTTCACCGCGCAGTCCGAGCGTATTGGTGCGAGCGCGATGGAGGTACGTGTAGTGCTCCTGCTCGGGCACCATCGCGAAGCCGCGTGTCGGATGCGCTTCGATGGCGAGGATCGGCATGCGCTCCCGCAGCGGAACGCCGTACCGCGCCCGTGCGCCGCACTCGACGAGCAGCGATCCCGCCGCGAGGCCAAGGACCACGGCCGCGGCGCGCCTTCGCACCCGCCGCTTTCCCGTGCCCGTGTCGGTGACCGTTTTCAAGGCGCGTCCCCCCGCGGGCCGGAATCTAACCGCCCGCGCGCGCAGGTGGCAGTGTGAACTCGGCCTTGTGCGCGCGAGCGAGGGCGGCGATGCTCCGCGCGTGGAATTCCAAGTGGAGCGCGTCGAAAGTGTCGACTCGACCAGCGAGCGCCTATTCGAGCGTCTGCGCGCGGGTCGGGCTCGCAATGGCGACGTTGTGGTTGCCGCGGCCCAGAGCGCTGGCCGGGGCCGCCAGGGCCGTCGCTGGCACAGCCCGCCGGGCGAGGGCCTGTACCTGTCGGTCCTGGTTGTCCCGGGCGAACACACGCCGGCGATGGACGGGCCGGTGCCCCCGCCCGCGTGGACCCTGGCGGGGGGGCTCGCGGTCCTGGACCTCGTGCGCGAACTCGGGGTGCGGGGCGCGCGCCTCGAATGGCCGAACGACCTCATGGTCGCAGGGGCCAAGCTCGCTGGTGTACTGGCGGAGTCCCGCGCGGTGCCTGCGATGGCTCACTGCGTGCTCGGTATCGGTCTCGACGTACGCCAGCGGATTTTCCCCGCGGAGTTGCTCGCGGAGCGGCCCGTCACCAGCCTCTCCCTCCTGGGCGTCGACCGCGACCCCGATGACCTGGTCGAGCCACTGCTGCGCCTCTTGGGGCCGCGGCTCGAGGCGGCGCTCGCGGGTGGCGCCAGTCTCGCGAGCCCCTTCGTCGAAGCCCTCGATCTTGGCCCGGGCCCGGTGCGGGCGCTGACGCCGGACGGGGCGTTCACGGGTGAGCTGCTCGAGTTTGACCTCAAGCGCGGGATTCGCCTCTCCACCGCCCGCGGGGAGCGGCGTTGGCCCCTCGAGCACCTGCGCGACCTGACGCGGATGTGAGCGCGCCGGAGCGCCGGACCGGGCGCGCGCCGGGCTACACTCTGCGGCCTTTTGCGCCGGACTCGCCGGTCCCCCGCGAGACCACCGGGGCGACGGCGCCGCAGTCGCCGCAGTCGCCGCGCGGCGCCGCAACGCGGGCCCGCGCGGGCCCGCCGTCCACGGGGCGGCACGGCCATCGACTTGGCCACTCCAACCGGCCCGCTTCGGCCCCCATCCTCGCCCCACCCCCTGGA
>ENA-ORBV01003631-ORBV01003631.1-microbial-mat-metagenome-genome-assembly--contig:-NODE-3631-length-30655-cov-5.416639_pt1 | contig 30655 bp, 25 predicted proteins | sample MGYA00237777_ERZ505514 | MGnify/ENA primary metagenome ERZ505514 (study PRJEB26160, sample SAMN06269048) | microbial mat metagenome | isolation source: Oligotrophic lake microbial mat | place... | reverse complement strand
TAGGAGCCGTATGCGGGAATACCGCTCGTACGGATCTGTGCGGGGGGCGCCGGGAGACCGGCGTCTCTACCGCGACCCCTCGCTCAAGCTCGGCGTTGCCAATCGATCGATAGTCGACTAGGACTAGAGCGCCCAGAGAAGCGCGTTGCGATGCGAAGCAGTCGCCGGAGCTGGGCGACCCCGAGTCATATATCCAGTCGCAGAAGCGTTTCGATCGCGACAACTCTTCGTCGGACAACGCCTCGCTGATCTGGGGAAGGGCAGCGACACTGGGCGCGCTCCAACGGGCGGCGGCTTGTCGGTCAGCCGAGAACGAGCCTCGCGGTGCGGACGGCATGTACGGGCGGGTGCGGTAGTACCGCTCGAGGTACGTAAGCGGATCGCCGGTCGCAACTCTGCCTGTGTACGGGTTGACGTTCCCTGGATACGAGTAGTTGTCGGAGGGAGAGGAGTTGGGTGATGATCGAACGTGGGGCTGAACATAGGTCCCATCGCGCCGAAAGTAGCCCCGCACGTGCACCTGCGCGGCCGCGTCCTCCGACGCGAACAGCAGAGCGAGCAACAGCGCTAGAATGAAGGGCAGGCGCCTTAGTAGTGTCCAAACACCACCCGGTTGAGCATGTCTGCGAACTCGCGCTCGGTGCGGACGCTGCGGAGCGCGCCGACGGCGTCCGCGAGCACGTGGTCCCAGTTGAGACGCGCCGCCGAAGGCAGAGGGTGATAGAGACCGGCGTTCCCCCAGATCTCGGTCAGGACCTCGAGCCGACGCGTCTTTGGATCCGCGTAGTCCGGCTCGCTGCCAACGAGCCTTGCGAAAAGCTGGTCGTGGGGTGGCGCGGGGTTGGGGCGACGTTGGGCGTGCAGCGCGGTGTGCGGTGGTATGCTCATCAAGCAAAGCACACCGACGATTCGCAAGAAGTGGGGCATCCGACTCCTCCATAGTAACGGGGGCGCTGGCGTTCGCACGGTACTACAGATGGTTCGTGTCGGAAGACATCATTAGTTGTGCGGCATAACGCAGAGTTAAGCCGCCGGTTTTGGGCGGCCAGGCAATCACGGTTTCCATACCGCAAATCAGTGGCCGCCCAAAACCGGTCGGCTTGAACGACGGGTTAGGCTCTAGCGGGCGCTGGTTTGAGTCAGGTCCCAGAAACGTTCACGATCAGCGGGACGTGGTCACTCAGTGATTTCCACTCATCGAATGTGCCGACGTCGACCTGAAGTGACAACGTCCATGAAGACGGAACGAAGCAAAAGTCAATATGGAATCCGCGGTCGGCCTTGCGATAGTGATAGTATGTGTGCGCCGTTTCCCGCCCGTGCTCCTCGCTTCGCACGTGGTGATACGCGCTCTTCAGGCCGAGTTCATCCATGCGGCGGACCATCGCAGTGTGGTTGAAGTCTGAGGGATGCTCCGAATCAAATATCGTATTTGAGTTGAAATCGCCGATGATGACCGTCGGCTGCTTCAATATCTCGCTCCGCATAAGATCGATCGCGCGCGAAATTCCGCGCACATAGGTGTCCGCGCCCGCCTTCTTCGACCAGACGGCAATCAACAAGAATGAGACCGGTCCCTCGACCATGATTGGGACGAAATGCTTCGGCAGGTGCTGCCATCCGTCGACACAAGCAAGGCGCCACTCTCGCGCAGCAATGACCGCCATCCCCTTCTTGGGGTTGTCTCCGCACCACACATACGTCGGTGAGTTGTCCCCGCCTTTCGGGCTCTCGGGAACCACTGCAATATCAGCTTGCAAGGCGTCGAGTGCACGACGCTTTGGCTCGAGTGGGCCGGCGCAACAATTCCAAGATACGAGTCGCATGGGTACCGATACCACGAAGCCTGGACTTGTCCCGATTTAATGGACGCGTAAGTGATAGGACCTACGCTGCATCCCGCAACTGCTCTTCGTACGCCGTGGGACTGATGTACCCCAACGTGGAATGGCGCCGCTTCCGGTTGTACCAGGTCTCGATGTAGCGGAAGATGGCACGCCGGGCCTCCTCCCTGGTCTGCCAATCGTTCTGCATGATGAGTTCGAACTCGAGCGTCGCGAAGAAGCTCTCTGCCACGGCGTTGTCATAACAATTACCCTTGCCGCTCATGCTGGCAATCATGCCATGCTCCGCCAGTTCCGCTCGGTACTCGTGCGCCGCGAATTGACTCCCGCGATCCGAGTGGTGGATCAGCCCCGCGGGCGGCCGCCGGGCCTCCCTGGCCATGCGCAGCGCGCTCAGCGCCAGCTCGACCTCCATGCTGTCGCGCATCGCCCACCCGACGCAGCGGCGGGACCCGAGATCGAGCACGGTCGCCAGATACAGCCATCCCTCGCGGGTCGGGATGTACGTTATGTCACTCACCCAGACGCGGTTCACGGCGATGCCGTTCACATCGAACTGCCGCGCGAGCAGATTCGGCGCAATCGGATGGTCGTGGTTCGAATCGGTCGTCGAGATCCGCCGCGCCGTGGGCCGGCGCGCCACGAGCCCGTCCTCCCGCATGAGCCGCGCCACGCGTTTGGTGCTGACGGGCAGGCCTTCGGCCTGCAACTCCCGCTGCACGCGCGGGGCGCCGTAGGTGTTGCCACTCTCGTGGTGCGCGATCCGCACGTGAGCCATCAGCACCTCATCGATCAGCGCATGCCAACTGGGCGGTCGCTTCAACGACGCGTAGTAGCCCGAGGGCGACACCTCGAGCACCCGACACATGAGTCGCACCTCGAACTCGCGCCGATGGCGCGTGATGACGGCGTACCTCAACGCGACTCTTTCGCGAATCCGCCGCCACTTTTTTTGCGAAGGCCTGCTCCTGGCGCAGCACCGCCACCTCACGACGCAGCCGCCGAACCTCCTGCTCGGTGGATTCCGTTGGAAGGGGCGCGCCTGTGCCGGCCTCGCGCGCCTGCCGCACCCACGCCCGGAGCTGGTCCGGGCGCACGTCCAATTCTCGTCCGAGCTGCGTGAGACTCACGCCCAGCGCGCGACGCTCACCAATCATCCGAACCGCTTCGGCTTTGAACTCGGGACTGAATTCCCGCCGCCCCCGCCGTTCGCCTGGCCCTGCCATCTTCTTCGTTGTCATGAACCACCTCCACCCCGAAACTAGGGTGAGTAAGGCGTCCACGAAATCGGGTCAACTCCAGCCTAACGTTCAAGCTCTCCTGCATTGCTCTTCATTGCGCTGCGCGCTGACTTTGCGCAGGAGTGGACCCTCCACATCCACGCCGACCGACCACGTCTGCTGCATGGGAACGGTGCGCGCGCGCGACGCGGCTTCGACGCCTGGGAAAACCGTCGCTGCCTCCAGCATCCGCTCGCTGAGCGCCGCCTGTGCGGTGTCCGACATCGACACGCTGCGCATGTTGCGGGCGACAAGTACAACGGGATCGATATCGAATCCGAGACGCATCGATTGCACGTTCCGGAGACTGCGGACAAACAATCCGGCGCCGACGAGAAGTACGACGGAGAGGGCACCTTGAACGATTACGAGCAGGCCTCGGGTACCGAGGGTGAGGATCACCGCCGCCGAGAAGGCGGGGCGGCGGCGTATGCCGCGCAGCGCGTACTGCACAACCTGCATCACGATATCGACGACGGAAATGCCGCGCACCCCCCGACTGTCCTCCTTTGTCCCTTCGACGGACCCGAATGCCAGTCGCGCGCGTCGTTTGGCCTCCGCCCGTGGGAGTCCATGCGTCACGAGCCTGTCGGTCTCGAGCTCGAGATGAAAGCGCACTTCGTCGTCCAACTCGCGCTCCAGCGCACGTCGACGGAAGAGGGCGCGCTAGCGGAAGCGCACGTCGGACCACCAGTCGCTGAGCACACTGACCTCCCGTTAGGCCATGTCCAGCACACGGGCCACCGCGACCGTTAATTTCTGCCAGGCGTTGGCTTCTGCATCGAGTTGTTTGCGTCCGGAGCGAGTGAGCCCGTAGTACTTGGCTCGCCGGTTGTTGTCCGAACTTCCCCAGCTTGCCGCGATCCATCCGCTCCGCTCGAGTCGGTGCAGCGCAGGGTAGAGCGACCCCTGTGGGATCTGCACTGTGGCGCGCGACACCAGGTGGATGCGCCCCGAAATCGCCCATCCGTGCTCCGGCCCGAGCGAGATGGCCTTGAGGATGAGGAGATCAAGTGTCCCCTGTGGCAGGTCGATCTTCTGGTCCGTCATCTTCGCTTCCCTTTGGCTTCTACAGGAGAAGGTGGCACCGGTCCTGTAGAAGTGCACGGAGACACTGTCGCCCCGCCCATCACACGCGCCGCCCTCGGCTACGCGTCTGGCGAGGCGAGCAGTTCTCTCGTCGCCGCGTGCTGTGGGCGCTGCAGCACGTCACGCGCCGCTCCGTGCTCCACCAACACGCCGTGCGACAGTACCGCCACGCGGTCGGCATGCGCCTCGGCGAACTCCACGTCATGCGTCGAGATAAGCAGGCCTCGCCCCGACCGTGCCAACGCGCGCAAGGTGTCGCCTAACGCCCCCCGCCGTGCCGGATCGAGCGCCGACGTCGGCTCGTCCATGAGCAGCAGCAGTGGATCCAGGGCCAGCGCCCGCGCTATCGCGACCCGCTGCGCTTCGCCCCCCGAGAGTTGCCTAGGCAGCGCATCGACGCGTGCCAGCACGCCCAGGCTCTCCAGCAGTCCCCGCGCCACGGTCTCGGCGCGCTCACGTGTGACGCCCAGCGCATGGATGGGCGACAGGGTCACGTTGTCGAGGACCGAAAGATGTTCAAAGAGCGCGTGCGCCTGGAACACCATCCCCACTTTGCCGCGAAGCGCGCGCAGGCGTGACTCCGGAAGCAGCGCGCCCGGTTTGAGCGTGACATTGCCGACGGTAATGAAACCCGCGCTAAATGGCTGCAGCGCGGCAATGGAGCGCAGCACCGTGGTTTTGCCTGCGCCTGAAACTCCCATTAGGGCCCAGATCTCACCGCTGGCGACCGTGAGGTCGAGTCCCTTGAGCACGTGCTGCTCCCCGCGGCTCACCGCCAGGTCACGCACTTCCAATACAGCGCTCACGCGTGGCTCCACCGTGCTTCCAGCCGACGGGCGACGCGCGAGAGTGGGAGCGACATCATGAGATAGAGCGCGGCGCACAACATGCCCGGTACGGCCCAGCTTCCGATGTTGGTGGCGTAGATCGCCGTCTGCTTGGTCAGTTCGACTACCGTGATCACCGACACCAGCGACGAGTCCTTGAGCAGCGCCACGAAGTCGTTTGTCATGGGCGCCAGCGCCAGCCGCAATGCCTGTGGGCCGCGTACGAGGCGCAGTATCTGGAACTCCGACAGTCCGAGCGTACGCGCGGCCTCAAGTTGCGCCCGTGGAATAGCCAACAACGCCGATCGATAGATCTCCGACTCGTACGCGGCGTAGTTGAGACCGAGTCCGATGACGGCGGCCAGGAAGGCGGGAAGGCGAACGACGCCGGAGAGCCCGTAGTACAGAACAAAGAGCTGCAGCAGCACCGGCGTCCCGCGCATCACCTCGACATAGACGCTGAGCATGCCGCGCACGGGAGCGGGACCGTACACGCGCCCCGCCGCGAGCGCAGCACCCAGCGACACGGCAAGCGCCATCGCCAACGTCGACAGCAGTAGCGTAATCGCTGCGGCGCGGAGCAGGGCGGGGAGATATCGCGCGAATCCTCCGCCCGCGCCACTTATGGCCAATTGCATGGGCGCTGGTGCCGCGGCCAATACACGCCCGAAGTGTTGGGCCTGCCCGTCATCCCACACCTTCCACTGGCGAAACACCTGCTCCAGCGAACCGTCGCGCATTCGATCGCGAAGGATGAGATTGGCCGAGTCACGAAGCGCCGAATCGGCGCGGGCGAAGATAGCCACGTAGTGTCCCATCGCAGCCGACTGGGGTTGGATCACGAACCCACCAGTGCGCACGAGCGACCGTTCGGCGATCACATGATCCAGGAGGACCGCCTCCACCCGCCCGGCGGCAAGATCGGTGTAGGGATGCACGTCGTCATCGTACGATACGGGAATGAGTCCGCTGCGTCCCTCTTCTTTCAGCAGCATCTGATACGCGAGCGTCGCGCCGAGCGTGGCCACGCGCTTGCCGGCGAGATCGATGAGCGATCGATATCGCGTGCTGTCCTCCGGGCGCACGGCCAGCACCTCGCGAAACTCGAAGTAGGGCAGGGAGAGCGCGTGGCGCTCACGGAGTTCCGGCCGATCCTCGACGCCCGAGAGGCCCACGTCGAAGTCGCCCCGCTCCACCGACGCGTCGATATTGGCATAGGCGACTTGTACGAACTCGGGTTCGCGACCGAGGCCGCTGGCGATCATGCGTGCGATTGACACATCGAAGCCGCGCATACTGTCGGGATGCGCCGGATCGGCCTCGACGAACGGTGCTCCGCCCTCTGCGTCGCCTCCCCAACGCAGAACGGAGACGGGCGCGCTGCTCGAACGTGCAGAACTCACGTCCGGCGCGCCGACAGTGCATGCTGTGAGCAACCAGAGGAACGCTAACGCGAGTGCGCGCAGTGTGATCGCGACTGCGCGACGTGTGCTCGCCACGACGCGGGCCCTGCGCGCCACGACGCGAGTCCTGCTCGTCACGACGCGAGCCCTGCGCACCACTGCGCGAGCCCTGCTCGTCACGACGCGAGCCCTGCTCGCCACTGCGGGAGCCCTGCGCGCCACTGCGCGAGCCCTGTGCGCCACTGCGCGAGCCCTGCGCGCCACTACGACCGCGTGCCTAACGCGCGCCGCCGAGTCTGCAGCGACGTCAGCACGGTCGGGAAGTAACCCATCTGGCTCCGCTGGTCGACCGTTGGCGGTTCAGTCACGCGAATGGTGTTGCCGTAGAGCGTCGCGATGCGCTGTAGCAGCTCACCCGCCGTCTCGGCTACGTCCTTGGCCTCGGCAAGCCGCCTGGTGTCGACGGGCGTGGCTTGTTCGGCACGCGTCACGTCGGAGCGCGCTGAATCGGCAAGTGCTGCCGCATTGCGGTAGAGCGCCGCGATTCGGTCGAGTGCGTCGGTCCATTGCTTGGCGGCCAGCGGTGTGACGCGGATACGCGCGTCTTCCAGCACGTCGAAGCGCTGCTCGTGTGACGCGCCGCCGACATGCAGTCGCGCGATGTAGCGTCCCGGGGCTACATAGCGGCCCGGAAGTCCGCCGCCAAAGGCGTCATCCTCGTCTCCGCCGCCGGTTCCCTTTCGTAGCTCGGGGAGGCGAAGGTTCCACACGGCGCGTTGCACGCCGGCATTGCGGCTGGCGGCGAGGGGCAGGGTGGTTATCTCCCGCCCGGTGAGGGCGTGAATGCTGATCGTGGAGCCCGCCGGCACACCGTCGCTGGTCCAGACGTCGAGAATGGCGCCGTTCGGTGGATTCTCTCCGCGAAACACCATGTCGCCGGCGTGCGCCTTGGTGCTGGTATAGCGCGTCATGGTGGCGGCATTGATCGAGAAGAGGTGCGCAGCCTTTGTTCGCACCAGAGCGGTGAGTTCCTGCAACGCATTGATCTGATCGATGATCCAGATGCCGCGGCCATGCGTGGCGAGCACGAGATCGTTGTCCTTCGGTTGAATCACGAGGTCGTTCACGGGTACGGTGGGCATGCCGTTCTTGAGCAGCAACCAGTGCCTTCCGCCGTCGACGGTGACGTAGAGCCCGAACTCCGTTCCCAGGTACAGCACGTCGCGGTTCCTCGTGTCCTCAAGCACGGCATGGATCGCCCGCCCCTGAGGCAGGTCGCTGACGATCGGCGACCAGGACTCGCCGAAGTCGGTGGACTTGAAGAGATAGTTGGTGTAGTCATCGGCCTGATGACCGTCGAGGGCGACATACACCGTGCCGTCCGCAAAACGAGACGCCACGATAGACGCGACCCAGGTGCTTCGCGGAACCCCCGGAAGCCGTGACGAGAGGTTGGTCCACGTGCGCCCTCCATCGCGCGAGCGTTGCAGATTGCCATCGTCGGTGCCCACGTACAGCACGCCCTTGAGCCTGGGCGATTCGGCCAGCGCGGAGGTGGTGGGATAGTACGAGACGCCGTCGTCGAGCGACAGGGTCGGCTGCTCCGGTGTCTGCCCCATGATCGTCAGTCGTCGGCGGTCGACGCCCGTGGTCGGGTTGCCTAACGAGTGCCAGGTGTTACCACGATCGTTGCTGCTCCAGAGCACCGCCATGCCGGCGAAGATGGTGTTCGCATCGTGCGACGAGATGAGGAATGGAGAGTTCCACCCAGCCGGAGGAATCTTCCGGCCGACCTTGGGATCGGGCGAACCCCAATTGCCAAGCTTTGGACCCTCCCCCTCCTTCACCGTGGGACGGATGTTCTTCGCCTCACGCGTCACGACATCGACCTTGGTGAGGCCCAAGTATTGCGAGGAGGAGTAGACCGTCCGGTTGTCGGTGGTATCGATCACGTTATGGAATCCGTCACCACCACCAACGCGGAACCAGTCATCATTCAGAATGCCCTGCGTGGAATAGGTCTGGCTCGGCCCGCACCAACTCCCGTTATCCTGCAGCCCGCCGCAGACAAAATACGGAGTGGAGGTACTCGCCGAGACGCGATAGAACTGCGATACCGGTAGTGAGGTGATGTACAGCCACTTGATGCCGCGGTCGTAGCTGATGCCCACGCCGCCATCGTCACCCTTGATGAGATGCCGCGAGTCCTTCGGATTGACCCAGACCACGCGGTCGTCCCCGTGCAGGGTTTGACGGGGAGAACGAAAGGTCTTGCCGCTGTCGTCGCTGAACGAATACGACACCATGTAGATGCGGCTCTGGTCGCTGGGATCGACCCGGATCTGCGACGAGTAGGCCGGGCGGGGGTTCCAGTCACCCATGTTGCGCCACGATTCGCCCTTGTTGTCGGAGCGATAGATGCCGCCCAGTCGCTTGGCGTAGGATATGGACGAGGTGTAGCGGTCCCCCTGTTCGAGCGAGATGTAGACCACGCGCGGGTCCTTGCGGTAGATCGAGATGCCGATGCGCCCCACCTCGCCCGCCGGAAGTCCGGTCGTTAGGCGCGCCCAACTGCGCCCGGCATCGCGACTCTTGTACAACCCGCTGCCCGGGCCGCCACCGACGAAGCCGAACGGAGCGCGCCGACGCTGATAGAGCGCGGCGTAGATGATACTCGGGTCCACCGGATCAATGGCCACGTCCACCACGCCGGTGTTCTCGTCCTTGGCGAGAATGAGCTGCCAGGTGCGTCCGCCGTCGGTGGACTTGTACAGACCTCGTTCCGAATTCGGCCCCCAGAGATGTCCGGGAACTGCGACGTACACGATGTCCGAGTTCACCGGATCGATGGCCACGCGCGCGATGTGGCCGCTCGCGCGCAATCCCATGTTTGTCCACGTGCGACCGGCGTCGGTGGACTTGTACACCCCGTCGCCCCAGCCCGAGCTCTGGCGATTGGTGGCCTCGCCTGTGCCCACCCAGACAACGCTGGGATTGCGTTGGTCCAGCGTGATGCTCCCCACCGAGTGCGAGGCTTCGTTCTCGAACACCGGGGCCCACGTTACCCCGTTGTCGGTGGTCTTCCACACGCCGCCGGTCGCGCTGGCCGCATAAAACTCGAAGCTGTTGGCTTCGTTCACGGCGAGGTCGACAATACGGCCGCTCATGTTGGCGGGTCCGATGGTGCGCGCACGCAGCGCGCCGAAATCGGAGGCAGACTGCGCCGCAACCGGCGGCGCGACGAGGATCGAGAGCGCTAGGCTGAGGCGGAAGGTTCGGGACATGTCGTTAGAAGGGAAAGGCGTCAGGCCCAAGGCTACGGTCTGCATGGCGGGCCCAGCCGGATGCGGCGAGCGTCGGAACACTTCGTGAACGCGGCGATTGCCGTTGCCGTTACACGCGCGGCACATCGCCCCCTCTGGAACTGCACTTGCTTGATGTGAATCTTTCTCAGTACAGAGATAGTACTACTCAAGAGACCGGAAGATGAAGAAGTGGAAAGTTGTCGCCAGTGTCGCGACGATGTTCACCGCCGCCGCAAGCGGCGCGCACGCACATGCGGCGCGCACGCGCGGGTGTCCATGTGGCGGATCGATCCAGTGCATTCCGAGATCACGTTTCGGATTCGGCACTTTATCACCCCCGTACGCGGGGCGTTCGTCAAGTGGGAGGGAGTGATTGCAGCCGATCCCAAGAACTTGTCCAAGGGATCGGTGAAGGTCGCGGTCGAGACGACGAGCGTTGATACCAACGACGAGCGCCGTGACACGCACCTCACGTCGAACGATTTCTTCGCCACGGACTCATTTCCATCGCTGACCTTTGCCAGCACCAAAGTTGAACTGACGGGGACGAAGGTAACCCTCTGGGGCGACCGTACCATACGGGGCACAACCAAGCCGGTCGTGCTCGCGGGCGAATTTCTCGGTAGGACCAAGGGCATGGACGGAAAGGAGCGCATCGGCTTCGATGTGAGCCGGAAGGTGAATCGCCTTGACTACGGCGTGCGTTGGAATCGTGCAGTCGAAGGAGGCGGTGCGGTACTCTCCGACGACGTGACCATTACCATCTCGGTCGAAACCATAAAGCAATAGCCCGAGAATCGTTCGGCGTGAGAGAGCGGGGAAGAGACACGCTCTCTCCCCCGTTTCGGGTTCCGGTCAGCTGCCGCTCCAGTTCCCTTCGTACTCCATGTAGCGTGCCGTCTCCCGCGCCAGGTCGTCGCCTAACAAGCGCGACACCATGTGTAGCGACATGTCGATGCCGGCGCTCACACCCGACGACAGCACCACGCGCCCGTTGTCCACGATGCGCTCGCCCTCGCGGATGTTGGTGCGTGGCGCGACCGCGCGCAGTTCGTCGAAGGCAAGATGGTGCGTGGTGGCGCTGAGTCCGTCCAGCAGCCCGGCGCAGGCCAGGACAAGCGCGCCGGTGCAGACCGAGAGCAGGAACTCGCAGCGCTTTCCGTGACGCGCGACCCACTCGAGCATGACGGGGTTCTTCATTTCTCGGCGCGTGCCGAAGCCGCCGGGGACGAGCAGAATGTCTGGTGCGGGTGCATTCTCGAAGGAGTAGAGCGGCGTGACCACGAGTCCGTTCCGGGCGCGGATTGTCTGGCCTCGGTCCGAGACGGTGAACACGTCGAACGGGTCGAGCTGCGATCGCCGGCCGCAGACAGAAAAGACCTCGAATGGCCCGGCGAAGTCGAGGACTTCTACCTCGTCGAAGAGCACGATGGCGACGGTGCGGCGATTCATGGGGAATGCGTCAGGGCGTGGACTGGAGTGATGTGGCGAGGGCGCGCGTAAACGTGCTGTCGCTCGCCCGTACCGTCCCGAGATGTTTCCATCGCATCACACCGCTGCGATCGATGAGATACGTGGCCGGAACGCCTAACGCCAGATAGAGCGTTTGCACACGTTCGTCGGGATCGAGCCAGATGGGATACGTCATGCCGAATTCGTCGCGGAAACTCGCCACCGACTTCTCCGATCCCCGCGCATCGACGCTCACCCCCACCACTTCGAATCCCTTGGCCGCATGCGCGATGTAGAGGGACTGCAGATACGGAATTTCGTCGCGGCACGGAGCGCACCAGGTGGCCCAGACGTTGAGCAGCACGACTTTTCCCTTGAGCTGCGCGAGCGAAACGGGTCCACCGTCCAGACGAGTGGCCGAATAGGCAGGCGCCGCAGCCCCAACGGCCACCACGGGGCGCGTCGCCGGTTGCTTGCACCCGGCGATGCACAGCAGCACCATCAGGCCCGCGCGATTCACGGCAGTGCCCGCAGCAGGTAGCGCGCCACGTGAACGCGGGCGGTGTCGCCAGGCTGCGTCCAAGCGGCGTACAACCGATCGCCACTCAGGGCCAGCCGAGGAAATCCACTGGCCCGGGCGCCGGAGGCGCGTGCGAGAACCACGGACGCACCCTGCGTTCCGTTAGCCCGCACGCGCCGCACTCGGACTTCGGCCGTGACACTATCGGTGCGCTCGAGCCACGAGACGGCCGCAGACCCGTCATCCAGCAACTTGACGTCCACTCGTCCGGCGGGCGTTCCTCCGTCAATGCGCTGCGGCGGAGCGAAGGTGGCGCCGGCATTGAAGGAGTACGCCACACGGACCCGCGCGGTGTCCTGCGCTCCGGTAAACCAGGCCACGACCAGGGTGTCGCCGCGTGCGGCCAAGGCGGGACCATTCACCGGGCAGGCTGCGATCTGCCATCCGTCGTCATGCACAATGGCCGGTGCGGTCCAGGCACCATTCACTCGTCGCACCACCGCAATGTCTCGGACTTCGTCGGTCGTGCGATCGCGGTAGGCCACCACGGGGCCGCGCGCGGTCACCGTTGCCGCTACCTGGCAACAATCACAATTGCGCTGATCCAACTCGAACTCCTCGCCCAACGCCCCGTCGGCTAAGATCCGGGTGGTCGCCACATGCATGGCCCGCGATTCTGGCGAGCCACTCCCGGTGGCACGTCCATCGAGCCACGCCGCTTCAACCGCATCATTGTCGGACGGCCACAGGGCCACGAAACCATGTTCTGCCGCCACGCCATCGCGGTTCAACACCTGGCTCGGCGTCCACGTCGCCCCTTCGTCGCTCGACTGCGCGATGCGGATGTCGTACGAATACCTGCCCGCACCGCTGCGCTGCAGCCAGTGCGCCACCAGTCGGCCGGAGTCGCTGATGACAACCGATGGAAAGTCGGCCCAATTCACGAAAAAATCCTTACGTTCCACGATCGTCTTCGCGCTACCCCACTGCTCACCCTCCAGTCGCGCGTACTTGAGCGCATACGTGGAGTCGCTCGTCTTCTGCAGCCACGACATGTGGACCCGACCGCCTCGGTCGGTAGACAGGAAGGGCTCGCCGCTGCCGTCACCGGCTGGTGAGGGAAGCTCGGCCAGTGCACCCGCCACTTCCGGCGCGCCTGCGGAGCACGCAGCGAGAACGAGGGAAAGACCGGCAGAGAGTGCGCGCACGTTCATGATGGACCGAGAGGGTGACGGAGAGTTGAGGATCGACTCGACTACTGCTCGACTACGGCTTGGCGTCGTTGCGGAATATAGTTCCACCCTTCATGACAAACCTGACCCGCTTGCTGGCCCCGATGTCCCGCGTGGGATCGCCGTCCATGGCGACCAGGTCGGCCCACAGCCCCGCCTTTACGGACCCCAACTGTTGATCCATACGCAGCACCTTCGCCGTCACCGACGTGGCGGCACGCATGGCCTCCAGCGGCGACATGCCATAGTCCACCAGGAGTTGCAGCTCACGGGCATTGTCACCGTGAGTGAACACGCCCACGTCGCTTCCGTTGCAGATCGTGACCCCCGACTGACGGGCGAGCGCGAAGCTCGCTCGCTTGGCCACCAGACGAGCGGGCTCGGCGTCCACTCCCTTCTTCCATCCAGCGTACTGCGCCGTGGCATCACCAGCGGCGAGCGTGGGGCAGAAGGCCACCCCTTTCTCGGCCATCAGCTTGAAGACCTCCAGCGTGCCCTCATCGCCATGTTCGATGTTGGCCACACCGCCCAGCGTGGCCCGGCGCATTCCTTCGGCGGTCGACGAGTGGGCGACCACATGACGTCCGCTGCTCTCGGCAATCTCCACCGCCGCCCTGATCTCCTCGATGGTGAAGGCCGGTCGCGCTTCGCCGTTTGGCCCCCATCGATAGTCGGCGTAGATCTTGATCCAGTCTGCGCCGTGCTTGATCTGATCGCGCACGATGTGCACGAGTTCCCCGGTGTTGCCGGCTTCCTCGGCACCCTGCGGAATGTCGATGTCATAGGCAAAGCTCTTGGGAGCATAACTGCCGCGCCCGACAATTGCCTTGGTCGTCACCAAGAGGCGTGGTCCGGGAATGATGCCCTCGTCGATGGCTTGTTTCACCCCTACATCGGCATAGCCCGCACCTTCGGTACCGAGGTCGCGGAGGAGGGTAAAGCCCGCCATCAGGGTGTTGCGTACATGATTGGTCGCTCGCGCCACCCGAAGGGCCGTCGGCTCTTTCAGCACCTGGTCGTCCCACGTGGCCTCGTCGTACGGATGCAGCAGGACGTGCGAATGGGCGTCGATCATCCCGGGCATGAGCGTGAGCCCCGGAAGGTCGATGGTTGTTGTCCCCGCCGGAGCGCGGACCTCGGCGGCGGTTCCGACGGCCGAGATCTGGTCGCCGACTACAAGCACGACCATCCCACTTCGCGGCGCGTCGGCCAGTCCGTCCCATACTCTGGCCGGACGAAGGAGAACGCTGCGCGCTGGCGACGCCTGTTGTGCAAGCAGCGGGAGGGACACAAGGAATGCGGCGAGGAGCGAAACGCCTAACGCGGGCTGCCAGCGCGACATGAATACTCCGGTCGGTGCTTGGTTTCGAGAGTGGCCGACGCCCAGGAATCGGCGCCGCGTGCTACTAGTAAACTACGCGCCGGCGTCTGCTCCCGGCGCTTCGCCTCGGGTGCTCGTCACTGACACACTTGCGGCCCTCGATCTGGCCGAAGTCGGTGGTTTCGGGAGTATTGGCACCTCGGTCACTCCCCCCGAAACGATGAACGCCATGACGTCGGCACTATTGGCGTCGATTCGGGTGACGGCGTGGGTCGGGAAGAGGTACATCTGCCCCGAGAAGTTGTACGAATGGGGCATATACACCGACACGTATCCCTCCAGGCCGAGTTGCGCCAACGCCTCCTGAGTCACGAATCCTAACGCGCGCGCGCTACCGCCTGGAAACAGGTCGACGACGACGGGCTTGTCGAAGCGACGCTTCTCACCCACAAAGGCGCTGACCAGGTCGCGGGTCGAGGAATACAGCAGCCGCACAAACGGCAGTCGCTCGAGCAGGTTGTTCAGTGCAGTAATCAGGCTCTTGGTAATGAAGCTCGACGCCAGAAAGCCGAAGAGCGTGATGAGGGCGAGCGAGACCGCGAATCCGGCGCCGGGAATGGAAAACCCCAGCCAGCCGTCGACCGCCCTGAAGACCACCACGCAGATATACGCGGTGATGCCTACCGGTGCGAGAAAAACGAGTCCGCGCAGAAAGTAGACGAGCAGGCGCCGCATAGCACCCTGCGCGGCCGTGCGGGGCCTCACCTAAACCGCCGCTGCAGCCAAGTGGCCCGTTGTGGGGACCCACTTGGACTGGAAGCGCGGAGTGCCCATCATGAACGAGTCGGCGTCGCGGAAGGCATGCCTCACCACCGAGCCGCCACTGTGCTGTTGTCCGCTGCGGTCACTCGCCTGCGCGAGTCCTTCGTGTGAGAATCGCTTGAGAAGCACGGGACCTCCGACCGCCCGGTGTGCCGCCGATCTACGTGATACGCCTTAGACAAACATACGGCGGTCACCCGATGGCTGCAGCAGCAAGACATCGATCATTTGGAGCGCTGGTCGGTCGGAGCCATGCGGGCGCTGGGCGCCCTCTTTCTCGTGCTAAGCGCCCTCTTTCTCGTGCTGGGCGCCCTGTTTCTCATGCTGGGCATTCGGCACTTGGAGCGCCGGGCCATGGCTTAGCCCGACGCAACTGTGGCGTGTACGCGCCGCTCCAGCCGGGTGTGCGGTGCTCCACACACCCGGCCCATGATCAATCCGCGACAAAGATCAGGGAATGAATCCCATGAACAGCGTGCGATTCGGCGATAGCGCGCCCGCATTGATGACGATACCAAGGGTGGAATTCGCGATCACAAGTTTCTGCACGATGACCGCGTTCAAGAAGGGCTGCCACTGGCGAACCTGCGCCAACACACCGGCCACATGGGGCGAGGCCATCGACGTGCCATTGAGCACAGCGGTCGCCACGTTACTGGTAAGCCAGTCGCTTCGGATGCCGACGCCCGGGGCGAAGATGTCGAGGCATGCGCCGAAGTTGGAGAAAACGGCGCGCGTGTCATTTATCGCCGTGGCACCCACCGTCAGCACAGACGCCGCACTGGCCGGCGAGAACCCGCAGGCATTGAGGTTGCTATTGCCCGCCGCCACCGCGGTAGCAACGTTGCCTAACGTGACGAGATTGTTCACCGCCAGGTTGAGGGCGGCCGAAAATCCGCCGCCGAGGCTAAGATTGGCGACCGCCGGGAGCACCCGGTTCGCGCCCACCCAGTTGATGCCCGAGATGACGCCGGCCGTGGTTCCGCTGCCGGCGCAGTTGAGCACGCGCACGGGGTGAATCCAGACCTTCTTGGCAACGCCGTAGGTGGTTCCACCCACCGTCCCCGCGACGTGCGTCCCATGTCCGTTGCAATCGATGACACCCCCCGCGATCACAGAGAATCCGCCGAGCACTCGACCGGTAAAATCGACATGTGTTGGGCGAATCCCGGTGTCGATGATGTACGCGTGCACGCCCAGGCCCGTTCTGTTGTACGTGTAGTTGGCGTCGTTCGGGAGGAAGCGGTCGTCGATGCGCGCAGGCCCCACGGCGCCTTGAGCTGGGTGGCCGATGCTTGCACTGGCGCATTCTTCTCGACGAGCACCACTTCTGCGCGTCGGCGGAGGGCCGCCGCGCCTTCGTCTGTCATGTCGGCCAGGAAGCCATTGATGACGTCCTTCCACTGATCCTTTACCATACCTCCCACGCTGGCGGCGAGTGACGCCGCCGTCGCACTTACCGCCGACTCGGTTTCGCGCAGGACAACGATATAGTCGTCCCGGCCCGCCTGAGCGTCTACTTCGGAGAACTGTGGGGTGCGTGTTGATGGGGCGGTGGGTGACTGGACCGGGTCGGAGCAGGCGGCGAGAATCGCAACCGTTACGATGGTCAGTGTTCCGAAGTGGTTCCTGGTACGCATGGTGACTCCTCCTGTGTGCGCGACAAAGCGCCCGCCCGAGGCCGACGCACCTGGCGCCGACCAACGATGCGAAGTGAACAGTCGCTGATGGAAATGGACGCGGCGCGAGGTGCGCAGCGCGAACGGTGATTCGCGCCGGATGTTACGAGGGGCACACGGCGTTGTAACCTCGGGTAACTACGAGTCAGCGGTACCATCCGCCCTCGCAATGCCCTACTATTTTTTTCCATGACGAGCACTCGCATTCCCGCCGCCACGTCGCCTGCCACGGCCACCCCCACGTCGCCTGCCACGGCTATCCCCACCTCGCCGCAGGCCACGCCGTGGAGCATCCATGATGCCAAGGCCTTGTACAACATCGACGGCTGGGGCGCCGGTTTCTTCGACGTCAACACGGCCGGTCATGTCATTGTCCGCCCCGACCCCGAATCGCCGGAACGCACGCTCGACCTCTTCGAACTCGCCGTCGATCTCGAAGCGCAGGGCGTGCCACTCCCGGTTCTGCTGCGATTCTCCGACATCCTCAAGCGCCGCATCGAAGCGCTGAGCGAAGCGTTCGCATCGGCCATTCGGGAGTTCGACTACTCGGGCGGCTACACCACGGTCTATCCCATCAAGGTCAACCAGCAGCGCCACGTGGTGGAGGAAATTGTCGAGTTCGGACGCAAGCACGGCGTGGGACTGGAATGCGGCTCCAAACCGGAATTGCAGGCGGTGCTCGGCCTCTCGGAGAGCACCGAACACATCATCGTCTGCAACGGCTACAAAGATGAAGAGTTCATGCGACTCGCCCTCATGGGCCAGAAGCTGGGACACAACGTCTTTATCGTGATGGAGCAGTTGAGCGAACTCGACGTACTGCTACAGGCGGCAAAGGATCTCGGCGTCACGCCGCAGGCCGGCGTGCGCATCAAGCTGGCGTCCGAGGGGGCAGGCCGTTGGGCGCAAAGCGGCGGCGAGAAATCGAAGTTCGGACTCAACACCGCTGAGCTCATGAAGCTCATCGAAAGACTCAAGGAACTGGGCCAGCTCGACATGCTGCGACTGGTACACTTCCACTTGGGCAGCCAGATCACCGACATTCGCTACATCAAGGCGGGGCTTCAGGAGATCTCGCGCTACTACGCCGAGCTGCACAAACTGGGCGTCAACATAACGCACGTCGACGTGGGCGGTGGGCTTGGCGTCGACTACGACGGTACCAACTCGGTCAACAACGCGAGCGTCAACTACACGCTGCAGGAATACGCCAGCGACGTGATCTACGGGCTCGCCGAGACGTGCCGGGAAGAAGAGATCCCCATGCCGCACATCATCAGCGAGTCGGGGCGTGCACTCACCGCGCATCACGCCCTGCTCCTGCTGCGGGTCATCGACGTGGAAAGCCAGGCAGAGCCGCCGCTCCCCGACGTGGGCGAGGACGACCATGTCCTGCTCCATGAAATGGTGGAGGACTTCAACACGCTGGCGAAGAAGAAGCTTCCCAAGCGGAAGATCGTGGAAATCTTTCACGACGCATCGTTCGACAAGGAGCGGGCGCAGCAGTTCTTCAACAGCGGTGTGCTCTCCCTGCGCGAGCGCGCAATGGCGGAGACCATCTACTTCGCGACCATCAATCGCATCGCGGTCGTTGTCGCCGACAACCGAGGAGCGTACGATGAAATTTTGAAGGAAGTCGACGCGACACTGGTGGATCGCTACTTCTGCAACTTCTCGCTCTTCCAGTCGCTGCCGGACAGTTGGGCGATCGATCAACTCTTTCCCATCATGCCGATCCATCGCCTCGACGAGCGGCCCGAGCGCCGGGGCACGTTGCAGGATGTCACCTGTGATTCCGACGGAAAAATCGACCGCTTCGTGGGAGGGAAAGACGGGCGCCCCAGCCTCGAGCTGCATGCGCGCCGCGATGGCGAAGACTACGTGCTCGGCATATTTCTCACCGGAGCGTACCAGGAAATCCTCGGCGACCTGCACAATCTGTTTGGCGATACCAATGCCGTGCACGTGCGCCTAACGACCAACGGATACGAGATGACCGACCTCGTTCACGGGGACACGGTGACCGAGGTGCTCAACTACGTGCAGTTCTCGGCCTCCAACCTTTTGGCGACCTTTCGCCGCAAGGTGGGAGGGGCGAATGGGATCACCCGACAAGAGGCGAACACCTTTATTGCCGAGTACGTGGCGGGACTCGAAGGCTACACGTATCTCGAAGGCGACGCGGCCAGATAGGACGGCCAGCCAACGGCGTCGCGACGTGTGCCAGGTGTAGAACGTCAGAGCGGGGCCACGCCCATCGGCGCGGCCCCGCTGTCGTAGTGTCGCAGGCGTCGTGGTGTCGCAGGCGCTCCTACGCGCCGAATCGCGCGGCCACCGCACTCCAGTTCACCACATTCCACCACGCGGCAATGTAGTCCGGCCGGCGGTTCTGATACTTGAGATAGTACGCATGCTCCCACACGTCGAGGCCGAGCAGAATGTCGCCGGGCTTCTTGCCGTCCATGATGGGGTTGTCCTGGTTGGGCGAGGAAACAATTGACAGTTTGTCTCCATCGCGCAGCAGCCACGCCCAGCCGGAGCCGAATCGCCCCACGCCGGCCGCACCGAATGCCTCCTTGAACTTGGCGAATCCACCGAGTGAGGCGGTGATCGCGTCGCCGAGTGCGCCGCTCGGCTCACCGCCGGCGTTAGGCCCCATCAGTTGCCAGAACAGCGTGTGGTTCCAGTGTCCGCCACCATTGTTGCGCACCGCCGCGCGAATGTCGTCGGGTACGGCGGTCAGGTTGCCCAGCAGCGATTCAAGCCCCTGGTCCTGCATGCCGGAATGCTTGTCGAGTGCGGCATTCAGGTTATTGACGTAGGCCTGATGATGCTTGCCATGGTGGATCTGCATGGTTTGCGCGTCGACATGCGGCTCTAACGCGGCAAAGTCGTACGGAAGGGCGGCTAACGTGTGTGCCATGGGATCATGTCTCCGTGATGACGAATATCGTGCGAACGCGATGCTGGTGCGATGCAGGTGCGGTGCGGTGCGGGTGCGGTGCCTGTGACGCTCGACCGCATGCGGCCCGACGCCGCGCGCCACGTCGGAAGTAAACCCATGCACCCAGCGGAATGAAGCGCGAACTTGTCGCAGCCCGCGCAGCAACCCCAGTTGTGACACCAGCCCCTACCGGGACTTGTACCGCGCTCGGCAATTAGCCCTTGCCGCACCCGCGACCCGCTTTCAGACTCCTCGGCCATGACGGAATCTCTGCGCCCTCCGCTCGAACTCCACGTCCTTACTCACACGCACTGGGACCGAGAATGGTATCGCTCGGCCGAGGAATTTCGGCTTGCCCTCGTGGATCTGGTGGACGAGGTGCTCGACGGTCACGCGGGACCGCATTTTCTTCTCGACGGACAGGGCATCGTCGTCGAGGACTATCTCGCCGTTCGGCCCGAGCGCTGGGCCGACCTCTCGCTCGCCCTGCGCGAACAGCGGGTCGAGGCGGGACCGTGGTACGTGTTGGGGGACAATCTCATTCCCGGGGGCGAGGCGCTCATCCGCAACCTGCTGGTGGGGCGGGATGTGCTGCGAAGGTTGCGAGCCGCCGCTCCCCCGGTCTTGTACTGTCCCGATGCCTTTGGTCACCCGGCAGCTCTTCCAACATTGGCGGCGGGGTTCGGATGCGGCGCCTGCATCGTGTGGCGCGGCTATGGCGGACCGCGTTGGCCCCGCAGCGACGTGGCTCGCTGGTCGGCGGCCGACGGAAGCGACGTGCTGCTCTACCACCTTCCACCCGACGGTTACGAGACGGGATCGAGCCTGCCGACGGACCCCGATGCGTCGGCGCAGCGATGGGACAAGCTTCGGCAGGTATTGCAGCCTCGCGCGACGTTAGGCGTGGCACTGCTGCCTAACGGCGCCGACCATCATGCCGTGCAGCGTGCGCGCGAGGCGGCGTTGCGCGCCCTGGCCGCCGCTGCCGCGCCGATCACGGTGACGGTAACCACGCTCACCAGCTTCTGTCGGCGACTCACGGACCGCGCCGCCAACGTGGCGCTTCCCGCTGTCTGCGGCGAGTTGCGCGATTCGCGCGGGTATGTCTGGTCGCTGCAGGGAACCTTTGGCTCGCGGGCGGCGCAGAAGCGAGCCAACGCCTTAGCCGAGCGATTGCTGGTCCACGAGGTCGAACCGTTCGCTGCATTGGCCCGCTGGAATGGCGGCGCCTCGCGGCGTCATGAGGCGCGCGCCCTCTGGCGCACGCTGCTCGCCTGCCATCCACACGATACCCTCTGCGGTTGCTCCACCGACGAGGTGGCGCACGCCATGGACGAGCGGTTGGCGCAGGTGCGTCGTGCGGGGACTCTGGCCGCTCAGCGCTCGCGTTTCGCGCTCCTTGGACACGACGGGGCCGCTGCACGTGAACGCGAGGGGGAGTGGTCGCCGGTGGTGGTGGTTTGGAACCGGTTGCCGCGCGCTCGCGGTGGCCTGTGCGAAGTGTCCATCGATGAGCTGATCTGTGTGGTGCCGGTGGGGTCGGGATCGGGAGTGTACGACGAGCAGCCCAAACGACCCGCCGTTCTCGCATTGGGAAGTAGCGCCGTTCCGATTCAGGAACTGTCGCGCACGCGGGTACACGCCCGCGAGGAATCGCCGCGTCACTACCCACGCAATGCCTTGGTCTCGCGGCGTAGGGTGCTGGCCTGGATTCCCGATGTGGCGCCGCTCGGCCTTTCCACCATTCCGCTGTTGACGGCCACAAAAAGGCAGGCGGCACCCTCCACTCCCGTGACGGTTGAAAACGGCGCGCTCGACAACGGATGGCTTCGCGTCTGGATTGATGAAGGTGGGCAACTCTCGATCTCGACTCGAGACGGAGCGCATTGGCGCGACGTGCTGGCCTTCGAAAGCGTGGGCGAACGCGGCGACCTGTATACGCACTCGTCTGTACCGGGAACCGAGTGTCGCGGAACGCTCGTGCGGCACGCGGTTACGCTCCGTGGACCGCTGCGCGCCGAGCTGGCGCTTCGGTATCGCGTCCCCATTGGCGGGCGCGCGATTACATCAGCGACAGGCGACATTGTTCGTCGCCGGGCAGGTGACATTCGACTCGATGTAGGGGTGCAGCTCGACGCCGGCGCATCGGTCGTCCGGTTGGAGGTGCGAGGTGTGAACCGCGCTCACGACTACCGGTTGCGACTAGTGGTACGCAGCGCCATCGCGAGGCCCCACGTCTGGGCCGACGCCGCGTTCGGCGCACTCCAGCGGCCGATGGTAGCGGCGGATGAGGTGGGCTGGGCGGCGGAGCTGCCCTCAAAGACATCGTCGGAGCTGCCCTCGGAAAGGTCCTCGGAGCCGCCAGCGGAAACGTCCTCGGAGCCGCCGGCGGAAACGTCCTCGGAGCCGCCCTCGGAAAGGTCCTCGGAGCCGCAGTCGGAGGCACCGTCGGCGTGCGCACCGCTGCATCGGTTTGTATCGTGCTTCGATGCACATCGCGGTTTGAGCGTGATCAGTGACGGACTGGGGGAGTACGAAGCCACGGTTGATGGCAACGTGGCCGTCACGCTCGTGCGGGCCGTCGGCGAGCTGTCGCGGCGGGACCTACCCGAGCGTCCGGGACACGCGGGTTGGCCTGTGCCGACGCCTGCGGCGCAGTGCCTGGGCCCATTCGCCGCCACATTGGCCCTCTTCCCCCATGGCCCTCGCTCGCCGGACGTGCTGACGGCCATTGTCCGCATGGCCGAAGAGGAGTTGCTGCCCCTCGTTGGTGAGACGTGGCGTTCGGCCATCGACCCGCCGACCGACGTGAGGGGGCCGACGCTCGAGGGTGACGGCCTCGCCTATAGCGCGTGCAAGGAGAGCGAGGATGGGCTGGGAATGGTGCTGCGTTGCGTCAATCAGCTCGACCGAGTGGTCGAGGGCGTCTGGCGCCTGCCGCACATTCGGCAGGCGTGGCTGGCCCGCTTGGATGAGACGTTACTCGGTTCGATGACCGTCGACGGCGACTGCGTGCGGTTCAGTGCACCCCCGCACGCCGTCGTGACGATTGTACTACGACGCGCCTAACGCTACCTTGGCGCTCCCAAGTGTTAGTCGCTCAAGACGAAGGTGATCTTAAGGGCCACGCGGTACTCGGTAATCTTCCCCTTGTCACACTCGACTTTCATGTTCGAGACCCAGGCGCCTTTGACATTGCGCAGCGTCTTGTTGGCGCGCTTGATGCCGCTGGTGATCGCGTCGTCGAAGCTTTTCGCGGACGTGGAGGTGATCTCGGTGACCTTGGCGACAGACATGACTGACTCTCACTGGTAGAAGAAAGGTGTGCGGGGCGCGGTCGCGCCCTGCCTAACGACCGAACATCCGGCCCAGCATGCCGCCGACATCGTCTATCACGTAGCCATCCTTGTCGGCGTCGATGAGTTGCAGCAGCGACCCCAGTCCCCCATCGGACTTTGCCCCGATCGCCGAGCGCTCTTCCCCCAACATGGTGGCTAGTCCACTCGCGTCCAAGCCCTTGCTTCGTTTGGCCGATCCGAGCGCCGCCATCACCATTGGGGCAAGCATGGCGAGCAACTTGGCGGCCTGAGCGCCGTCCGGGCCGGCCGTTGGGCCAACATCTGCGGCCACCGCATTCTGCTTGCCACCGAGCACATGTTTAAGAATGCCGGCTCCTGCGCCACCGCCAAGCATCCCCGCGATGTCGCCGAGTACGCTCCCGTCGTGCTCCTCATCGAGCGCACATCCGCGAGTGGTCCCGCGAGTGGTCACGGGACATTTCAATTGAACGTTGACTCTCCCGCGAGTGGTCCTTGCGTTGTCGACCGTCGACAACATATACTCGGAATGTTCATTGTGTCGACGACCGACAAGATGAATCACGTGCGATCCGGCCCTCCATGAACAACGAGTGGGACGGACGCATTGTGAATCACTCGTGTTTCCATCGCGTACACCGCCCTTGATGAGACCGTAGAGACCACCATGACGTCGCCCCGCACCGACCGACTCCCCGGAACACTCGACCTTCTGGTGCTCCGCATCCTTGCCCGCGAACAGATGCACGGGTGGGCCATCGCGCAGCGACTGCAACTGATTTCACGCGACGTTCTCACCGTTGGGCAGGGATCGCTCTATCCTGCCCTGCATCGCCTGGAGGAAGTCGGCGCGATCGACGCCGAGTGGAAGATGTCCGACGCCGGCCGCCGCGGGCGCTTCTATAGTCTGACACTCAAGGGAGAGGAGCTACTCGAGCGGGAGCGCGCCAGTTGGAAGGTGTTCACGGCAGCGGTTGCTCGAGTCCTCCAGTTTGCCTGAGGTCCTGGACGATGGCACTCTCGCCTCTGCGCGTTTCTCGCGCGAGCGTTCGCCGCTTTCTTCGCTCGCTCTTTCAGCGCCAACGTCTCGATCGCGAGCTGGACGAAGAGATTGAGTTCCACCTGCAGCTATCCGCTGCGGCTCATGTCGTCCGCGGTATGTCGGCCCGTGAGGCTTCCAGCGTCGCACGGCTGGAGTTTGGAAACCCTGGACCGGTGGCCGACGCATCGCGCGACATAAGGCGGGCGACCTCTCGCGAGCACTTTGCCTTCGACCTGCGCAGTGGCTGGCGCCTAGCGCGGCGAACGCCGTTGGTGACGCTGACCGCCATCGTCGTGCTCGGGCTCGGCATCGGGTCGACGACGACGATGTTTTCCATCACCCACGGCATACTGCGCGACCTCCCGGTGGATCAGCCGGAGCAGCTCGTGCACCTGGCGGCGATGAATCGGCGCCGCGGAGCCCCGGAATCGAAAATCAGCGCCTGGGAGCTCGCCTCCGTGCGAAACCTCCCGCGAGCGCTCGCGGGAATCGGCGGAGTGATGGTCGGCACGTTTCACCTGGGAGAACCGAATCGCTTCGCCGAGCGGTGGTCGGGCGCGGCAGTCACGCCTAACGTATTTCATCTGCTTCGGGTTAGTCCGATGTTGGGGCGCGACTTCGCCGAGCACGATGCGCGAGCGGGTGCGCCCCCTGTGGTGATCGTTGGGGCAGCGATCTGGCGTCGGCGCTTTGAGAGTGACTCCGGCGTCATTGGCAGGGCGATTCGAGTGAATGGCGTGCTACGCACCGTGGTCGGCGTCATGCGCGACGGCCTGCGCTTTCCGAGAGAAGAGGATCTCTGGGTGCCACAGCTGCCGGAGGCTAGTCCACCTGCCAACGGCGCGCCATCGTGGCTGGCCTTCGCTCGCCTGCGAGATGGCGTGTCGATCGATGCCGCCCGCATGGAGCTGTCGTCGCTCGACGCCCGGCTCGGCGCAGAAGCCTCTGATCGCGATCCCGATCGACACCTCCTCCTACGTCCGTACCGCGAACAGCAGTTTTCGCGCATGGTCGTTCCCATTTTCGGCGCAATGCTCTTCGTTGTCTCGTTCGTGCTGTTCATTGCCTGCGCGAACGTGGCTGCCCTCCTGTTGTCGCAAGGTGCCGCTCGCGCGCAGGAGATGGCGGTGCGATCGGCGCTTGGCGCGACTACTCGGCGCCTAACGGTGCAGATGGTAAGCGAAGTGCTGGTGCTGGCCGTGGGCGGAGGACTTCTGGGTCTCGCTCTGGCCGCAGTGGGAGTCGCGATATTCAATGCCGTGGCGGGATTCGAGCTGGCGTACTGGATGTCTGTGCGCGTCGATTCCACGGTCCTCGCCTGCGCCACCGGACTGGTGTTCAGCGCTGCGCTGCTGGCCGGGCTCGTTCCTGCTCGACTCGCTGCTCGCGTGGATGCCGGTTCGCTGCTCAAGAACGCGAGCCGAGGATCGTCCGGCTATCGGGTTGGCCGACTGAGTCGCGTGTTGGTCGGTTTCCAGGTCGCGCTTTCTGCCACCCTTCTCGTGGTCACGGTACTCATGATCCAAGGCGTGCGGCTGAACGCCAGCGCACTGACAAACGTGCAGCCCGAGGCGCTGCACGTGACGCGGATCGAACTGCGGTCGGACGCGTACCCCTCCGTCGATCAGCGTCGGCGCTTCTTCTCCCGACTTGAGACCGCGATCTACGGCCGGCCGGGCGTACGGTCGGTGAGTCTATCGTCTGCGTTACCTGGGCTCGACCCGAGTGACCGGCCCTTCCAGATCGAAGGGACGCCCGTGCCAAACGACGCCCCTCGCGCCATGACGACGGGCACCAGCCTCGGTTTCTTCCGCACGTTCGGCGCGACGATGGTGGAGGGGCGAGAGTTCGCCCGTAGTGACGACGAGCGCGCGCCACCAGTTGCGATCGTGAACGGTCGCTTCGTACGACGGCACTTCGCCGGCCAGTCGCCCATCGGCCGGCGCATCCGCCTAACGCCGACCGATTCCCTCGGCACGTGGCTGACCATTGTGGGTGTTGTAGGCGACATCGAGCAGCGCGCCCCACCGGCTCCCGATGTCGGCATGGTCTATCTGCCACTCATGCAATCGCGGGATGCTGACGTCAGCATCACCGTGCGGTCGGATGGTCATGCGCTCGCACTCGCTTCTCTCACCCGCGACGCCGTGCGGGCGCTCGACCCCGAAGTTACGGTGGTTTCCGCCGAGCGGTTCGATGCGCTACAGGCGCGCGAGTCATCGACCGAGCGGCTCTTCGGAGGACTCTTCCTGTTTTTCGGACTGTCCGCGCTCCTTCTCGCCAGCGTTGGACTGGGTGGCCTGGTGACGCTCTCGGTCCAGCAGCGGCGCAGGGAGGTAGGCATCCGTCTCGCGTTAGGCGCCCGCACCACGGAAATCGTGCGGCTCGTGCTGCGCGGCAGTGTGCAGCAGCTCGTGGTCGGCCTGACCGTTGGCCTGGTGCTCGGACTTCTTGTCGCTCGCTCGTTGGGCGCGGTGCTGATGGGGGCCGATGCGAGCGATTGGCGTGCGTATGTGGCGACTGGGGTGACCCTGTTTGTCACGGGTGTCGCCGCCGCCTGGCTGCCTGCGCGGCAAGCGCTCAGGATTGCACCCACGGAGGTACTGCGGGCGGAGTGATGTTGCACAGCTTCGACATTTGGGCGTCGGCCAACGTCTGTCGCCCCGTCGCCGTTGCATTCGCCCTGCGTGGGTCAGTGCCGTTCCATGACTCGCGCGCAACCAGCGTGTGCCTGCCGAAAGCGCGACCATACTAGTGATAGCGCTCATCCTGCATGTGGCAAGGTGGCTTCAGTTTCCAGAATCGCCAGCGTGGTTTTCATCACGGTGTCGGGATTCAGTGAGATGCTGTCGATACCTTGCTCGACGAGAAACTGCGCGAACTCGGGGTAGTCGCTCGGGGCCTGGCCACAGATCCCGATCTTGCGGCCCCGGGCGCGACAGGTGGCGATGACCTGGGCGATCATCTTTTTCACGGCGGCGTTTCGCTCGTCGAAAAGGGGTGCCACGATCTCGCTGTCGCGATCCACGCCGAGAATGAGCTGGGTGAGGTCGTTGGAGCCGATGCTGAAGCCGTCAAAGATGTCGGCGAACTCTTCGGCGAGCACTACGTTGCTGGGGATTTCGCACATGACGTACAGCTCCAGTCCGTGCTCCCCCCGTGTGAGGCCGTGCTTCTCCATTTCCGCCTGCACCCGGCGGCCTTCGTCAACCGTGCGACAGAAGGGGATCATCACCTTGAGATTCGTGAGGCCCATCTCCTCGCGCACCTTCTTCACGGCACGGCATTCGAGCCCGAAGCCCGCCTGGTAGCGCGGATGGTAGTACCGACTGGCACCCCGAAAGCCGAGCATCGGGTTCTCCTCGACGGGCTCATAGGCGCGGCCACCGATGAGGTTTGCATACTCGTTGCTTTTGAAATCGCTCAGGCGCAGGATCACGTCCTTCGGATAAAACGCGGCGGCGAGCATGCCGACGCCTTGCGCGAGCTTGTCCACGAAGAACTGCGGCTTGTCCGTGTAGCCCGCGGTCATGCGCTCGATCTCGGCTTTCGCTGCGGCATCGGCAAGCTGGTCAAAGCCGAGGAGCGCGAGCGGATGAATCCTGATGTAGGTCGTGATGATGAACTCCATACGCGCCAGGCCCACGCCATCATTGGGAATGAAGGAAAGGGCGAAGGCTTCCTCGGGATTGGCCAGGTTCATCATCACTTTGGTGCGCGGATGGCCGAGTTCCTTGAGGCTGGTGCGCGTGACATCGAACGGCAGCGCACCTTCATAGACGAATCCCGTATCGCCCTCGGCACAGCTCACGGTGACCATCTGGCCGTCCTTGAGCGCCTCGGTGCCGTGCTCGGTGCCGACGATGGCGGGCACGCCGAGTTCGCGGCTGACAATGGCGGCGTGGCAAGTGCGGCCGCCTCGGTTCGTGATGATGGCGGCGGCCTTCTTCATGATGGGCTGCCAGTCGGGGTCCGTCTTGTCGGTGACGAGCACTTCGCCAGGCTGAAACTGGCCGATGAACTGCGCGCTCTGGATGACGCGCACCTTTCCCGTGGCGATCTTCTCGCCCACACTCCTCCCGCTGGTGAGCACGGTGCTGCGCTGGCCAAGCTGATAGGTCACCAGCTCATCGGGATCCTTGCGTGACTGCACTGTCTCGGGCCGCGCCTGCACGATGAACAACTCTCCGGTGTTCCCGTCCTTGGCCCACTCCAGGTCCATCGGTGCCGGCTGGCCGCGCTTGGCGGAGTAATGGTCTTCGACGATGCAGCCCCAGCGCGCGAGCTCCAGCACCTCGTCGTCGGTGAGCGCAAGCTTCGCGCGGTCGGCAGACGCGACGGGGACGTTCTTCACCATCTTTCCGCCGCCCGTGTCATAGACAAGCTTGAATTCCTTGCTGCCGACCGACTTTTGTAGAATGGGCCGGTGTCCCGTCTTCAGTGTGGTCTTGAAGACCGTGTATTCGTCCGGCGTGACCGAGCCTTGCACCACGTTTTCGCCGAGACCGTAGGCGGCGCTGATGAGCACGGCGTCGCGGAAGCCGGACTCGGTGTCAATGGTGAACATGACCCCCGAACAGGCGAGATCCGAGCGCACCATGCGCTGCACGCCGATGCTGAGCGCGACCTTGAAATGGTCGAAGCCCTTGTCTACCCGGTAGCTGATCGCGCGGTCGGTGAAGAGCGAGGCGAAGCAGCGCTTGCACGTCTCCAGCAGCGCCGCGATGCCCTGCACGTTGAGATAGGTTTCCTGCTGCCCGGCGAAGCTCGCATCCGGCAGATCTTCGGCGGTGGCCGATGAGCGCACCGCGACGTCCAGCGGGACGGTGCTGCCGCCCTGCAACCGCTCATACGCCTCGCCGATGAGGCGCTGCAACTCCTCGGGCAGAGCGGCGCCGCGGATGAGTTGCCGCACCGCGTGGCCGCGCTCGCTGAGGTTCGCCATGTCATGCGTGTCGAGACCGGCCATCGTGGTGCGGATGATGTCATCCAGCTGTGCCACGCGGATGAAGTGGCGAAACGCGCCCGCCGTGATGGCAAAGCCGTCCGGCACCTTCACACCCTTGCCCGCAAGTTCGCGCACCATCTCGCCAAGCGACGCGTTCTTGCCGCCGACGAGCGGGATGTCGGCCATGGTGATGTCGGCGAACCACTTGATGAACGAGTGTGAGGGTGACGAGGTCATGGTGTGCTCAGAGCCTAGTGCCTTCGAGAAACGATGCGCCCGTTTCCATGGTGAGGACATTGGTGGTCGTCACGCGAGCGATCTCGCTGAGCGCTTCGCGGGTGAGGAATGCCTGGTGCGCGGTGATCAGCACATTGGGGTAATTCAACAGCAGCGACAGCTCATCGTCGCGCAAAACCTGACCGGAGAGATCTTCAAAGAAGATGCCTTCCTCTTCTTCATACACGTCCAGCGCCACACCGCCGATGTGGCCGGCTTTGAGAGCCGCGATGAGCGCACCGGTCTCGATCAGCTTGCCGCGGCTGGTGTTGATGATGAACGCGCCGGCCTTCGTCTGCGAGAGTGTGTGCGCGTTGAGCAGATGGAGCGTCTCCGGGAGCAGCGGCACATGCAGGGAAACGATGTCGCTCGCGTCCAGCAATGTGTCGAAGTCCACATAGCGAATGCCGTGCACGGCTGCCCAGTCGGGTGCAGGAACCGGGTCGTGAGCGATCACCTCGCACTCGAAGCCGCGAAAAAGCTGGGCGGTGATCCGGCCAATCCGTCCGGTGCCGACGATGCCCACGGTCTTGCCGTGAAGATCGAAACCAACGAGGCCGTTGAGGGAGAAGTTCATTTCGCGCACGCGGTTGTAGGCGCGGTGGATCTTGCGGTTGAGCGTCAGCAACAGACCGACGGTGTGCTCAGCCACGGCGTGCGGAGAGTAGGCCGGCACGCGCACCACCGCGAGGCCGAGCGCACTAGCGGCGGCGAGGTCCACGTTGTTATAGCCTGCACAGCGCAGGGCGAGCAACTTCACCCCGAGCGACGCGAGCGTGTCTAGGCAGGCGCGGTCGGCGTGGTCATTGACGAAGATGCACACGGCCTGCGCGCCTTTCGCGGCGGAAGCCGTCTCGGCGCTGAGGCGGAAGTCGTGGAAACGCCACGCCACGCGCTCCGCGCCGACGGCCCGCGCCAGGTACTCGCGGTCGTAGGCTTTGGTGTCGAAGACGGAGGCGGCGATCATGGGTGCTGTGCCGGCTGCGGCGCGCGGAATCGCAGCCATTTTTCCAACTCGACCACGCTGAAGGTAAAGACGCCGATGCCGACGATATAGAGCCAGGCTTCGGCCCGTACGGGGGCGGTATGGAAAAGCCGGTTCATCACTGGCAGATAGGTGAAGGCCATTTGCGCCAGCCAAGTCGCGAGAATGCCGGCGATCAGCCAAGGGTTGGAGAAAAGTCCCATCGAGAACATCGACCGCGTCCGGCTGCGGCAGTTGAGCAGGTAGAAGGTCTGGACCATCACGATCACGTTGACGACCGCCGCACGGGCTTCGTCGAGGTTCGTGCCTTCGATGCTGTGCTCCCAAGCGAATAAGCCGAACGCGCCGCACAGAGAGATGAGCGTCACC
>ENA-ORBV01003630-ORBV01003630.1-microbial-mat-metagenome-genome-assembly--contig:-NODE-3630-length-30657-cov-19.070340_pt1 | contig 30657 bp, 20 predicted proteins | sample MGYA00237777_ERZ505514 | MGnify/ENA primary metagenome ERZ505514 (study PRJEB26160, sample SAMN06269048) | microbial mat metagenome | isolation source: Oligotrophic lake microbial mat | place... | reverse complement strand
AATTGCTTGTAAGTAATAATCGAAAGTTTAGCTAAAAAATAGGACATAAGCATATAGTTTTAGATCAGGAATTAGAATTTATTTTTGATAGGCAAGTAGATTTATTCAATGGTTTCAAGATACGCATCATTGTGCTAGCTATTGTTGTATTATATGCTGATCATTCAGGAGATGACAGGACAGGGCGGTGTTGCGTCTTTTGTTTGATTTTGAACTTTTAGTGAGAATGCGCAAACGGTCACCTCATAACCTTTACCGACTGCCAATTTTTGCGCAATTCCATAGATTAAATTTTGGTAATCGCGAAAGTTACGGTAACTAGTTCACCAAATTGTCCTGTACTTTCCTGTGGATATATGAGACTGAGAACTACAAAAGCAGGACAGATCAGGATAAGATAGTCTACTGGCTTTATTATTTTTCAAAGAAAATAAAAAAAGTGCTCACTATGAAAAGTAAAAAAGGCCTTTATCTAGTTTTATTCTTAACTCTGTTCATGAGTTGCTCGGATGATGATGATCCAAAACCTGATTTAGCTTGGATCTCTGAGCAGGAGCAAGTGGTGAAAACGTTTTGGCCAAAGTCCGGGGGTCTTGTGTATTATTTTCTAGAGTCAGGTATTCTGAAATCTGTTGATACTAAAACAAAAGAAATAAGAGAAGTTACTGATATCCCGTTTGATGCAGCATATTATGGACTATGGATTAATTCCCAGGGAACAATTGCTTATTTTATTACTCAGGGTTGCCAAACAGAATTAAGTTCATTCGGATCGGGATGCTTTAATAAAGTTGATTTAAAAACCGGGGAAATAACAACCTTGCTTGACGGAATTACTCTTTTCCCGATTGCCGAATTTAATGATCGCTATTTGGCCATTGTAAAAGGTTTTATCCCCGGTTCAACTGGGATATTTTTGATTTCATTGGAGAGTGGAGAATCTAAACAGTTGCAAACTGTCAGTATACCTTTATCGTTTTCAACCGATGGTGCTTATCTCGCCATGTTTGAACGAGGTGGGGCGAGGGAAATATACAATACTCTAACAGGGGAAGCTGAAGTACTAACAACGAATAATCTAAGTTTCTATGAGAGCAAATTTACAGGTCGGTCTGGTCTAGCTGCTCGGTCGCCTTTGTCCAATTGGTCTTCGATCGAAGTAACGCGTATTCTAAGCAAACAACATATTGGCTCAATCTCGGTAACTGCAAAACCGGTACTGACAGCCGAGGGTGCTTTCTCGTTCTATTTGTATGGCGACTACAGAATTTCATCCTCGGGCATTCGTTTGGCCTATGTAACATTTACGTGTAACAGTAACGCGTCCAATTGCAAGCAATATGATTTTGTGTTGAAGGTCAGGAACCTTGAGACACAAGGGGATGTCGAAGTGCATCAAGCGGCTTTTACCGATGATTTATTTGGAATGACGTTTTCTCCTAATGAGGATGAGATTATTTACATTGTTGGAAATAATATTTATAGGAGCGTGTTATAGCGTGCAGGTAAAGCATCTAAACCCCGAAAATCATTTGCTCCTACTAAATTCGACTTCGTTCACGCTTTACAAACGCGGTTAATCGATTTGAAATGTTACCAGTTCAAGATCGGTATAGTTTAAAAGAATGAAGTGAGGTATTTGGTTTTCGGTTTGTAAAAACTGAAATCTTCCTAGAAGTTTAGAACTCGAAGTTCTGTAACTTGTATCTCCGAAAGGAAATAGCGGCATTGATTATAGGAAACTTCAAGGCAATGGTGAGTCCCGTCCATTGAATGATACTAGGCGGATATTGATGGTAAGAATAATTGGAGGGCTATGAAGATTTTAAAACGATGAATTTAAGATGGATTTTTTAGTAAGCACGTAACAGGTAATCGAAAACAATTTATAGATTTAGGGAATTGTCAAAATGTTCATATTCAGTGGCATTTCGCTTTAACATGCAACTATGTTAGTTAGATTTTTACTACTTATTTTTATCTTTCTTAGTGTTTTCGCGTGTGCTGATAAAGAGAAACTATTTACCATACGAAGGGGATCGGAAATTGGAATTGATTTTCAAAATACAATTATTACGAGCGACTCTCTGAACGCACTTTCTTTTGAGTATATCTACAATGGAAGCGGAGTAGGTGTAGGCGATTTTAACAATGATGGACTAGAAGATTTATTTTTTGGCGGTAATCAAGTATCGTCCAAACTTTATGTAAACTCGGGCAATCTAACATTTATTGACGTAACGGAAGCAGCGGAGCTTGTTACCAACCAATGGATAACAGGGGTTTCAATTGTTGACATTAATAGCGATGGGTTGGATGACATATATTTATGTGTAGCCGGAAAAACCGATTCTCTAAATCGCCAGAATTTGTTATTTGTTAATCAAGGGAATAACGAGGGCAAACCTTTTTTCAAAGAGTTAGCTAAACAATATGGAGTAAATGATGATAGTTACAGTACCATGGCAGCATTCTTTGATTATGATAAAGATGGTGACCTTGATTTATATCTTGTCAATAATTCGTTAGAGAGTTTTAATAGAAATAACCTTCGACCCAAGCGGATAAACGGAGAAGCTGCTAGTAATGATAAACTTTACCGAAATAATGGGGATAATACCTTTACAGACGCCACACGCCAAGCAGGTATTTTAATTGAAGGTTACGGATTGGGCGTTGTTGTAAACGACTATAACGAAGACTCGTGGCCAGACGTTTATGTTTCAAATGATTTTATGTCGAATGATTTATTATGGATAAATCAACATGATGGTACATTTAAAAATGAAATTGATAAATATCTGAAGCATCAAACACACAACGGAATGGGCATTGATGTATCAGACTTTAATAACGACTCGCATAATGATATTATCGTGGTCGATATGCTTCCCCCCGGGCACAAGCGCCAGAAGTTAATGACTCCTGGTCAGAATTATGATCATTTTCACATGTCGCTAAATATTGGCTATCAGCCGCAATACATGCGCAACACACTTCAGTTGAATCGCGGGAAAATGAAAAACGGTCAGGTGCTATTTAGTGAAATTGGTTTTATGGCGGGCGTGGCTCAAACAGATTGGAGTTGGACACCCTTACTTGCTGATTTTGATAATGATGGCTGGAAAGATCTTTTTATTGCCAATGGATATCGCAAAGATGTAACCGACCTTGATTTTATTTTTTTTGGATTGGTTGGTGAGAGTAGCCCATTCGGAACACCTGAAACTCGAAAAGAAAAATTTCAGAAGGAGCTGGATATACTGCCGGAAGTTAAACTGAGTAATTATATATTTCGAAATACAGGTACCTTAACGTTTGAAGATGCGACCAACAAGTGGGGTATAGAGTTACCAACATTTTCTAATGGCGCAGTGTATTCAGACCTAGATAATGATGGCGACTTAGATTTAATTACAAACAACATTGATCAGGAAGTAATTGTTTATGAAAACAATTTAAATAAGCGTGCACAGAAAAATGGATATGTGCAGCTTGAAAGCAAAGACAGAACACTGAATGAAAAAATTAAGCTATATAATAGCGGCAGCGTTCAATACATAGAGCGAACTCCTTATCGTGGGTTTCAATCTACCGTTACAAAGCGAATTCATTTTGGAATTGGCGAGTTAAGTTCTATCGATTCAATTGAAGTTTGGTGGCCGGATAGCACGGTGGCCACCTACAAGAAGGTGCCAGCTAACTCAGTAATTCGATTTTCAAAAGTTGATGCTGTAAAAAAGAAATGCATAATAACGGACCAAAGTCCAATTGAATTTATTGAGGAACCTTCCATCTATTCGCATGTAGAAAAAAGTCCGTCTGATATTAAAGTAGTCAGAACCTTGCTGCATGAGCTATCGCGGTTTGGCCCATGCCTGGCAGTAGGTGATGTGAACAATGATAAACTTGATGATTTTTTTATTGGAAGCGAGCGTGGTGATTCATCGTTGCTTTTTATTCAACAATCTGATGGTTCATTTAATGGACAAGGAATAGGAAATGAGCTGACACGAGAAGATGGAGCGGCACTTTTTTTTGATGCAGATACTGATGGTGATCTTGATTTATATATTGCCTCAGCATCACCCACATGTATCGATGAATCGGCCAGGCATGTGCTTTATCTCAATAATGGAAGTGGTATCTTTTCTTTGGCCATAGCTGCCTTGCCTGAAATAAATACATCAGCATCTTGCGTAGTAAGCAGTGACTATGATGGAGATGGTGATCTTGATCTTTTTATTGGTGGGCAAATAAAACCGAACGAATATCCACTGCCCCCGAGAAGTTATATTTTGGAAAATAACAACGGCAAATTTAAGGATGTTACTCAAAAACTAAACAAGGCTCTAAAGAGTCCGGGGGTAGTAACCTCAGCCGTTTGGATAGATTTTGATAATGATGCCAAACCAGATTTGGCAATAGCAGGGGAGTGGATGCCGATTCGGTTATTTCTTAACAAAGGAAATTCTTTCGAAGAAGTAACGGATGAATTTGGATTAAGCCAAACGCAAGGCTGGTGGAATTGCATAAAAGCAGCGGACTTAAATAATGATGGATTTCCAGAAATTATAGCAGGCAATGCCGGTACTAATAGCTACTTTAAGGCTACGGCTAATAAGCCAATTGGCATAATTGCTAAGGATTTTGATAAGAATGGATCGGTCGATCCAATAATAACCTACTATAATCCGATTGAGCGGGAGCAATTTATGGTTCACAATCGCTTGGTAATTATTGATCAAATTCCGGCTCTTAAAAAGAGATTTCAAACATTTAATGAATATGCCACTACCCCCTTCAGATCAGTTTTTAGTAAAAACGATATGCAAGGTGCATTTATTGGTGAAGCGAGGACATTATCCTCAAGCATCTTTGAGAACAAGAATGGTAAAAGTTTTAAAATGACTCTATTGCCTGAGATTGCCCAAATATCTTCTATTAACGATATTCTTGCAGATGATTTTAACAAAGACGGTTACTTGGATTTAATATTAATTGGGAACTCATTTTCGCAAGAGACCCTGTTTGGTCGCTACGATGCGTCTCTTGGTTGTGTTTTGATGGGAAAGGATTCTTTACAATGGAATGTGATCGATCCCTTTACCTCCAATTTTATTGTTCCTTTTGATGCTAAAAAAATCGGTTTTTTGAAATCAAAAAGAAAGCCGACTTTGATTATAATTAATAATAATGCGCCTGCCCAATTATACAGGATTAAATAAATGATTTTTTGGATTGAGCAGGACAGTGAAGGATAAGCAAGTGTGAAGACTTGCCGACTTTAGTGGTCAGCTTATGCCTGTAAACTCAAGTACAACCGTATTCTTGTTGCACCCAACCCAGCAGCGAACAGGGGGAGAAATAAAAGCAAATGATTATCTTCTGCTTCGGAATTTTATTGTGAAGCAATTACTAAGTGAGCAAACCATGTCTCTTGTTTCTCTAATTGAGTCAGTAGAAAAGGAGTTGATTAAAATCAATAAATTTTCCGGTGACTACAGGTGGCTGTTGCTTGCCGTTAAATTAGACCTTGAAGCACGTGGATTAATAACTCCAATTAAAACCCATCCTTCTTTGGCTAATAGCTACGAGATAACCTCCAAGAAAAATTTAGAAAAAATGCCGGCCTTATCTATTTGATTGCTGATAAGTTAATACTTATTAAATAGAGTTGCGCAAAATTAATTTAAAAGGATTTCTGATTTTACTCAATTTTCTTGACCACATCATTTCGGCTGCCGTTTCACTAAATCCGAACTTTTTACTTCTCATCAATATCTAAAAAGTCTTGGTACATCCTTTTGGTATGTTAATAAGGGAAATTAATGTTTACAACATAATCCATTTAGAATGGACAAATAATGCATTAAATATCGATTTCGCAATCGAAACAGGTAAGAGCAGGATGGAAATAGTTAGGGTAATGTTGAAATTCACCAAAGAAAAGAGTTATATCACTACAAACTAAAAAACCCACTTTACTTATGACAAAAATTTTACAAGTCGGCCTCTTGCTGCTAATGATGCACCCCCTTCTAGGGCAAGAGCGATCTGTTACAGGAAAAGTAACAGATGCAACGGACGGAACCTCCTTACCGGGTGTTTCTATACTCGTTAAAGGCACCAATAGGGGAACAGTCTCAACTTCGGATGGAAACTATACAGTTAACGTTACCACCTCCGATGTTCTGGTCTTCAGCTTCATTGGCTTTGAGACTCAAGAGGTTACTGTTAGCCAGCAAAGTATTATAAATCTTAGCATGAATGCTTCAATCAGTCAGCTAAGCGAAATTGTAGTAATCGGTTATGGAGAGCGTGAGAAGAAAGATCTTACGGGTGCCATTTCAACAATGGATTCAAAAGAGATACTAAAAAGCACTGCAATGAATCCGCAACTTGCCATGCAAGGTAAAATGGCCGGGGTTTTTGTAAGCACGCCTAGTGGAAACCCGTTTGACCGCCCAACGGTTAGAATTCGTGGTGTATCTACCTGGAATTATGCCGACCCGCTTTATGTAATTGATGGAATACCTTTGTATGAAGGTGCACAAAGCAGTCCAAACGCAGGAAATCAAGACATTCGATCACCACTAAATGTAATGGCAACCATAAACCCAAATGACATTGAATCTATTTCGGTATTAAAAGATGCATCTGCCGCTGCCATCTATGGTGTGCGGGCATCCAATGGTGTTATATTAATAACAACAAAAAAGGGTGCTGCCGGTAAAGCAAAGATTGATTTGAATGCAACAACCAGTTTTCAAAACGTAGCGAATAATTACAAGATGTTAAATACGCCCGATTACGTTTCATTCTGGCAGGAAGCTTATGCTAATAACCCAACGCTTGCTGCCAGCATTCCGGTACAGCTACAAGCCGCAAACCCTGCATTTCTGGGCAATTCGCCTACTTATAACTGGCAAGATCAACTCCTTAATAAAAATGCACCCATACAAGATTATAGCATTCGGGTTAGTGGTGGCAGCGATAAGTCAACCTATAGTGTATCTGCCGGATATGGTAAAACGGAGGGCACCTTAGTAGGAAATTCACTTTCTCGTTACACGCTTTCAACGAATGTTGTAAGTAAAGTAAACCAGTATATTGAAACCGGTATGAAAGTGAATCTTTCATACAATGAGGCGGACGACAGAACAGGAACAGATCTTTCGTATGTGGCAACAGCTCCGCCATGGCAACCCATATTCGATGTTAATGACCCTTCGGGTTTTACGCAATCGGCTACGGCAACATTTACACCAAATGCGAGTTTTGACCCAACGTTACTTAATCCCGGAACGCTTTTCAATATTAGTAATGTAAATTTAATTTATGGTCCGGGTACCCGAAGTAATGTGTTTGCCAACCAAAATCTCAATTCGAATAGCTATACACTCTTAAGAACGTTAGGAAATGTTTATTTACAGATTGAGCCTTTAAAAGGATTAAAAATTAGAGGTACGTATTCAGCGGACTATCAATTTAACTTAAGAAAAAACTGGAATCTATATGATACCTGGCGCTTCTCACAAACTCCGGGCAACCCATTTTCAGGTCATGATGGAACGGCTAGAGGTTCGTATGGCGAACGTCAAAGCCGGAACTTAAATCAGGTAAGTGAGGTTACGGTTAACTACAACAAGAGCCTCGGCAATCATAATCTTGATTTCTTAGTTGCTGCTCAAAAACAAAGCTTCTTATGGGAGTTTACCGATGCTAGCAGCGGGCAAGTAAATTCAACCGATCCTGATTTAAGAATAGTTCGGAACAATCCACCTTTCAATGGTACGTTCACCGGATTTACTCCACGTGCTTTGCTCGGCTATTTAGCTAGGGCCAGCTATAATTATAATGGCAAATATTACTTGGATGCCACCATTAGAAGAGACGGTGCGTCAACATTTGCTCCCGGTTTTAGATGGGGAACATTCCCATCATTTTCAGCCGCCTGGCGCTTAAGTCAGGAAGCTTTCTGGCAGAATCTAAATCTAAGCTTTGTTAACGATCTAAAATTCAGAGGTGGGTGGGGCGAAATCGGGAACATGGAAACCACGCAAGGGTTTTCATTTCTATCTACTGTCAGTTTAACACCTGATTATTCTTTAGGATCAGGTCTTGGCGATCCTTATGGAGCACAAATAGGTGCCTCAGCGTTACCTAATTTCCCGAATTTTGATCTTACCTGGGAACGTGTTAGAACTACCAACTTTGGTTTTGATGCGCTCTTACTCAATAACTCAGTAAGTTTTACTGCAGAATACTATAGCCGTTTTACAAAAGGTGTTATTCAAGGTGTTCAATTGCCACCCAATACAGGTATTCAAGGCTCTACCGAGCTAAACCTTGGTGATGTGAGAAACACAGGTATTGAAATACAATTAGGTTATAATAAAACGTTCGGAGATTTTGGTTTCAACGCTTCAGGTAATTTTACTACCGTAAAAAACAGAGTCACCAGAACTTTTAATGGTTTGCCTATTGGTGCGGCAGGGGGCCGTGTGGAAGAAGGATATCCAATTGGCTACATTTTTGGTTACCAAGTAGGTGGCATTTTTCAAAATGCCCAGCAAGTAGCTGATTGGAAAGCCGCCAACACCGATGGGCTTGGTGCCAATAACCAGCAACCGGGCGATATATATTTCCTTGATAACAAGGGCAATCCTGTTCCAGGAGAGGTATATAACTTTACACCTGATAACATTGTTAATCCAAATGACAGAACATACTTAGGAAAAACCATTCCCGGCTTTTACTATGGATTAACGCTGGGTGGAACTTACAAAGGATTTGACGTATCTATTTTCTTCCAAGGGGTAGGCGATGTGCAAAAGTTCAATTCAGCTAGAGCAACAGGTGAGTCAATGTCCTCAACCACTACACCTAATCAATGGACTTCTGTTAATAATCGCTGGACGGGTGAAAATACTTCAACAACAATGCCGCGGGCGGTTGTGGGTGATCCTAACTCTAACAACCGCTTCTCAAATCGCTTTGTTGAAAATGCTTCATTTATGCGTTTGAGAAATGTGCAAATAGGATATTCTATACCACGCACATTATTAGCAAAGACAAAAGCTGTTGAACGTATAAGGCTATTTGTTGGTGGAACCAACCTTTTCACTATTACTGAATGGGATGGTATTGATCCTGAGAATGACTTCTTTCCGATATCACGTCAGTGGACCTTTGGTCTAAATGCCAACTTTTAAAATTAAATAACTGGATATGAAAACTTTAAGATTTTTCAAAATATTGAGTTTGGCGTTTGCCATCATGATTGTTAATAGCTGCGATGAAAGCATTTTGGATTTGCAACCTAACGCTGTTACTGAAGAAGCCTACTTCGTTGAAGAAATTGAATTTGAACGGGCAGTACTGGGCATTTATGCAAAAATGACTGATTTCTATTGGTATAATGGGGGTCAAAATAATTGTGTTCTTCCTGTCACGCTGTTACCCGGTGATGATATAACTACCACAGGACAGGAGGAGTTTGAAATTTTTTCAAACATCAATCCTGCCAGTGGTCGTCTTTCATACTTTTATTCCGCTATTTATCAAATGATTGCGCGAGCCAATGTGGTAATAGAAAAAGTAATAGCAGTTGAAGATGGAATTTATGTAACTGCTGGAAGAAAGGATGCCCACTTGGGCGAAGCACTGTTTCTTCGTGCCTACGGTCACTATTTATTGTGGAATATTTTCGGAACAGCACCGGTTCGAAATTTTCGAGTTAAGGTAATTGCCGAGATGAATCCGACCAGCTCATCAGGTACAGAACTTTTAGACCAAGCGATTACCGATTTAACAGAAGCCGCAACACTTTTGCCAGCAACATGGGATGCCGCCAATCGTGGACGAGTAACAAAAAATTCAGCAAATGGTTTATTGGGTAAGGCCTTAGTATTTAAAGGAACCATAACAGGCGCTGCTGCTGATCATCAGGCAGCTATTACGGCTTTTGATAAAATAGCTGGAGCAAGTCTGGTTGCCAACTTTGATGATAACCATGCTTTTGACACCGAAAATAATGCCGAGTCATTGTTTGAATATCAAGCCACACAGGCATTTGGTTTTGATAATCCCTGGTTGTCTAACGATTTTGACAATGCCGTTGGCGCACTCTCTGCTTATTGGGGATTTTATAGCAACAACTTTACTATGTTTGGTAAACCCAGATTTATAGCAACTCAAAAATTAGCAGATATGTATCCTGTTGGCGACCCTCGTAAAGCACTTACGCTTGATCCTGCCAATAAAAACTTCAGAAAGTATGTGTCGCGGGATAGGTCAAATCAAAGCGGTAGTAGTTCGGTTAATAACCCACGCATTTTGCGCTATGCTGATATACTTATATTGAAGGCCGAAGCGCTAAATGAATCTAATGGTTCAACCGTGGAAGCAATCAATTTGTTAAATCAAGTTCGTACAAGAGCAAGAGGAGCTGGTGTTGAGCCTGCCAATCTTAGCACAGGGATAACGGATCGCGCACAAATTCGCCAATTGATTATGAATGAGCGATTGATGGAATTAGCGGGTGAAGGTGAGCGGTACTTTGATTTAAGAAGATGGGCTTTAGGTTCAAAGATTACTTTAAACAACGCATTTTTCAACTCCGCTATCCCAACGGATTTGGCATTTGCAGCAAAGCATTTGAATTTTCCAATCCCAACTTCAGAAACGGATCGAAATCCGAATATAACACAAAACGAAGGATACTAGTATTAGGTTAAGAAGTAAGGTTTAATTGTTTAAAAATGCCTGCGAGTAGCAGGCATTTTTTTGGTTTTACGTCTGTAAAATCAATAGTCTATTGGTTTAGATATGTGAACTTAAAACGAAGCTTTTATTTTTTTTGATTAAGTATTTTAAAGATCAATATTTTAGCTTTCTATAATCATGCACGGTTATTAGTAATATATTCAACCAGATTAATAGGCTCCAAAGTGTTTTTAATAGCCTTATAAGGTTCAAGTCCACTCAGATATTCGTTAGTTACCGATTGCCAATTCCTTATCGTATTCTGTTTTTTAAGATCAGTATTGACTTTCTATCTTGTTTCAAATTATTGACTTGCGAGGCTGGTACTTGAGAAGTAAAGTTAAGTGCGCCTAACAAAATATCTTGATCACCATCACCCTCAAGATCAGCAATCTCCATCACAATCCATCGCCCTGCTGTGGCATCAGGGATTGTATGTGAAATAAATTTACCATCCACGTTTTCAAAGTATAAGAAAGCTTCTTCAGAGCAATTTTCAAAATCAGGAAAGAAAGAAATAGATGCAATGTCTAAATCCCCGTCTAAATCAAAATCAACAGCTATTGCTTTAGAGGCACCATGTTGAGGGTAAAACCACGTCTCTTTAAATTCACCTTGATCATTTTGAAAAAATAGCCCCACTCCATGATAGGGTTTAAGTATTTGGGAATAATCGGAGTTATCACCGTTGGCATATAGGATGTCATATCTCCCGTCTTTATTAAAATCGGCAATGTCAAAATAGGAAGAACCATATACGGGAGGAAACCGCAAAAGCACTTGCTGGTCAAACGTAAAGTCTCCTTTATTAATAAACAAAGTTATTTGCTCATCGCCCTGCGTAAGCAATGTCAGTATATCCGGCAAACTATCGCCATTAAAGTCTTTGATAAGCGTTCTTCTTGAACCGGGAAGTGTTGAAATTAAATGCTTTTTATAGGTTGAGTGTGAGAGCTTTTCATAAGCGGTAAGGTTGCCAGTGTAGTTTCCAAAAGCACAAACTATTATGTCGTCTAATCCATCGTTATTTAAGTCAGCGGATTCAAAATAAACGGGTCTTTTTAGTGAATCTATCAATGCCTCAAATTTGTTATCAGCATTCAGTTGAAGGACTTGGCCTTTTGCTTGATCATTCGGATCCATGATTCCCATAAACGAAATCATGTAGTCATCTTTAACTCTTACCATATGCGAAGCAGGACTGCTAAATTGATAGGTTGATATTTTTTTGAAATCAGAAGTAACTTGATTTAATATTCCATTTCGATTTGAAATAAAAATGTGTTGCGAAACTGAATCAAACTTTATTAGAGTCACCAATGGTAATGCTTCTTCTGCATCATGGTAGCTTTTTATGTCAAAAATATTGGTATTAGGAAGCTTATTTTTTTTAGGACTTTTTAAAGAGTCGGGTGCTGTCTTTATAAAATAATCCACAATTGCTTGCCACTCTTTCTTGCTCACCATAGGACTGTTGGGTATTGTACTCGCCACAGCCACAAGCTCATCAGAAGAAGTTTACTGTGTGGCCTCCATTAAGTCCAATAAGCCCATTCGCAAAGCCATATTAGGCAACACTTTGTTTTGCCATATTGTTTTTGGTAAGAGACTCGGGTTCGGAAACAAATGACAACTTCCGCAATGTTGCTCAGCTAATCGCTTCCCTTTCTGCTGGTCGCTTTCGCAGGAACCTATCGCGATTAATAGGGCAACCAGACAAACAAACTTATCCCAACTCATGTTTTAAAAAGTCAATGTCGCCCTGAACGTTTAAAAAAAGTACAGTTATTTAACTCAAAGATACCTTTTAGGTGTACAAAAAACATCGTCCTATAATGTCAAACATAACCTATGAAAAAATGAATTAACAGCTCAACTTAAATAAGAATCACCACAAAAGACTTAACATTACATTAGGTATTGTGTGAATCTACCGGCCTGATTTAATAATTTTCAATAACTCATATTTTTGATCTATTAAAATTTTTAAAAAATAAAGACCACTTGCAAGATCAGAGATATTAATTTCATTGGTAGCGATTACTCCCCGACTGCAAATTCTTCCGGTAGTATCTAACACCTCGTAGTAATTGTTATGAATCCCTTCTCCTGAAAGTAGTAGCATTCCAGATGTAGGAATTGGCTGTAACTGAATTTTGGGTTCAGACATTTCAATAGCAGTGACATATTCAGGAAATACGGTTGCACGTTTCGATATAAAGTTAGATCCGTAAGCTATATCGCCCACAAGAAATTTGCCTGCCTCCGAAAGTTCTTGGTACGATGTGTATTTTAAATCGGGTCGGGTAGTGGTATTAAAGAATGGCTCATTGTCATTACTATACCAAGCCCAAAAGAGCCACCCTAACTGATTCTCAAAACATGTTTGGATCAAAATTTTTGGATCAAAATTAATTGATGTACCAGCACCTGTCCATCCAAATTCACCTACTATTACAGGAGTTTCGAGGGCCGCCAGTTGAGGAATAATATCCTCAACAACGTAGGGAGGCGTCCAGTTGGTAAAGGTTTTGTTTTTTGTGCGCCATAGGCCATATAGATGAATAGAAACCACAATATTATGCTGTGGGTCATGAGCCAACAATTGATCAGCATAATTCAATAAAGTATTAGGATCTTGCCCACACCCTCCTGCATCAATTACCAGTAAATTCTCTATACCTGCATTTCGCAGGCGAGTAATAGCATCCTTATAACCCGTTAAGTAATCTGTTTTATTTGTAGCGTTATAATCCGGCCCCCATTCATTGGCTATGTTGAGCATCAGGTATTCTTCCAAGTCGTTTAGCATCGCAATATTTTCGGGAAGAAGCCAATGATCAACAATTTGTTTTAAGCCCATCTTACCATCAGATGCACTTCTATCAATTTCATACAAGCACGTTCCGTCATGCAGTTCAAGCATGGGTATAAGGAAGGAATTAATTGCTGATTCTGCCAATACTTTTTTCTTGGCTGGGGTATCAGACTGATTATTCCAAGTCCATGATTCACCGGCCGTAACCAGGCGCACCGTATTCATTCTAGTTTTAGAAATTTCATTTTGAAGCGCATTTTTTGAAGCGGCTTCATTAAGCCAAATATGAACACTGTTTGTACCGTAAGGTGTGAACTCAATTCCATTTGCATCAAATATTTTTCCTGACTTCACAAAAAAACCTTCTCCAGTATTGTAGATAGGTCTGGATTCGGTTTGTGAGTAAATGGATGAAAAAGCAAATTGAAGTACTAAAATTGTGCTAATCGTTTTCATTAAGTAGTTTTATGTTCTTTCGTGAGTGAAATTCATCATTATAGAGGGATACTTCCCACCCCAAGTAGTGAGCAAATATGGTTAAACAAATAACTAAATTTTTACTCATTTATCTATTATGTACTATCCTGCTTTTACGCTTATTCCACATTAAAGCATTCTGGTCAGATAATATGTATTCGCCACGTTTTAGTTTGCTGGTTGAAAATAATTGTGGATTATCTGCACATTAACCTAAACTTTGTAAGATGTGGGTAAAACTATTTTGATTTAAAATACAGGCTTGGATAATTGAGGCAGGCATTTATCATATACCCATTGCGAGTAAACAAGGCTCCGTTAGTTATGTGCATACCGAAGCGGCTGTTGAAAGAACATTAGAAGCAACAAGAAAGGTAGTTCAGTTAATCGGATTCTTGTTGATGCGCCATTTTATTCGCACTCCCGATGTGGATAAGGCCATGCATCTGGAGCAACATTGGTTTTACCGGACAACAATGCACAATCGGGTGGGCAAGGTCTATTTCCGCACTTGCCGCCATTAAAAGCAACGCATAGGGTATTACAGGGCACTCCGCAATAAATTGGGTCATTAACCGTACCTACAAATGGGCGGGGCGATAATCCCGAAACCGTGCGATCAATAACAACATCAAGTCTGGAAACCCCGGCTACTACAAAGTACCCTAACACTTCCTCATCGGGATTTGAATTGTTAACCAAATTGCCTCTTAGAAACGAAGGTGGCGGATCGAAAATACTTCCCGTTGTGTTTGTCTGTTTTTTTATTAAATCAAAATACTCAAATGCGGTTTCGCTTATAGCCAATTGATATACCTGAACTACCCATGTAGAAGTGCTTTCAAATGGAACTGACTTAACTTTCACCCTGGAAAGCGTATTGCCATTAATAAACTTATCGGATGATATTCTTCCTATCTCTTTTTCATAAATTCTATTAAAGCAAAATCCTGAGTACGGATAGAAATTTTCCGTTTCCCATTTATAGAAGTTTTTTTCTTGATCTGTATCTTCCGAATCGATATAAACCTGAAATCCCGCATCTCTTAAAGTGACAGGATCATACTCTACATAGCCTCGCGTAATGGGCGGTGAAGCATTTATTTTTTCAGGTATTGATTGGATAGATTTACCCTCTGCAGTGCTAATTTTAACATGATAGCTTTTACCTATTTCACCACGCGCAACATCAATAGCCGTTGAATATTTGCCTTTGCTTACTTCAAATAACGGAATGCACACGCCATCATCTGCGCAAATCGTTATTTGTGCACCTGAAATAAAACGACTGATGCCATCAATATTTTGACTAAAGTTTGATGTTGAAGAAAGCGTTACTAAATAGGGTGGTGGTTGGGTTGTAATGCCACCTTCCACAACAATTCTATCGGCTAATTTCTCTGTAGATGTATTGAAGGTATCAACACATCCACAAACCAAAAAAAGTATTATTAAGCTATAGCGCATCAATTCTTAAAATTTTATACTGTATGCAAGTGAGGGTATTATGGTGCCAATAACAGCCAAACGATAGGCTTGTGCCCTAACACCATAATCCGATCGAAAAAAAATGCTATAAGGATTTTTTCTTGCATAAACATTATAAAGCGATACTACCCAAGCGCCTTGCCAACTGCGCCCAGTACGCTGTTTTGATTTAATTTCCATAGAAATATCAAGCCTATGATAAGCGGGACTTCGCTGATTATTTCTTAACTCATAGTTTACAACGCGAATTCCGCCAAAATTGTAGCTAGCAGTAGGGTAGGTTATTGGCCTACCCGAAGAGAAAACGAAATTGAAACCAAAAGAAACTTGTTTTGTTTTTTGATAACTGCCGGTTACTGATAAGTTATGTAGTTTGTCAAAATTGGCAGGATAATAGTTTCCTTTATTAATAGTTTCTTCAGGGTGCGTACCTTCTATTTTGCGCTCCGTTCTTGCGAGCGTATAGGAAATCCAACCTGTTAACTTACCTGTATTCTTTTCTAGCATCCACTCTGTACCAAAGGCGCGCCCACTACCCTGAAGCAGATCAGTTTCTAATTGGTCGTTAAGTAATAATTCAGCGCCATCTTTATAATCTACTAGGTTGAACATTGTCTTGTAAAAGATTTCTGTCGATAAACTCAGCTTTCCATTTGCTAGATTTCTAAAGTAGCCTACGGAAACTTGCTTTCCCTTTTGAGGCGCCAGGTAGGTATCCGACAGCTTCCATAAATCTATTGGCGATACAGCGCTTGTATTAGAAACCAGATGGATATATTGAATGGTTTGATCGAATCCACCTTTTATTGATGATTTAGAATTTAGCTGCCACCGGAAAGAAAGCCGAGGTTCAAAGCCCCCATATTGTTTTATTATTTCTCCTCTCGAATAAGGTGTTCGTCCTATCCATGTGCTTCCCGTCAATGGCTTGCCTGGCTCGTAATTGTTTATGGCACCTGGACCAACCAAGTAATAAATTGATGCCCTGATTCCTGCCTGCATAGATAAGCGGCTATTAAGTTCTGCCTGGTGACTGTAATAGGCAAAACCAATTAGGGCGCGCTCATCTTCCATGTTAAATGTATTAATGTTGGAGTTGCTTTCAGGTTCTAGCTCACCGAGGTTTACCGAGTAATTATTAATTCCAATACCCACTTCACCCTTATGAGTATCATTGTATTGAATGGATAAATCACTTTTAAGATGCTTATAGTTTACACCAGCTTGCCAATTAAACTCATTGGTTGTTGCCCTTCCATTAATGCTATAACCATAGTTGCTTGAAACGGCTGATGTTACAAGAAAAAGTTTTTCATTGATAAGGGTTCCCCACCTTAAGGTAAAGTTCTGGGTATTCCATCTGTAGGTAGTGTCGCCTGCAAATTTAAACGCATCGTTACTTATATATCCCGTAAGGGATAGTTGATTATTTTCATTGAACTGATGGCTAATTTTTAGTGTGGCATCATAAAATGAGGCTTTGCTTTGATTCACTTCAGGTTCAGGAACGGTTTTGAGAAGCCAGTCAGAATATGAACCTCGTATGGAAGTGAGGAAAGTTGTTTTTTTGGTGACTGGCCCTTCTAAAAACAGGTTAGCTGACATTAAACCAATGCCAGCCTGGCCGCCAATCTTTTGATTATTTCCTTGCTTAATTTTTACATCAAGAACGGACGAGGCTCTTCCCCCAAACGAAGCAGGAATTCCCGCTTTAAATAGGTCGGCATGTCCAATTGTGTATGAATTAAAGGCTGTAAGAAAGCCAAAAAGGTGAGCGGTATTAAAAATTGGCGCATCATCGAGCAACACAAGATTTTGATCTATACCTCCACCGCGTACATTAAAACCTGTTGCACCTTCACCAACGGTAGTAATACCGGGCAATAACAAAAGACTTCGTATTAAATCTGGTTCTCCTAATAAAGGTGGTATTCTTTTTATAGTTTGAAGATTAATTGTATTAGAACCGATGCGAAGGCTATTCACACGATCGGCATCGGAACTTATTATAACTTCGTCTAATGATTGAACATTTGCTTCTAATTTTAAAATAAGAACAGTATCGCTAGTAATGTTAACGCTAGTTTGTAATGTTATATATCCGATTGATGAAGCTGTGATTGAATTCAATCCCTGAGGCATTTTTAAAAAAAAAACACCGTAATCATTTGATGAGGTACCCGCATTAGTTGTGTTGTTAAAAATATTGGCTCTAGTAATGGCTTCGCCAGTTTCTAATTCAATTATTTTTCCACGAACTGTAAAAACATTTTTTGATTGTTGTGCAAATCCTGTTTGAAATAAAAATAAAAAAAATGCTACCGGATAGAAAAACCTCATGCTTATAAAACTGTGCTATTATTAGTTATTTTATAATTCAGATTGAAATTCAAATTCGCCTGAAGTAACATTTACAATCGCATACCCTTGGCTAAACCTTAGCGGAGTAACAAGTTGGTTGCCACTTCTTAATAGTCCGCCTTGCTTATTTTTTATCCATATTTCCGCTTGAGTATTGGCCGGTATGTTTACCCTTATATTAAACATACCCTTTTCTATTCTCCAATCACTCTCAATTTTGCCGCGCACCGATTCATAACTTCCCTTAGCCCAGGTAAGGTCTCCGGCTGGTTGTGGTTTTATTATAATTTTTTCAAAACCGGGTGCAGCCGGATTAATGCCAAGCAGCGTTCGGTAAAACCATTCTTCTGTAGAGCCAAACATAGGATGATTTTGAGAGGGTGCATTATCCGGATACTCCCACGATTCCCAAAGGGTTGTGGCACCTTTTGAAAGCATAAAACCCCAACCCGGATACTCTTTTTGGTTGACAATCGCATAAGCCTGCTCATTCAAGTTTAATTCGCGCAAAACATCAAACATCATCATTACCCCAAAAATGCCCGATGAAACATGTTGTCTGTGGCGTTCAAACTCGCTCATCAAAACTTGTAAAGTTTTTTCCGGTTCGGGCGAAAGTTGATACCACAAAGCGAACAACTGAGCCGACTGAGTAGCATTATCAAAACGACCGGTACCCGGAACTAAATATTTTTCCACAATTCGGGATTTTATTTGGTTAGCTAAGCGTTTAAAATTTGCCTCATCATCTTTCTTATTTAGGATTGAAGCAAACTCTTCGGCTAACAATGCATGGTGGTAATAGAAGCAGGCAGCTGTAAATGCTTCCGGCCGAGGATCAATAGCCTCATGATCACTAATATCCCAATGAAACAATCCATTGATTGCGTGTGCTTCCAGAAACGCAATTTGTTTTTTGACGGCTTCATAGTTTGTTTCTATAATTTGTATATCGCCATAAAACTGATACAATTGTTTTTGTAAATAGGGGAAAGCAAGTTGCCAACCTAATGGACCCGATTGGCCACCATACCCTCTTTCGGCAATGCCCGTATAAGGGGCAATTTCAGTGATGCCACCATCGGCTTGTTGATCATTTTTGTAATCAGCTATTGTCTTCTTATAAAAATTACTCATCTGATAATTATACATGTATGAATTGGCCGTAACCACAATGTCGGCTCCGTAACTCATTTTCTCTCGCCCCGGGCAATCAGATTGTACACTAAACACATTACTTAAGAATGTCCATTGGGTGGCTTCGTGAAGTTGATTGAACATTTCGTTTGAGCATGCAAATTCTCCAGCACTTTCCAAATCACTATTCATACGCAAGCCTTCAAACGCATTGAGGTCGGGCTTTCCGGGCCACCCCGTAACTTCAATAAATCGAAATCCATGAAAGGTGAAACGTGGCGCCCATGTTTCTATAGCGTTTCCTTTTAATGTGTATCTATCTTCCTGCCAGGCAGTGGGTGGTGCACCGGGGCCGCCTTTCAAATTCCAAATTTCTTTTATTTGCCCGGCTACTGTGGTTAGATAATTCAACGATCCATCGGCATGTATTGCTTCACCGTACTTTATTTTTATTTGGGTGCCTACAGCACCTTTTACTTTTAAACGAACTACACCTGCAAAGTTTTGCCCGAAATCCACAAGGAAGACACCCGGCTTATTTTCTTTAATTTCAATAGGTTTTATAATTTGGGTAACGCGTATGGGCGGTTGCATTTGCGCACTCAGTTTACCTGTTGGTGCATCCGTAACGGTTGCATTTTTCCAGTTGCTTGATTTGTATTTGGATGTTAGCCAATCCGCTTGCTCTAATCGCGCGTCATAGTGTTCGCCCAAATACACATTGTTCCTCACAATTGGCCCCAGACTGGTTAGCCATTGATCATCTGTTTTAATAATTTCGTTCGACCCATCGCTGTATTGCAAATGAATTTCGCCAATCACTTTTGGTCGCCCGGTTTCCTGAAAATCGCGTAAGTTAAAACGAGAGAACAATCGAATCGGGAGTGGGTTATACCACCCGTTTCCAAGCATAATGCCGGCATTATTCTCACCCTGCTTCAATAACTTAGTTACATCGTGTACCACATAAAGAACTTCTTTTCCATAGGCAGTCCAGCCGGGATCTAATATATTACCACTTACTTTCTTTCCGTTTAGATAGGCTTCGTAATAACCTAACCCAGAGATATAAAGTCGAGCAGTCATCAACTTTTTCTTTATAGAAAAGTTTCTTCTGAAGAGTGGCATCCTGTCATCTTGATAGAAGTCTTCATCTTTGGTGAATTGCTTACTACCATCCCCAATCCATGAAGCCACCCAATCGGAGGCTTTTAGTTTAGCGGTTTCAAACCAAGCTTCCTCGCTCCAGGCAGCCGAATCATTGGTTTGGTTATACGCTTTTACCTGCCAGTAATATCGGGTATGTGATTTCAACGGTTTGCCATTATAAGGCACCAGGATATTGTTTGTGGATTCTACTTTCCCTGAATTCCAAACAACATTGAATTGATTATTAACCTGCTCACGTACCGTAATTTGGTAAGCACGTTGAAGTTGGTTTTTTCCTTCTAACAGAAATTGCCAACTAAACCGTGGCGAGGAAACATCAATATTTAAAGGGTTGCGTTGGTATTCGCAAGTAAGAACGACAGGCTTTAATGCCAGAGCCACTGTGTTAAAGGTTAAGTATAAAACACAGAGAAAAAATCGAATTGGCGGTTTCACGGTACTTAAGTTTTGAGGTATGCTTGTAGCTTCTAAAACTGAGTCTAAATTCTTTAAACTCCATCCTGCCATATCCTGAAGCACAGGACAAGGCAGGATGATTAATGATTTCTCATTTCTGATGTTTATCTGTTATTCAATTTTTTTGAATGATTTCGTTAACGAATAACAATACTTGTATGAATATTAAAAAGGCTCTTTTTACTTTTTTGTGCCTTTTCAGTGGCGTAGTAGTTCTTGCACAAGAACAATCGTATTTGGTTAAAACCAATACATTAACGGGCAAACCGCAGTCTATAATTGAGGCTAAGCCACTAGATCAACTTTCTGTACTTGCGGAAATAGGTAAAAAAATTGCGGTGCAAGATGGGGCTGGCAAAATTTATGTGGTCGCACCCTCGCAAGCAATAACTAATTTTATTGTAAGTGGGGCGCTGGGAAAGCATACCGTAACCATTACAGATAAAAAGAATAAGACAACAACGCTTGATTTTACAGTTGATGCAACTACTTCGGTTGCTGACAACGAGTATTATGAGTCGATGTTTGATTTGTTTTATAACAGCATGCAAACGGATACAGGTAGTGTAAAATGGAACGGAGATCGCTACCGTTTCTTTGTGCCATGGGGTCTTGATCATTTTCACACCATGAAAGGACTAAAATATTTTTATGGCTGTGGCGAAGAGTTTGTTGAATTGATGCGCAAAGCATCACAATTTTTCTCAAATTAATGATAAGGTTAAAATTGTAAACATATTTAGTGTCATAAATTTCATAAATAAAGAGATTCGCCTATCCTGTAACTCCCTTTTTCGGTTTCGAAATCGTTTGATTCTAAATTTATTACAATAATGTTTACAAAAATTAAATATATTTAATGCATAATTAGGGTTAATAATGCCATGATAGTGCAGTATTCTGGTAGTAGTTTAGTTAATTTTAAATCTTAAATCTTAAATAATATGAGATCAGAATTGTCTGAGATTGATGAAACCTCGAACGTTCCAAAGTACAAGCAGGTGGCGGATATGATTATATCCAGCATAGGAAATGGAATTGTAAAGGTGGGAGATCGGCTTCCTTCAATAAATCAAACGAGTGAGCAGTTCTTGCTTTCCCGCGATACTGTGGAGAAAGCATACCAGAATTTACGTAGAAGGGGTGTCATTACAGGGGTACGCGGAAAAGGCTTCTATCTTTCATCCACCTCGCACAACTTTGAAAAGAGAATTCTTTTGATTTTTAACAAGTTGAGTGATCACAAAAAAGCAATTTACAATTCGTTCAAAAAAAAATTGGGTGATTCCAGTTGTGTTGATTTGCAGATTCATCACTCGGACGATAAAACGTTAGAGAAGATCGTAATTGAAAATCTTGGCAAGTATGACTATTACGTAATTATGCCTCATTTAAAAGATGAAACAGAAAGCGTGAAGACTATTCTTAACAGAATACCAAAAGAAAAATTATTCTTGATCAATAAAGATCTGGAAGGTATAACTGGTTCATACGGCTGTGTCTATGAAGATTTTGAAATGGACATTTTACTCGCTTTACAGAGTGGAATTGAACGGATTAAGAAATATAAAAAGCTGGTAATGGTCTTTCCGACAGAGAATTATTATTGCACGGGAATTCAAGATGGGTTTGTAAGGTTCTGCAAAGAAAACTTTTTCGATTTTGAAATTATTAACAAAGCGTGTCATCGTGAAGTGAGGGCGCGTGAACTGTATATTGTTATTGAAGAAGCCGATTTAGTTGAAATTGTAAAAAATGCAACACGCAAAAGTTTAGTACTCGGCAAAACGCTAGGTATTATCGCATATAATGATTCACCCTTTAAAGAAATATTGGCTGGTGGTATAGCTTCATTGAGCACTGACTTTGATAGAATGGGAGCTGAGATAGCAGACATGATCCAAACCCGAAATCACAGAAAAGTAAAAAATCCTTTTTCATTAATTTTAAGGAGTTCGGTATAGACAAAGCCGATTGGACAGATAATAGAATTTGCAAGCCTATAAACAGGAAAGGGTTTTGCATCTATTGAAATAATTCCGAGCAATTTTGCGATGGTACCAAAAGCGCGAATATTTTGACGCGTTATGTCCTATTTATTAAAGTTTGTAAAGATGAAAAAACGAATCACCCTTACGCTATTTGCTGCCCTACTTGTTATTTTCCCTACTGTTGCGCAACAAAAGCCAACATTGCGAGAGGAAGTGGTTATGAAAAAAGAGTTTAAGAATCCACCCATTTCGGCACGACCAAAAGCCTTATGGCCTTGGGTGAATGGTAACTTTAGTTTCTCTCAAATTACTTTCGAGATGGAGCAGGCCAAACAAAAGGGAATGGGTGGCTTTGATATCTGGGATGTAGGCACCAGTGTTGATGAAAAGAAATTAGTACCACCTGGTCCGCCATTCCTGGGTGATGTGTCGTTGCAAGGTATAAAGCATGCAGTAGAGGAGGGAGACAGGTTAGGACTTGAGCTTGGTCTTATCAGCTCAAGTAGTTGGAATGCTGGCGGAAGCTGGGTAAAACCTGAACACGGTGCAATGGGATTGTTCAGAAGCGACACAATAGTTACTGGACCTGCAGAGTTTCACGCATCCATCGCATTTCCTGAAGTATTAAAAAAAAACGATGAGCACAAAAGCCTTACTCAGCTCGATGCAACAACTGGCCTTCCAGTTTTCTACAAAGAAGTGGCATTGCTTGCACATCCTATCAATCCAGATTCACTTCTGCAGGGAGGAAATGCCGTAGTCGATCTAAAACAGTACCTGAATTCTGCACAGATACTGAAATGGAATGTTCCTTCAGGTGAATGGCGAATTATTAGATACGTCTGTGCGCCAACAGGACAACCGTTGATGATACCCAGTCCAAAATCTAATGGATTGATGCTCGATCACTTCAGTGCCGAAGCGCAAGCAGCTAACCTTGATTACATTTTTAAGCGACTTAAAACTGTATTAGGCACTTTAAAGAATCGCTCTTTGAAATATCTTTATGAAGATAGTTACGAAGTAAATTCGGCCGTCTGGACACCTCTTTTGCCTGAGGAATTTGAAAAAAAGATGGGCTACAGTCTTATCGAATTCTTACCCGTGTTGGATGGTTTCAGTGTTGGCAGCAAAGAGGCAACGGAAAGATTTTTATACGACTTCACAAAACTCCTTTCTGATTTAATCATTGATAATCATTACACGATAGGAAGAGTCTTGAGTGAAAAGGAAGGATTGGGGTTTTACGCTGAGGCCGGAGGACCGGGTAAACCAATTCATAACGTTCCCTTCGAAGACTTAAAGGCACTGGGGTCATTAACGGTACCCCGAGGCGAGTTCTGGAACAAACATGGCCAGATCGACAAGCTCCAGATAGTGAAAGGTATTGCTAGCGCAGCGCATATATAATCAAAAATTTGTTGAGGCCGAAGCTTTTACTTCCGTATGGTTATGGCAGGAGGGGCCCGGTGAATTAAAACCCCTTGCGGATAGAGCGATGTGTGAAGGACTGAATCGCTTTGTTTATCATACATTCCCGCATACCCCACCTGAGTCTGGAAACCCTGGATGGGTTTATAATTTTGGGACGCTCATTAACACAACAAATGGTTGGTGGTCGAAGTCCGAAGGGTTCCATCACTACCTGGCGCGTTGTAGCTACTTATTGCAACAAGGAGAGTTTGTAGGTGATGTAGCGTTTTATTATGGTGACGAAGCACCGAATTTTGTTCCACCAAAACACATCCCTGCGTCATTGGGTTTCGGTTATGATTATGATGTAGTAAATACGGATGTTATCATTAATAAAATGACCGTTAGAAATGGTCGTATTTATCTTCCGCATGGCCAGTTTTATGAAGTGCTGGTATTACCGCGAGACCAACGAATTAACCTATTGGTCTTAAAAAAGTTGGAAGAGTTGATTGCCGCTGGTGCTACTGTGATTGGCTCGAAGCCAACACGTTGTTATGGCTTGACAAACCGGGAAGCTTGTGATCTGGAAGTGCGATCACTTGCTGATAAAATATGGGGAAATGTGGATAGTGTTAAAGTGCAAGTGCGGACGTATGGCAAAGGCAAAATTATTTGGGGTAAAACTGTCAAAGATGCGTTAATGCAAAAAGGAATTACTCCCGATGTACAATTAGATAAGGGGAGCGCTAATGAAATTGATTATATCCACCGCGCTACGGTAAACTCGGATATATATTTTGTATGGAATAAAAAAGAAGAACCTATGGCCGGCACTTGTACTTTCCGGGTATTCAACAAAGTGCCTGAATGGTGGGATGCTGAAACGGGAACGACCTATGCCATCAAGAAATATTCCGTTGACAAAGAGGGAATCACTATACCACTAAATCTGCCAGCACATGGATCGGGTTTTATTGTTTTCTCAAAGGCAATAATCAAAGATGGCCAACTTGGTAAAGAAGCGATGCACGTGAAGGGTCTTATCTATACTTCTAAAGGCCTCGCACAGATTGGGTCTGAATCAACTGTATCTCAAAAGACGGTGACGCTAAAAGTTCCTTGGAAAGTAAGGTATGAGCACAAAGGGAACACCCCGTTGGAAGACAGCTTACCGGAACTTTCTTCGTGGCATACGTCTGCGAACAACAGCGTTAAATATTTTTCAGGACAGGCAACGTATTATAATAGTTTTGAGTTAAGTGAAAATGATTTGAAAGAGAATACGATACTTCTGCTTCATTTAAACAAGGTTAAAGAAATCGCAGAAGTTTATCTTAACGGAACAAGACTTGGTTTGCATTGGCATCCTTCGCAATCATTCGCGCTTAACAACGAGTTACGAGTGGGAAAAAACTTCCTTGTAGTTGAAGTAGTCAATTCAATCAATAATAGTTTGATTGGTGATGCCATGAAGCCAGAGAATTACCGACAAGCAAGAAGTAATATCAGCAGGTTGCCCAATGCGTGGCAAACACCTTTTCGCGATGCGCCTCTTTTGGAAGCTGGTCTGTTGGGCCCGGTAACGTTACAGTGGGCTACATTTGTTAAGTAGAAAGTTTGATAGTATAGTTTTGAAATGAATTTGAAGCAAACATGTAAATCTGCAGGTGATACTGCTAAATAGAAATGGCAATAGTTTTTTATAATCAAACTGTTACCAAAAATTAGTTGCTAGTTATATCTTTCCTAGGCGGTTGGCTGTGCTATATTGATGCCAGTAGGTTCTATTGGCTTTATACCGTTTTAATACAGACTGATGTAAAATTGTGAAATAACGCACAATACGTATAGCACATTCTTGATTGTCCACTTGACACAGTTTTGATTGGCCCAACCAAATATCTGCATCGGTCGGATAACGATTTAAGTAATTCAAGCTTAAAGCCCAACTTCGATTATAGTTTTCGCCATATTTTGCCACAAAAGTCGGACTTAGATTGAAGTCATAACTAACTGTATTATAAATAGTTGTGACCAGCAACAATACGCATCACAGCACAAGCTCCTGCAGTAAAACCATTTGGATTTGCGTCAACCAATGCAGCCGCATTAGGCATGTATGGAAATATGAAATGGTCTGTGTGATGGTATATGTGGATAGTTATATCATTAATAGAACTGTGTGTGATGCGGCTAAATAGAAATGGCAATGGGTTTTTATAATCATTTTATAATCTAACTGTTATCAAAATTCGGTGCTAATTAAAGATTGGTAAAGTATTGATTAACAATAAGATATAAATGAAAGTTCAATATCACAATTTAATGCGAATCGTTGATATTTGTTATGCTATCTATCTCAATCCTTTGAAAGTCGTAGCGACAACCTTAGTGGGACTTAAGTTCGGCCTGCGCGATGTGTTGGTGCCATTTGTAGGAATGGTATCATGTGTCCAAATCAGCACATGAAAAAAAGACAATAAGTTGTTATAATAATGTTATAACTTTATCCGTATATTTGAGTATGATTAAAACATTAATATCGGTAGGAAATAGCAAGGCTGTTATTTTACCTGCTGAAATGATTAAGAAATATAAACTCGAAAAGGTTGCAATCGAAGAAACCGAGGATGGAATATTGATACGCTCGGCAGCACAGACCACGAATTTTCAAAAAGCGATCGAAAAATTAAGAAAAAACAAAGCCGCTGTATACAAACAAATAGAATCTGAGGCCAGTAATCCTGAAACTATAAAGTATTATGCACAGAGCGCTAACAATTTCTCAGATGTTGATCTCGATATCCTTGAAGAATGAAGCACGCTGAAGTATGGTTGGTTGATTTTGCTCCAAAAGTTGGGCAAGAAATCGATAAAGTAAGACCTGCAGTAATCGTGAATCATGATAGCATGGGTGCTCTTCAATTGAAAGTTGTAGTTCCTATTACTGGTGCAGTTCGCTCCCTTCGAGAATGGCATGTACAAATTAATCCATCTAAAAATAATGGACTCCTAAAAGAAAGTGCTGCTGATTGCTTCCAAGTTAAATCAATTTCAAGAGAAAGATTTGTTAAACGTTTAGGCGCCTTATCACCTAGTGAAATAGACCAGGTAAAACTTGGGCTGATAAAAGTGCTGGATTTGCTTTAGTATTCGATGGATTAAATTCTAGAAATATGTTTTGCCATCTCACTCGAAGGTTTTGATCAGAATAAAAAAATAGAAATACGCAGAAGCAAAAGGCCGGAAAACCATAGGCTTGAAGACAGAAGAAAAAAATCCAGTGCATACGCCTTACTTAACGGCAAATAGTTAGTCCTTACCTTTGGGGATATGAGAAGATTGTGGACTTTGATTGTTCTTAAGGTACCACTTGACACAGTTTTGATTGTCCCAACCAAATATCATTATAGAACTGTGAGCGAGGAACTTAGCGCGGAAAGAGTTATATAATGTACTGCGTTATGTTAACATAGCCCGCCCGGCAGACGCCAGTCGGACGGGCTTAGGCATCCGGGCTTACTCAATCTTCAATGGAAAGTTTTTTAGCGTTGGCATTCAATAACTGAATCTTCATCCTTCACCATCGGCTGGGACAGCGACACTTATTGGCGGGCTTAGGAAAAGTGGGAGGGATGCGCGGCATGACAATGGGTGTTGCTGCTGCGTAGGCAAATGCAATAGGGATACCTGCCTGCGTGCTGACTCCGGCAGGCAGGGAAGCGAAAAGCCCGAAGTGTGGTGGTGGGTGCGAGGCCGGACTTGAAGTGGATAGCCCGGGCCGTAGGTATTGCCTTACTAATTTCCTTCAAATGGTTTACTCTTCATCAATCGTCAGGTATTTTCTCCCAGTTTTCTTGTCTTTATTTACAGGATTAACTTCAAACAAAATAACTTCAGCTACTGATATTCGAAACCAGGTTATCGACCAATTAATGGCTATTAAGGATGCAGGCTATCTGCGGGCTTTGTCGGATATGATTAACAGTTCACGCGTTCAGGAAGCAGTAGTGCCGCTTACCGAAGAACAGAAAATAATACTGGTGATGAGCGAAGAAGACATTAAAGCTGGAAGAACGATAGATCAACCCGCGCTGAATGAACGTGAACTTGAATGGCTGAACCGAAAATAATTTGCCTACAAAGCCCATTGTTCAATTTAAAAAATATACTATGAATACAGAATCCATCAAGCGAAACATCCACCAACTCATTGACAGGATGGAGGATGAGGAACTGCTGTCCAATTATCTGAAATTATTGAAAAAGGATACTTCCGGAATTCCATCAGATTTTTTTACTTCGGGTGAGGAGGAAATGATCGCGCGCGCCAAAGCTTCACTCGAATCAGTGAAAGCGGGTCGCACAAGGAACATTAAAGATTTCAAATCCGACTTCGACAAGTGGACGATAAAGGTAAGGCACGCAATATCATGGTAGGCAATACAATTAAGTTCGGAGTGTTCAGTTCCCACGGTTATCGGTGGAAAATCTGTGCTTTGTTATTTTTCGGCACCACGATAAATTACATCGATAGGCAAGTTTTAGGTATTCTTGCTCCACAACTGCAAGCTGAGCTAAACTGGTCTGATTCTGAATACGGATTGATTGTTACCACCTTTCAAGTTGCCTATGCCATAGGCTTTTTGTTTATGGGGCGCATGATGGATTCCTTGGGAAGTAGAGTAGGCTACTCCATCTCAGTAGGCTTTTGGAGTTTAGCCACTCTGGCCCATGCTTTTGTCAACTCCGTCATTGGCTTTGGGGCAGTTCGGTTCGCATTGGGTTTGGGTGAGGCCGGAAACTTTCCGGCTGCGGTCAAAACTTCAGCGGAGTGGTTTCCTAAAGTTGAGAGATCATTCGTTAATGGAATTTTTGTTTCAGGTGCCAGCATCGGTGCGATCATCGCTCCTTTGATAGTGCCTGTTATAGCCATTCAAATGGGTTGGCGTTGGGCTTTCATTATCACGGGCTTTCTTGGATTCATCTGGCTTATTGGTTGGAGTCTAACATACAATAAGCCAAAGAACCATCCCAAATTATCTGCTGAAGAATTAAACTATATTGAATCTGATCCAGTAGAGCAACAAGTTCACATTCCTTGGAAGAACTTATTTGTATATAAGCAAACATGGGCTTTTGCTATTGGAAAATTTTTTACAGATCCCGTCTTTTCTTTTTTCTTCTTCTTTTTACCTAAATTTCTTTACAGTACTCATGGAGTAACCCTTGATAAAATTGGGATTCCACTCATGGTAATTTATATAATGTCGGATATTGGAAGCATTATAGGCGGATGGACTTCTTCTTATTTTTTGAAAAGAGGATGGTCGGTTAATGCCAGCCGTAAGATTACCATGCTGTTGGCCGCGTTGTGTGTACCGATGGTATACTTTGCTTCTGTCACCACGTCCTTATGGGTGGCAGTAGGGTTAATAGGATTTGCGCTGGCGGCTCATCAGGCATGGTCAGCGAATCTATTTACACTGGCTTCCGATTTGTTTCCTCAAAAGGTGGTTGGCTCTGTAGTTGGGCTGGGGAGCTCATTGGGTGCTATTGGTGGAATGTTTGGAGCAGCTACTGCCGGATTCTTGTTGGAATCAACAGGTAGTTATCATATACATTTCATTGTGGCAAGCGGCACTTACTTAATTGCGCTGGCTTTTATCCACGTATTAGTGCCAAATATTAAAATGATAAAATTAGACCATGTTCATTCTGATCCTAGAAAATAATTTGACTTATGAACAGGCTATTTTGTTTAGACAATCGGAGTTAATATTGGGCTTTTGTCTTTGTAATCCTATTCCTGCCGTCCTGCGCACGAGTAAATATTATTGGCTTAAACTTCAGCCGTTGCCAAAGGCATCAATTAGAAGGTTCTTGTCAAATCGCCATTCCAAGCCTGATCTTTCCCAGGCGATCGGTTGCGGTCAATTTGGTTCCAGTACGTTCTACAGAGCATTATACCGTTTAGATTCGAAATGACGGTTGAATTGTGCAATAACGCACATTACGTATTGCCACAGTCTTGATTGTCCACTTGACACAGTTTTGATTGTCCCAACCAATCATTATAGAACTGTGAGTCAGGAACTTAGCCCGTCAAAAGTTATATAATGGCGAGCGTTATGTTAACATAGCTTAGGCATCCGGGCCTACATAATCTTCATAGAAAGTTTTTTTAGCGCGGGCTTTAATAGTTCAACCTTTATCATTCACAATGGGCTGGGGCAGCGACACTTATTGGCGGGCTTTGGAAGTGGGCGGAAAGTGCGGCCTGCACAATGTGTGTGGCTGCTGCTCTGGCAAATACATTAGGGACAGAAGCGGAAATCCACACGCAGTTCAATTAAAGTACATCAGGGGTTAGAATAGAGACTTAAACTCATCTACATACTGAGGTCTCCTCATCCCCACCAGAACATGATTTATACCTTGATTTAGATAATGATTACATACTTTTGTTGGTAACGAGCCCTCACCACTTGGTATTACTCCACTTGCAATTAATTCAGATTCTATTCCTGTCTCTTATACACATCTGACGCTGCCGACGAATAGAGAGGTGTA
>ENA-ORBV01003629-ORBV01003629.1-microbial-mat-metagenome-genome-assembly--contig:-NODE-3629-length-30660-cov-9.987346_pt1 | contig 30660 bp, 20 predicted proteins | sample MGYA00237777_ERZ505514 | MGnify/ENA primary metagenome ERZ505514 (study PRJEB26160, sample SAMN06269048) | microbial mat metagenome | isolation source: Oligotrophic lake microbial mat | place... | reverse complement strand
AGCCGGCCATACTGCGAGCGAAAGTCCCAGCCTATCCAACGATCACGAACGCCGCATTTCAGCGCCGCCGCCGATAGGCTGAGTTGTGCCACCCACTGCCGGCGCCAAATCGCGACATACCAGACCGTCTCACCAATCTTCGCCAGCGCGCCAAGATAGTGGTGACGCGCCATCTCCTCTTGATAGCGCCCTTCCTCGCTTCGTTCTACTGGGCGTACCTGGGTTTCCTTGAGTGCTTCGCTTGTGAATTCCGCCGATTCCATCCAAAGATTTATACCAGGAATAATTGGCGTTGTCCAGCTTGTTAGCTAAACCGTTGAATTTACATGGATTTTGCAGAAGGGCAAATCCACCCTGCGGTTTCGAGTTAGGGCTCTTGCCAGACCGCGATGCGATCTCAGAAAATTATCTTCAGCACGAGCTGGACGATGCGCGGTTCGCGCGCGCTGGTGATGCGGCCGAACAGCGGACTTGTCACGGTCGAAATCGGACCTCCCAGTTGCGTGTGGTTGAAGAAGTTGAACATCTCGCCGCGGAACTGGAGGCGAGCCCGTTCCGCCATTGTGAACTCCTTGAACACCGAGTAGTCGGCATTCCAGCCTCCAGGTGCACGCAGGCGATTGCGCCCAATTGCGCCGACTGTCCCAATCGCGTTCTGTCCGAACGCCTGCGGATTGAACCAGGCGTTGACCTGTTCCGCACGCGATCGGCCGCCGCCGAAATCGATCGCCGTTCCCGTTAGATCCGCGCGTTGGCCACCGACTCCGCTGAGCGCATTGTCACGGCCGCTGAAAACGTTGAAGGGCGTTCCCGCCTGCCCGGTGAAGATGAAGTTGCTCTGCCAACCGCCGAGCGCCGTCCGCAGCAAGGGGTGCGCACCCAGAAGGCGAGGATGTTCCACAATGCCGGACATCACCAAGCGCTGCGGAATATCGAAATCCGATGGGCCGCGGTTATTGTTGAAGTTGAACGGGTCTGGGCCGGTGCTGTTGCCTTCCGCTGTTGCATAGGACGAAATGTCGATCGACTTTGAGATGGTATAGTTGGCTAGCACGCTGAAGCCATGGCTAAAGCGCTTCTGCACGGAGAACTGCGCTGACTGGTAATTGGACAAGCCGCTACCTGACGCCAACTGCAAGGCGCCAATCGGCTGGTGGATGCGGCGTTGATTGATATTGGCGGGCGTGGCGCTGGCGCCGTAGATGGCCGGGTTGATCTCGGGCGAATTTAACAGGCGAGTGCCCTTGGAGCCTACGTAAGCGGCGCGGACCAGCCAGTCGCCGGCCAGTTGCTGTTCAATGACGAAATTCCAGCTCTGCATGTAGCCGACCTTCAAGTCCGGCCCCTGCAGGCCCCACGTTCCATAAGGTGTGAACTGGCGGTCCTTGCCCGGAACGACGGGAGTAGGGTCGAGAATCGGGCCGCCGGCGTAGGGATCGGAGAGTTGGAAGGGACCGTTCACCACCGATTGCGCGACGAACGGTTGACCGGCCGCCGTACGGTTATTGAAAATGCCCATGTAGGTGTCATAAAAAATGCCGTACGCAGCGCGGATTACGGTGCGAGGCCGCACCTGATAGGCAAGGCCGAAGCGCGGCGCGAACAGATTCCCTTGCGTCGGGATGATTCCGTTCTCGAAACCACGATCACGTTGAAAAAGCAGACCGGCGGGTGCGTTGGGATAGGTCTCGGACTGACGTCCCGGGATGAATGTAATGCGCTTTTTGTACTTCTCGATGATGTCAAACCGGGGATCCCAGCGAAGGCCCACATTGACGGTCAGTTTTTGCGTCACGCGTATGTCGTCCTGCAGGAACAGGCCGGTGCTCCAATTGTAGATGCGGCTGTCCCAGAAAGACTGCTGCCGCCACTCTGAGCCGACGCCGAGCATGAACTCGGCAAAAGGGTTTCCGGCGTTGGAGCGGCCTGGGTCGCTCAGCATCTGGCCGTTGAAGCTGGCGGTGCCGCCGCTCATCCAATAGGAAGCGATATCCAGGCGGTAGCGCTTTACTTCGCCGCCGATGCGGAGATTGTGCTTCCCAGTGGCGTAACTGATGGTATTGCCCAACTGATACGTTGCTTGTGGCGAGTAATAGCCAAGGCCCAGGCTGATGCCCGACCAATTGGCGATACCGACGTCCATGGTGGCGAAACCGGGGATGTAGCGTGTGCGCGCGCCCAGTTTGGTGAACGAAATGTCCAGGGCGGGCGAGGGTTCGGCGGTGGGCGTGGTCTGGTGGAAGGTGGCGGTGAAATCGTTCAGCAAGCGCGGAGTGAAGGTGTAGCTGTGGTTGGTGGTGATGCTGGTGGAGCCGCCGTATTGGCCGCTCACGACATAGAGCAGGTTGTTCGGGATCGAGACCCACTTGCGGTCAAAGGCCAAGTAAAAAATCCGGGCGGAGATGCGCTGCTTCGCGGAGATCGCCTGATCGATGCGGCCAATGAACTGATAGTCGTCGGTGGGATTCACCGGGGTATTCAGCCGCAGTTGATAGGCGGGGTCGGAGGTGGAGGGCATGTAGTTGAGCAAGCCGCGCGAGACGGGGTCGATGCGGGACTGGGGGATGATGTTGCCGGGGAGGTACTGGCCGGGGGCGAGTGGATCACGGATGGCGCCGCGGCCGTCAGGGGTGAGCCAGGAGGAGAAGTCGCCGCGTTTCATCGCCTCGCTGGGCGCAAAGCGGAGCGCGCCGGGCGTGGCCACGCGCTGATTGGTCCCCTGATAGGAGAAGAAGAAGAACGTGCGGTCTTTGCCATTGTAAATTCGGGGCAAGACAACCGGTCCGCCGAAGGTGCCGCCGTACTGGTTTCGTTTCATGGCATCGCGGCCGGAGAAGTAGTTGCGCGCGTTCATCTTGTAGTTGCGCAGGAAGTTGAACGCGGTGCCGTGGAACTGGTTGGTGCCCGAGCGCGTCACCGCATTAACAACGCCGCCAACCTGGCGGCCGTATTGGGCGTCGAAGGTGCTGGTCTGGACGCTGACTTCCTGGATGGCGTCGGGGTTCGGGTAGGGCTCGGCGATGTTTGTGTAGCCGTCGTTGTTGTCGGCGTTATCGAGCAGGAAGTTGGTGGCGTTGCCGCGCGCGCCGTTGATCGATACCGGCTGGTGATACTGGCCGCCGCCGATGGTATTTATCTGGAGGGTGCCGGCTTGCGCGCCGCGGTCGGATACGCCGGCACTGAGCAACATGAGCTGGAGAATATTGCGGCCGTTCAAGGGCAGATCCACAATCCGTCGCGCATCCACGACTAGCATGAGATTGGTCGTAGTGGCCTGCACCATCACAGCATCCGAGCTTACGGTCACCTGTTCATTTACGGCGCCCGGCGTGAGCACGGCGTTGGCCTGCACATTGCTATTCACCTGAAGCGTAATGCCCGTTTGGACGAATTTCGCAAATCCAGCTTTTTCGACGCGGACATTGTACGAGCCCACCGGAAGCAGCGGGGCCACATAGCGGCCCGACTCGTCGGCGGCGACGGTACGGGCCAGGTTCGTGCCAGCATTGGTAATGGTGACGGTTACCCCCGGAACGACGGCGCCGGTGGAATCGTACACCGTGCCGTGAATGGTGCCGTTGGCTTGTGCAAACAGCAACGCGGGGAAAAGCAGGATCGAACTAAATTGGATACACCTCAGCATGAAAACCTCCTCAGGTTATCGGCGAGTATGCGGCCAACCGCCCGGTCACGGAAAGATGCATCGCCAGGGTTGTCCAAACGGTTGGACAAAAAATCCGGCGGGCGCCTTGTCCCGCCGCCGCCGGGCGGTTACGATAGCGCAGTGATTCGCAGTGGAGGAGACAACGGATGAACGAGAACCGGCCGGCGAGCTGGCGCCGCCGCTCTATTGTGCAAGGCTTGGGAGCGACGGCAGCTAGCGCCAACACACAGAACGCGCGCACGCGCCCCGTCCGAATCGGAATCGCCGGCGGACGTTTTGGGGCCTCGTTTCAATGGCATCTGGATCCGAAGGCAAAGGTGACCGCCGTTTGCGACATCGGGCCTGAAGCGCTGCAGCGTCTTTCGAAGGCGTATGACGCCGCCACGTTTGACATGAGCCGAGTCGAGGCGCATCCAGAGCGCGGAGCCAACAGCGGCACCGGACAAGAGGACGGAAGTCTTCTTCAACAAAACAAGTCGAGGCTGCTCAGGCGTGGCAAAAGACTCCTGCGTACAATTCCAGGTTAATTGTTTCGCACCGCCTTCAGAAGGCTGTGCGGATCAAGAACTTTTCCGCCCTTGATTACTTTGAAGATCTTGCGGGAATTCTGAATCGAAGCCAGGGGATCGGCGTCCAGCACAACGATATCGGCCAGCTTGCCTGGTTCGATGCTGCCCAATTTTCCTTCTGCGTGAAGAACTCGCGCAACGTTGATGGTCGCCGCTTGCAGCGCAGCAGCCGGCGGTACCCCCGATTCCACCAGCAATTCCAGCTCTTGATGCAGGGAGAATCCGGGAGGACAAAACGGCTCCGGCGTGTCGGTTCCAGCTAGCAGCGGCACGCCCGCGCGATACAGAATCCCAGTCAGCTCTTTGTACTTTTGAAATTCCCGCTTGCGCAGATCGAGCGTTTCCGGACTGAGCGCTGTCTTCATCCTGTCGGCGCGATACTTCAACCAGTATTTCTTCAGCGGTTCCGGCATGCCGGAGTTATCAGCGTGCTGATAGTACTCGGGCAGGTCGGCCAGCAGGATCATGTTGCGAAAGACCACAAGCGTCGGATCGACAAAGACCTGACGCGCTCTGATCGCCTCAATCAGATCCTTCGCCATCGGGCTCTGCAGGTCGACGTTTGCGCGCCGCTCCAAGGCCGTCTCCCCGGGCTTCGGCCCCCCCGGCGGGAAGATGAAATCGAAGACTCCCCAAATGTGCTCCAGGCTATCGATGCCATCGGCTACCGCGTCCTGGGCCGAGTATTTTCCCAGATGGCCTGTGACCACCAGCCCTTTCTTGTGCGCCTCCTCGATCACTTTGCGTCCGACTGGACGCTCTGTCCCCACATAGAGCTTGAAAGTGCTGACTCCCCACTCAGCCATGTCCGCGACAAACTCCGGAACCTTGTCGGGATTCGTGATAGGCCGCCCCCAATAGCCGTGATACGGCGGATTTCCGTCGATCAGTGGACTGCAGAGAAACATCCTTGGAGAGAGCTCCGGATGTTCGTCGGCGTAGCGGGCGAGCAGTTTTTGGGCGACCATGAGATCTCCCGTAGACCGGATCGAGGTGACGCCGTTGCCGAGAAAAAGCGGAAAAATCTGATCGCCGGTCATGTGTGCGAAATCGAGCACATAGGTGGTATGCACGTGCGCGTCGATCAATCCGGGAATCAGAAACTTTCCCCGTCCATTGATCTCGCGCGCCCCGCGCGGTATGCGGACCGGATGCTCTGGCGAGCCAATACTCCGGATGCGATCGCCCTCAATCACCACGGTGCGACCGGGCAGCATGACGCCGTTGATCGCATCGAAGACGGAGGCGCCGCGAATCACCAGCGCGGGAGCCTGAGCCGTAAGCAGTTGCGATGCCGCAAAGACGGCGAAGAGTATGCGGGATCCCACCGGCATCAGAACGTGACCTTCAGGGCAAACTGCATCTGCCTCCCCATCGCCGCGCTGGAAATCTGACCGACCACGGCAGGGATATTAATGGTCGCGGCGGGAAAACCGAAGTTCGCGTGGTTTACCAAATTGAAGATCTCCCATCGGAATTGCACTGCGGTTCGCTCCCGAATGGGAAAGTTCTTAAGAAGCGCAAAATCCAGATTCTCCATGCCTGGGCCGATCAGGATGTTGCGTCCCGCGTTCCCGTTGACGAAGGAGGGCGCCAGCGCAAATGCCGACGCATCAAACCACCGCCTGATGTTTCGCTCTCCAGATGCCAGTTTGCCGTTGCCGATGCGGTTCGGACGATTCACGCATGCGCATCCGGCGAGATCCCCGGCCACTCCCGCGTTGAAGGGTGAGCCCGACTGCAACGTCAGAATGCCCGAGACCTGCCATCCGCCGAGAACGGCGTCGACTGCGCGGTTCGAGTTATTCAAAATAGCTTGGCCTTTGCCGACCGGCAGGACGTAGTTGAGTGCGCTAGTGAACCGATGCAAGCGATGCATGCTGCCTAGGCCCTTCTCCTTGTATGGATTGATCAGGCGGGCCCCCTCGAATCCCTCATTGTCGTTGAGCGTCTTGCTCCAGGTGTAAGAGGTCAGAATACCGAGGTTTCCGGAAAAGCGTCTCTCCACGCGCGCCTGCAGCGAATGATAGCTGCCGGAACCGTTGGTCATGTAGGCCGTCAGATTATTGAACTGCGGATACGGGCGGCGGGGCTGGACTGCGCCCGGTCCCGGAGCGGGCTGATTGAACGGCACGCCGTAGATCAGTCCGCGGTCGCGCTTCGCACCCACATAGCTGACGTCGAGAGCTATGCCCAGAAAAAGCTCGCGCTGAATCCCAAAAGACCACTGCTGACTCATGCCTTCGCGCCGTTCATTGTCGTGTGAATAGGTGATGTTGAAACGGGGAGGAAGCGTGCCACTGATGAGCGCATCCCGCACGTTCAGTTGCGGAGTCGCCGGATCGGAGATTACGGTACGCGTCAGACGCCACGGGAAATTGCCGCCCACATTCAGCAGATCCACGGAGAACGGGTTGTTAAAGTAGATGCCATAACCGCCGCGCAATGCGGTGCGGTTCGATCCGAACGGGCGGTAGGCGAATCCGAAGCGAGGGGCGAAATTCTTGTACCGCGCCTCAAACAACTGCGTCTGGTCGGCTTGCTCGAACGGAAAGGGGATTGTTCTGCCGTACGTGTTCGCCGTTCGAGGATATACAGCCTTACCAGTCGCCGGATTAAAGGATACCCAGCGGTCCTGCGCCTCGGTCCAGGGTTGGTTGAACTCCCATCGGACCCCAACGTTAATTGTCAGGTTCGGGCTGACCTGCCAGTCGTCCGTGATAAATGTATATAGGCTCTGACTAAACATCCTGACTCGATCCACACCGCCGGAAACACTTGCCGAAGCTGGCGTGCCGAGCAGCATGTCCGCCAGCCCGCTATTCGATCCGAGAACCGTCCGTTGGGTGCTGAAGATTCCGGTAAATTGGAAATTGCCGTTGAAGGAGCCGTCTGTGAACTGGTGCCAACCGGCCCTTCTGTAGTCGATCCCCGCTTTCAGGCTGTGCTTGCCGCGGCGGTGGGAAATTTTGGCCAGGCCCTGATATTGATTGTTCGTCTCGACGTTGGGGCGAAAACCCATATCCCCGAATCCGGCAAAGTCGGAAACACCGAAGATGGGTGCACCAAACGTGAACGGATCTCTGGAGGTTCCGAGAATGCCCGCCTCTCCGGCAATATCCTTGCCGACATTCTGCTGAATAAAGTTCGCGATAAACCGGTTATAACCGGCGCTGAACTCAACCACCGTTCGCGGGCTGGCAACCCAGGTTTCGTTCAACCCGGCTTGTTGCGGGCGCACGAGCTGGTTGTCTCCGCCGAGCAAAGGGAAAGCTCCAGGATTGTACGCCGGACGGTGGCTGATGCTGTACTTAAGAAACGCCGTGTGGTTATCTTTGATGCGCCAGTCAATCTTTCCGGTGTAAATGTCAATGTCGGTCCGGTTGCGCAAATCGGACACGAAATTGCGAATCGGATCGAGCACATTGGGGGCCGGATAGAACTGTTTGGCAATCTTGGTGGTAATCGGATCGAGGCGGCTGGTTGGAATGATGTTGCCAGCAAATGGGCCGCGGATGCTCTGACCTGCCCGTTCCGGGTCCGGCACGCTGCTGAACGGATCGTAGACCTGCCCGAGCGAAGAGAGGTCTCCACTCAACTGCGCCGCCGAAGGAACGCGGCTTACCCGTATCACTCCTTGCCTTGTTCGCGTTGCTTCATAAGCGCCGAAGAAAAAAATCTTGTCCTTACGAATCGGCCCGCCGCCGGCTGCGCCGAAGTTGTTCCGTTGGAATGGGGGCCGCGTGAGCGCGAAAAAGTTTCGCGCATCCAGCTTGTCGTTGCGGATGAACTCAAACAACGATCCGTGAAAGGCGTTGGTTCCCGACTTTGAAATCAGATTCAAATGAATGCCAGCCTTGCCTCCGAACTCAGCCGAGTAGGCGCTCGTCATCACCTGGAACTCCTGGATGGAATCCGGCGATTGTTTCGGCCCGGGCAATGCGCTCAGCGGGACCGTGCTCACGATGCCGTCGATGTAATATTCGTTGCTGTCGGCAGGCTGGCCGTTCGCGGCGATCGTCTTGTCGAAATAGTTCGATTGCGCATTGCCTGGCGCGCCCGTGTTTACGCCGGCGGAAAGCAGCGGCAGATCGAGGAAATCGCGCCCGTTCAAAGGGAGATCGACAATCGTCTTGCTTTGTATGATCTGGCCGCGCACGGAGTTCTCGCCTTCGATCAGGGGAGCCTGTCCGTCCACGGTGACGGTATCCGAGACGGAGCCGAGCTGCAATTTGAAATCGAGCCGCAGCCGGCTTTGCGCGTTTAGATCGATATTGGCGCGAGATTCCCGCTTGAAGCCGACGGCTTCCACTTCGATGGTGTATTGCCCCACCGCAAGCCCCACCAGTTCGTAATCGCCCAGATCGTCCGTGCTTGTCGAACGGTCGAAGTTGGTGCCGGACTGGCGGGCTGTGATGCTGGCGCTCGGAACGCGGTTGCCGCTTGGGTCGAGAACGGTTCCGAGAATCGTTCCTCTGGAGACTTGCCCGTTCAACTCCCCAATCAGGATAAATGCAAGAGCCGCTAGCCCATGGCAGAACCGTGGGCCGAAAACGCGTGTTTCCAGCAGCGCAGGAAAAAGTAAGATCGAACCAACTCTGCGACATCTCAGCATAAAATTCTCCTCAGAATACCGGTTAGTATGCGGCACTCCTCCCGTTCACATAAAGGAGTATCGTCTGCGTCGTCCAAGCTGTTGGACATAATTCGGAACGCGCCTTGCCCAGCCGCCGTCCGGCCGATACGATAACCCAGTAATTCGCCGCGAAGGAGAGTAGGAATGAACGAAAACCGGTCAGCGAATTGGAGCCGCCGCTCCGTCGTGCAAGGCTTCGGAGCAACCGTCGCCGGCGTCTCCGCTCAGGTTGCGCGCACCCAACCCGTTCGAATAGGAATCGTTGGCGGACGCTTCGGTTCAACCTTTCAATGGCATCTCGACCCTGGCGCCAAAGTCACCGCCGTCTGTGACATCCAGGCCGCGGCGCTGCAGCATCTTTCAGAGGTTTATCGCTGTAACACGACTTACAAATCATTCCGCGATTTACTCAAACATCCTGAGCTCGATGCCGTTGGTGTCTTCACTCCCGCGCCCTTGCATGCATGGATGGCGGTGGAGGCTATGAAGGCCGGCAAACATGTCATAAGCGCCGTTCCCGCCGGCCTGTCTGTCGAACAACTCGAAGAGATCCTCGAAACCGTAAAACGCACCGGCCGCAAGTACATGATGGCGGAAACCAGCTACTATCGCCCCGAAGTCATAACCTGCCGCGAATGGGCTCGCGAAGGAAAGTTCGGCACAATTTTCCATTCCGAAGCCGAGTATCATCACGAAGGTCTCATCCCGCTCATGTTCGATGATCGCGGCCTGCCCACCTGGCGTCACGGCCTGCCGCCGATGCTCTATCCAACCCATTGCACCGGCATGGTGGTTCCCGTTACCGGGGAGCGTCTCGTGGAAGTGCAAGCCATCGGCTGGGGTGATGGACACGAGGTCCTCAAGACCAACGCCTACCGCAATCCTTTCTGGAACACCACCGCGTTTTTCAAGACCTCGGGCGGCCACTCCAGCCGCATCGCCGTCTACTGGCACGTTGCGGCCGGCGGCACGGAGCGAGGGCAGTTCTACGGGGATCGGCTCTCCTACATTATGGAGCGCCCCGAACGTTCTCCCAATACCGTCGTCCGCATCAGCAAGAACGGACAGACAGTGCTGGACTCGAACGGTTACCCTGAGGGGAACGTTTCCATGGAGGCCTTCCAGCAGCCGGCCTATTTGGAGCGCCTCCCCGCGCCGATGCGGGTTAAATCCGGTCACGGAGGCTCGCATACGTTTCTGACTCACGAGTTCATCAGCGCCATCGCGGAAGACAGGCATCCTTCGGTCAACATCTGGGAAGCGATCGCCTACACGCTCCCCGGCATCGTCGCGCATCAGTCGGCTCTCCGCGGTGGGGAAGTCCTGAAAATACGGGACTACGGCACGGCTCCCGCCTAACCTCGAAATGGCCTCTGTTTCCCTCTCCCGCCAACAGTGGATCATTGCCATCCTGCTGTTCTTCATGATCCTGCTCAACTATCTGGATCGTGTCGTCCTCTCGCTTCTCAGCCCCGTCATCCGCGCTGAATTCCAACTCACGCAGATGGACTACGCCGTCGCCGTGAATGCCTTTCTCGTCGCATATGGCGTCATGTATCTGGGCTCCGGTCTCGTGCTTGATCGCATCGGATCCCGCACCGGTCTCAGCCTTTTTGTCGGCCTCTGGTCGGCGGCCTGTATGCTTCACGCGGCCATCGCGGGTTTCTATAGCCTCGTCTCCTATCGGTTTCTGCTCGGCGTTTTCGAACCAGGGGGATGGACGGGCGCGGTCAAGACAGTCTCGGAGCGATTTGCCCCGGCCCAGCGCAGCCTCGCGGCCGGCATATTCACAAGCGGCGCCGGCATCGGTTCAGTCATTGCCCCGCCGCTCGTTGTCTGGCTCAGCCTCCATTACGGCTGGCGTAGCGCCTTCCTCATCGCCGGGCTCCTCGGTTTGATCTGGCTTCCGCTCTGGTCCATCGCCACTCGCAATTCCAACGCGCCGCCTGCGCCCGCGCCAACGCCAGTCTTCACGCTTCTCCCCCGCTTGCTCCGCGATCCCCGCTCATTGGCCTATGTCGCCACCCGCTTCTTCGGCGACACAACCGGCTACTTCTTTCTCTTCTGGCTCCCCGAATATCTCATCACTTCGAAAGGCTTCACACTCAAGGAAGTCGGCGCTCTCGCCTGGATCCCATTTCTCTGGAACGATCTCGGCGCCCTCGCCGGCGGTTACGCCTCGGGCCGGCTGGTGGAGTGGCGTCAGCGCCCTATCGAATCGCGCAAAATCATGATGAGTATTGCCGCGCTTTTCGTCCTGGCCGGGTCGTTATTCCAATCGGCCTCCGGCGCTATCGGCGTTCTAATCTCAGTCAGCCTCTGCACCTTCGGCGTCGGCATCTGGTCCGCCAATATGCATGCGGTCGCCGCCGACGGTTTCCCGCAGCCGGAAGTCGCTACTGTCCATGGTCTTGCCGGGTCCGCCGGCGCCATCGGCGGCATTCTATTCAACACCCTCGTGGGCCATCTAAGCATGAGTGGAGACTACTTCTTTGCGTTTCTGATCCTCGTGGCCCTCCAACCCCTTGGCGTCGGCGCACTGTGGCTGTGGCTGCCGGACCGCCCTCCGTCAGCCAATCCGGTCACGGACAACGCGGCGTGATCCGCCAATGATGTTCTGCCCTGTCTCACGCAGTTCTTCCGCCAGCGCCTCAATCATCTCCGGCCGCACCTGGCCGATCGTCCCCGTCACACCCAATGCCGCCACAAATTCGCCGGTTCGCCGGAAAACAGGCACCGCCACGCAGCGCACTTCCAATTCCTCTTCCTGGTCGTCCACCGCATACCCGCATTGCCGCACTTTCGCCAGTTCCTTCCGTAGTAAGACTGCCGATGTGATCGTATGCCGTGTATAGCGCGCAAATGGCTCCCGTTCCAGCACGTGCCCACTGCGTTGTTCGGAGGAATGCGCCAGCAGCACCTTGCCCACCGCCGTGCAGTGCAGGTTCGTCCGCTTGCCCACATATGTGTCGAACTTGATCAGCCCCAGGCAGTCCGCTTTCTGCACATAAACGGCCTGATCGTGCTCCAGGATCGCCAGGTGCGCCGTCAGTTGCACCCGCTTCACAAGCTCATTCAAATGCGTCAACGCAATATCCGGCAGCAGCACATTGCGCATCAGTCCGCGGCCCAGATCCCACACCTTTACAGATAGCGTATACTTGAGCGAACCGGGCTCTCGCGCCACATATCCCAACCGTTCCAGACTCTGCACAATCAGGTGCATGGTACTCTTCGGCACCGCAAGCTTGCGGCTCAGTTCCGAAATATTCCAACCCCGTTGCGACGTGTCCAAAAACTCCAGAACTCCCAGCGCGCGCGCGATGGACCCTTGAGGAGAGTCGCCGGAATCGGAAAACATGTGGTTACCACCTCCGCATCTCGTAGTAACTTTCCTGCGCAACGTAGCGCGCATTCATTCTACGGCCGGATCTCACCCTGCCGCCACCCGGCGGAGAGGAACCCCTTCCAATATAAGCAACACGGCGGCCACCTGTTCTAACGTTGTGTCGATATCCGCTTCGGTGTGCGCCGCCGAAATTGACCACTGCTTCGTGGCCAGCGGGAACGGATACACGCCGCGTTCAATCAGCGCCGCCCGCATTCTGTCGTCAGCGGCAAAGGCGTGATGCTCGGCCAGGTCATGCCAATCTTTCGGGCGGTGATCCATGAAATACAGGCAGAAGGCCGAACCCTGTCGCGCTACCGTCGCTTCAATGTCCAACTCCTGCGCAACAGCCTCCAGGCCCGCCTGCATCCGCGCCCCCAGTTTCTCGGTGTGACGGTACACTTCCCCGTCGTTCATCAGCAGCCGTTCGATCGTCGCGATCGCCGCCAACGTCGGCACTGGATGGGAGTTGTATGTCCCCGCCAACAAAACGCGCCGCGCCGGGTCCGGGTCCACAAACCTGTCCATGTACTCTTTCTTCCCGCCCAGCGCCGCGATCGGATATCCGTTCGCCAGCGCCTTTCCGAACGCCATCAAGTCCGGCCGTACATTGAAAAGACTCGAACAGCCGCCGAGTGCATGCCTGAACCCGGTCTTCACCTCATCGAAAATCAACAGGAATTTGTATTTGTCGGCCAGCGTCCGGAGTCCCTCCAGATACCCCGGTTCCGGATGCACAATCCCGATGTTCTGCAGTATCGGTTCGGTAATTAGCGCCGCTACCCCGTACTGTTGGCAGACATGCTCCACACCGGCCAGATCGTTGAAATTCACCGCGTGTACCAGTCGCTGATGGCTTAGCGGCACTCCTGCGCTGATCGGATGATAAGGGTACTCGCCCCCGGCCCGCCGCGGCCCGAGCTGCGCGAGGGGCGTCATCAGGTTGTTCGAAACGTCGTTGTGCCAGCCGTTATAGCCCCCTTGCATATTGATGACGTGATCATTCCCGGTCACCGCCCGCGCCAACCGGATCGCCTGGTACGTCGCCTCGCTGCCGGTATTCAGGAACTGCACGCTGTCTACCGCCGGTACATGTTCGCAGATCAACTCCGCCAAACGACCCTCCTGAACCGTCGTCCCGGACCCATACAGGCTCGCATCCTCACGCAGACCGCGAATCACGGCCTCCGTTACGTAAGGATCGTTGTGTCCCAGAAAGTGCGGTGCAAACCCCGCATGGTAGTCGATGTAGCGGTTCCCTTCCGCGTCCCAGAGGTACGCACCCCGGCCACGAACAAATACAATTTCGGGCTGCGTCGCCCGATTCACGGAAACCACTCCTCCCGGAATGAACTGCCGGTTACGCTGAAGGATTTCCGCTGATTTTGGATATTGCTGGTTCAAAATACTTCCTTTCCTGGGAGAGTACATTGCGATTGGCGGCAAGGGCAATCGCCCTCCCCATTGAGCGTCCAACGGGATGGACATAGACAATCGGGCGCTAGTATTTACCAATCCGCCACGGATCCGTCCTTGTGAAAATAGGCCATCTTAACTTCGGGCTGGAATGGGTGCTTCCGCGCCTCCGCTTCATTAATGTCGATTCCCAATCCCGGCGCCGCCGGTGGGTCGCAACTCCCGCGCCCCACGTCCAGGGGAGTCGTCAGGATGTCGTCCCGCCAAGGTACGTCTGCCCGCACCACCTCCTGAATCAAATAGTTCGGCGTTGCGAAACCGACATGCAGACTCGCCGCCGTGCTCACCGGTCCCTGCGGATTGTGACACGCCACCGAAATTGAATACGTCTCCGCCATCGCCGCGATCCGGCGGGCTTCGCTGATTCCGCCGCAGTGCGATACATCCGGCTGAATGATGGCGCAGGCCCGCTTTTCCAGCAATTCCCGAAACTCCCAGCGCCCCACCAGCCGCTCTCCGGTTGCGATCGGAAACGGCAGTGCCCGGGCCACCTCGACAAGCGCATCCACATGTTCCGGCCAGCAGGGTTCTTCATACCAGTACAGGTTGTAGTCAGCCATCAGCCGGCCGAACTGAATCGCTGCCGCCGGCGTCGTCCGCGCGTGCAGATCCAACATAATGTCCACTTCGTCCCCGGCTGCCTTACGCATGGCCTCCACGCACTTGGCCGCCTGTTTCAGGACTGCCGCGTTTTCTACCAGTTCGGCCACCGGAATCGGCATCGCTTTCACAGCCGTGAATCCGCGCGACATGCTCTCCAGAATTCTCTCGGCGTAGGCCTCAGCCTCTCCCGTCTTGTACATGCCTTCCAGGCTTCCGCCGCCCAAATGGTCGTAGAGCCGCAACGTATCCCGCACCGGCCCGCCCAGCAACTCGCACACCGGCTTCCCCAGGTCCTTCCCCTTGATATCCCACAACGCCTGGTCGATCCCGCTCATCGCCGACATGTTCGCAATCCCGCCGCGCCAAAAATACTGCCGATGCATAATTTGCCAGATATGTTCGATCCTCCGCGGGTCCTGGCCGATCAGCAGCACCGCCAGATCTTCCACCGCTCCCACCACGGATTTCGTCTTCCACTCCAGCGTCGCCTCGCCCCACCCGTACAATCCTGGTTGGTCCGTCTCAACCTTCACCAGCACCCAATTGCGCATCCGCGCGTTCACCACCAGCGTCTCTATCTTCGTTATCTTCATGCGTACTTTCCAAGATTAAGCGGCACTCCTGGAATCGCTCACCGGTCCCATCCGCAATGTCCAACATCTCGAACGAAAATCTGGTTGCACGGTCCAACAGGCTGGACAAAGGCCTCCCGCTCCGGCCGTGGAATCTGCCTGCTTCGCCTAGAATGAGGCATGCATGAACTCTTAGCAGGTACCGGCCGCGCCGATATCACTCCCGCCCCTGGTACTCCACAGGGCGGGTGGGGTGCGCAGACCCACCAGCGCGGGCTCGGCGCCGATCTTCCTCTCTACGCTACCGCCCTCGTCCTCCGCGACGTCTTTCAAACCGTCGCCATCATTGATGTCGATTCCATTGGCTTCGATCCCGAGTGGACCAAACGCATCCTTGATGCTGTGTCCTCCCTTTCCGGCCTGCCGCTCGAGAACATCCGCTTTTCCTGCACGCACACCCACTCCGGACCGAACACTTTTCGCATCCCCGTCATCACGGAGGGACACGACATGATCCTCGAGTATCTGAATGGACTCCCCCTCCAAATCGCCGGCGCCGTGTGGCAGGCGCAACAGAATCTCCAGCCCGTGCGCGTTGGCGCCGCCAGCGGCGCCTGCGACATCAACATGAACCGCCGCCAGCAACTGCCCGACGGCCGCGTCGTCGTCGGCCGCAATCCCGGTGGCCCCGTTGATCGAACCGTCCGGGTCGTCCGCATCGACGGCCTCAATGAACAACCCGTCGCCACAATCGTTCACTATGCCTGTCATCCGACCATCGTCGGCTGGCACGCCACCGTCGCCACTCCTGATTACCCAGGCATGGCGAAGCGCGTCGTTGAAGAACAACTCGGCGGCACCTGCCTCTTCCTCCAGGGCGCCACCGGGAACATCGGCCCAAAAATGGGCTTCACCGGCGATCTCAGCATTTACCGCCGCTTTGGCCGCCTCCTTGGTTTGGAAGCTTCAAAACTCGCCGTTGGTATCGATACGCTACCCCGCGAACCCAAACTCGTCGGCCTTCAGGAGTCCGGCACCACCATCGCCCTTTTTGAGGATGTCCCCGTCGAACCGCCGCCCGCCGCCCTCGCCGTCCGGTCCCGGTTTCTCCCGTTGCCATTGAAATCATTCCCCGCCCCTGCCGAGGCGGAAGCCGAAGCAGCCGCACTGCGCGAGAAACTCGCCGTCCTTCGCCGTGAGGGTACCGAAGCCGAAGTCCGCGCCGCCACGGCCATGGCCACCCAGGCCGGCATGCGTGCCGACCGCGCCCGCCTCTATCACGGCCGCACTCACATCGATTGGCAATTGCAGGGCATTCGCATCGGTCCCGTAGCCCTCGTCTGCATCCCAGGCGAACCGTTCACCGAAATCGGTCAGGAGATCGCCGCCCGCTCGCCCTTCCCGCATACGCTTTTCTCCGGCTACTCCAATGGCGGCTTCAGCTACTTACCCGTCCGCAACGCATATCCCGCCGGTGGCTATGAAGTGGAGATTTCGCCCTTCGCCCCCGGCGCCTCGGAGATCGTCGTCGAAGAGTCCCTCCGCATGCTCCAGGAACTCTGGTCCTCCGCCTAAGGAGCGACCGGAATCACCACGCGCGATGCCTTCACCGGACCATGGAAAATCCGCTGATTCGCCATCTTTTCCGTCTTCGAAAATGGCCCTTCGCCGGTATGCGGATTGCGATCGTAGGCCGGAAAATACGAGCCCGCAATCTCCACGCGCAACGCATGTCCCGCAGCCAATGAGAAAGCAGTGTGACCAAGGTCCACGGTAATCCGGTACACCTTGTCCGGCGTCACCTCGGCCGCCTTCGCGTCCCCATCCCGGTGCGTCAATCGCAGTACCCCCTCCGCTACCGGATACGCTGCGCCGTCCGGCCACACATCCACTAACTTCACCGCGTAGTCAGCGTCTTGCGCGTCCACGCTGACCCACAGTTCCGCCCGTGGATTCCCCGCCACAACAAGTTCCTTGCTTCGCGGATCCGCCGTGTAGACAATCACGTCTTTCCGCTCTTCAATTACCCGGCGATTCACGGGCCGGAACATTGATGACCGCGGCATCGGCTCTCCGCCCCGCGGCTCCACCGGCACCGGATTCGCCGGATCGGAAACGAAGGAATCGACCGCCTCCCGGACCGCCCGCACCGCCGTCAGCCGCCTCTCCGCCTGAAGATAAAACGACGTCTCCACCGCCCCCGGCGGCGGCCAGTCCGGCGCAGTCCGCCACTCGTTCCGGCCCACAACGAAATACCGCACCCGCGGAAACGTCCCCGGGCCGCCGTCCTTCATGAAACGGTCGAACCAACGTAAATTCTCATCCACCACATCCAACTTCGCGGCATCCCCGAAATCGAATCCGGCGACAACGCTTTTTCCCACCGTGCCGTGGTCCCATGGCCCCAGTATCAATTGTTGATTGGCCTTCGCCCGCTCCGTCGACGAATACTTCCGCATCCGCTGAAAACTCGCCACGGTTTCCTTGCACAGAAAATCGTAGTAGCCCACAATATGCTGCACCGGAAGATCGAGCCCCTTCACTCGCTCGCTCGCATGCTGGCGCGTCCAAAATCCGTCCAGCCATGGATGTGTCACCATCCCGCGAAGCCATGGCATATCCCAGCCGATCGCCTTGTCCAGTTCCGCCACCGGCAGCTTCATATAGATGGGTTCCAGATTCGCTGGCGCCTTCACGCCTTCCGGAGGTTTTGTGATCGCCGGACCAGCCCCTCCAATCAACGCCAATCGCAGGGCGCCACCCACATACGCCGTGTAGTAAAGGCTCGGCGACGCCGCCGTCGGCGCCATCACCGTCAATCCGTAGGGTCGATCGCCTGCCGCCAGCCATTGCACCGCGCCCGGATGTGACCCGCCCCATGTTCCCGTCTTCCCGTTCGACCAAGCTTGCCGCGCTAACCACTCGATTGTGTCAAATCCGTCCTGATCGTCGTTGTTGTGATGGAAGTATCGCCCCTCGGAAGCGAACGCCCCGCGCGCATCCTGCACCACCGCCACATAGCCCGCAGCTGCAAACCGCTTCGCCGCCGTCGCGCCGCCCTTCTTGTCATAGGGCGTTCGCAGCAGCAGTACCGGCTTTCGTTTGCCGGCCTCCGCCCCATACACATCCGTCGCCAACCGCACGCCGTCGCGCATCGGCGCCAGATAAGATTCCTGCGCAAATACAGTCCAGGAGAAAAGGACGACCGCCGCGCTACGCGAAAATTTCACGACCGTCGCGTTACGCGATAATTTCACGAATGGGGTTCCCCAGATCGATCTCCAGCCGTTTCCGGCCCGGCACCTCTAACCGCTTCGCATCGAGTCCCATTTGATGCAGAATTGTCGCGTGAATATCGGTCACGTAGTGGCGGTTTTCCACTGCGTGGAATCCAATCTCGTCTGTCGCTCCATGCACGGTTCCGCCCTTGATGCCGCCACCGGCCATCCACACCGAAAACCCATAGGGATGATGGTTCCGTCCGTTCGTTCCCTCTGAACCTGGCGTCCGCCCGAACTCCGTCGCGAACACCACCATCGTGTCTTCCAGCATCCCGCGCTGTTTCAAATCCCGCAGAAGTCCAGCGATCGGCTTGTCCACCTGCTGGCAAAGTTCCGTATGCCCCTTCTTCAAATTGGAGTGCGCGTCCCACTTCCCCGCACCGCCGTTCTGACCATGAAACACCTGCACGAAACGGACGCCGGATTCCGCCATCCGCCGCGCCGCCAGGCACATCTCGCCAAACGGTTTTGTTGTTTCGTGATCCAAGCCGTAGAGCCGCCGTGTCGCTTCGTTTTCTGTGCTGAAACGCATCACCTCTGGAACGGCCGTCTGCATCCGGAACGCCAGCTCATAAGATTTGATACGCGCCCGCATCGCCGCATCATCCGGATACTCTGCCGCCGATAGCCGGCTGAACTCGCTCACCAGGTCGAACTCGCTCTTCTGTTCGTCCTTGTTCACGCCTGGTCCCAACTTCGAAAACGCCAGCGGATCTTCCGGCCGCACCGCCAGTTGCACTCCACCGTGCTCCGGCCCTAAATACGCCGCTCCGTGGGCCGCCAACCCGCCGCAGCAGGTATCGATCGGCTCGCCCAGCACCACGAATTGCGGCAGATTCTCATTCAACGAACCCAGCCCGTAGTGAACCCACGAACCGATCGTCGGAAACTGCCCCTCCAACTGGTGCCGACCCGTGTGGAACTGCATTTGCGCCCCGTGATTGTTGTCTGTCGTCCACATGGACCGCACCACGGCGATATCGTCGATACACTCGGATACGTGCGGCCACCAGTCGCTCACTTCGATTCCGCTCTGCCCGCGCTTCTTAAACCCCACCTGCAGCGGATACAGGTTCGGTTCCACCTTATGCAGCCCGACGATTACTTCCCGGAGATTCTTCTTCACCAGTGGATCCTGTTCGAAATCCCTGAACGGCGTGTCGCCCAGCCGCATTCCCGCGTACTTGTTCAATGCCAGCTTCGGGTCGAACGTCTCCATGTGGCTCACACCGCCAATCATGAACAGCCAGATCACCCGTTTCGCCTTCGGACTGAAGTGCGGTTTTCCGTCCGGTGGACGCCAGCCATCCGTCGCTCCGTTCAACATCGAACCCAGAGCCAGCCCTGTAAACCCCATCCCCATATCGGCCAGGAATCCTCGCCGCGCCACGTGATGAATTTTGCTCATTGGCTTCCGTTCCTTTATCGAATCGTCACAAAATCATTGTGGTTCAGCAGCACGTGAACGAAATTCTCGCGCGCCCTGACCGCGGGCGCCGCCGCAACTTGCCAGTTCGCCAGCAATTCCGGCTGCCGTTGCAAAAACCGTTCGCCCACCGCCAATTCTTCCCCGCTCGGCGGACGCCCTAGAATCGTCTCGAAGGCGGCCTTCACAAAGGCCGCCGACGGTGTGCCAGTTCCGATCTTCGCCGCCAACACTCGCGCCTTTTCCACGCTCAGTTGACTGTTTGCCAGGGCCAGCGCCTGCTGCGGGACCACGCTCTCATTCCGCGCATAACACTCCACCGGATTCGGCCCGTCGAATGTCTTCAGAAACTCCATCTGCGTGTCCGGCGAGTGCCGGAAATAGATACTCCGGCGTTTGGATTCCAAACCCTTAGTCTCATCGATCTCGGGTCCGCCCATTGTATAGTCCAGTTCACCGGATAACGCCAGAATACTGTCCCGCACCGCTTCCGCCTCCATCCGCCGCGGGTTCATTCGCCACAGGGAATCGTTCTCCGGGTCCGCAGTCGTGCCTGGATGATTCTCCGTTCCCGCGGACGATCGCATCCGGTACGTCGCGCTCGTCACCATCAATCGGTGCATCGCCTTCATGCTCCAACCGCTGCTTACAAACTCTGTCGCCAGCCAGTCCAGCAGTGCGGGATGTGTGGGCGGCTTCCCGTTCAATCCGAAGTCGAATACGGTCGGCACCAGCGGCCGGCCAAAATGCCGCAGCCACAGATGGTTCACCGCTACCCGCGCCGTCAGTGGGTTATCGGGCGACCCGATCCACTTCGCCAATGCCGTCCGCCGTCCCGTGCTCCGGTTCTCATACACCTGCCCAACCGGATGATATCCGTCCTTCGCCTGTGTCAGCGCGGTCGTGGCCGCCGCCAAACGCTTCTGTGCCGCGCCGATCAGTTTCTCATCCGGGGTCTTCGCCTTCAGCGCTTTGTTGAAGTCCATTTGCGCCCGCATCACGTCTTCATCCGCCTTCAGGATGCCAGCCTTCCGCTCCGCTTTCCGCGCCTCAATCGCTAATGTCTCGTAGGCTGAATCCGGCGGGCTCGCAAACTTCGCATTATCCGCCGCAATCCGTGCCGCCAATGCGATCACGTTTTCCTTCGCCGCCTCCAGCGCCTTCTTTGCCAGCGTCAGTTCGTCGGAGGCCGCCCGCATTTTCTCGTAGCCCTGCGCCATGCTCTGGCTTGCCACTTCCTTTTCGATCGCTCCGTATTCCGCCTGCTGCTTCGTCAACTCGGCTTCCGCGCGCTCCACATCGGCCTTCGCCTTCGCCATTAAATCCGACTGGACAAACCTGCGGTGGTCCGGATAGTAAGAATCCAACGGTAGCGTCACCGGCTCAATCTTCCCTAACCCCAACCCAAATAGCCGCGGCACCGTCGCCGTCAACGGCGCGTCCTTCTTCGGCTGTTGAAGGTCACCCCGGATGTACAAATACGTGGGCCGCTGTCCATCCGCGTCAAATACGCGCGCCAGCCCGTCTTTCTCAATATCGGTCTCCCCCGGCACCCGATCCACCCGAACGTCGTAAGGCTCGAAGAACGCCCGGAACTGGTAGTACTCTTCCTGCTGAATTGGATCGAACTTATGGTCGTGGCACCGTGCGCATTTCACCGTGATACCCAGCATCCCCATCGCTGTATGGTCCACCGCGTCCTGCATCCACCCGTCCCGGTCGTATTTTGCATAATTCCGCGCCAGGAACCCGGTTGCCCGCAGAGCTTTCGTATCCTCTGGCGCCACCTCATCGGCCGCCAGCATTTCCAGGATCATCCGGTCATATCCTTTGTTCTCGTTCAACGATTCAACAATCCAGTCGCGCCACCGCCACATGAACCGTGCACTGTTCCGGACGTCGTTTCCCTTCCGCCATCCGTACCAATCGCTGTACCGCCAGATGTCCATCCAGTGCCGCCCCCATCGTTCTCCATACCGGGGATCGGCCAGCAACCGATCAACAATAGCATCATATGCTTTCGGAGACCGGTCCGCCGCAAACTTGTTCAACTCATCCGCAGTCGGAGGAACGCCCACCAGGTCAAGGTAAACCCGTCGCAGCAAGATCCGCGGATCCGCCTCACCAACGGGTAACAACTTCCGCTTGTCCCGTTCCGCGGCCACGAACGCATCAATAGGGTTCTTCACCCACACGGGTTTCGCGACAGCCGGAACCGCCGGGCGAACGGGCTTCCGAAAGGACCAGTGGTCCGGCAGCGGCGGAAGCTTTTCAACCTTGGTCTCAAGCACATAAGCGGCGCCGCCATCAATCCACTCTTCCAAAACCCGCAGCTCCGCATCCGGAAGCTTAGCCGCCGCTAAAGGCATATGCGGCTCCGCCAAATGGCCGGCGACCCGATAGAGCAGACTAGCCTTCGCCTTCCCGGGTACGATTGCCGGCCCGCGATCCCCGCCCAACAAGGCAAGTTCACGAGTCGAAAGATCGAGCCCGGACTTCTTAAACTTCCCGGTATGGCAACCCATGCACCGCTCCGCCAGAACCTTGACAGCAGGGGGCGCCTGCCCAAAGCAGCACACGGCAACGGAGGCGAAAAAGGCCAAACTCGACCGCATATAGGAGCAGCCTATCGCCCCCAGGCCCCGACTAGCAAGCCAGAGCCCCCGCCCGTCCATATCTATGCACTCTATTTTGGAGACTCTGAAATTTCGGGGGCTCGGCCAGTGGCGGCGGGGTGAGGAACGGCCGGTAGCGGCCGCTGATCACGCTGCCAACGGTATCCCGGTTTCGTTCTCTGCCATCATGGCTGGATACCAGCGTCGGAACGTTTCGCGGAACTCATTATTGAGCACTTGTGCCCGAACCTGCAGTAAGAGGTGAGATCCTCGTTGCGTCCAGTGCATCTGCTGCTGCTTCACCATCCGTTTACTCACCAACTGATTCACAGCCGACTCCGCGAACGCCGTACTGATCGTCTCTTTGTTCCGGTATCGATCTCCGTAGTCCGGGATGAAGGCCTGGTTCGTCGCGATGTAGTTGCCAAACTCACGGATGGCCTTAAGCAGCTTCTGGCGCTCCGCGCTGATGCCGTCGCCGCCCAACAGCACCTTCAGACCGTCGACCAGCTTCAGCGCCGGTTCGACGTTGCCGTTCCATACATGCCACTTGAGACTCTCTAAATCCTGTTCCGCCTGTTCAACCAAGATTTGTCCCATCACGGTCAACCGCATCGTGATGTGGAACCAGTCCAGCCAATACTCCGATTGCGGACTGCTGTACATCCGCGGATTGCGCACCGTCTCCGCACCGTCGCTCAAGAATTGCACCGGCTGATCCGCCTCCAATCCCTGTGACCGCGGAACTTCGTAGATCCGCCAAGTCGACTGCCAATCCATCCGCTCAAACTAACGCACAAGGTTGTCCCGCAAAGTGTGACGCCAACTCGCGGCTGCAATCGCGTTGGAAGCCTGCGTGACGGCCTATGCGGCGCGGGCTGACGTTGTATAGGCCGATGAGTACGCGGTGTTGGCGGCGCTAATGCCGCGCCCGCTTCGGGATCATATCGCCGTTCAGATTGAATGTCAGTTCGACGGTTGTGCCCTGGCGGCGGCTTTCGATGTTCTCGGCGGCTTCGACGAATTCGGCGAAATCGCTGCCGTTTTGCAGGAGACCGGGGATCCAGCGGGCGAGCGCGGCGGCGAAACATTGATGCGTCGCTCCGAATCGAACTCCAAGCGTCCCAATAAGGCAATGGCGCCGGCGCAATTCCGTGCCGGCTGTCAGGGATGGGGTCTAGAGCTACCAGCCAATTGCCGTAGGCGGCGCTGACTTCACGTATCCGGGACGCCCATGCGGGCGGCTTGCGGCTGGTGTCCCGCCAGGCGACGAAAGCGGCATTCACGATCTCGATTTCACCGATGAAGAGGAATCCCGGCTCGAGTGACGCGGCGCGCCATCGTTCATGGTGGGACGGGATCCGCGAGGCGAAGTCACCGGTCAGAATAGTGAGTTCAGGATGATCGCGGCTGGCGATGGTGATGATTCCTCGGACATGGGCGGACTCCGGCGGGACCTTCGACAGGAGTTGCGAAGTCGACGCGGGAACATGTTCTGCGGTTTGCCGATAGCGTTCGGAAAGGCGGCGAGCGCCGCCGCGAAAAGCAGAGTTCTCATTGTGAACCTCCGCCGTGTTGGACAACGAAGGCCCGGAAATGGTTCCCGCGGTTATTGCGCCGGCGTCACGGCATAGGTCGCGGTCAACGATACGGTGACGATAGGCCCATCGGGGGAGACGGCGGGCGCGGAGAGTTGGACGACGGCGCCGAGCGTGGCGTTCATGGCTTGCGCGAGGAGACCGGCTCGCTGGCGCGCCTTCTCCATGAGCGAAGGAATGGCCTGCTGAAGCGCCGCGGCCAATTGTTCATCGGTGGGCGTTTGGGTGCTGGACCAGCCGATGGCCTGGGTTTGGGAGTTAGCGAGATTGCGCTGGACGGTAATGAGCTTGTCTCGCGTGGCGACGAATTCGGCGGCTGGAACAGGGACGCGGAAATCGTAGTTAGAGACGACGAAGCCCTGGTTAATTTCCACGTTGACGGCATTCAACTGGGAAGCGGAAATACCGGCGGCGGCAAGTGCGGCGAGGGCGGAATCGACATTGGACGTTAACGTGGCCTCGACGAGTTGAACGCGGAAGAGGGCGGTGCCAGCCGGGATAGATTGCGTCACGGCGACGTTGGCGGTGACGGTATTCGGCTGTTGGGCGGCGAGCCCCGCGCCGAGGGCGAGAACGAGAAGAATATTTCGCATCTAATCATCGTATCGCTGACCGTATCGCCTGACGCGCCCCGGCGGCGTTACCATTTATGCGATGCGACTACCGGGGAGCGATCCGAAATTCGACGCCGCGAAGGCGCCGTTAAGCAATGAGGCGCTGCTGTCGTTTGACTCCATGGAGGGCGTCTATAAGCCGCCGGTAGTTATTCGCCAGGTAGCGGCGGCGGCCGCATCCATTACGCGGCCGGTGGCGGAGCGCTGGCTGATACTTCTCATCGCGGCGGCGGCTTACGCCATCCATTACCTGCCGATCGCGCCCTTTCAAATCGCTTCCGTCGATGGCTTCCGGCGACCGCTAAGCGCGGCCACGCTGGCAATCCTACTGGGCATTGCGGCACGAGGCGCCGGGTGGGTGACACCGGCCGTGGTGAGCGATTGCCGTCAGTTGGTCAAGCGGCTGATGCCCGCGCTGATTGTGTTGACCGGCGCGGGGCTGAACCTAACTCAAGTGGGCGCGATTGGCGGCGCGGCGATGCTGATTACGGTGGCCTGTATCGTTGTGGCGTTTGGGGCGTCGCTGCTGTTCGGGCGGCTGCTGGGGGCGCGGCCGAAAATGTCGATGCTGATCGGCGCGGGCACGGCCATTTGCGGGACCAGCGCCATCATCGCGACGGCGCCGGTAATCCACGCCGACGATGAGGATGTGGCGATATCGGTGGGAGCGGTAAACCTGTTGGGGTTGGCGGTGATGTTCTGCTTTCCCTTGGCGGGCGGGTTGCTCCAGATGCCGCAGGACATTTTCGGCGTGTGGGCCGGAACGTCGATTCACGCGGTTCCGCAAGTGTTGACGGCGGCCTTCGCGTTTGGCGAAGAGGCCGGCTCCCTGGCTACGCTGGTTAAGCTTGTCCGCGTCACGCTATTGGCGCCGTTTCTTATTGTGCTGGTACTGATTTACTCCCGGAACAAGCGCGAGGCGGGCAAGGGCTACGACGTTCATTTCTCCAAGATGATTCCATCGTTCCTGTGGGGTTTTCTGCTGCTGGCGGCGTTGACGACGATGCAACTGATTCCAGCGCTGCGGTTCGAGCTGGCTAGCTGGGTGCCGAATCCGGTGCGTTCGTTTGAGATTCCGCTGGCGGGCGTGCTGGTACACGGCGGCAATATTCTACTGACCATCGTGATGGCGGCGATGGGGATGGAGGCGAGTTTGCGCACAATGCTGGCCTCCGGGCGGCCGGCATTGCTGACGGGTTTGGCGGCGTCGGTGGCGCTGGCGGCCTTCAGTTTGACGGTTATCAAACTGTGGCTTTGAGCGGAAAACCCGCGGCGCTGTTGAACACGGCGACGTCATTTCGCACCGGCTCCCTGACGGTCGCGGCTCGGTAACGGCGCGGTCGCGGCCCGGTAACGGCTGTTGTGTTTAGAACTTGAACCGGGCGGAGAGGATCACACGCCGGGCCTGGACTTGCGCGCCGCCAATTGTTCCGAAGCTCGCGTTGGTCTGCGCGCCGTTGGTGAAGTTGTAGGTCAGCGTCGTATTCGGGTTGTTCGGGTTGAAGTGATTGAAGGTGTTGAACGCCTCCGTGCGGAACTCCAGAATGCGGTTGCCTTCCTTGCCAATCCGGAACTCTTTGGCGAGGGAGAGATCAAAGTTAACCGCGCCCGGACCGTAGAAGAGGGTCGGCGGCGTATTCCCGATGCCTAGCGAATTGATGGGGGGCAACTGGAAGTTAGCCCGATTCAATGCCCACTGCAGCTTGGGGTCTTCAGTCGCCGACGGGAACTGTCCGCTGGGCAGGAAGATGTCATTCCCCATCTGGCAGCGGAACGGAATGCCGCCGGTGGGGGTACCCGTCCAGTAACCGGCGGGCGCATTCTGCACGCCACAGCCAACGCCAAACGGTGTCCCGTTATAAATTGCGCCGTTGCCGTTGACCTTCCAGCCATCGAGAGCGAGTTTGCCGAAGGCGTTGTTCATGAACTTGCTGCCGTTGGGCAGTTCGTAGCCAAAGTTGAAATTAACAGCATGGGGCCGATTGACGACGTCCTTGCCGAGCCTGTCATCCACCCATTGATTGAAGTTATAGATGATAGTCTTCGACCAGGTGTAGTTCGCGTTCCACTGCAGGCGGCCCATGCGGCGATTCAATTGGACTTGCAGGGCATTGTAGGAACTGGTTCCTTTGTACGTCCAGGTGGGCATTTGGCCGAAGCTGTTGAAGCCGACCATGGAACGGATCAGGTTGGTGGAGTAGAAGCCAGTGCTGGTGGGATCGCGGAAGCGCTGCACCGCGCCGCCGGTGGGCGTCCACGTCGTCAGGGGCGCGATGGCGTTGAAGTCGCTGACTTGGCCGTAACCGTGGCGAAGCGCGTTGCCGACATAGGAGACGTCCAGGATCATGCCTTTGCCCAAGTCCTGCTGCATGCCGAAGCTCCAGTTGTAGGTCTTCTGGGTTTTCTGATCCTGCGAGCCGGCCAATACGTTCTGCGGCGTGAGGTTGGCTTGAGCCGTCGCCAGGTTGTCGAAATTGGTGTAGAGAATCACGGGGGCCAGGAAGTTGGGCGGAGCCATCATCGGCCCGGTGCCGGCGCCTTGTGCGCCGATCGAGTCGACTGTCCAGTTACGGCCGACAGTAATGCCGAAGCCGCCGCGCATGGCGGTCTTGCCGTTGCCGAAGACGTCGAGAGCGAAACCAACGCGCGGTGCGAGTTGGATGGGCGGCACCTTGAAGAAGTGGCTGTCGTATTCCTTGATTCCCGAATACGGCATGCCATTGACGGGATACGTCGCCGTGTCAAACGTGCCTTGCCGCACGTAGGGGAACGTGGCGCCGGAGACGGGGTTGATGGCGGCACGCTGGCCGTTAATGAGCGTGGGGAAGATTAACTGGCCGGTCTTGGAGCGGTCATAAGCCTCCTGGCTGAAGAGGCCGAGCGTGGCGCCGTCGGAGTAGAGATCGCCGACGCGGTGGAAGCGCATGCCGTAGTCGATTGTCAAGCGGCGTTTAACGCGCCAGGTGTCCTGGATGAACCATTCCAACTGGTTGTAGCGGGCGTGGTTCACTTGTTTCTTGTTGTCGTCGCCGTAGGCAAATACGCTGCCCAGCAGCGCATTTGAAAAAGGATAGCCGGTGTCCAAAGCGGCAGCGCGGTCCGATCCGAAGTAGTAGGTGCCGGCTGGATTGAAGACGGAGTAAACGCTGACATTACGGGCCATCTTCTCAAAGTAGACGCCGGCTTTCACGTTGTGAACGCCTTTGATCCAGGTTACCTTGTTGGTGATGGATTGGACGGTGTCGGTTCCAGTGAAGGGCCAGCGGCTGTCGTGACCGAATGTGGGAACGCCGGCGATCGCCTGGCCGGAGGACTGGGCCGCAAATCCGGCGGGGAATCCGAAGTTCACCTGCGGAAGCAGATTCAGGACGTTGCTGTCCTTGAAGATTCGCGGGAGCGTGAGCGGTTTCCCCGTTGCATCCTTCAGCGGCAGGAGATTATCGGCGAAAGTCTTAGTGCCGCCGGTGGCCGTCGAGCTAACTTGATCCAGCGGGTTGACTCCCTGCTTACCGCGATTGACGCCCCACGTGAATTCGTTAATTAGCGTTGGCGAGAACGTGTAAACCGCGGTGGCGACGGCGCCGGCCGCCTGCACATGATAGCTATGCGGGAACTGGCCCCACGCGCCGCCGGGAGGGCCTACGGTCCCGGCGTAGCCGTCCACGGCCTGGTAGTCCTGGATCAGGCGGACGAAGGTCATCAGCTTGGGGCTGATGTTGTAATCGACGCGCAGAATCTTGTTCATGTTCGGGCGGAACTGGGGGAGCAGCGCACGGTAGTTGAAGCGGCGCTGGCCGGTGGGATCGAGAGACAAACCGGCGGCGTCGGGCTGCGGGAAAAGGTTTAACATCGCGAGCCCCGTGGGGCTGATGCGGCTGGCGGGAATGCGGTTGCCGGGGAACACGGTCTGGTTGGCGGCGGGGTCATAGACAGGGACCGGGATGCCTTGCGTGGTGACGGTCTGCGAAAAATCGCCCGCGCGTTCCAGCGCCGAAGGCATCGTGTAGGTGTTGTTGATGACGTTGGCGTTGCGAAGGTAATCGATGGAGAAGAAGAAAAAGAGCTTGGTGCGGTCCTTGTTAAAGTCCGTACCGGGAATCAGCAGCGGACCACCAAACGTGCCGCCGGGATTGGCGTACCGGTATTTCGGCTTGGTCACGTTCAGCTTATTATTGAACCACTCGTTGGCGTTGAATTGTTCGTGGCGCCAGTAGTAGAAGGCGCTGCCGTGATATTGCGGCGTGCCGTTCTTCACGCTGAAAGTCAGTTGGCCGCCGGTGCGGCCGCCGTACTCGGCGGTGTAGTTGGAGACCAGCAGCTTCACTTCGGCGATGGCGTCGATGCTGGGCGACATGTAGCCGGGATTCAGGTTGCCGGAATCCTGGCTGGCGACGCCGTCCAGGCTTAAGACGACCTGGCCGGTACGTCCGCCGTTTACAGCCGGAATGCCGCCGCCGGACCAGCCGCGGAAATCGTTGCCAGCGAGAGTCTGCACGCCAGGGAGCGTCATTATCAGGGAAAGCGGATTGCGGCCGCGCGTGGGCGTGTCCGCAATTTGGCGGGTGTCGATGGAGATCGAACGGTCCGAACTGTTGGTGGCCACGTGGACGGTATTGGCCTGGACTTCAATGGTGCTGGTCACCTCGCCGACGGAGAGTTTGATTTCGTGCAAATCGAGGCGCTCCTGCGCGGCGAGTTGAATATTTTTCTGATCGTAGGCCTTGAAGCCGGCCTGCGCGACACGGAGATCGTAATCTCCGGGCAGAAGGCCGGTGAACATAAACGCGCCGCCCGAGTCGGTGTTGAAACTTTTCACTTGTTTGGATAGGACGTGGGTGAGCCGGACCTCGGCGCCGGCGATGACCGCGCCGGTGGGGTCAACGAGCGTCCCCGAAATTTGGCCGGTGACGCTCTGCGCGGAGAGCGTGGAAAATCCGGCGAAGAGCGAGAACACCGCGAGCAATGCCAAGCGACAGTTCTTCATGGAAATGACCCTTCCTCAATGTGGTTTGAAAACGACGGTGGCGGGACAATATTTCAGTACCTGCCAAACCCCCGGAACCGATGCGCCAAGCTGGTGAACATCGGATCGAAAGAGTATACACGAAATGGAACTACGTTTTGTTGGGTGGACAGCCGGCGGCGGAGCGCAATTGCTGCTAATCTGTGAGTGATATGTCCGCATTCATTGAACAGCGCGCTGGGGGCATGTATTACGTGACAGGCAGCCGCGTGTCGCTGGCTTCGATCGTTTATGGTTTCCTGGACGGCGAGTCTCCGGAAACAATTCAACGCAATTTCCCCACTCTCTCGCTCGCTCAAGTCTATGGTGCGATTGCGTTCTACCTCAGCCATCCCCAGGAGTCGGCAGCGTACCTAGCGGAGTTGAAGAAAAAGTGGGAAGAGTTCGAGCGAAACGCCAAGCCTGTTAGTCCGGATTTTCAGGCGCGGATCGATCAGGCGCGCGCCAATCTGCTTTCAAGCAGCCGATGATCCATCTCTTTCTCGCCGATGTGGATCTCAAGCGGGCCATCGTGGATGGAGTTCTCCGGCGCGATCTGCGTGTCGATTTCAAGATTGCGCAACAGGCTTCGCTTGATGGATTGCCCGACCCGGAGGTACTCGCGATTGCGGCGCTCGAGGGGCGGGTGCTGGTACCCACGACCTGAGTACAATGCCTTCGCACTTCGAAGAGTTCGTCAGCCGCCGGGAGAGCCCCGGAGTGATAATCGCGCCTCAGCACATGCCTGTTGGCCAGGTTATCGAAGCGTTGCTCCTCATCGTCAACGCGGGCAATGAGGCGGACCTTCGCAATTGTGTCCTCCTGCTTCCGGGTTTTTCGACTTACGGCTTCTGAGCCGCAAACCGCCGGGAAGGGCGGGGCAGCAATTCCGCCGGGGCTCCACGGGTGGGCGGCGTCATTGATGGCGAAGTTTGAGTGGTCCCGGTCGCGGCCGAAGCCGGCGGCGACAATATAGCCGGTGATTGGATAGCGCGGCATCTCAGTCTTTTCCTTCCAGATCGTATTCGGGGTCGAAGAGATCGAAGTCGTCGCGGTAGCACTTGCGCAGGGTTTCGAGGCTGATGATCTGGCCGCCGGAGGCGACGAACTTACATTCGAATTCCTGGGCGAAGACGTCTTTGGCGGTGGTTTTGCGCATGGCTTCGATGGCGGCCAGATTGACTCGCGGACAGCGTTCGAGACTGCCTTTGAGTTT
>ENA-ORBV01003624-ORBV01003624.1-microbial-mat-metagenome-genome-assembly--contig:-NODE-3624-length-30689-cov-13.680583_pt1 | contig 30689 bp, 34 predicted proteins | sample MGYA00237777_ERZ505514 | MGnify/ENA primary metagenome ERZ505514 (study PRJEB26160, sample SAMN06269048) | microbial mat metagenome | isolation source: Oligotrophic lake microbial mat | place... | reverse complement strand
ACGATCCGGACACGTTTCTGGGAGCTACCCGAGCCAAGGCGAAGCTCGGCAGCGGCAAAAAGCCGGTCGACGATCATGTGGTTGCCGCGCACGCGGTAGTTCACCAGTTCGGAGGTATTGCCTTCGGGGCCGACGATGAAGAGCGGCGGCATCTCGCCTTGTCCTATGCCGCGCGGGAATTCGATGAAGACCTGTCGACCATCATCAAAGGCGCGCAATGGTCGCCAAGGGGCACGGTCGCCCTCGATCGCGTAGCGGAAGTTGACGGAAGCGAGATCCACGCCGGAGGCGACGGGCCGGGTCGCTTCGGCCTGAACATTCTGGCGGCGGAGCGCGATAAGCTGGTCCTGCGGGTACTGCCAGGACACGGATGCCATATAGGTCCGTTCAGTCGAACGTAGTTCCACATAATAGGTGCGCAGGTTCGTATTGATGACGAGGTTCGTCATCAGCTCCGCGCGGGTCGGCTTGATGAGGATATGAATCTGCTTGGTGGCGCCCGTGCCGCTCTCGGTGTCGCCGATGATCCAGCGTACGGTGTCACCGGCGGCGACAGGGCCGGAGCCGACCAGCTGTTCGCCGGGTTGGAGGGCGACGTCAGTGATCTGCCCGGGAGCGGTATAGACCTGATAGAGCGCCCCTTGTGTGAACGGATAGACCTGGATGGCGTTGATGAAGCCGTTACGCACCGGCTGCATTCGCGCAGCGGTATTGGCTTGATTGACACGGGCGGCCGGATCGATCGGCTCGGGGACCGGCTTCGTACCTGTTCCCGTCACGGGCTTCAACTGGCCGGGCAGCGGAAGAGGACGCGGGATCTCAACAATCTGCACCGGTGCTGGCGCATCGGCACTAAGGGTCGCCGGCGCGGCTTCATCGTAAGAAATCTCAGGCGGCTTGAGCGCTGTCGCACAGCCCGCAAGTGCTGTCGCGCAAAGCAGCAGGGCTGCGAATGCCGGCGTCGATTTAGATGTCGGTGTGAATGTGTGAGAAGCCGGTTGTCCGGCTTTCCGGTAATACGGCTTCATTGTCCAAGCTCCCGTGACCAGTTGATGGCGTTGATGTAGATTCCGAGCGGGTTGGCCCGGAGTTTTTCGGCGTCATGCGGCGGCTGCACGACGATGGTGAGGATGGCGGTCCAGCGCGAGGTCTCGGCCAGCGAACCGTCCTGATAGGTCCGCTGGACCCAGGCGACGCGGAAGCTATCCGGCGAGGCCCGGATGACGCTGGAGACATCGACAGCGATCTGGCTCTTTCCGATCTTCGAGAAGGGGTCGTTCGAACGGGCATAATCGTTTAGCGCCAGCGCGCCGCGATCGGTCGTGAACTCGTAGGCCCTGAGCCAGTTCTGGCGCACGATGATCGGATCGGCCGGGATCGAGCGGACCTGTTCGATGAAGCGGGCGAGGTGCCAGGCCATCTGCGGATCGGTCGGGAGATAGTCGGCTTGCGCCGGAGCAATGGCCTGCGCCTGGCCGAGGCGATCGACCTGCACCACCCAGGGCACGATGTTGCCCCGTGCCGATTCCCAGACGAGCGCTGTGGCAAAACCGGCCGAAAGGATCAGTGAGCCGAAGGCCATCAACCGCCAGTTTTTTGCCTGAACGCGGGCGGAGCCGATGCGCTCATCCCAGACCTGGCTTGCCCGCTGATATGGCGTCTCCGGTTCGGCTGCTTTCCCGAAGTGGGTGGAAGGTCGTTTGAACATCATCGGTCACTTTCAGAGAGGTTGATGGAGGAGCCGCCGCCGTGGGCGTCGCCGGATCGCACGGCATGAGCTGCGGCTGAGACCCCGTGGCTCATGGATTGTGAGCGCTTCATGCGTTTGGCCCAGGCGGGCGGGCCTTCGCCGGATGGCGCAGGAGAAGCGGTCGCGGATTCAGCGGCATCACTGCCGGCAGCACCCGACGTGAAGGCGCCGCCGGTTGCCTCGAAAGCCGATCTTGCGCCGGCGGAGAAGCTCGACTTCATGCTGTCGGCGGCGCGCGATGCCGCGCGCTTCAATGGCGAAATCGCAGCACTGCCACTAGCGCGCGCCACACTTCCAAGCCCGGAGGCAACGCCCGCCGCGCCGGATTGTCCGGCGGCGCCCAGGCTGTAGGCGGTAGATGCCCCGCCAGCCATTGCGGCTCCGCCGCGCGCTGCTGCGGCAGCGCCGCCGGCCAGACTTGCGCCACCGGAAGCGACGGCGCCGACAGCGGCACCTGCCGCCACGACCGCGCCACCGGCGGCAAGGCCGGTTCCGATGGCGGCGCCCGCGCCGAGTTGCGGACCACCAGAGACGAGGCCGTTGGCGATGCCCGGGCCGAAAATGCCAAGGCCGAGCAGCGAAAGTGCAGCCAGAACGACGGCCATGGCGTCGTCGATCGTTGGCGTCGCACCGCCGAAGCCCGCAGTAAACTCGGAGAAAAGTGTCGAGCCGATGCCGATGATAACGGCCAGCACCAAAACCTTGATGCCTGACGAGATGACGTTGCCGAGCACCCGCTCGGCCATGAATGCGGATTTGCCAAAGAGGCCAAAGGGGATCAGCACAAAGCCCGCCAGGGTCGATAGTTTGAACTCGATCAGCGTGACGAAGAGTTGGACGGCGAGAACGAAGAAGGCGAGCAACACCAGTGCCCATGCGAAAAACATGCAGGCGATCTGAATGAAGTTCTCGAAGAACGACCAGTAGCCCATGAGGCTGGAAATGGATTCGAGTAGTGGTCGCCCGGCGTCGAGGCCGGTTTGCGCGACCTTGCCGGGACGAAGGAGATCGGCGGTGGTGAAGCCCGTTCCGGAAGCCTTGAGACCGAGACCGGCAAAACTCTCGAAGACAATGCGGGCGAGATTGTTCCAGTTGCCGATCAGGTAGGCGAACACGCCGACGAACAGCGTTTTCTTGACGAGCCGTGCGATGATGTCGTCGTCGGCGCCCCAACTCCAGAACAGGGCGGCGAGCGTCACGTCGATCACGATCAGCGTCGTGGCGATGAAGGCGACTTCGCCACCGAGCAGACCGAAGCCGGAATCGATATAGCGGGTGAAGACTTCCAGGAAATGGTCGATGACGCCGGTGCCGCCCATGATGTTATCGCGCCTCGCTTGGTTGGGGATCGACGGCAATGGGCTGGTTCGGAGCGACTTTGGCAGGGACGGTGTCCACTGGGCTCAATGAGACCGTTGTGGTCGGTAGCCGCTCGGCGGGCCGTGATCCGGGCACCAGGAATCGTTCGCGGTTGTCCGCCCAGGCCCGCAGGCAGACGGCATCATGCTGGCCAGCCTCGCCCAACCGGGCGCAGCGGAACAACTCGCCCCGCAACGGATCGGACGATGTGCTCTCCACGCGGCCAAGGGCGCGAACCGACGGCGCGTCTCCTTTCCGGGTCAACTCGATCACTGTCGCGGTGATCGCGACAGCGACGAAGGCGATGGCGCCGAGCCTGGCGAGCGTTTTTCCGTCCATAGCTCGCTCCTCAATTGCCGGTATTGAACATTTTGGCGTTGCCGGGTTGGTAGCCCGCGCCCGGCGTGAGGAAGCGGCGGCGCTGCTCGCGGCCCTGTTCGACGGCGGTGGCCTGCTCGGCAGATTGCAATGCCTGCGCGCGACCATTGGCAGCCATGAGCGCCGTAAGGTCCGCCAATTGCTGGGCCTGAAGGGCAAGGAGCTGATTGCCGGCCTGTGTTGCCTGAAGCGCGCCGGTCGCGCCCTGGCTCTGGCCGATCAGCGCCGACATCTGGGCGCGGTTGGTGTCGATGTTGCCAACGACGCCGGCCTGCACGCGCATGGCGTCCTGCAAGCCGCCAACCGTATTCTGCCAGCGCGTCCGCGCATCGGCGATGAGCTGCTGGTCCGACGCGGAGATCGAGGCCTTGCCGTAGGTTGACTGGAACGCCCGATCGATTTGCTGCACGTCGAAGGCGATGTTCTGCGCCTGGGCAAGAAGCTGCTGTGTGCGCTGGACGGACTGCTGCAATTGCTGAAGCGAGGAGTATGGCAGGCTCGCAAGGTTGCGGGCCTGGTTGATTAGTCCCTGCGCCTCGTTCTGAAGCGAGGTGATCTGATTGGTGATCTGCTGAAGCGCTCGCGCGGCCGTCAGCACATTCTGCGCATAATTCGACGGATCGAAGACAATGATGGCGTGCGCCGGTGTCGTTATCAGCGGCGAGAGCGCGACAGGTGCGATGAACAGGGCCGCCGCCAAACGCGCAGCGCGAGAGCGGGAAGAGATTGGATTTATCATGGTCGTGTCTCCTGATCGGTTTGAGGGGTGATGTTGGTGAGGTCGGCGATGAGATCGGCGGCCCAACCGAGCGCGCATTCGGCGAGCCATGCCTTGAGGAAGTGGTCTGGCCCCGAGCGGGCCAGCACTTCACCGATCAAGGTCTGATTCTGTTTCGATGAGGCGGCGCACAACGCCAGGGCCACATCGGAGAGGCCCAGCTCGAACAGCCGGTTGCCGCGACGCGACTGGCAGTAGTAGTCGCGCTTTGGCATGGCGCGGGCGAGGATCTCAATCTGGCGATCATTGAGGCCGAAGCGGCGATAGATGGCGGTGATCTGCGGCTCGATCGCCCGTTCGTTCGGCAGCAGAAGACGGGTCTGGCAACTCTCGATGATGGCGGGCGCGATGGCGCTTGAATCAATGTCGGAGAGCGACTGCGTGGCGAAGACCACCGACGCATTTTTCTTGCGGAGCGTTTTCAGCCACTCGCGGAGCTGGCCCGCGAAGCCGTCGTCGTCGAGCGCCAGCCAGCCTTCATCGACGATCAGCAGTGTCGGGCGGCCGTCGAGGCGGTCCTCAATGCGGTGGAAGAGATAGGCGAGAACCGCGGCCGCGGCGCCGGTGCCGATCAGACCTTCGGTTTCGAAGACTTGCACCGAAGCTTCGCCAAGATGCTCGGCTTCCGCGTCAAGCAACCGGCCATAAGCGCCGCCGACACAATAGGGTCGAAGCGCCTGTTTCAGGTCATTCGATTGCAGCAGGACCGCGAGGCCGGTGAGGGTGCGTTCATTGACGGGTGCGCTCGCAAGCGAGGTCAATGCCGACCAGAGATGCTCCTTGACGTCCGGCGTGATCGGCACACCCTCGCGCGTCAGGATGGCGACGATCCAGTCGGCGGCCCAGGCGCGCTCGGGCACATCATGGATGCGCGCGAGCGGCTGGAGCGAAACGGATGTGGTAGCGCCGTCAGTAAGATCGCCGCCGAGATCGTGCCAGTCGCCGCGCATGGCGAGCGCAGCGGCCCGAATGCTTCCGCCAAAATCGAAGGCGAACACCTGACTGCCCTCGTACCGGCGAAATTGCAGCGCCATCAACGCCAGCAGCACCGATTTGCCCGCACCCGTGGGGCCGACGACGAGCGTGTGGCCGACATCGCCGACATGGAGGGAAAACCGGAACGGGGTGGAGCCTTCGGTCTTACCGAAGAGCAGCGGGGGCGCCGCAAAATGCTCATCCCGTTCCGGCCCCGCCCAGACCGCCGACAGCGGGATCATATGGGCGAGATTCAATGTGCTGATGGGTGGTTGCCGCACATTGGCGTAGACGTGGCCGGGCAGTGAACCGAGCCACGCATCCACCGCATTGATGGTCTCGGGCATGGCGGTGAAGTCGCGGCCCTGGATGACCTTCTCGACGAGGCGCAGTTTCTCGGCGGCGATGCGGGGATCGTTGTCCCAGACGGTGACGGTCGCCGTTACATAGGCTTGCCCCGCATAGTCGGCTCCGAGTTCCTGCAAGGCGAGATCAGCATCGGCCGCCTTGTTCGCCGCATCGGTGTCGACAAGGACTGAGGCCTCGTTGGTCATCACCTCCTTGAGGATGGCGGCGATGGATTTGCGCTTGGAAAACCATTGCCGCCTGATCTTGGTCAGCAGCTTGGTGGCGTCAGTCTTGTCGAGCAGGATCGCGCGGGTCGACCAGCGGTAGGGAAATGCCAGCCGGTTCAACTCGTCAAGCAGACCCGGCGTGGTCGCTGTCGGAAAACCAACGACGGTCAGTATGCGCAGATGTGCCTCTCCGAGACGCGGCTCTAATCCGCCGGTGAGCGGTTGATCGGCCAGCAGCGCGTCGAGATACATCGGCGTCTCGGGCACGCGGACGCGATGGCGTTTGGTCGAAACACAAGAATGCAGATAGGTCAGCGTCTCGGCCGCGCCGAGCCAGCCGCTTTCGGGCATGAAGCCTTCGATGAGCTGAAGCACGCGGTCGCTGCGATCGACGAAACCGCGCAGGATTTCATGCGCATCGACGCCGGATTGCGCGCGGCCCTCATAGAGCCAATTTTCGGCGCGAGCGGCGTCTTCCTCTGGCGGAAGATAGAGAATGGTCAGGAAGTAGCTGGATTCGAAATGCGATCCCGCTTCCTCGAAGTCGGCCTTGCGCTCCGCATCGACCAGGGCGGACGCGGCGTCGGGAAACCTGCTCGCGGGATAGGTCGCTGCCGCATGGCGTTGGGCTTCGACGAAGATGGCCCAGCCGGAGCCGAGACGACGAAAGGCGTTGTTGAGCCGACCGGCGACAGCGACCAGTTCGGCTGGCACGGCGCTATCAAGATCGGGACCGCGGAAGCGCGCGGTGCGCTGGAAAGAGCCATCCTTGTTGAGGACGACGCCTTCGCCAGCCAGGGCGACCCAGGGCAGGAAATCGGCAAGGCGGGTCGCTGTGCGGCGGTATTCGGCGAGGTTCATCATGATTTCACCTCAGACGCTCAAATGGCCAGGGATGCGCAGATGCCTGCGCACCACATCGACAAACATCGGATCGCGCTTGGCCGCCCAGACCGCCGCGAAGTGGCCGACGGCCCAGAGGCCAAGGCCGACGAGCCAAAGGCGCAGGCCAAGGCCCAAAGCGGCGGCCAGCGTGCCATTGAGGATGGCGATCGCGCGCGGCGCGCCGCCGAGCAGGATGTGCTCGGTCAACGCCCGGTGAACTGGAACGGAGAAGCCCGGCACTTCGCCGGCGCCGTCATGGAGCATTGTCATCAGACGAGTGCTCCGCCACCGAAAGAGAAGAACGACAAGAAGAACGAACTGGCCGCAAAGGCGATCGAGAGGCCGAAGACGATCTGGATCAGCTTGCGGAAGCCACCCGATGAGTCGCCAAAAGCGAGCGTCAGGCCCGTGGTGATGATGATGATCACCGCGATGATCTTGGCGACCGGCCCTTCGATCGATTGAAGAATTTGCTGGAGCGGTTGTTCCCACGGCATGGACGAGCCGGCCGCATGGGCGGCGGGCGCGAGCGCAAGTGTGAGAACGGTGATGGAGGCGGTCGTCGCGATATGCCGGCGCAGTCGAATGGCATGTTGAATCATGAGGGATCTTCCGTTTGTTCGAGGGTTGCTGGTGTGATGAACGGCGATGGTGTGTCCGCCGCTGCGATCTGATAGTCGCCGTCCGCGCCGAGGCCCTCGATGTGGGCGAGTTCGGAGAGACGGCGCTGCGAGCCGCGTCCCGACAGTACGGCGACGAGATCGATGGTCTCGGCGATCAGCGCGCGCGGCACGGTAACGACGGCTTCCTGGATGAGCTGTTCGAGACGGCGGATCGCACCGATCGCTGAGCCCGCATGGATGGTGCCGATGCCGCCGGGATGTCCGGTGCCCCAGGCTTTCAGGAGGTCGAGGGCTTCCGGGCCGCGCACTTCGCCGATGGGAATGCGGTCGGGGCGCAAGCGTAAACTGGAGCGCACGAGTTCAGAGAGCGAGGCGACGCCGTCCTTGGTTCGAAGCGCCACGAGATTGGGTGCGGCGCATTGTAGTTCGCGCGTATCCTCGATCAGCACCACGCGATCGGACGTCTTGGCGACCTCGGCCAGAAGAGCGTTTGTCAGAGTGGTCTTACCGGTCGATGTGCCGCCCGCGACCAGGATGTTCTTGCGTGTCGCGACGGCGCACCGCAGCGTCTCGGCCTGCCCGGCATTCATGATGCCGGCGGCGACATAATCGTCGAGCGTGAAGACAGCGACGGCTGGCTTGCGAATCGCAAAGGCCGGAGCCGTCACCACAGGCGGCAACAGGCCTTCAAACCGCTCTCCCGTTTCGGGGAGCTCGGCCGAGACGCGCGGACGACCGGGATGGACTTCGGCGCCGACATGATGAGCGACCAGCCGCACGATACGTTCGCCGTCGGCGGGCGAGAGTCGCTCTCCGGTATCGGACAAGCCCTCGGACAGCCGGTCGATCCATAGCCGACCATCGGGGTTGAGCATGACCTCGACGATTTGCGGGTCATCCAGGAATCCGGCGATGGCGGGGCCGAGCGCGGTGCGCAACATGCGCGCGCCGCGCAATAGCGCTTCGGATTTTTGGTGTGTACTCGCCACGTCGTCCCCGTTTTTCTTTTGGGACGCAAAGGCGGCCCGTCATCGGGGATGAGTAAAAGAGCCAGAAATGAGGCTACTGCAACAGGGACGAGGGCGTAGTAGTGGGGTGGCGTAGAAAGACAGGTGATCGGCGGAGTTGCGGAATATCTGCAAGCTCTTTGATGAGGCTATTCAGCTTCTCATTGATGGATCATCGGAACCCTCGGCCGGCATCGTGCCGCCGACATCGTCCGGGATTTCTTTCAGGAAACTCTGACCTTTCTGCAAGCGCCGCCCGAGTGTTTCGATGAAGCCTTCGTAGCGCTCGCGGCCTTTGATTTGCGCTGTGGCCTGCGCGTCGTTGGGCAGCGGCGGCGTGATGGTCAACCAGAAGCGCACGAACAGCGCCAGTGTCTCGGCGGTGACACCGAGATCGCGTTCCATGCGCTGGACCTGGCGGGACAGCCGGTCGAGCCGACGCGCGAAGGCCGCTTCGCGCTTGTCGGCGCCGTCGGGCGACAGGAACGAGGCGACAGCCGCTTCCACGATCGCTGAGCGGGACAGCTTCTTGCGATCAGCAAGATCGGCAATCTGCTTCAGCATCTCCGGCGGAAAATAGACATTCATTCGGTCACGCATGGCTCATCTCACATATCGATGCCGTCATTGGGATCGAGCGAGACCTGGCGGGCGACACCGCCCATCTGCTGGCGCAGGATGCGCGACTGGCGGGCAGCATCCTCCGGCTCGTCGTCGATCATGATGGCGAATTCTTCGGCGGGCTTGGGCGTGCTGGTTTCCTTGGCGATGGCGACGTGTTCTGGAAGCTCAGGTTCGCGGCGAAGCCCGCTATTGGCGGCATCGCCTTCAACATTCTCGATTTCTGTCAGCAGCGCGGCATTCGGCGTTTGCGGTTTGAGCGCGGACCAACCGTCCGCGTGAGCAGAGCGCGGAAGCGCGGTGAGAGCGGGCGGCGGCAGGATGCGTTCCTTGAAGCGTGCATCCTCATAGTAGCGCGCCTTCTTCGCCCGAACCGGCGGCGTCCCGGCGATCATCACAATCTCGTCGGCGGGCGGGAGCTGCATCACCTCGCCGGGCGTGAGAAGGGGCCGCGCCGTCTCCGAACGCGAGACCATCAGATGGCCGAGCCATGGTGACAGCCGGTGGCCGGCATAGTTTTTCATCGCCTTCATTTCGGTCGCGGTGCCGAGCGCGTCGGACACGCGCTTGGCGGTGCGTTCATCATTGGTGGCGAAGCTGACGCGCACATGGCAATTGTCGAGGATCGAGTTGTTCGCGCCATAAGCCTTCTCGATCTGGTTCAGCGACTGCGCGATGAGAAAGGCTTTCAGACCATAGCCCGCCATGAAAGCGAGGGCTGACTCGAAGAAGTCGAGGCGGCCCAGCGCCGGAAACTCGTCGAGCATCATGAGGACGCGGTGGCGGCGGCCTTTGGCGTGAAGATCTTCGGTCAGACGTCGGCCGATCTGGTTTAGCACGAGGCGGATCAGTGGCTTGGTCCGGGAGATGTCGGAGGGCGGCACGACGAGGTAGAGTGTCGCGGGACTGGCGTTCTCAATGAGATCGGCAATGCGCCAGTCGCAGCGGCGCGTGACCTCCGCGACGACTGGATCGCGGTAAAGACCCAGGAACGACATGGCGGTGGAGAGCACACCGGAGCGTTCATTGTCGGATTTGTTGAGCAGCTCGCGCGCTGTCGAGGCGACGACAGGGTGCGGACCTTTTTCACCCAGATGGGGCGTCGTCATCATCGCCTTCAGCGTCGTCTCGATCGGGTGTTTCGGATTGGAGAGGAAGGCGGCGACGCCGGCGAGCGTCTTGTCGGCTTCGGCATAGAGGACATGGAGGATCGCACCGACGAGGAGCGAGTGGCTGGTCTTCTCCCAATGGTTTCGTTTTTCGAGCGAGCCTTCCGGATCGACCAGCACATCGGCGACGTTCTGGACGTCGCGTACCTCCCATTCGCCGCGCCGGACTTCGAGCAATGGATTGTAAGCCGAGGATTTTGGATTGGTTGGATCGAACAGCATCACGCGGCCATGCTGCGCGCGGAAGCCAGCAGTGAGCTGCCAGTTCTCGCCCTTGATGTCGTGGACGATGGCCGATCCCGGCCAGGTGAGCAGGGTCGGGACGACGAGGCCCACCCCCTTGCCGGATCGTGTCGGGGCAAAGCACAGCACATGCTCCGGGCCATCGTGACGGAGGTAGTCGCGGTCCAGCTTGCCGAGCACGACGCCGTCCGGACCAAGCAGCCCCGCCGCTTTGATCTCACTGCGTGCGGCCCAGCGGGCCGAGCCGTAGGTCTCTGCGTTCTTGGCTTCTCTGGCGCGCCACACTGACATCGCAATCGCAACCGGGATCGAGATCAAGCCGCCGGACACAGCGATGTAGGCGCCCTCAAGAAAGATCGACGGTGCATAAGCGTCAAAGGAGAACCACCACCAGAAGAAGGCGGGCGGGTAATAGACAGGCCACCCCAACACGGTGAACCAGGGCGCGCCGAGCTGCGATTGAAAACCGAGTTGACATGCCGTCCATTGGGTCGCCGCCCAGATCATGATGAGCACGATCAGGAAGACGACGATTACCTGGCCCCAGAGTATTTTAGTGGCGGACACGCCTTTGTTCCCTTGACAGCAAATGCTGTCAACGTCGGCGACACTCCATGTAAGTTGCAAGACCTAATGACTGTTGATCTAAGGATCGGCGGCGCCAGCGTACAATGACAGGCGATTGGGTGAGGTCGCGATCCATGGAGTGTGGGCACAGTGCGTGACTGCGAATAACTATGCGTTATTTTCCGTCACCCCGCGCAGCAGGAGAGTTTCGTCACGTCCCTTCCGAACCCCTGCGCCGCAAGTTTAAGTCCTTCGACCGTGGTCAGATAAGGAAAGATCGTGGCGCCGAGATCCTGCGTGGTCATCCCGAACTTGATCGCCAGCACCATGGTCTGGATGCTGTCCGCACCTTCGGGCGCGAGAATCTGGGCACCAAGCAAGCGATCGGTTTGTTTGTCGGCAATCAACTTGATCAGGCCTCGCGTGTCTCTGGCAGCCAATGCACGGGGTACCTGGTCGAGCGGTGCAATCGACGTCTTCGTTTCGTAGCCACGGGATTTCGCTTCGGCTTCGGTCAAGCCGACGCCTGCGACCTGCGGATCGGTGAACACCACCCACGGCATCGCCGTATTGTCATAGGTGAGGCTGTTGCCGTTGAGAGCATTGAGCGCCGCAAGCTTAGCTCCATAGGCCGCCATGTAGACGAACTGGTCGCGCCCGGTCACATCGCCAGCAGCATAGACGCCTGATTTCGACGTGCGCATTCGGTCATCTACCATGACGCCGCCACGCGCCGCGAGCGTGACGCCGGCCTCCGTCAGTCCGAGCCCCGCTGTGTTGGGCGTGCGGCCAGTTGTCATCAACACCTGTTCGGCGGTGATGGTTTCCAGCTTGCCATTGACGTCGACCACAAGTGCTATCCGGCCATCACGTTGCTCAATGCTGGAATAGGCAAGCCCGGTGCGAATCGTGATCCCTTCGTCCGCCAGATAGCGGGTCAGCGCTTCGGCAATCTCCGGCTCCGCCTCCGGGAGAAGGCGGGAGCGGGTCACGAGGGTGACCTGTGTGCCTGTTCGGGCGAACATCTGCGCCAGTTCGCAGCCGATATAACCGCCGCCAACAACCAGAAGCGAGCGTGGCTGCTCGGTAAGCTCCAGCGCGGTCGTACTGGTAAGCCAAGGCACGTTCGTCAGGCCGGGGATATCGGGCGCAGCGGGTGACGAGCCAGTGGCGATGACGATCCGGCCGGCGACAATATTGCTTCCGTTGACCGTGACGCCGTTCTCGGTGAGGCGCGCCGCGCCTTCGAGATAGGCCACGCCGTTATATTCGGGCAAAAGGTCGATGTATTTCTTCTGCCGGAGTGTAGCCACCAGATCGTTCTTCGCTTCGACCAGCTGCCGCCAGTCAGTGACACGAGCCTCACCGGCTATTCCAGGAAAGCGGCGCGCGACACGGGCGCCGTGCAGGGCTTCGGCCGCACGGATCATGGTCTTGGAGGGAACGCAGCCGACATTGACGCAAGTGCCGCCAATAGTGCCGTGGCCGATCAGGGCGACATTGGCGCCTTGCTCGGCGGCGGCGATCGCGGCGGAAAACCCCGCCGACCCTGCGCCGATAACGGCGAGATCGTATTGGCTTTTCTTTTTCGGGGCGCAGCAGTCTGACATGGATCAATCCTGTTTGATGACGCGGTCAGTTGTTCGCGCGCCTCTATTTCGCCGCCATACCGAGTAGGCGGTAAGGCCGATGAAGAAGACCAGCGCCGGCAGCAAAACATAGTCGAGATAACCGACGGTGGCGGAGAGACCCACCACGCCGGCCAGCACGATCAGCACCGGCGTGAAGCAGCACAGAGCGGCGATAACAGTGCCGGCGAGACCTGCGCCGAGAAGTGTCCGCTCATTCATGCTGTCAGCTCTTTGTCACTTGCGCGGGATATCCGGCATTGGTGGAGGCGGCGGCGATGGCGGTGATCGTCGCCCGCGAAGTATCGAACACGACCGTCGCCGTCTTTGCCTCAAAATCGATCACAACCGATTTGACGCCCGCGACGCCCTCCATCGCTTTCTTGACGGTGACCGGGCACAGCGCACAGGTCATGTTCTCGATGGCGAATACCGCACGCTGCTCGGTTGTTGCGGCCTGTGCCGAGCCTGACAGCGCCGAGGATGGCGGAAATACGCCTGTCGACATCATTCCTGCAACAGCCAGACCGATTATTGCAGCCGTGAACATCATGGTTCGTTTCATCGTTACGTCTCCTAGTAAAAGAGGGGTGCCCACCAGTTGATGGTAACAGCGAGCAAGGTCACGAAAGCGCCGATCCAGAGCGCCGACTTGGTGATGAGCGAGGATTCCGGGCGGGCGCAGTAGGAGCCATCCTCACACGCTGCCTTGGGCTGAAAATAGACGCGCCAGAAGCCAATCCCGATCAGCCCCATCGTAACGGCCGCGACATAAGGCTTGTAGGGTTCAAGCGCTGTGAGATTGCCAATCCATGCGCCGGACACGCCAAGCGTCACGAGGAGGAGCGGAACGACGCAGCAGGCGGACGCAAGTATCGCTCCGACAACACCGCCTGCCGCAAGCCAACCATGACGCTGCGCGCTGGTCTTTCCGATGCCCGGCGAGTCGGCCAGCTTTGTGCTGATGTCGCTCATAAAAATTGCCCTTTGATTCGAGTTGGGAACACTGATACGCTCTGTAGTAACTACAGGGTCAAGAGTTTTTTCACCATGGCGGATTGCGCAATCGGGAGGGGGATAAAACGCGGCGAGTTGGCGCGTCGGACCGGCTCCAATCTGGAAACTGTCCGCTACTACGAAAAAATTGGCCTTCTGCCTGAGCCGCCGCGCAGCGCCAACGACTACCGTGTTTATGACGAAACTCATGTCCGCCGCCTCCGCTTTGTCCTGCGCGGACGGGAACTCGGTTTCAGCATCGAAGAAATCCGTGGCCTTCTGGAACTGGTTGACGGCGGCAATCAGACATGCGGTGAGGTCAAAGTGCGTACCGAGCACCACCTCACCGATGTTCGTGCAAAGATCGTGGACCTAAGGCGGATCGAAAAGATCCTCGCGCAAACCGCGGCACGGTGTTCGGGTGACGCCGTTCCGGAGTGCCCAATCCTTGATGCGCTCGCGTCGTGATGAAGACGTTCTGGAGGTCGTCGGAGGACATGCTGCCTCACAGTCCGAGGCCCCGTTTCCGCCCCAAGCTCCACTCGATGCCGCCGCTGCCGCTGGCTACGCCCGAGAGATGCTGGCCGAGCTTCTTCTCAAGCGGCGGTGACCAGGGCACGAGCCGGAATCCGAGTCCGTCATCGATCATGGCGAAGCGACCCGACGCGAGGGTGAGGCGCTGGCGATAGGTGCCGGCGACCTGGTCTCCGGCGGCAGCCTTGATGTGCGGCAATCCCGTTTCCGCCGAGAGTCTGGCCCCGACGACATCCAGCTCACGCTTGCGAAGCGTGTCGAGAAGGTCACGGGCAAAGATGATGCGCTGGCCCTGCCTGCGAGCGAGACCATCGTGTGCGAGATGCTCGGCCCGCGCGCTCATGGCGTCGCGCACTTCGCGACCGAAGCCACCCATCGACATCGGCATGGCATCGCGTTCGACGAGGCGATGATCGAGCCATGTGGCGCCCGGTGCGGTGATCTGTCGGTTGAGGTCGAAGTCCGAGCGGTTGGCGAGCACAAGCGTCGGCCGCTGATCATCGGGTCCGCCGAAGCGACGCACCTCGACGATGCCGCCGACCGGCGGGGAATGCTCGAAGGCTTCGACGCCCCGGAACCTGATGTGGTGAGCGCGGCCGTCGGTGCCGTCGATCACGGCATAAGCCTCGCCGGTCAGCTCATCATGCAGGCCTTTGTCGACCAGGCGGCCGATGATCGGCGAGCCGGGGCTGCCGGCGTCGATTACATAGTCGGCGAACCCGCGGTCCTGGCCGCGCTCGGTGAAAGCGCGGTGCATGGTCTTGATGATGTCGCCACGCATCCCGAGGTCGCGTAAGGCTCGTTCTGCCTCAAGACCCACCATCCATTCGCCGGGACTGGCCGCTGTGGCGAGGCCCATCTTCTCGAGGTGCTGGAGGCGGCCGACCATGAGACGCCGGGTCTCAGGATCGGACGCGCCGACATTCTCGGGCCGCAGGTCGATATGTCCGGTCTCATCGGCGGCGATACGGATCTCGACGTCGAGACGCGTCCAGCGCTCTGCAGAAATCTCCTTCGCAAGCGCGTTGCTGATTTCGTGCTCGGGCTTGGGACCGAGTTCGATGGAGGCCAGATCCTCGGCGCGCGAGCGCAGGCCGCGGCTGATGTAGTCGCGCGAGATCACAAGATCGGCGCCCGCCTGATCGACGCCGCGCACGATGAGATGAACGTGCGGGTTGTCAGTGTTCCAGTGATCGACGGCCACCCAGTCGAGCCGCGTACCGAGGTCGGCTTCCATCTGCGTGGCCAGATCACGGGTGAAGGCCCGCAAGTCTGTCATCTCGCCGGCGTCTTCGGGCGAGACGATGAAGCGGAAATGATGGCGGTCGTCCTTGCTCCGCTCGGCAAAAGCGATGTCGTCGGCACGGTCGTTACCGGCGTCGAACATGACAGCCTTCTCCCCGTCGCGGGTGACACCGTCGCGCTTCAGATAGGACAGGTGAGCGGCAAGTGGCGCTGAACGAAAAGCCCGACCTTGATGACGGGCGATGCGGGCTTTGACCACGACGCGGCGGGAGGAACTGAACAGGCGTGCCCGGCTGAAGCTGATCCGTCCGCGCCCAAAACTGGAGCGGCCATAGCTGGAAGCGCCTCTGCCTGGAGATGATTGCCCGGAGGTATGACCGGCTCTCTTGGCGGCACGCAGCACCTGGTTGATGAAGCTTTTCTGCTTTGGCGCACGGGTGCTGCGGATGCGCCCTGGCCGCACACGGAAATCGTTGTCGCCCTTGCTCATGACAGGCCTTCCGAAAGGCCCGATTGACGTACAGTGCCGGAACCATCGTTGAATTCATGGGGAAATATCCAATGAGCGGCACGCTCCCCGACCGAACGGCACGCCGAAACACACGCCATTTCAATGGCTTGTGGTTCGACAGGCGAGCCTCTTTTATCTAGCCGTCGGTTGGTCGTGCCGCCCTTTCTGACCCAACCCCATGCCTGTCTCCCGCCATGACGCGCCATTCCCGCCGATCCTGCGAATGTGTGCATCACAGACCTCCAGAGCCGGATCGCGCCACGAACAGGCCATTCGCCTGCGGTGCGATGCCGGAAACATCGCGTGCCGACACGGCCTCCAGTGCGACATTGGATGGGCGGTCCGATTGCGCAGGATTGGTAGCGGACGTGCGCTCGCTGCGTGCGACGAACAGCGGCGCAGTGGTCCAGCTTATGCGCGCTACCGTTGGCGTGACGACCGGTTCGCCGACCTCGCCGTCGCTAACTGACGGCGCGAGCATGGCGACATAGGCGCGGGTTTCAGCAGGCAGTGCGCGGGCGCCTGCGAGAGAGTTTTCGTAGCGGCCGGGGCCGGCATTGTAGGCCGCAAGGAAGCCGGGCGACCCGTAACGGTCGTACATTTCGCGCAGGTAAGCCGCACCTGCGAGGATATTGTCGTGCGGGTCGAACGGGTCGTTACCAAGACCGTGACGGTCACGCAGGTTCGACCAGGTGGCGGGCATGATCTGCATCAAGCCCATCGCGCCGACGGGTGAGATGGCCCGCTCCTCCCCGCGACTTTCAACGTGCATGACGGCGCGTATCCACGCGACGGGAACGCCAAAACGCTGTGCAGCTTCCGCGATATGGGCGGCGTAGCGATCGACCGCTGTGAGACGGCTCACGCTCGCGTCACGAGCCGATGCAGGTAGCGCCGGTACGACGGTCGAAAGGATGCCGGAAAGGAGGAGGAGTGCAGCCCTGTGGGTGGTGCGCGGACGTTCACGGGGAGCCGCATGGTGCGGCCGATTGCGAGAGACTGTCATTGGCTCAGCCCCGCTCGCCGCGCTTTGGCGGGCGGTTCCAGGTCAGCACCCACGCGCTCTTGTCGTCGCCGGACTGGAACAGGTTGGCGCGGATCGGCTGCGTGAAGACGGGATCGTCAAGCAGCAACGAGACGTATTCACCGGCTTTCTCGCCAGTGCGTTTCCAGGCGGCGCCAATTTCTGGGCCAACTTCCGGACCGTCGTCAGACCCAAGATGGATGCGGTAATCGGGCGCATTCTCGGCGTCGGATGGATCGGCGGGTGTGAGAACCAGTTCGGCAGCGAGCGTGAGGGTTCGGATGTTGCCGGAATAACCGGATTTGGTGCGGGTGAACTGACCGATCTGCGTCATGGGAAGGCTCCTTTCGTTGCGGTTGGTGAGAGGTTGGCGCGCCAGTCACCGCGTTCGTGCGCGCCATTCGAAGCGGTCATCGCCGTCTTCGTCGGTGTAGAGCGGGACAGCGCGGCCGATGATCGAAGCGGCAGGGACTGGCCCGAAATATCGCCCATCGAGGCTGTCGTGGACTTGGGCATTCATGAGGAAAATCTCGCTTGTCGCGATGCGGCGACAGCCCTGCCAGATGGGCAGAGCGCGCCCGATCCGATCCCGCTCCAGCGCGTCGCCCATAGGAACGCCGTCAACCGTGACGGTGCGTCCGCTGCGACAGACTTCTTGTCCGGATATGCCGGCGACGCGTTTCATCAATGGGACGCCGCGCGGCAGATAACCGCGCTCGGCGAGGAAACTCGCCAGCGGCTCGGGTGCATCGATCGCGACGAGGTCGCTCACCTCGAGCCGTTTCGCCGGACCAATCGAATAGAGCCCGATCGGTGTGCTGGCCGAAGCGTTCCAGATCAGTTTCGGCGTGATATGCAGGAACGACAGACCGGCTATGGCCAGCACGGCGAAATAGGTCGTCATGACGTAACCGAAGCGGGTCATGGCTCGGCCCTCCGGCGTTTGCAGAACGCCCGATGCTGCTCGACCGTGTAGGGACGCGGTTCATGGCCAGCGATGAGGCGGTTGTGAACATGCCGCCAGTGATCGGGCGACACGTCGGTCGGATCGACACCGAGCGCCTCAACGGCGTCGATTATCTGGAGGACACGCTCGACCTTGGGCCAGCCGTCGATCTTGAGGAGAATGTCTCCGCCTGGACGCACGAACGGCAGCGTCTGATAGGGCTCGCCCGGTGACACCGCGCGCACGATGTCAATGCACGAGACGATCGTGCCGAAGTCGTTGGAGGCCCAGCGGACGAAGGCAAAGACGACGCCAGGCCGGAAAGAGAGGATGCGACGGCGGCGATCGAGAATCTGTTCGTGGGCCTTCTGCCCAAAGCGAATCCAGTGCTCGGACTTCTTTTCGTACCATCCCAGTTCGACATGGGTGAGGGTATCGGATGGACATGCGGACGGCACGGGGCCGCCGCGCATGCGGGGGGCCGCGTTGCCGGTCATGGGGTATTTCCTTCAGTCGGTGGGAAATGCTCGCGGAGCAGTTCGCGCAGCATGTCGGCGACGGTGACGCCGTTTTTGAACGCTGCGATCTTGATCCGGGCGCGCAGCTCGGGCGTGACGTCGATGGTCAGGCGGGCGGTATACTGGTTAGCGTCAGCGCCGCGCGACGCGGGCGCGGCGGACGCCTTGATCCAGCTCTCGGGATTTGCGGGGCGGGCGGCGAAGCCGCGTTTCGGAGATCGCTCGTTCATCGCGCGATGCTCCCGATTTCAGCGGTCAGCGCTGCGATCTCGCGAGCGGCGGGACCGTCCTCATCGACCTCGAAGACGAGCCGACCGGTCTGCGCGGTGTCGGCGAAAGCGACGCGCTGACCAATCCGGGATGCCAGCAGCGGTGGATCGTGATCGGCCAGTGTCTCGGCGGTCTCACGGGCGATGATGGTGCGCGCGCCGCAACGGTTGAGCACGAAACGCGCGGTAAGCTGAGGGCGGTAGATTTTCGCTTCGGCAAGGAGCGAGAGTATTTCGGCCGATGCCCAACCGTCGAACGGCGATGGTTGCACCGGGATCAGCACGAGATCCGCGGCGAGCAAGGCTGAGCGCATCAGCGCTGCGACGCGCGGCGGTCCATCGATGATAACATGATCGACATTGCGGGCGATCTCGGGCGCTTCGCGGTGCAAGGTATCGCGCGCCAGGCCGACGACGCCGAACAGGCGGGAGCCGCCTTCACGCGCGCGTTGCTGTGACCAGTCGAGTGCTGAGCCTTGCGGATCGGCATCGATCAGCGTGATGCGCTTTCCTCGCCTGGCCCACTCTCCGGCGAGATGCAGCGCCAGCGTCGTCTTGCCGACGCCGCCTTTCTGGTTGAGGAGGGCAACGATCATCGTGCCGCTCCCGTTCCGGTTCCGAGAGGCAATAGCGGCGTATCTGAAGTATCGGCAGGCGTCTTTGCGGATGATCCGTGCAAGCGCTCGGCGATGTTTTCCACATCGCTCTGGCCCAACAAAAAGTTAGAATCTTTGTTAGACTCTAAGTTAAGGGTCGAGATCGTCGCTTCTGGCCAAAGACTTAGTTGAGATCTGTGCGTGCGAAGTCCCGATAGGCCTGCGTTCGAAATCCCGATGGTGTTTGCGTGCGAAGTCCCGAGCGTTTCCACAGCGCCATCCACAGGCCGTGAAAACGCGCTGACAGGCAGGATGCGAAGCAGTTCGCGCCGGGCTTCACGTTCGATGCGTAGGTGGTAGCCGGGCAGCGAGTTGCGCATGGCGATGCGCCGAAGCTGGAGCGCGAAATCGGAGATGCGTGCAAGCGACCCGGACTTCTGATGCAGATGTGCAATCTCGAAGACCCAGCCACGAGGTTGGCGTCCGGCATGTTTGCGCGCGACGCGGTAGAGCCAGCGCTCGAACCCGCCCGTCAGCCGGAAATAGGCCGGGTCGATGGTGAGAACCAGCGAACGGTCTATGACGCCGCGATAGAACCAGTCGGGCAGGACAAACTCCATGCCCTCGATCCGGCCGTCGCGGGTGACGCATTCCGCCCATTCGTTGATCCAGGAGAATTGGTGGCGGCGCCAATGCTCGCCGTGCCGGATCGTGGTGCGGATGACGGTCGATTGCAGGCGCGTCAGCGCGCCCTTCAAAAGTTTGTAATCGCGCGCGCCGGTCTCACGGCCGATGGCTTTGAGAAGCTGATAGGGCGTGAAGCGCAGGAAACGCGACGTCTTGAAACCAAGATTCTCAGCCTCGACGATCTGACTGGCCGCCCAGATCAGCACGTCGGCGTCCCAAATGGTCGCCATGCCATGCTCAGGGACGGCGAAGACTTCCACGCGTACACCGCCTGATTCATAAAGGATCGGCTGTGTGCGCTTGGCCTTGGCGAGCGAGAAGAATGGACGTTCCATGAGATCGCGCTGATCGCGCGGGCTGGCGTCGCCGGTCGCAACGATGAAGGGGTCGAGCGTGGCTCGCTCGCTGGAGGTGGTGAGATGCCGCCGGTTCATGGTCGAACGTCTCAGCGATTGTGGCGGCCGTCGCGGAACGACGGCGCCTGATCTTGACGTTTGGCGGGCAGCAATGCGCCGCGCGGATCAGAGGTTGATGTGACGGTGCCGCGATTGGCCCAGGCTTGCAGATCGTCGATCGAATAGACGACGCGGCCGCCGAGCTTGCGATAGGCCGGGCCGGTTCCGTAGGTGCGATGCTTTTCGAGCGTCCGGCCGGATAGCCCAAGGAATCGCGCGGCTTCGGGGGTGCGCAGGTAGCGTGGCGGCAAACCGGCGAGATTGGGCGACATGATCGGGCCTCCGTGGGGTTCGGTCGTGCCGCTGGCAGTCAGCGGCGAACGAAGGTCACGGTGGCGGAGGAGTGCAGCGAAGAGGGAGTGGGAAGCCTGTGGGGCCTGAAATCCCACACCGTTCACGAGTCAGGTCGCGCTAGGATCGGCGGCGGTGATGCAGGAGCTTACGATAGCCGCCCGAGATCATGGCGAGGCCATCCTTGATGAGATCGATGGTGGCAAAGCGCCGCGACGAGCTTTTCCAGGTCTCGCCGGCGATGTCCTTGGCCCCGTATATCGCTTCGGCAATGTCACGGTGGTTTGCGCCGTTCATATGCCCGTCGACGGCTTGCAGCATCTGGCGTGCACGGCGTAACTGCTGAGGCGTCAGCCGGGTGTCCGGCGGTACAGCCCGACCGTGCAGGGCTTTCAGTAAGCGGATAAGGGCTTCGACACGGTCGAATCCGTCGAGATCGAGCGGAATAATCGCCGCAAGGGGCCGGTCGGCTTCGATACCTGCCAAGCGCAGAATATGAAGATGATGACCGTCGCCGAGATCGTGCCGGGAGTGATCGCCCTGATCGTCGGCGTGCTCGTCGGCATCGTTCAGGGACAAAAAGAAATTATTGTCGGACGGAGAAACGGAGGGGGCTGTGGTCAGCAGCACGACGCCGGTGTCGATGTCCGGCGACCAGTAAACGTGCGCTTGCACCGCTGTGTAACTTGGGCGAACAGGGAAATCGTAGCCCCCAGCGATGGAGCGCCCTCGCAGTCAAGTGCTGGCGGTCGGGGACTGGCTGCTCGATCCCGGCAAAATCCGTCTGATATTCGCCGTTGCGCCGCAGCCATTCCCACGCGAGGTCGGGAGCAACAAGTTCGCCGACATAGTCGTAGGTTGGCGAGGATCGCCACCGTGAAGTGTCAGGTTTCATCCATGTCCTCCAGGTCCGCACATATTCAGTATGCCGAGGAGACAGGATTCCGGGTTCAGCAAGTTTTTGGAAGCCCCAGATCGGGCAACGGGTGATGCCCTGGCGGCATCGGCGACCGGATCAGTGACTGCCTTCGCGCACGAGCTGACGGTAGCCTTGCTCGGTCATCCAGCGCGCGCGGGCGAGATGGCTATCATGAACGTGGCGCGCGCGTTCCGGCTCGCATTGGGGGTTGATGCCGAACAGGATTGAGACGGCCTCGCGCCAGTCCGCTCCATCGGTCGCAGAATCGAGCAAGCGCAGATAGAGCACCATATGCTCACGGTCATAGGCCGTAAGCCCCGCGCTCACTGGCGGCTCGTCCTGGAATGTCGTCTGCATCATAGCGGCGGCCCCCGACGGCCGATTATACACGCCATGAAACCTGTTGTTAACTGTATCCGTTCTGATGGGAGATGGAATGGTTCAAAGTGGCGCGGGGTGATGCACGCAGGACATAGGCAGGCGAACCTATGCTGGGTAACGCGATCAATTGCTGGCTTCGACCTTCGCACGGACAAGCATGACCCCTTCACCTTGGTCCGAAGTCAGGAAGACGATGCCGTTAGCCTCAAGCACCTTGCCGACCTGATCGCGCGTCGTCTCGTACACCTCAAGCCGGTTCTCGGACTCGAGGCGTTTCAACGCGGTCAGCGATACCAGGGCCTTGTCAGCGAGCGTCTCCTGCGTCCAACCGAGCAACGCGCGCGCGGCCCGCGTCTGTCGGGCGGTGATCATGCATGATCACCTCCTACGGACTCGAATGCGCACACTAGAACTACGACTATAATAGTCGTTCTATGGGTCAAAAGCCAGCCATAAGGCCTTGGCCTGTCTTGTTCCGTTAAATATCTGCGTGACTGATTCGGTTGGCGACGATGGCCCCGCCCGGACTAGCCGGGCGGGGCATCGGGGCGCCTCAGTCGGCGCGGCGGCTGGGGCGGGACCAGATGAGGCTGTAGGCTTCGCCTTCTTCGTCGTCGAAGAGGTTGGCGAAGATCGGGGCGTTGAAGCTCGGATCGTCGAGCTTGAGGCCGAGGTACTCGCGGCCCTCGTTGGAGCGCTTGGACCAGGCGGCGCCGATCTCAACTCGGCCGACGAAGACACGGTGGCTGGGGGCGTTCTCGCCAGTTCGTGTGGCTTCGGGAACGATGCGGACGCCCTTTGCCTGAACCAAGAGGGTGACGATTTCGCCGGCGAACTCGTTGTTGCTGGACTTTTTGAAGGTGCCGATGGTGGCCATGATAGTTCTCCTTGATTTCTGCTCCGAGCCCGCACCATTGCGGCCTCGATGGGGATCAAGAGGCCGGAGGCGATCGACGCGGCATCGCTTGCGACCGCAGCGCAGCGGAGGATGGCAGACGGCCAAGTTTCTTGTTGCGCGAGGAATGACGGCGCAGCCGGCAGGGGAAGAAAGTTGGCAGGCGTCATTGCGGCATAGGCGATCGAGGCGAAGCCGTCCTTCGGCCAGATCAACCCATTGAAGAGGCCGTTTTGGAGCGCTCGGCCCAGCAGAACGGATCAACGGAGAATTTGGCTACCCTCGTGCAACCGCTGAAATCCAGGCAATGAGTTGACCTGCAAGTCTGCCCTTCGTTTGCAAAGGCTGTCACCAGTTCCCGACAGCGGATGGCTATATCGTCCATCATCCGTCGTAGAGACCGCTTGAAAGCCGCTGATTTTTTCCAGTGCTTAAGGACGGGGGTGCCCTCATCCCTGGATGATGATCCGTGCCCGCTTTGCGCCGGTCCGCACCGTTCCGACGTCGGGGACGGTGTGGTCGATCTGCCTCTGGTCATTGCGCCTCGCTTCGACGGTGTCAGACCCGCGCCACGCTCTGTCCGGCCAGTTCGGGCGGGGCCATCGTCGCCAATCGCGTCAGTGCCGTGATGCCGATCGCGATTGCACCAATGACGGAGAAGACGGTCTGCCAAGTCTCAGATGGCATGGTGTGCTTCACGATGCCATGAGTCGCGTGAAAGCCGGCAATCGCTGCCGGCGCGACGAAGACGAGCGCCACAGCGACGCGCAGCCAAAGAGGTTTTGCGAAAACGAGCAACAATTGCCCGATGCCAAAGGTTAGCCCGGCTGAGAGTGCGCCGACAAAGATGCCGCCGAGCCAGCCTGCGCCGCTGTGGTAGGCCCACAGGCCTGCGGTGACGCCAGCAAAGGCGGGCAGTGCGAAGACGGCAAGCGTGAAGAGCAGCCAACAGAGAAAGCCGATGGCCGCGATACTGAGAAGGATGCCGATAAAGATCATGGTGGTGGCCTCCGTGAGAAACAGGTCAGACGGTTGCGCCTTCCACCACCACCACAGCGCAGCTTCGAGTATAGCCGAAAGTAATCGGCGGTGGGAGCGCCAATTGTCGAAATGGGGCGGTCTCAAATTTGAAGTGCAACACCTTTCCTCTGGATCTCATTGTAGAACACTTGTTCGGGTGTTTGAAAGCCGAGGCATGCGCGCGGCCTCGTGTTGAGGCTGTGGGCGATTTTTTCGAGATCTCCGCGTGAGTAGAGGCTCAGATCGATGCCCTTGGGCAGATACTGCCGTATGAGGCCATTCATGTTCTCGTTGGAGGGGCGTTGCCACGGGCTGTGCGGATCGCAGAAGTACACCTTGAGCTTCAGCCGCCTTGCGAGTTCGGCGTGGCGCGCCATTTCCTTGCCCTGATCGTAGGCGAGGCTCGTTCGCATCGCCTCTGGCACGCCATTGAGCGCCCGCTGGAAGCCGTCGAGCGCCGCGTCCGCCCCGCAATTCTTCATCTTGATCAGGATCGTGAAGCGGCTCTTGCGCTCCACCAGTGTGCCCACCGAACTGGCGTTGCCGGAGCCCTTGATCAGGTCGCCTTCCCAGTCGCCGAACAATTCACGGGTCAGCGCGCTGGCCGGGCGTTCGTGAATGGATATCATGCCAACAAGGCCTCCGCGCCGGTCCTTGCCTTGCGCGCGTGGCCGGCGCAGCTTGCGGCCCTGACGCAACAAGCCGATGAGTTGCCGGCGTATCTCGCCGCGCGGCAGGACGTAGATCATTTGGTAAATCGTCTCGTGCGAGACATGACCAACGGTTTGCGGCATGAGCCCGGGAGTGCCGGATATCTGTTGCGGCGACCAGCCCTTGCGAAGATGGTCGAACACATGCGCGCGCAGGGCTGAACCCTCGCGTAACTTGACGAGGCCACGGCGGCGGCGACCGAGCGTGGCCCGACCGGCGCTGATCGCGTCATAGCCGCCCGTTTCGCTGCGATTGCGCGCAACTTCCCTGGAGATCGTCGAAGTCGGCCGGCCCAACTCTGCCGAGATCCAGCGACGGCTGCGACCCTCGTTCAGACGCCGGTGAATGAAATCCCGCTCGCCCGCGTCAATCTGTTTGTAAATCTGTCCCATTGAAACACCAGCTATCCCGCCCGCTGTTGCACTTCAAATTTGAGACCGCCTGGCCATGTTGCGATTGGGTTGATGGTTCGCGCTCACGGGATAAATGGATCTATCTCGTGCACGATGCTGGCGTCGTCGCCGTCGAATTCGCTGGCTGGACAGACCGAGAGACTGCCGTCGCCGGCCTGGAAGATGACAATCGCGACCATGAGGGTTGTAGCGAGGCTGAAAGCGAAGGCGTGTGCATCGTTGAAGGACATTGTTCCGGCTCCTGTCTGGGAGGCGGGGGACCATCCCCCGCGCGACAGGCGCCCGATGTGTCGGGCCGATGGCTGCAATCACCGCGCAGGCGAAGCCAGAGCGGCGGCATGCGAGCATAGCCGACCCTTTACGGGTTGATGGCGTCAGGCCATCGGCTGGACCAAGGAATAGCGGTAATGGAAGCGGGGGTGGTGCTCCGTTTCGGATCGGAGCTGAGACATCAAAAGATGCAGTGCATTTTCGCGGCTACTTTCAATGGTCATGGTCTATGTCGTGTAATAAACGGAGGACATACTGACGATCATTGTCAGTTTCGCGGAGTGACGAGGTTGTGGCTGAAATCATATTGAGAGATCTGCATCTGGTGAAGAAGGCGCTGGCCATTGCCGTTCTGGTGATCGAACGCCAGCCAGGCCCCTTTCAATCATCGTCGGATCAAAGCGATATGAAGACGCTTCTCGACGACTTGATCGAAAGCGATGTCGAACTGGAGCATTATGCCCGTGCAGCGAAAATCGCGGTGACGGGAAACCCGAACTGAATTTCGGCACCGCTGAGTGCAGATGGTTGAAAGCCGGGCTGCCGCACCATCATGTGAGAAGGGGCGGCGCTCACGCGCCGCCGTTCCCGAATTTCCAGACCGGGATGCCGAGCTTGCGAGCCTTGTCGCCAAGGTTTTCCTGGATGCCGCTGCCCGGAAATACGATGACTCCGATCGGCAGGACGTTGAGCATCGCGTCATTGCGCTTGAACGGCGCGGCCTTGGCGTGTTTCGTCCAGTCTGGCTTGAAGGCGACCTGAGCCACCTTGCGGGTGTCGGCCCATTTCGCGGCAATGAGTTCAGCACCCTTTGGCGATCCGCCGTGCAGCAATACCATGTCGGGATGTTTGGCATGTACCTGATCGAGCTTGGCCCAGATCAGGCGGTGATCGTTACAATCGAGGCCGCCCGTGAAGGCAATCTTGGGGCCTGCGGGGAGCATCACCTCGGTCTCATTCCGACGTTTGGCGGCAAGGTAATCACGGCTGTCGATCATCGCCGAGGTCAGGTTGCGATGGTTGACCATCGACCCTGAGCGAGGTCGCCAGGATGAATGAGTGTGACGTTCAAAATGTTCGGCGGCTTGGTCACGCATCAGCTCAAAGGCATCGCGGCGTTCGATAAGTGTCATCCCCTCGGCGATGAGGCGCTCCAGTTCGACGGACTTGACCTCGGAGCCATCCTGTTCACGCTGGCCGCGGCGCTGGCCTTGCTCGTTGTCGTCCAACTCCCGCTCGATCCGGGCGGTGGCGCGGTGGAAGAGATTGACGGTCGACCAGAGCAGTTCGTCGAGGTCGGTTTCGAGTCGTGTGTCGTTAAAGCTCACGATCAGGGCGTCGAAGATGTCGGCGATGGCGCCAGCGACGATGTTGCCTTCGGGAAGTGGCCTTGGATCGGGTTCATCCTGGAAGGGGCGGAAGCCGTAGAGCTGGAGTTCGGAAAGGACATGATCGGTCGGGGATGAGGCGTGGGGCGGTTCAAAGCCGGTATCGTCAAATTCGGTGGTCATGGGGTGCTTCCTTCGTCGGATCGACCGCGACCATCGCGGCCTTCATGGCGACGAAAGACGGCGGGCGGAACGGACCTGCACCGGCGAGGGTACCGAGCGGCCGAAGCACAGCGGAGGATGGCGAAGGCCGGCTATTTTGTTTCGCGATGCAAAGGCGGCCTGCCGCCGGCGGAAAATAGCCGGGCGCAGCCATTGCCGGACCGGGCCGTTTGCCGTCCCGATCGCCCTCTGAAGAAGGACGTTGTCGCGGTCCTCTCCGGCGCATGACAGGAGCACGCCCGCCGGATCGAGATAAGACCGGCGCTCACAGCGCCTTCACATCCCTGTTCCGGCCAATGCCCGGAAGTCCATAAATCGGAAGACGTCTTCCGGCGCGATCTGAACCCGCATGGCCGCCCGAAGTGCATCAGGTCCAAGAGTGCGCAGATCCCCGTTGAAATCCCCGATCTGTGGCGACAGCGTAATGGCCTCGATTCCGACCGCCTGCGCTCGTTCAATCAGGCTTCGCATCGCTCCGTCACCTGCCGGATCGTCGTCACGGGCGATATAGAGGCGTCGCAAGGTTGGTGGGAACAGGATGGCGGCAAGATGAGCCGCCGACAGCGCCGCCACCATCGGCATGGGGGGCAGAACCGTTCGCAGCGACAGCATGGTCTCGATGCCTTCGCCCGCCGCCACCACGTCATGGGCGACGCCGAACCGCACGGCATGACCAAGAAGATTGCCCATCGCGCGCCTCGGTGTATCGACCGGCGCCTTGTCAATGCCATCGGACATAAGCCAGGTGCGATGCGCTCCGGTGATCCTGTCATCAAGATCGGTGACGGATGCGATCATCGCGGGCCAGGTTTCGGTCGGCGAATGCTCATCGGCACGATAATAGCAGCGCGGATGGAACCGGAGCGATCCGGTTCCGTGCAATGTCGTGATGCCGCGTTTGCGTAAATACGCTTCCGCGATTGTGGCCGTAATCGGCTGCGACATGGCAAACAGCCGCCGTGCCGCTTCCGGCGATCCAACTGGCACTGATGTCAGCCGCTGTCTTGGGGATGGATCTGGCTCGGGATGCGGCATACTGAGGAAGGTGCGGGCCTCATCTGCCGCGTCCTTGAAGCCGACAAATCCGCAGCTTTCACGGATGATGTCGAGCAAATCACCATGTTCGCCAGTTGCGGCGTCGGTCCATTTGCCTACGGCGCCCTTGCCGGATTCCGGGCCTTTCAGTCTCACGAACAGCGAGCGGCCCGGTGTGTTACGCGCATCGCCCACGAGCCAGTAGCGGCCTTCGCGCCGCCCGGCGGAAAGATAGTGACGGCAGACCGCCTCGGCCTGGCGACCAAGACGGTCAGTCAGTTCTGAAGCGTCGCGTGTCATTTACGCAGCCTCCCGATCGGAGATGCGCTCGACGGGGTAGCGTTCCAGCACCTTGGCGAGGATGGCGGAGCCAGTTGCATCGGTCGGCACGAACATGCGCAGCTTCCACGAGATGATCTCGTGGAAGAGGCCGTAGGCGCTAAGCCGCTCCCGCATCGTGTCGGTGAAGCCGGACAACTCGATACGGTTGGTCCCCATGACACGGGCACGGCGAAGCTGGAGGCATTCGGTGAGATTGAGGATCGTTTTGCCATCGAGCAGCGCCGCGAAGGCATCGTCCGGCGTAAGTGTCGATGTGCCGGTGCTGGTCGCACCCGCGACCCATGCGGGCGAGACCCGCCGTCCAACGATGCGCTCGCCGGTATCGGTCTGGAGTCGGTAAACCCGCGTCGATTCATTGGGCAGGCGTTTCCAGATCGGCAGCAACAATCCGGCGACAATGTGGATGATGCTGTCGGTGAATTCCGGCACATCCGCGATCTCGGCGTTCCACGCTCGGGCAAACGTCGCGCGGTCGGCTTCGACCCAATGGCTCTCCTCCATCATCTTCAAGGACGCGTGATGCTGTTCCATCGGACGGATCAGCCGAATGCGGCGTTCGATCTCGCCGTCGTCAAGCATCAGGCTCGGCGCCGGGACCTGCACAGCGGCGCGCCCTGAGCGATCATTGACCAGCAGCACTGCGCGAGGGTCGGACAGCTGGTCGAGCGCCTGATCGAGCGTCACCGGGCTATTGCGCTCGCGCTGCGTGATCGTGAGCAGCCGTGTCTCAGCGGACGTGCCGGGGTGGGTGTAGATGGTCTGCCGGTCAGTGACGATGAAGCTTTCGGCTGTCAGCGTCTCCAGCCCGACATCGTAGATGCCCGATGCGATGGCGCCCTCGATGCGGGCGTTCAGCAATTGCTCGAACGCCGTGAACAGGATGCCCTGAAGCGCGATGGTCAAGGCCAGCAGCCGGTTCAGGAAGGTAGTAATTGGCGGCAGATCGTCCTTGATGCCGTTCGCATCCATCAGGCTGAGGCCGGTGGCGTCCTCGAACAGCGCCAGCGAGCAACCCTCCACCTTGCCGCGCACAAGCAGCATGTAGAGCTGGCGCAGCGCATCACGCGCATATTGGCTTTCCAGGTTGTCCTCGGGCCGGAATAGGCCTTGCCCGCCGGTCTGGCGCTGGCCGCGCGTGATGGCGCCGAGCGTGTCGAGACGCCGGGCGATGGTCGAGAGGAAGCGCTTTTCGGCCTTTACGTCCGTCGCGATTGGCCGGAACAGCGGCGGTTGCTGCTGGTTCGTCCGGTTAGTGCGACCAAGCCCCTGAATCGCGGCATCGGCCTTCCAGCCAGGTTCAAGGAGATAGTGAACCCGCAGGCGGCGGTTCTTCGCCGAAAGTTCGGCGTGATAGGAACGGCCTGTACCGCCGGCGTCGGAGAAGATCAGGATGCGCTTGGCATCGTCCATGAAGGCCTGCGTCTCGGCGAGGTTGGCGGAACCAGCCCGGTTCTCGACGACAAGACGCTCGCCCTTGCGGACCACGCGGCGCGAGCGGCCTGTGACTTCGGCCACAATGTCCGCGCCGAAGCGTTGGACGATCTGGTCGAGCGCGCCGGGGACCGGCGGAAGGGAAGCGAGCTTCTCGATCAGACTGTTCCGGCGGGCCACGGCCTCGCGGCTTTCGACGGGCTGCCCATCCCGATAGACGGGCCGAGACGACAGATTGCCTTCGCTGTCGGTGAAGGGCTCGTAGAGCTGCACCGGGAAGGAATGGGCGAGATAGTCGAGAACATATTCGCGCGGTGTGATGTCGACGCGGACGTCGTTCCATTCCTCGGTCGGGATTTCGGCTAAGCGCCGTTCCATCAGTGCTTCGCCGGTAGAAACGATCTGGATTACGGCGGCATGGCCAGCCTCGAGATCATGATCGATGGAACGGATCAGCGTTGGCGTTTTCATGCTGGTCAGCAGATGGCCGAAGAAGCGCTGCTTGGCTGACTCAAAAGCTGAGCGCGCAGCGGACTTGGCTTGGCGGTTCAACGTGCCGTGCTCGCCGGTGATGTTGGCGGCCTGCATGGCGGCATCGAGATTGTTGTGAATGATCGAGAACGCACCCGCGTAGGCATCATAGATGCGGGTCTGGTCGGGCGTGAGCTGGTGCTCGATCAGCTCATATTCGACGCCGTCATAGGAAAGCGAGCGCGCCGCGTAGAGACCAAGTGCCCGAAGGTCGCGCGCCAGCACCTCCATGGCCGCAATGCCGCCAGCCTCGATCGCCTCGACAAATTCAGCCCGCGTGGAGAAGGGGAAGTCTTCGCCGCCCCAGAGGCCGAGGCGTTGGGCATAAGCGAGGTTGTGAACCGTGGTGGCGCCGGTCGCCGACACATAAACCACGCGTGCGTTCGGCAGCGCGTGCTGGAGGCGCAGGCCAGCACGGCCTTGCTGCGACGCAGCTTGGTCGCCGCGTTCTCCCTTGCCGCCAGCGGCATTCTGCATGGCGTGGCTCTCGTCGAAAATGATCACTCCATCGAAGTCGGAGCCTAACCATTCGACGATTTGGCGGACGCGCGAAACCTTCTC
>ENA-ORBV01003620-ORBV01003620.1-microbial-mat-metagenome-genome-assembly--contig:-NODE-3620-length-30715-cov-15.030975_pt1 | contig 30715 bp, 23 predicted proteins | sample MGYA00237777_ERZ505514 | MGnify/ENA primary metagenome ERZ505514 (study PRJEB26160, sample SAMN06269048) | microbial mat metagenome | isolation source: Oligotrophic lake microbial mat | place... | reverse complement strand
ACCCTCCGCCTCTCCGATGAAGCCCGCGCCATCTCCGGCCACACCTCCCACCAAGCCAAAGACGCCTACGGCATCGGTTCCCAAATCCTCCGCGACCTAGGCATCCGCAAAATGCGCCTCCTCACCAACCACCCGCATCACCCCACCGCCCTAAGCGGCTTCGGCCTGGAAATCAGCGAGTTTCAGAAGATCGATGCGTGAAGAGTATGGGACGCCACAGGCAATCTGCTGCTTGCGTCCTGAGCAGTCAAAACAGCTCATTCGCCGTATCGCGAGCCATCGCCAACTTTGCTTTCAGGATTGTTGCGACTTGTCGGTGAGTGGTCTGCGATGAGCAGGTTCCCATATTTGATATGACCAATTCATGCATTACCGCGTGGTGTGTGTTCTTCATTGGCACTTCCTCGACCTGAAACCCGAACTTTTGCGCCAGCTTACGAACCTCTGGTGCATTGTCGTAGGTCATCAGGACTGGGCCAACGGCTTTGGCGAGGAGCGCGAACATCGCTTCGTGATCGATTTGATTGTGGGCGTAAAGTCTCGAACCTGCACTCTTGCCTCCGGCGGTATAAGGCGGATCGACGAAAAATGCAGTTGTTGTACGCCGCAAATGCCGACGAATCATCGTCAATGCGTCAGCTTGCACGAATTCAAATTTATGGCTCGATTCGCGAATCATCGCGATACGATCGGCCAATGTTTTTGGATACCAACGGGAAGCGACCCCGCGACCATTTTCACCGTTCTTCACGAGCGTGGCACCAGGCGCAAGAATGCCGCCGCGTTGGACACGATTTCGCAGGATCGTTTGAAACGCCCTCTCTTTCGATGTCACGGCCTTCTTTGCCAGAGACGCAATGACGTTTTCTCGGCTCATCGGATATTCAAGAATCTGCTTGCTTAACCAATCGCAATCAGGTGAAAAAATGCACTCCCAGACTGATGCGACAGAGTCGTCCAGTTCGCTGAGAATCACTTGTCTTGCGAGATTTTCGATACCGACCGTTAGGCCCACGATAGCTCCACCTGCGAACGGTTCCAGAAAGGTCATCGGCTTTCTTGGCAGTGAACGTAGCCAAGACCTCAGGTGCGGAACAAACCAAGTCTTGCCGCCGGGATAGCGGAATGGACTGTAGTGGCTGACAGTCGCTACATTGACGACCTTCGCGTCCTTCCGAATGATTGTCGTCGAGGTCATTATGGCATTACTCCGCATCGCTGAAGTGTTTGGTCACGCTGTCGAAGATCATACCGCGCAGGCGGCGCTGGATCGAAAAAATAAGCGATGCCCATTCAAAAACGCACGATGCACGAAGAACGGTAAATCAAATCCATTAGCGGTCTGTTCGATGTCAGATGGTCAATCACTCGCGGCACTATGCCCGATCCGGTTTTATGAGTCGGATCGAATCTTCAAGGATGTCGGAAAGATTGCCTTTGGCGAAGGACGTGAGATCGTCGCTGCACCAGAAGTCCATGTCTTGCGCGTGAACAAACCGTCAAGTGGTCCGAATGCGAAATCACATCGCGTAGGCAAGGTCGATTTCCTTGTCGCATCGATTGACGATACGGGAAAGCCCAACGATTTTGTTGCGCTGGAGGTTCAAGCAGTTTATTTTTCAGGTGGATCAATTCGTCCCGGATTCAAAGCCTATCTGAAGACGGGGAGCGTTCCAAATGGATTTGATCGCCGTCCGGATTGGCGATCATCCGCTCAGAAGCGATTGATTCCGCAACTTGCGCTCAAAGTCCCAATCTTCAGACGATGGGGAAAGAAGTTTTTCGTTGCAGTTGATTCGTGGTTCTTCGATTCGCTACCGAGGATGAAAGAGGCTTCAAATTATGAGAGCGGAGAAATCACTTGGATGGTTTACAGTTTCACGCGGCAGGAAAACGCCTATCCAATCCAAGCGCCGAGAATCGTTCATACGACATGGGACGACGTGCAGACCGCATTGCGTGAAGGGGTGCCTCCGACGACTGCTGAGGTCTTAGGGGAAGTTGCTCGCAAGTTGAAACAGAAGAAACTTCCCATTCTGAAAACCTGAAAATTGGCGAGGCAATACGCAATAGCAAATAAGGTGGGCTGAGTCCTGAGCTTTCCCCACATCTCGAAAGCGGTTGTTGCACTGCCTTATCAGAGCCGGAGTTTGTAACTCCGGTTCGATCTTCTCGGCTCAACAACAACATGTCATTTGTTCAACGACCGCGCCGACTGCGGCGGCCTTCGCCATTGAGGCTCGCCCGCCCACCGGAGTTACAAACTCCGGCTCTGATAAGGCAACTGCACGCGAAAAAAGCTGCTTGCAACTTGTAGGAAAAGATCAGGACTCAGTTCACTCTACGCAACTGTTAAGCAAACATTCATCATTGACAAAACGTTTATAAACGGCTAAACTATCCGTGTCGGCGTTTCATTTTCCTCTCTTTTCCTTCCGGTTTTTCCCATGGCCTGCGTGCGTTTCTTTTCGGCTGTTGGCCCTAGCGCCTGTTGGCATCGCAATGCGTATGCCTGCGGGGTGGCCTGTGTTCATGGAGCGGCTTGGCCGGGCGAGTTTTGTCAGACCTTGAATAAGGGTTTCCGGGTAGACGTCTAGGAGTTTCCCCCTAGACACGACCTAAAGCAATCAATTACAAAAGGTTACGACGATGAATGAAAATGAAAAAAGCGCAGGTAGACATGGCCACCCCTGTTTTTACGCTGCTAAGAGGGGGTGGTCATCAGGAGAACAGCGAGTAGGGTGGGCACCGCCCACCATGATGTACGACTATGCCCGTTCGTGGTGGGCGGTGCCCACCCTACGAGAACAGCCACTTGAGCAGGACCAGTTCGAGGCCGATGAGCACGCTGATGATGCCGCAGATGAAGCCGATGCGGCGGGTCTTGGCTTCGACATCGCTCAGATCGCGCTTGGGCAGCGGGACCATGGCCAATTGGGCTTCGCCAGCGGTGGGGCAGTATTCCGGTGCGTAACCTCGGCGGGCCTGGTCCTGCACGATGGCGATGACCAGATTGGCGTCGAAGGCGGTCAGACCCATCATCTTGCCGATCTTGATGAGGCGCTCGCGTTTTTCAGGGCCAAGAATCGTGCCTTGCAAGGATTCGGAAGCGCGAATGGCCAGCACCCAGCGCGGATCGGTGACATCGGTGATGGTGCCAGGCGATGCGGGGCGAGGCTGGCTGAAATTTGTTTTCTTGGGGGTCGACATTTCGCTGCGCTGCTTGACGCTGCGAAGGCTGACGCTGCGAAGAGGCAGACGATCCGGATCGTTCGATTCGAATTGTTGATTGTCGCGCTGCTCTTGTTCATCCAACTCGGCTGCGATTTTGCTTTGTGCTTCGTACTGCTCGCGGGCTGCATCGAGTGCTTGGGTCGAGATGTCCACCTCATCGCGAACGAGGCGAATGTTGGGGCCAGAGTCGCGAAGACGATGGAGCAGCGATGCCGCCTTCAAAGGAGATGCGGGCTTGCGCGGCGTAGCATGGCGATCATTCGAGCGGTCATTGGTGGACTCGCTCGAAGGCATGCCGGGACGAATTGATAGACGATCGCGACGACTCATCGCGTTTCCACCCATTTAGGAATTGTTCGGGGACAAAAAGACACACACCACCGGCTGAAGAATAGCACGACCGAGCCAAAGGAAAAGGTAGAACAGGCGATTGATTGTATTTTTGTGCAGATTTGTCGCCAGTAGAACCTGAAAAGTTTTTATCGGACAGGTGGTAGTCGCCACAAGCATGAGGACGAGTCTATAGAATGTTGGTAGTGCGGTGGTTCCTGCCGCCTTGGAGTGATGCTTATGAAATCGGACCTTGTAGACATTTTCGAAGCAGAGACCTTGATGGAAGCCCAGCTTCTGGCCGCCCGGCTGGAAGAGGTGGATATCAAAAGTTTCATCGACAACGATGACAGCCCGCTCGACGGCTTGACCTTGGCGGACCAGTTCAAGATCGTTCGCGTGCTGCCTAAAGATGCGGTCAAGGCCCGCGAAGTGGCCGAGGCGTTCCTTGCGGAAGCCATGGGCGAAGCGGATTTTGGCGATCTGGATGTGGGCGAAGAAGAGGAATGAGAGGAGAAGAGGTCAGAGGTCAAAGGTCAGACACCTGAGGGCTCGCTACGGCGACGGAAATTGTTTTCCTGACCTCTGACTTCTGATTTCTGATTTCTGACTTCTGGCCTCTGGCTAAACAATCGGCAGCGACACGCGCCTGATGTGATCTTCCATCGGCTGAGCGATCAGGTCGTAGCCATCGGCATCGGTGACTTTGCAGCGCACCACTTCGCCCGGTGATAGTTTCGTTTTCGACTGCACGTAAGTCAGGCTGTCCACCTGCGGAGCCTGCTGATAAGAACGGCCAACATAAAGCTTGCCGCCTTTGCTTACACCAGTCGTCGCTTTGCCTTTGGTCTGCAGCGCCGAGTCAATGAGCACATCTAATTCGACGGCGGCCTCAGCTTTTTTCACATTCGCCGCAAACGCAAATTCCTGCTGCGTGAGCATGATCTCTTCCACGCGCTGGGCGATGACCGCTTCATCAATCGCGCCGCCTTTAGCGTGCATCGTGCCAGCCGGGGTGCCAGGCTCGGGTGAGTAAGGGAAGACGCCCAGCGCATCGAAGCCGAAGTCGCGGACGAAATCGACGAGTTCCCGATGCTGCTCATCGGTCTCGCCGGGGAAGCCGCTGATGAAAGTCGTGCGAATGGCGATGCCCGGCACGCGCTTGCGCAGCTTGGCGAGCAGCGTTTCGATCAGCTTTCGGCTGGTCTTTCGCTTCATGCGATCCAGCACGGTGTCATTAATATGCTGAAGCGGCATGTCGATGTACTTAAGCACATTGGGCAACTTCGCAATCGCATCGATCATCTCATCGGTGAAGCACGAAGGGTATGCATACATGAGTCGCACCCAAGCGCCGCCTCGCGCCGCAGCTTCGTTATTGAGTGCGGTGAGCATGCCCACGAGGCCCGCGTCATAGCCGATGTCGCTGCCGAAGCTGGTGGTGTCCTGGCCGATGAGGTTCAGCTCGAATGCACCATCTTCGAAAAGCTCGCGTGCTTCGCTGACGATGCGATCGACGGGCTTGCTGCGCATCTTGCCGCGGATGGAGGGGATGGTGCAAAAGGCGCAGTTCTGATTGCATCCTTCGCTGATGCGCAGGTACGCATAATGGCGCGGCGTCAGGCGAAGGCGGGCGGAGTCGGATTCGAAATAGCCTTGGTTTTCCGGGTCTTTTGCGGAGAGGTGGCGGGCCTTTTTTGCAAGCGTCGCGTTGGTGGCGATGCTGGAATAAACAGGCAGATCGATGCCGAGGTCGTTCTGTGAATTCTTCTCGCCGCGCACTGCTTCGACGATGCGATCGCGATCGAAGACGCCGATCATGGCGTCGATGTCAGGGCACCATTCGAGCATCTTGGCGCGGTGCCTTTGCACCAAGCAGCCGGCAACGATGATGCGCTTGCAGGAGCCAGCTTTTTTCAATTCGACAGCGTTGTTGATCTCTTGAATCGACTCGACTTTGGAGGCTTCGAGGAAGCCGCAGGTGTTGATGACGATGGCATCGGCTTGCGATTCGTCTGCGGTGGGGATGATGCCGTCTTCGACGAGGAGGCCGAGCATCTTCTCGCTATCGACGAGATTCTTGGGGCAGCCGAGGCTGACAAAAGCGACGGTGCGGACATCCTTTTGAGGGGTCGCAGCAGCAGCTTTGGGCTTGGATTTAGGTTTTGTAGCAGTTCGCGGCATCGGTGATTCACAGTGGGGGGAATCACCAATCATAGCAGAAATGTGGTCGTTCTTCCCGGCGATGAGCCGCTTACGCTGATGAGCCTCGACTCAACGAGTCGCGGAGATGAGCGGCCTGAAGGCGGGTTCATTTTGTTTGGATCAGCTTATGGTGTCTGGCGGCTGACGGTCGGGGTACAAGGCGCGATGGATCCATCACCTATCCGTAGGCGTCCGCGACTCGTTGAGTCGCGGCTCTGGCGATTCTCAAAACGGAATATCATCCTCGCCCTGGCTGGGGCGCGGTCTGGATTCATTGCTCTTGCTGCGCTCCATCGCTGCTTTGCGACTCTTATGAAAGATGCGGCGCAGGCGTCGCGCTTCATCACGAAGGGGAGCCACCTTGTCCGCTGGGGAAATCCCAGATTCGAGAACGATCGTGAGCCAGTGCACCGTTTCATCGCTCAGGTTCAGGCACTCTTCGATCTTCTTATTGAAGTCGTAGGGGTTCATGGCGTGCATGACATGCCGATACCGCGCGCCGATATTGATGCCCGATTTGATCAGTGGTTTGGCCACCGCATCGCCCGCCGGTGTGCGCGGCAGCTTCTCGACAAGCTTCACCAAGTCAACCGAGAACGTGATCGTTCGCTCTGCTAATTCGGAAGGTTTCATGGGATAAGTTCCGAGTTCCGAGTTCTGAGTTCAAAGTTCAATGTTCAAGGTTCAAGGTTCAAAGTTATGCCCTCGTGATGCAGAGTTCCAACATCGTTGCCTTGCAACTTTGAACCTTCAACTTTGAACTTTGAACCCAAACTTTACTTTACCACGAGTTGGCCTGCGCCAGTGGCTTGTAGCCCGACAGCAATCGCAGCAGGTTTTCAGTGGACATCAGGGCCTGTCGTTCCACACTCTCAAACGTGCGGCTGCCTACGTGCGGGGTCACCAGAATATTGCTGATGCCTTGAAACGGATGAGGCACCTTCATCGGCTCGATTTCCAGCACATCGGTCGCGTAGCCGCCTAAGTGACCCGCCATGCACGCAGCGGCGATATCCAGTTCATGCACCAGACCGCCGCGAGCACAGTTGATGATATACGCGCCCTTCTTCATTGTGGCGATGCGCTCTTTATTGAAGTATTCGCGATTGTCATCGCTCAGGTTCATGTGCAGCGAAACGACATCGCTCTTGCAGATGAGTTCCTCTGCTTTCCAGCAGCGGGTGATGTTGTGCTGTTTGGCGAAGTCGTTGTCCCAGTACACATCAAAGCCCAGGACTTTCATGTCGAAGGCGCTTGCGCGTTTGGCGACTTCTTTGCCGATGCGGCCCATGCCCATGATGCCGATGGTCTTGCCCGCCAGTTCGCTGCCGGTGATGCGTTTCCATTTGCCTTCGCTGACGCTACTCAAGTGAGCGGTGAAATGCTTGGCGAGGGAAATGAGCAGGCCGAAGGTGTGCTCAGCGACGGTGGTGTGATTGACGCCTGGCGTAAAGAGCACAGGCACTTTCAGATCGGTGGCAGCTTTGACATCGACCGAGTCCAGGCCGATGCCGTATTTTGAGAGTGCCTTGAGCGAAGGCAGCGCCGCTTGAATGACGGTGCGGGTGATTGCATCATCACCATGGAGGAAGCCATCGAAGGGGCCTTTGGTTTTGATGAGTTCGAGCATCTGTGCTTCAGTGAGCGGCCCGCGATCGCGAATGATTTCGTGGCCGGATTCTTCGAGCATTTTGTGATGCTTGCCGGGCGTGTCTTGGTAGGAAGTGGTGGTCAGGAGAATGCGCATGGTGGATGGTGAGCCGGTAGGGCGTGCGATCAAGGCGGCAATAGGTTAGTGGAAGGGGTGCAGGCTGCAAGTGAGCGTGTGAAAGCGAAAAAACAAGAAAGCGAAAAAGCGTGAAATTGGCAGCCGATTGATCGCGCCGATGGGCTTGTCCGCCGCGGTGATCGGAGTCACATGCATCTGACATGCTGCCGTCTGACCCGCTATCATTTGCCCGCTATGGCTGACACCACCGTAACACTCTCGCTGCTCACTCGCGGATGCGAATCCATCTACGCCATCGAAGAGCTTAAGAAGAAACTTGAGTCCGGTCGCGTCCTTCGCATCAAGCTCGGCATGGATCCAACCGCTCCCGATATTCACCTGGGCCACAGTGTCGTGCTGCGAAAGATGCGACAGTTTCAAGATGCCGGCCACAAGGCAATTCTCATCATCGGCGACTACACCGCTCGCATCGGCGACCCGACCGGACGTGATACCACACGCCCGATCCTTGATGAAGCAGCGATTGATTACAACGCCAAGACCTACCTCGAACAGGCTGGCCGTATTCTTGACACGCGCCCTGAGAAGCTCGAAGTCCGTCGCAACAGCGAATGGCTCAGCGCACTGACCTTCGCAGATGTGCTGCGGCTCACCGGCCTGGTCACCGTCCAGCAAATGCTTCACCGCGAAAACTTCGCCAAGCGTATGGAGAGCGGGCGCGAAATCATGATCACTGAATTCATGTACCCGATCATGCAGGCTTATGACTCGGTCGTGATCAAAGCTGACGTCGAACTGGGCGGCACCGATCAGACTTTTAACAATCTCATGGGCCGTGAACTGCAAAGCAAACACGATCAGGAGAAGCAGGTCGTCATGGTCATGCCTCTGCTGGTGGGTCTCGATGGCACGGAAAAAATGAGCAAGAGCAAAGGCAATTACGTGGCTGTCGCGGAAGAGCCGAACAACATGTTCGGCAAGGTCATGTCCATTCCCGATGCGCTCATGGCCAACTATTTCACGCTGCTTACCGCGCTGCCCGCTGACCGCATCACCAGTCTGGTCGATGCCAAGCAGACGCATCCGCGCCAGGCCAAGGATGTGCTCGCTCGCACCATCGTCGAAGAGTTTCACGATGCAAACGCAGCGAACTTGGCCAGCGAAGAATTTCGCCGCAGGTTTAGTGGCGGCGAGTTGCCCAGCGATATTGAAACGAAAAAGATTGCCGCGTCGCCGGTGGGCATTGTTGCTTTGGTGCGCGAAGTGGGTTTCGCATCGAGCAACAGCGATGCTCGCAGGCTCGTGGAGCAAGGCGGGGTTTCGATCAACGGCGACAAGATCACCGATGCCAAGGCGATGATTGAGATCACTGGCGAAATGGTGCTTAAAGTAGGCAAGCTCAAGGTGTGCAAGGTGGAAGCTTGAACGGGTAGTTTGATGTCACCCGTTTAGCCGCCGAGCAAAGGTCCGCCGTCGCTCGGCGTGGGTCAGCGTAATGTCCCTTGCAGAACGCGCAGCGAGGACGCTGCGGCTACTAATGGCATCGTCGCGCGGCGTGAGTCAGCGTCATTTCTCCACCGCTTCATCGAACTGACAAAGCAGCGTCACCAGATTCGCAGCTTCATCATGCCCGTCGTATTCCCGCACTGCCTGTGCGCCGACCATCGACTGAGCCATCGCCGCGCCTTGGCCATGTTCTTGTCCACGCCGTCGCCGCGGTAATACATCAGGCCAAGTTCGTACTGAGCGCGGGCATTACCCTCGTCAGCTTTCTTTTCGAGCAGCTTCAATCGTTGTGAGCGCATCGTCATGTTGCGGTGCTCCGTGGGTGACAAAATCGTACCTTGAATTGCGGAAAATGGAGCAGCACGGGAACGTTGCCCGGTAAGATGTCGATGGAGCGACGGGGCAGGTAAGTGTGGCAATCGGTCTCGATCACAGCGAAAGGCATCTCATGAAGTTTGTTGTCTCCTGCGTGTTTTCTTTTTCACTGCTGCTCATCAGCGTTGCGCTGGCGGATGATGCAGCGAAAAAGCCTACGCCCAATGTGTTTGATCTGCCTCGCGTGCAGATGCAGTATCAAGCACTCAATGCACGCATCACGGCTCTGTTTCAAAAACGGGATTTTGCTGAAGCAGAAAAGACCTGCCTCGCTGCTATCGAGCTCGTGCCTTACGACGCATCAGCGCACTACAACCTGGCTTGTTCACTCGTGCAGCAGGACAAGATTGATGAAGGACTCAAAGCACTGGACCGTGCTGTTGAACTGGGCTTTACGAACATCAATCACATTGTCAGCGACAAGGATTTTGAAAAGCTCAAAGGCAACGAAGGCTTCGCGAAGATCATCGACAAAGCCCGCACGATCAAGCCTGATCCTGATGCGGGTTGGAAGCAGCAGGTCAAGCCCGGCGCGATCGAGAACGGCGAAGCCTGGATCAAGGAACAGAACACGCTCTGGGACACACGCATCGGTATCTTCCGCGTTTTCTTTGCTCCGGTGGAGCAGGTCAAACCGCGTGAACCAATCGTCAAAGGCTACGGCCAGGCGGGTGATCAGCTTCGCAAATGGTTCGATGCTGGCACCGCGTCAGGCAACCACGGCGATCTCTACGACAATCACGATGGCGATCACTCCAACATGGATTACGGAGCCTTTCCGCAGATCGCCCGCATCGAATACAGCGATGGCCCCCATGGCCCAAAGAGCCGCAACATGCACAGCGGGTTGCAGACGATGTTCTTCTTCAATCGCGTGACCATCGGCAACTCTTCGACAGCAATGGTCAACGGGCCTTACTGGCGCAGTCAGCCGCGCCTGGCGCTCACCAATGCTCGCACCGCTGGCATTCTCTTTGCGCAGTACATGGGCAATCATCTTTACTTCTATCCCGAACATCGCGATCACGATCCCGGACACAACGGCAATAGCGGCGGCTACGGCGATGTCTATTCCACCAACACGCCTTATGTCATCATCTCGCAAGGCTCCTCCGGCTCCGACCGCGTCTTTATGAACGCCATCGCAGCCACGCTCGCTGCCTTCCGCCCTGATGTGAAAGAACAGCTCACCAAGACCGGCCTGCTGATGCCGACGGTGCAGATGATCTTTCGCATGTCCAACAAACCGGTGCAGAAGCAAGAGGACTATCTCACCGGCGCTGCTCATCCGACCGTGTTTGACGGCAAGAATATTGATGAACTGAAGATGGTCGAGCTTGCTCATTCGATGGTGAAAGAAAAGCTGCCTCCCATTGCAGGGCTGCGCGTAATTGAAGAAGACAAAGCGAAAGTCGGCGTGGATTATTTCGATGCCGCCGAGCGCGAAGTGCTCTTCGATACACCTTGCGTGGTGGCGCGTGTGGCTCGTTCCTTGCGCCACACCCGGCGAATGGTGGTCAGTGCTGAGCCGAGTAAGGATGTGAATAATCTGCCGCTCACGTATCACTGGGCTGTGCTGCGCGGCGATGGCGATCGCATCAAAATCAAGAAGCTCAATGAGACCGGCTCACTCGTTGAAATCCTGATTCCTTACCACGAACGCTTTCCCATTTCGCCCGGCAGTGACATGGAAAGCAACCGCGTCGATATCGGCGCCTTCGTGCACAATGGCACGCACTATTCCGCACCTGCTTTCATCACCACGTATTACCTCGACAACGAGAAGCGGACTTATGACAAAGAGGGTCGCATCGCTGTGTGTGATTACGCTGATGCGGCGAAGAGTTTGAATTATGTCGATCCAATGCTCGACTTGCCCAAGGACTGGCGCGATGAATATCACTACGGTGATGACGGCAAACTCACCGGCTGGACACGGCAACGCGGCAAAGATGAGCAGCAATTCACCGCTGATGGACTGCTGATTGTGAAGCGTGATGAACAAGGTATTGCGACAGCGACGAAGGTCGTGCAGTACGTGCCACGTCAACGGCAGAACCTGGGGCCAGCGCTGGAGCAGCAGATCGTTGAAGCGAAAGAATGATCCGTCTTAAAACAGCGCCCTGCCTACGCGCACAACATTCGCACCCTCTTCAATGGCGACTTCGTAGTCGTTGGACATGCCCATCGAGAGTTGGTCGAAGTGCGGCGGCGAGGACAGTGCGTTTCTGATGTTCTCGAAAAGGATTGCAGCCTGTTGGAAGACAGGCCTGCTGGATTCGGCGGCATCGTCGTAGGGGGCCATGGTCATGATGCCGCGCAGTCGCAGGTGTGTCATCTGATTGACCTGCTGCGCTAGCGATGGCGCATCATCGGCGCTCAGGCCATACTTCTGTTCTTCCTCTGCGATGTTGACCTGCAAAAGCACATCGCTGACGACGTTCAACTCTTCGCTGACGCGATTGACTTCTGCGGCCAGTCGCTGGCTGTCGATGGAGTGAATGAGGCAGACCAGAGGCAGCATCTGTTTCACTTTGTTGCGCTGAAGGTGGCCGATCATGTGCCATCGCGGCGAAGGAAGATTTTCCGCAGTAAGCGCTTTCGCGCGCTGATCCAGTTGCTGCACACGGTTTTCGCCAAGGTCGATCTGGCCGAGGCTGAGCAGCGCGGCAATCTGCTCGATGCTTGCCGACTTAGTGACAGCGACGAGTGTGATGTCATCGCCACTGCGGCCAGCGCGAGTAGCGGCAGCATGGATGCGATCCAGCACACGGCGATGAGCATCGCGGAGTGATTCGAACTGTTGCGGCGAGAGCGGATCCATGTGGGAAGCATATCAATAAAGAAACCCCGGCTTGAAAGGCCGGGGCTTTTAGGTGTTTCAGCAATTCGCCAGATCAACTCATTTCTTCGCGGGCACAGCCGGTGCGACTTCCTTCTGTGACTCCTGCAAGATCAGCCCGATGATCGCGGGAACGAGCACCAGCATCGGCAGCACGATGGTGTGCGATGTCATGCTTTGCGTCACCGAAGATTGCCACTGCGGCACCTGTAGCAGCAGCGCCATCGCACCCATCACAGCGAGTGTTGAACCTGAGATGGAAGTAAAGAGTACGACCGAAAGTTTGAACAGAATGAACGCGAGCATGCCGAACACGACCAGGCCGATGAGCGCACCGATCCAGCAGTTTTCTGCTGCGTGATTGATCGCGCCTGATTTGCCAGACATGAGATGACCCACAGCGGTCCACGTGTTCGCGCCGATGAATGAACCACTAAGGCCACCCATGATGGCCACGGCATATTTCATCAGCGGCAGACACGCAGCCGCCATCAGCGCTCCCAGGCAACCTGCAGTGATGTAAGACTCCGCTTGAATTCGTTGCCCCAGCGCCCAGCCGACGGATGCGCCGATGAGCAGCGCGAGTACGACGGTGACAGGCTTGTAGAACTTGTAGCCGTTGAGAATGCAGACCAGACCTGCAGTGAGAAAGACGACCGCCCAGATGACAGACATCGACTGAAGGTGCGGCATCATTTGTTCAGGATGTGCGAGTGTGTCCGGCCGGGAGAAGACACTGGTGATGACCTGAAGCAGGTTTTGTTCTGTCCCGCGATTGACGGGACTTGCGGGATTGGTGGCAGCCTGAGCGAGGATGGAAATCATGGCGACTCCTGGAGAACAGTGGTCGCGAGATTGCCCAATGCCAGCAATCCTTTACCGGCAATCCCGCGATTCACTTATCGGCAGTCTTACGCCAAAGAGTCCACTGAATCCCGATACCCACCAGCGTTATCAGACTTAACGTGATCAGCAGCGGCCTCGGTTCGTTGGGTAGCCAGCCCAATCGTGCAGGTGCATACGCAGCAAGAACACCGTGAACCGTGCTCAAAAGCACCGCACCACCCACGAGCGATGTCTGGATGGAAGCAGCAAAATAAGGCAGAATAAAACCGAGCAGCGCCCCGCAGAGGCCGGCAATCGCGGTGGTGATCCACATGTTGCGTTGTCCCTCGGAATTGAGGTTTTCCCACCAGCCGCCGAGCCTGGCGGTCTGATATTCGTAGGCTTGTTGCAAAGCGTCCATGACAGTCTGCTTAGCTTTTTCGATGTCATCATCTTTGATGCCGATGGAGTCTCGAATTTCCTTCGCCTTCTTCTTGGCATCCTCCGCAGAGAAGTGATTCACCGGCAATTCGATCGGATGCTTTTTCTCCGTGATCGCGCCATCTTTCGTCTCAGGTTCCGGGTCGGTGGCCTTGGGCTGCGTGAAGGAACTCGAAGGCGTGTTGCTTGACACATCAATGGCAACAGGTGCTGGCGTGCCCTGCCAGATCACACTGAACGCAGGCACCGCTAAGGCGATCAGACCCGCGAGGCTCACAGACATCCAGAATCGAAACAGCAGCGAAGCAAGCAGCACCCCGGCAATCGCGCCGCCGATCACCCAGACGAGCATGAGCTGACTGGAAACGCCAAGCTGATTGGCTCCGATGAACGCGGCAAAGGCACCGATGCACAAGCCGGAAAGGCCGATGGCGACTTTGACGAGCTTGCGTCCCATGACATAAAGGAACAAGCCAATCATCGCGCTGACCGCCAGAGTGATGGGTACGGAAGCTGAACTGACGGCCTGCGCCAACGAGAAATAGAGGGTCTCTTTCATGATCCGTGATTGTACCCAATCATCGGGAATTGACTCGCTACAATGCTGCCATGTCGAACGATCAGGTGCCAGTAGAACTTCCCGCATTGCGTGTCCGCATTGATGAGCTCGATGGGCAGATCGTTGCGCTGCTTAATGAACGTGCCCGCGTGGTGATCGAAGTAGGGCGGGTCAAGCGCGATGGTAATTCGCCCATTTATGCTCCGGATCGCGAGCAGCGCGTGCTGGCGCAGGTGCGCAGTCACAACAAGAACGGCCCGCTGCCTGATTCCTGCCTCGAAGCCATTTACCGCGAACTGATGTCCGGCTCCTTCGCCCTGGAGCGCCCGCTTCGCATCGGCTATCTGGGGCCTGCGGGTTCCTTCAGTCATCTGGCAGCTCGTCGCAAGTTTGGCGCGAGTGTGGAGTATGACGCAGTTGATGACATCGGCGCGGTGTTCGATGAGATTTCACGAGGGCATCTCGATCTTGGGCTGGTGCCGATCGAAAACTCATCGATGGGCGGCATCGGCGAGACGCTCGATGGATTTCTCGATTCGCCGGTGCGTGTCTGTGCTGAGGTGCTGATTAACATTCATCACAACCTATTGGCCAATTGTGCGCCGGAGGAGATCAAGCGGGTTTACTCGAAGCCGGAGGTTTTCGCACAGTGCCGCAAGTGGCTCGGTGTGCAGATTCGCCAGGCTGATCGTGTCGCGGTGGCATCGAGCAGTAAGGCTGCGGAGATGGCATCGCAGGAGCCGGGCACTGCGGCGATCGGCTCCACGCTCGCAGCTGAGCTATATGGCCTCAAGGTTCAGTTCGCCAATATCGAAGACAACCCCAACAACGTGACCCGCTTCTTCATCATCGGCACGCAGCAGCCCGCACCCACCGGCGATGACAAAACCGCCATTATGTTCACGACCGCTCACAAAGCAGGTGCGCTGAGCGATGTGCTGGAAGTGTTCCGTCGCAATGGCTGCAACCTGACCCACATCGACAAGCGGCCGACCAAACGCGCTAACTGGGAGTATTGCTTTTTCATCGATCTGCTCGGACATCAGACTGATGAAAATGTCGCTGCTGCGATTGCTGATGCACAGGCCCGCTGTCTGCAACTGAATGTGCTCGGCTCATTCCCCAAGGCTAAAGAAGTGTTGTGAGTTTCAGTATTGAACTGGCGCCGATCACTTCGCTGCCAGTTGTGCCAGTCGTTTGGCCAGCGCAGACCTTTCGATCCACTCTTGCCCGCTGTCACTCAGTAGAAACGCCCCAGGCTTTTCGCCTTGCACCATCTCCAGCGAATTGGCGATGAGGTACTCCGCGCCGCTGGCCGCCCGACTGGACTGGCCCACGCGGATGAGTTCATCTCTGGTGATGTCCACTTCGAGTTTGAACTTGAAGAGCAACCCTGTGTGCTTCCACTGACTGCGAAAGAGATCGACGAGTTTTTCGGTCTGCTGGCCGAGGATGGCGATCTCTTTGTGATGGCTCTTGACCTTGCCCGCTTGCACATCGCGGACGCGCCAGATTTCCTCACTGCTATCTTCACCGCCACCTTCGCCGCCATCGGCAGGTTTTCTTTCGAGAACGCTATACGATCGCACCGGGCGATAGTCAGCGACGGCTGCCGTCATGAAGATCGCGTGATACTTCTGCCTGTTCAACATCGCATCAAGTGCGCCGCGCAGTTCCGCATGACTGGCGAAGCCGCTGGCCTGGATGGGATGCTTCGTGTCAAGGCCCGCGCTGATCGCGGCAAGATGATTGCGGTTACTGGTGAGCAGATCGACGGTGCCATAATCAGCAAGAGCCAGCGCGATATCGAAGCCGGTGTTGCCGGTGAAGATGTTGCCCCAGTCGCGCACAGCATCAATTCTCTCGCGCGTGTTGCCTGCGGTGATGAGAAAGCGAAGGTCGGGCATGATGGTCGTGTGCTCGGATGATGCGAATGACTGAAGGCGGGGACCTCTCAGGTCGCCTTGCGTTCTGCTTTCACTTCATTCACGCAAGACCTGCCCGCCTCGATCTCGCTGATGTTGGCGAGCGTCGTTTGTGCGATGGATTCGAGTGCGCGCCCGGTGAAGAAAGCCTGGTGAGCGGTGACGATGACGTTGGGAAACGTGAGCAGCCGCGAGAAGACATCATCCTTGATGACGATGCCTGAAAGGTCTTCGAAGAAAAGGTCAGCTTCTTCCTCATACACATCGAGTCCCAGGTAGCCGATCTTTTCCGACTTGAGGCCGTTGATGACAGCTTGGGTGTTGACCAGCGCGCCGCGTCCGGTGTTGATGAGCATGACGCCTTTCTTCATGAGATCAATGGTTGGTTTATCGATCAGGTGAAACGTCTGTGGCGTCAGCGGGCAGTGGAGCGAGATGATATCACTCTCGCGGAAAAGCTCGTGCAATTCGACATAGCGAGCGCCCTGCGCGACAAGCTGCGCGTCCTGCTTGATGTCATAGGCGAGGATGTTGCAGCCAAAGCCTTTGAGGATGGAAGCGGTGATGACGCCGATCTTGCCGGTGCCGATGATGCCGATGGTCTTGCCGCGTAGCTCGAACCCGAGCAGGCCTTCGAGGGAAAAGTTGCCTTCGCGAACGCGGTTGTAAGCCCGGTGGAGTTTTCGGTTGAGGGCGAGGATGAGGCCGATGGTGTGTTCCGCCACGCCATAAGGCGAGTAGGCGGGAACGCGAACGACCTTGATGTCCAGCTCCGCAGCGACTTCGAGATCAACATTATTAAAGCCCGCACAGCGGAGCGCGATGAGCTTAAGGCCCTTGGCATGCAAGGCACGTAGCGCTGCCCCATCAAGCACATCATTGACAAAAGCGCAGACTGCGGGAAAGCCGTGCGCCAGCGCTGTGGTCTGTGCCGTCAGGCGCGGCTCGAAGAAAACCAGTTCATGCCCGTATGGCTTGTTGGCCTCGGTGAGAAACTGGCGATCGTAGGATTTGGTGCTGAGGACGGCGATTCGCATGGCGACGATTGTAGCGGGATGAATGGAACGCCGTGCACTCTATAATCCCCGCCATGCAACTGATCATTGATGGCCATCTCGATATTGCAATGAACGCTCTGACCTACGAGCGCGATCAGCGCCTCACTGTCGCACAGATTCGTCAGCGTGAAGCGAAACTCATCGGCGATGAGCCGGGCACCTGCACGACCAGCATCGAAGAGATGCGCCGCGCCAGTGTCGCACTGGCCGTGACAACTGTGATTGCCCGCACCAAGCTGGGCGTGCAGCCTGAACGACTTGCCCCGCGCTATGGCCTGGATCACCCGACGCAGGACATGGCTTATGCCGCCGCGATGGGGCAGCTTGCTTATTACCTGGCACTTCAAAAGCAAGGGCATGTCGCGATCATTCGCAACCGCGCCGAGCTGGCTGCGCACTGGGCGCACTGGTCGCAGGCGGTGATTCATCCGCGTACGCCGGTGGGTTTGATCATTACGATGGAAGGCGCTGACCCGATCGTCGAGCCGGAGGAGTTACACGAATGGCACGCGGCTGGGCTGCGCTCTTTGATGATGGCGCATTTTGGGCCCAGTGCCTATGCGCATGGGACGCCTGGCAAGGCAGCGCCCGAAGATGGCCCGCTCTTTGACAAGGGGCGGGCGCTGCTGGTTGAGATGGCGAAGCTGAAGATGCCGCTGGATCTGACGCATCTGAGCGATCGCAGTTTCTTCGAAGCGGTCGATTGCTTTGAGGGCGTGATTTACGCCAGTCACAGCAATTGCCGTGCGATGGTGCCTTCGGTGCGGCAGCTCACCGATCAGCAGATTCGATTGATCCACGAACGCGAGGGTGTCATCGGCATCGCCCTTCACAACGGCATGCTGCGCCGGGGAGATGTCGAAGGTGCCAGGCGGCGCGAAGTCACACTCGAAACCGTCGCCATTCACATCGATCATCTCTGTCAGCTCGCAGGTGATGCGAAACATGCTGCCATCGGCAGCGATCTCGACGGCGGCTTTGGCACCGAACATTCGCCCAGCGATCTGGACACCGTCAATGACCTGCACAAGCTCGCCGCGATGTTGAAGGCACGCGGCTACAGCGATGCTGATGTCGGACTGATCCTCTGTGGAAACTGGCTGCGATTCTGGAGTGAGAATCTGCCGGAGCAGTAAGACGCTTTCAGTAGTCAGCATTCAGCATTCAGCTATCAGCTATCAGCTTTCAGCTTGATCTACGTCGAAGTCGCAGCGCGCTCATTCATAGCCGCAGCGTCCTCGCTGCGCGGAGATGCAAGCCCCGCGCAGCGAGGACGCTGCGGCTATCAAGCTTACGGCTGAAAGCTGCCCGCTGATAGCTCCCCGCTTATATCATCGCGCTCATCGACTGCGGGAACGTCACTTCCAGCCAGACGGTGTCCTTGCTCAGAGCCACGCGTGCATCATTCATGTTCGCAGGCACCAACACGGTTTCGCCTTGCTTGAAGGTCACCGGTTCGCCGTTTTTGCGAGGCGTGATTTTGCCTTCGCCTTTGAGCACGATCCAGATCGCCGGCTGATCGTACGGAATCTCCTGCTCGTAGCCCTCAGTCATGCGCACTTTTTCAATGCGGAAATGTTCGCAAAGCACCAGGCTGGAAATCGTCGTGAAGAAGCCCGCCACGTGCGAGCGCTTTTCATATTGATTCACTGGCTCGCTCTGATAGCTGATGCACTGCATCGCCTGATCCACGTGATAGGCCTGCTCCTCTGGCGTCATCCGCGAGCGCTTCCAATCATAAAGGCGGAAGGTCGTGTCGCTGGTGGTCTGCACTTCTGCCACCATGATGCCTTCGCCAAGCGCATGCACCGTGCCGCTGGGTATGTAATGACAATCGCCCGCCTTCACCGGCACGCGCACCAGCATGTCGATCACCGCCTGCTCATCGCGCCTACTGATCGCATCGCGAAGCTGCTCGGGCGTCACGCCTTTGCGAAGGCCTTTGAAGATCGCAGCGCCCGGTGCTGCTTCGATGATGTACCAAGCTTCGCTCTTGAGATGGGCATCAGGGTGAGCTGCGGCGTATGAAGCGCTGGGATGCACCTGCACCGAAAGATTTTCACGGGCATCGAGGAACTTGATCATCACCGGAAACTGACCGGTGCAATTGGTCGAGACGCGGCCAAGCAATCGCTCCCCGAAAATCGCCATCGCATCGTGAAGCGATTTGCCTTTGAGGTGGCCATTGGAAATGATTGAGCGAGCCGGAGCCTTGGAAGGATCGGTGGTGTTGGTGGCGTTGAGATCGACCAGTTCCCACGATTCGCCGATGTGCGAGCTATCATCGCCTGGCAGAGAGCGGCCCAGGGATTCAAATCGCCGACCACCCCAGACCTTGGGCTGATAGAGCGGTTCGAATTTGAGCGGGTAAAGTTCCGGTTCCATACGCATTGACCTGAAGCCTCGTGGCGGCAACCATAGGTATAGGGATTCATCGGCGAGGCAAAGGCACGGATCAAGTCGAAGGCGGGAAACAGTGGCAGAGGCAGCGGCAGCGGCAGGGGACAGAAGTCAGAGGTCAGATTAAAACGTAGTTAGCCGTTTGCCTTGGCGAACGAAGTCCGTGGCTGGTTAATACGCGGTTGCCGGTGATTCGTTCGCTTCTGTTTCGCTTGAAACGGCTCAGCCCATCCCCTCTGTTATAGGAGCCTCGGCCATGATGCAAAGATCTTTCTTGAAATCTTTAGTGATGCCCGTCTGTGTGCTGTCACTGGCGGCGAGTTTCGCAGCAGCCCAGCAGGAGGATGCTGATTATCAGGCGAAGCTCAAAGCAGGGCGGGAGGCTGCTTATAAGAAGTTCCTATTGGTCGCTCCGGTCGCTCCGGTGGCGGTCAAGGCTGCGCCACCGCCGACCGGGGCCTCGCTGGCGGTGCTGCCTAGGCAAGTGGTGGCACGCGAAAGCGAGCAGCAGACCTTCGGCTCCACGCCTATCGATCGTGTCCCGCCGCCGTCGCCTTACATTTATCGCCATCAAACCTCAGCGGTTTATTCAGGTGACTTGCGTGATCTTTTTTATAACGATCTGAATGTTCGCCGAGGCGGACGTTATGCGGACTATCCGATTGGGCCTTACGTTTTTCAGCCGATCTGGGATTCGCGGTATCGCCGCAGTTGGCCTCGCCCGGTGGTGGTGCGTGAGTATGTGAAAAGTCACTGGCTCTTCGATGGTCAGCGGTACACGTACGTGCCCGGGCATGCCGAGTATGAGACGCGCTGGATCACGCAAGGCCAGCCACGCTATCACTGGAACGGCTCGCACTACAGCGTGACAGTCTCGTACCGATGAGAGAAGCGGGGCGGCGGAGCTTTCATCACTTCACATAAAGTAAGGTGGACAACCCCGTACGTGCGAGGTTGGCCACCTTTGATTGATCGAACTCTTCCTTTTACGCACACGTAAGATTTCTCTTGACTATCGGGCCGTTGCAGGCAAAAATGGAAGAGCACCGGCGAGGTTAAGCGTGTACTTGCAGCCTCACCAAGCTCACCCATCCGGGTCAGGAGAGAAATCATGACAACCATGACAACCATGACAACGAAAACCTTCACCAGTCTGGCGTTCCTTTCAGGAGCACTGCTCATCACCGGCTCGCTCACTGCTGCCGATGACGATGCCACCAGTTCGCGGCACACCTTCCGAGGCATCCGCAGCGGCACCGCAGCACAGCTTGAGCAGACCCGCCTTCATATTGATCCGCAGGCGGTGCAGATCGTCCGTGCTCAGCCGTTGCGTGGCCAAGGCGCAGTTGCACAGCGCGTCACCAGTTCTACTGGCTCTGCTGCGACAAGCGATCTTCTGGGCAGTAGCCGCGTTGCATCAGCCCCGATGCGCAGCGCCATCGCCGCAGTCGAACCGACGCTCGCCACAGCTGCCATCGCTCGCCAGACCACGCCGCTGATCGTCGCTGCTGCGGAAGATGATGCACAGCCGGTGATCAATGATCGCGCTGCCGTGGACAACAACGCCAGACTCGCAGGCAACTACTCAGGCTATCAGGCAACGACCGTTTCCTACGATCAGGCTCAGCTTGCCCTGGCTGCTCACCGCGTTCAGGAAGTGGGCTACGGCAACACCTACGGCACCTACTCGCCCGCTGCCTACCACGGCCGCCTCTCTTATTCCTACGCACCACGCACCTACTACCGCCCATCGGGTTACTACGGCCACACCACCGTCGCCTACAGCAGCCCGCGCTATTACAGCAACAGCTACTACACCAGCAGCTACAGCGCTCCCGCTTACTACGCTCCCACCTATTACGCACCGACGTACTACCCCTCAACCTATTACCGCCCGTCTTACTCCTACTGTGCCCCGACCTATTACCGTCCAAGTTATTCCTTCGGCTACTCCCACGGCTACGGCCACCGCGGCCACAGCTACGGCCACCGCCACGGCTCAAGCTGGGGCTTCAGCGTCCGCTGGTAATCGCATCCGCAGCACTGCGATAGCCCAAGCATGGCGGACTCCAAGTCAAGCCGGGATACTCTCCCTGGCCAAAGGAGTTTCTCATGACAGAATCAAGCGTTCAACGGACCGGATTGACCTCATCAGCCTCATCCATCTCGCCAACCTTGTCAGCCTCGTCAACCTCGTCTGCTCGTCGCCGGTTTTCTGACGATTTCAAGCGGGACGCGGTGCGACTGGTGGTTTAGGAATCGTACAGCTTCAAGGCCGCCGCCCAAGCGGTGGGCGTCTGTGAGAAGAGCCTGCGCGACTGGCATCAGAAGTTGCTCCGGCACGTGAGGCCTTCCCCGACGATACCACGGCTCAGCAGATGCGCGAGGAGATCAAACATTTGCGCAAGCAACTGAACCTTATTGGTTCCTGTTCTGCTCTTCTCTTCGCGACGTTCGATGACGCGGCCCAGATGGACTTTACAACAAACTGACGGTCCGATCATTCTGCTTTCACAACTTCATGGTTGAATACCGCGAAACAGGTGCATCGATGTTCGTGCACTTTCAAACGTTATTCAATGCCTGTCTATCCAATGGCAGGCAGAAGGAGATTGCGATGAGTCAGATAGTCAATGGTCGTCTAGCGTCCTGGTGTCTTATGTTTGGCTTGGCTGCCGCTCAACCCGCGCTGGCGGTGACGCAGTATATCGGTTCGGCACTTATCCCCGGCACTGGCATCGATGCATCTGGACTTCCAGCTATCTTGGAGAATGGAGTTAACGCCAACAACACCCTCAACGGCTTCGGCTCCGCTATTGCCTATACAGGATTCCAGAACCGCTACGTTCTCCTGCCCGACCGCGGACCCAATGCCACAGCCTACGCAGGCGGCGCAGCCGTTGACAATACCGTCTCCTGGGTCAATCGCTACCAGATCTACGACCTCACCTTCACGCCCACCGGCGGCGGCAACTACAACGTGGGCTTTCAGTTCGCTGACACCACGCTTCTATCCAATGGCGCTGGTCAGAACTACATCGGCAAGAGCAATGCTTTCGTCGCTGGCTCGCCTAACGATCCGGTCAACAATCTTCGCATGGACCCCGAAGGCATCCGCGTAGGTTTCAATGGGGAAGTCTATATTTCCGATGAGTATGGCCCCGTCGTCCATCGCTTTGACCAGTCCGGCCAGCGCACCGGCAGCTTCAACGTTCCCGACTATTACACCATCGCCAATCCCAATAGCCTCGCCGCCACTGAGAACAGCAACGTCATCGTGCCCTTCAACACCGATCCCCGCCGCATCACCAACCGCGGCATGGAGAGCCTGGCTATTTCTCCCGATGGTTCGACCCTCTTTGGCATGATGCAGAACTCTCTCCAGCAAGATGGCGGCACCGGCGGCAACCGCGTCCGAATTCTTCAATGGGACACCGCCAACCCCTCTGCCGCGCCGCAGGAATATGTTTATCTGTTGGAGCCGGGCAATCGGGTTGTCAGCGAGTTCGTCGCCATCAATGACCACGAGTTTCTCGTCGTTGAACGCGATCAACTTGCCGGTGTCAACGCCGCCTTCAAGCGCGTGTTTAAGATCGACCTGACTGGGGCCACCGACATCGCAGGTGTTGCCGATCTTGATCTGGTCGCGGCACCTACTCCGGTGCAGAAGTCACTCTTCTTCGATCTGCTGACAGGCACGGGCATTGAGCCGACCTCCTTCACCGCACTGAAGGACTTACTGTCGGACACGGTTGACCTGGACTTGTTCCCCGAAAAGATCGAGGGCATCACCTTCGGCCCGACGTTGCCTGATGGTCGGCTTCTGCTGCTGATCAGCAACGACAACGACTTTTTGGGTGTCAACCCGAACTATGTTTTCGCCTTCGCAATCGATGCGGGTGATCTGAACTTTGTCGCTCAGACCTTTGCCGATGGCCTTGTCTTTGGCCCGATTCCCGAGCCAGCGACGACGAGTTTGGGCTTGATGGGCTTGGCCATGCTCTTCCTTCGTCGACGTCGCGAGGTCTGATGAGTCAATCGTATGAGTCTTCGCAACATCGCCGACGGATTAGTTCCGTCGGCGAAGTTGTAATCGGGTCGGCCGCAAAAGAAAAATCTCGTTCGTCAACGGATTTGTCACTTCTCTCTCACCGATTCATGACAACCGAAGCCGACGAGAACTCATGGGTAACTTGTCGAATGTCCGCATATGGATGTGCGGGCGCTGGAAGCTTTGCATCTTTACCAAGGATGGTGATCCATGATGCAGTCCAAGGCTGATCTTCACGTCCACACGAAGTTCTCAGACCGGCCATCGGAGTGGTTTCTCCGTCGCGTCGGCGCTCCCGAGAGCTTTACGGAACCTCTGGATGTCTATCGTCGGTGCAAGGCCAAGGGCATGGACTTCGTCACCATCTCCGACCATAACCGCATCGAAGGCGCCTTGGAGATCGCTCATCTGCCTGGCACCTTCATCTCCTGCGAGGTGACAACTTACTTTCCGGAAGATGGCTGCAAGATGCATGTGCTCGTGACAGGCATCACCGAGAGTCAGTTTAAGGTCATCGATATACTGCGTGAGAACATCTATGATTTCCGCGACTACTGCATCAAGGAGCGGATCGTCACCAGTGTGGCCCATCCGCTTTACAGCGTGAATCAACTGCTCGATGCCGATCATTTCGAGAGGCTCATTCTCCTCTTCAACCGCTTCGAAGGAATCAACGGAGCCCGCCATCCGCGAGCCTGTGACCTGTCGAACGCGATCCTGAGCAGCTTGACGAAGGAGGACATGGAGCGGCTTGCGGACAAGCATCACATCGAGCCTGTCGGCGAAGAGCCATGGCGGAAGGTCTTCACCGCTGGCAGCGATGATCATGGCGGTGTTTACATCGCCAGTGCTTTTACGGTGACGCCCAAGGTTGCTACTGTCGGTGACTACCTGAATCACCTTCGACGCGGCGAGCACGACATGGCCGGCCGGGCTGGAACCAGCCTGCAACTGGCGCACAGTTTCTTCCATATTGCCTACGGGTATTACAAGTCGCGTCTGCTTCAAGGAAGTGGTGGCAAAGGTGGCATCATCGCTTCACTCCTCGATCGCCTGCTGCGCCCGATGGGTGCCTCTCATCAGGCCATCGGCGGCCTGCGCGGCAAGGTCCGCAGCACCATCGGCGACTGGGCGCTGAACCGCAAGCGACAGAAGATGAGCGAGCCTGAGCGTTTGATCTTCGACGAATTCCGCAAGCTCATGGATGCGGGCCACGGTTTCACTGCTGACCCCGATGCCGAAGCCTTCAGTGACCGCGAGACCTTTGGCATCGCCAGCCGGCTCAGTCACCAGATCGGCTACGCGCTGACGAACAAGGTCATCGAGCGGCTACAGCAAGGCGACCTGTTCGAATCGCTTCAGACCATCGCCTCACTGGGGCCTGTCGCGCTGGGCGTCACACCTTATCTCACTGCGATGAAGACGCAGCACAAGGATGAAGGCATGCTCCAGAAGATGGCCAGGCACTTTGGCCAGGCTGATCGGTTCGAGCATCGCAGCGGCAAGCGGGCTTGGATCACCGACACATTCTGCGATATCAACGGCGTCACCACCACGATCCGCAGCATCGCTCGCGTCGCCAAGTCGCAGGGCCTTCCGCTCACGGTTGTCACCTGCGTCGATCAGCCGCTTAAAGATGACGGGATCGACCTGAAGAACTTCCAACCGGTCGGCGAGTTCACGATGCCTGAGTACGCATCGCAGAAGCTCGCGTTTCCGCCGTTCCTCGAGATGATCGATTACCTTGAGAAAGAAGAAATTTCCGAGCTGATCATCTCGACACCCGGGCCTGTCGGCCTGACAGCGCTCATGGCCGGCAAGTTGCTGGGGCTGCGTATGACCGGCATCTACCACACCGATTTTCCCAAGTACGTTCGGCAACTGGCGGAGGATCCGGCCATGGAAGCCGTCACCTGGCGGTACATGTATTGGTTCTACGAGCAGATGCACACGATCCTCGCTCCCAGTGAGGCGTATCGCGATATTCTCACCGACTACGGCTTTACCTCGAGCAAGATTGAGGTTTTTGGCCGGGGTGTCGATACCGCTGTGTTTCATACCGATCATCAAGTTCCAGGCTTCTGGCAGAATCGCGGGCTAAGCGAAGCATTCACTTTCCTGTATGTCGGACGCGTCTCGGCGGAGAAAAACGTCGAGCTGCTGCTGGCGTCCTTTGACCGGCTTCTCGCCAAGGGTGTGCCCGCACAGCTTGCGATCGTCGGCGACGGGCCACTGCTGTCGATGCTGCGTGAACGGCATCGCGACCGGCGCATCCTGTTCACGGGATTTCTCGAAGGACCGCAGCTCGCTGCCGCTTATGCCAGCAGCGACGCCTTCGTTTTCCCCAGCACGACCGACACCTTTGGCAACGTGGTGCTCGAGGCGATGGCCAGCGGCCTGCCGGTGATCGTGTCGAATCAGGGCGGCCCCAAGGAAACCGTCGGCCACAGCGGTGCGGGCATGGTGATCAATATGGAAATGCCCGGTGCTGTCGTCGAGGCGATGAGCAAACTGGTTAGCGACTGCGAACTGCACGCCTCGATGCGGCAGGCCGCGATTGAACGGGCCGCAGCATCGAGCTGGGAGGCAGTGTTCGATCGGCTCTGGAACGGCTCGCTTGCGGCACCAGCCGCGAGCAAGACGTGGCAGGACAGGCCGGGCGTTAAGCTCAATGCCGTCGCCGTTTAGCATGATGCGCACACATGTTCGCATCCTTAGCTCTCCTTATTCCTTGCACGGCAGATGAGTCTGTCGGGGTTGTGCCTGATCCATGAAGATTGCTCTCATCACCGAAGCCTGGCATCCGCAAGTCAATGGCGTCGTTACCACGTGGACGCATGTCACGCGTGAACTGACTGGACGAGGGCATGAGTTCCTTGTCGTGCATGCCGGGCAGTTTCGCACGCTGCCGTTCCCACGTTATCCCGACGTGCGCGTGGCATTGATGCCCGGGCGTGGCGTGGCGCGGATGCTCGACGGGTTCGAGCCCGATGCGATCCACATCGCCACAGAGGGCCCCCTCGGCATGGCGGCCAGGCGCTACTGCATGCGCCACAAACTGCCGTTCACCACTTCGTATCACACGCATTTTCCCGACTATCTCAAGCGCTACTTCGGCATGCCCGTGAGCTGGACCTTTCCCTACTTCCGCAAGTTTCACAATGCAGCCGCCGCGACGCTAGTGCCCACGCCGCGCGTCAAGACCGAACTCGACAGCCAAGGATTCAGACATGTGGTCACCTGGTCGCGCGGTGTCGATGCGGAACTCTTTCATCCGATGGCCTCGATCATCGATGACTTGCCCCGGCCGATATTCGTCTGTTCCGGTCGAGTGTGCATCGAGAAGAATCTGCCAGCGTTCCTCAATCTCGACTTGCCCGGCAGCAAGCTGGTCGTAGGTCCAGGGCCACTACTTAAGACCTACCGCCGCAAGTATCCGAACGTTCGCTTCACCGGCTACCTGCCGCCGAAAGTCTTCGCGGCCACCGTCGCCAGCGCCGATGTTTTCGTCTTTCCCAGTGTGACTGATACGTTCGGCCTGGTCATGCTCGAAGCGATGGCGTGCGGTGTGCCCGTTGCTGCTTTCCCGGTCACCGGGCCTATCGATGTGGTCAGGCACGGTGTTTCGGGCATATTAAACGCCGATCTGCGCGAAGCAGCGCTGGCAGCACTGACACTGCGCCGCGAAGACTGCCGAGAATATGCGACCCATTTCACCTGGCGCGACTGTGCCGACAAGCTGCTGGCCACCTTGAAGCCAAGGACGCCGGTCGTGGTGCCATAAGCACGAGTCAACCATTGCAAAATGAAAGACACCACGGGAACGATTGGTTCCCGTGGTGTCATTGTTTGAAACGCAGCGTGGTCGATCATGCGGTCAGCCTGATCGCCGCTTAGTCATTGTCGTGGATGGCCACGATGCCCTGTGCATCGGTGATCGTCGCATTGTTCGCGTTACTCAGGTTAACGGAGAAGGTCTCGTCAGCTTCGATGATGCGATCACCCAGAATCGGGATCAGCAGCCGCTTGCTGGTCTGTCCCGGGAGGAAGGTGAGCGTGGTCACAACGACGGGCGCGTAATCTTCGCCAGCGGTGGCTGTGTCGTCGGCCGTTTCCACATCAACGGTGATCTCGCGTCCACTGGCCGATGAAAGGGTGACCGTAACGACGGCGAATTTTCTGCCGCCATTGCCCTCGATGATCTCCATGTCGTTCACCGCGAGGGTCGGAGTCTGATCATCATCAATGATGACGCCCACGCCCTGCGCATCGGTGATGATGCCGAGATTGCTCGAAAGCAGCGTGACTGTCACCGTTTCATCCGCTTCGTCGAGTTCGTCGCTCTTGACTAGCACATCGATCGTGCGGGTCGTCTGGCCCGCCTCGAAAGTGACGGTGCCCACGAGGATCGGCTTGATGTCGAAGATGCCAGCTTTGCCTGCCCCCAGGCCGGGCGGGACAGTGTACTTGACGGTGATGGGTGTTGCCGCAGGCTCGCTGAGGGTTACTTCAAAGGTGAGGTTGGCTGTGCCATTGACCGGTTCATCGATCTGAGCGTCGCTGATGGTGATGGACGGTGCTGCTGAGTCAACGATGGCGCCCAGGCCGATCGCGTCACGGATGCGTGCGTTGGAGGCGTTTCGCAGTTTCACGGCGAAGAGTTCGTTCACCTCGGCATCGCCGTCGGCGAGCGTGTCCACGATGACGAAGGCGGAGGTCTCGCCAGGGTTGAAGGTAATGGTGGTGGTCCTCGCGGTGTAGTCGAGGTCGGCGACGGCAACGCCGGTGCGAGAGCCTGCGGAGAAGGTCGAGGCATCCACCGTGATAGTGCGCTCGCTTGCAGCCGACAGCCTCACTTCAAACTGGGCCTGATCGCCTTCAATGACGCTCACGTCACCGATGCGGATATTCGGCGCGGCATCATCATCCTTGATCGTGCCGATGCCTTGAGCGTCGGCAATGACCGCGTTGACAGCGTTGGACAGGTTGACGAAGAAGGTCTGGTTGTCTTCATCGATGAGGTCGCCCAGGACTTCGACAGCCACCTTCACCTTGGTCTGGCCAGAGGCGAAGGTGATCGTCGCTGGGGCCAGGGCGTTGTAGTCGAGACCTGCGATGGCGGTGCCATCGACAGTGCCGAGATCGACAGTGATGTCCTCGCTGGAAGCAGCGGATAGCGTGACGGTAAAGGTAGCCAGTCGTACGCCGTCGTTTCCTTCGCGGATAGTGACGTCGTTGATGGAGAGGGTGCGAATCTCGTCGTCGGCGACGGTGACGCTGGCAGAACCTGCATTGTCAGCGATCTGGTAATTCTTGCTCTTGCGAATCGAGAGCGTCGCCTGCTTGTCCATTTCGACCTTGTTGTCATCCTGTGCGATGACGTTGATCATCACACTGCTCTGTCCCGCAGGGATCGTAATGCTGGTGGCAGAAGCGTTCAGTTCGTTGCACTGGAAAAGATAGTCGCCCTTGGCACCGAACTTGGCCGAGCCACTGCGCGAAAGTTGCACGATCAGGTCCTGGCTGGTGTCGCCAGTGCGGGTGACGCAGAAGGCCGCGTTGTTGCCGTCTTCGCTGGCCTCATTGTCCAAGGCGGCGATCTGCAGCATAGCTGGCTGGGGCTGCGCGACCGGCTCTTGGGCGGAGCTGCCGCCATTGTTGATCACCGGTACGAAAGCGAGGGCTTCGATGTCCCATCGGTTCTGGTCGGGGCCAGCGGGAAGCGGCGCGGGGCCGTAGGAACCAACTTCAGTGGCGACACCGGTGAGGGTGTTGAGAGAGACGAGACCTTCGAAACTACCGGGGAAAGTGCCCGGTAATGAGGGATTCAGAGCACCGGTGTCACCGAGGCTGCCGTGAAGGACGCCGTTGGTGTCGAAGGCGATCTCCTCCATGTCTTTAACGCCGGTGTTACCGATGACGGTCATCTGACCGGTGGTTTTATCCAGCTCAAGAAGGAAGGTGGGTATGCCTGGAAGGACGTTGATGGCATTGCCATTGACATCGCGGACGATCTGTCCCCAGGCGGAATAGGCGGCCAGAAGCCGACCGGTGCCGGGCTCAAAAGCGAGTCCGTCGATGCCGGGATCGAAGGCATCCAACGCGTCGAGCGGATCGACGGCTGCCTTGATGAGCTTAACGGATTGAAGAATTGCGCCGGTCGTCTTGTCGATGCGGATCAGTCGCCCCGGATCAGTCGGGCCGCTGGTGGGCTCAATGGTGTCATCGACGCCCCAGAGGTCGCCAGTCGTCGGATCGAAAGTCAAGGCATCGATGTCGATGGCGGCGATGACGCCGATGACGTTGACGTGAGCGTTGGTCGTGTTGATGGTGACCAGTGTGGAATTGCCAGCAGTGATGTTCTGCTGGACGCCAAAGAGCGAGCCGGTGAATGGATCAAAGGCGATCGCTTCGATGTCGTCATAGAGCGTGTTAGAGGCGTCACGCAATTCACCGATAACGGTGAGCATTCCAGTAGCGGCATCGAGGGCGGCCAGAGCATTAATGGAGTCGGAGATCGCGTAAGCAGAGACGGTGGCGGCGGCGATGTTGACGGTGATGCTGCCGGTGTCGGTGCCGCCGTTGCCATCGCTGATCGTGTAGGTGAAGGTGTCGGTGCCGATAAAGCCAGTGTTGGGTGTGTAGGTGACAGTGGTGCCGTTGCCGGACACCGTGCCGTTGACGCCTTGGGTGACGGCAATGACAGCGAGGGTGTCGCCATCAATGTCGGTGTCGTTGGTCAGGACGTTGATCTTGATAGCTGAATTGATCGTGCCAGACTGAATATCATCATTGGCGACCGGTGCATCATTAACCGGATTCACAGTGATGTTCACAGTGGCGCTGTCTGTGCCACCGTTGCCATCGGAGATGGTGTAGGTGAAGGAGGCCGGGCCGTTGTAATTGGCGCTAGGCGTGAAGGTAATGTTGCCACCAGCGAGGCTGACCGAACCGTTGACCGCTGATCCGACGCTGGTGACGTTGAGGGTATCACCATCGATGTCGGTATCGTTGGTCAGCAGCGAAGCAGCAGCGATGACCAGCGGCGTGTCTTCGTTGGTGGAGCGTGTGTCGTTGACCGCATCAGGTGCATCATTCACTGCGTTGACAGTGATATTCACCGTGGCGGAGTCTGTGCCGCCGTTGCCATCCGAGATCGTGTAGGTGAAGGAAGCCGGGCCGTTGTAATTGGCGCTAGGCGTGAAGGTGATGTTGCCAGCGGCGAGGATGACCGA
>ENA-ORBV01003619-ORBV01003619.1-microbial-mat-metagenome-genome-assembly--contig:-NODE-3619-length-30716-cov-39.946865_pt1 | contig 30716 bp, 25 predicted proteins | sample MGYA00237777_ERZ505514 | MGnify/ENA primary metagenome ERZ505514 (study PRJEB26160, sample SAMN06269048) | microbial mat metagenome | isolation source: Oligotrophic lake microbial mat | place... | reverse complement strand
GGGAGATTTGCTTCTCTATGGACCCGCAGTGCCGGCGGCCAGCCGGCCCAAAGGCCGTGGCGGCCGGGGTTCCGGGCCGGCAGACTTCAGCACTGCGGGTGTTTGAATTTCCTATACCCTGGAGCGCTCGTTCATTGCAACACGACGCGCCGGCAGCGCCGCACCTTAGCGCGGAGACCGTGGCCCAACAAAAGGGGGTCGGGTTTATATTTTCTGTTTTCCAATCGGCGGCAGGTTGCGATCAATGAACCCGGCCTCTTTTCTCTCACCTTTTCTCTCATGTTTCCCGCCAGCGCGGCGGGCAGCTGCAGCTCGCCTGTGATCGGCTTTTGCACCCACTTCACCGGCGCCGGCCACGCCGCGGCCGATGTCAAAGCCTGCTGCGGCAGCCCCGGCCAGGTCTATTCGGAGGTCGGATGCCCGGTAGCAGGCCGCGCCGGCAGCTGCCTGAACTACCCGGGCAAAGGCATCGAGATACAGATGCGCTATTCGCACAGCGTCCCGGGCGGCGCGGCCGCGGCAAAGGCCCAGTGCAACGACATGTTGAAGGGCACGTGGACTGCAGGGTAGTGCGGTTGGCCACTCCGTGAGCGAGGTGGGCTGGCGTCGCAGGTCCGGAACAGGCGGGCGACGGACGCTACCCGCCGTTCGTCTGTACCTGGACGTTCAAAGCTGCGATCTGATCGGCCACACCAACGCTTCGCTGAGCTTCTCGTGCCAGGGACGGGCCAGCCACTCTTCGTGTGTGTAGGGCTTGGCCTGCTTCAGGTCGCGTTCGAAGGTGGCGGTCATGCGGGCGGCGAAGTCGCGGTCGTAGACGTTCAGGCTGGCCTCGTCGTTGAGCTGGAAGCTGCGCATGTCGAAATTGGTCGAGCCCACCGACACCAGCAGGCCGTCGGCGATCAGCGACTTCACGTGCATCATCGTCGGCTGGTAGACATGGATTTCCGCGCCGCCCTGCAGCAGGTCGCCCCAGATCGCGCGCGACGACGCCTTCACCAGCTCCGAATCGATGTGGTCGCCGGGAACCAGTACGCGCACGCGCACGCCGCGCTTGAGCGCCGCAAGCAGCGCACCCACAACCAGTTCGTCAGGCACGAAGTACGAGGCGTGCGCGTCCAGCGTCTCGCGCGTCGCGGCGATGGCCATCAGGTACATCAGGTGCATGCTTTCGCTGCCGCCGCTGGGCGAGCTCATGAACAGGTGCGCGTCCATGTCGCCCGCCGGCGCCAGGGGCGGGAAGTATTCCCCGCCGTTGAGCACGCGGCCCGTGGTCTTGATCCAGTTGTCGATGAAAGCGGCCTGCATCTGCGCCACCACCGGGCCCTGCACGCGGAAGTGCATGTCGCGCCAGTGGTCGGGGCCTTGCGCGCGGCCGCTCCACAGGTCGGCGATGCCGACGCCGCCGGTGAAGCCCAGGCGACCATCCACCACCAGCAGCTTGCGGTGCGTGCGCTTGTTGATCCGCGACAGGTTGTACCAGGCCAGCGGCCGGTAGAGCTGCACGCGCACGCCGCCGGCCTTCATTTCCGCCAACAGCGCGGGCTCCATCTTCAGGCCACCGACCCAGTCGATCACCACGTTCACCTCGACGCCGGCGCGCGCACGCTCGATCAACGCCTCGGAAAACTCCCGGCCGATGTCGCCCGACCAATAGATGTACGTCTCGAAGTTGATGGTCTGCGTTGCGCCGCGGATGGCGTCGAGCATGGCGGGGAAGATCTCATCTCCGTTGTCGAGCGCTTCGACCAGGTTGCCGCTGGTGATGCCCGGGCCGAGCAGCACGCCCATCTCCCGGCGGAACTGCAGGTCGTTGACGGCGTAGTCGTGCTCGACGCTGCGCTCGAGCGTCTTGTCCGAGCGTATGAAGTTGAACGAGAACAGCACCAACACCACCGTGGCCAGCACGGTGGCGGCGAGTATCCAGCAGGCCTTCTTACGACTGATCCGCATGATGGGCCGGGTGACTAGTGGCCTGTGCCAACTGATTGTGTACCGATATGTCGCGACGGATCAGCGTACTTCCATTTAACGGTTCGCGGCGACTTGTTGTAGTGGCGGATGTAGCGCATCAGCTTTCTCTTCAGGTCCGAGACGGAAGTGAATACACCGCGAGCGATGACGTCGCGCTCGATCTTGCCGAACCACAGTTCGACCTGATTGAGCCACGAGGAGTACGTGGGAGCGAAGTGCAGGTGAACCTTCGGATGCGCTTCGAGGAAGTCCCTGACGGACTTGCTCTTGTGGGCCGAGAGGTTGTCAGCGATCACATGGATTTCCTCGCCGCGCGGCTGGTTGATAACGATGTCGGTCAGGAAGGCCACGAACTCAGCCGAGGTGTGCCGCTCGGCAGTCTTGCCCAACACTTCGCCCGTCTTGGTGTTGAAGGCGGCATACAACGACAAGGTGCCGTGGCGGAAATACTCAAAGCCATGACGCTCGATTCGACCCGGCGACAGCGGCAGCACGGGATCCTTGCGATCAAGCGCTTGAATTGCCGTCTTTTCGTCCACGCAGAACACTGCGGCGTGCGCCGGCGGATTCAAATACAGCCCGATGATGTCCACGGCCTTCTTCTCAAAGTCTGGATCGTTCGAGGCCATGTAGCGCTCGACTCGGTGGGGCTTGAGGCCGTACTTGCGCCACACCCGCGCCACCATCATGTGACTCACCTGCAGATGCGCACCCAGCTTGCGCGTACTCCATTGCGTCGCGCCGCCCGGCGGCGTGTGCCGCGTGGCCTCCAGAATCCGCGCTTCCAACTCGGGCGTGAGCACCGTGGCCACCTGGCCGACGTGTCGGCTGTAGAGACCGGCAATGCGCTGCTCCGCAAATCGCCGCGTCCAACTGGCCACAAAGCCCCGGCTGCAGTCGATGCGTTCCGAGGCTTCATCCCACGTATGGCCCTCGGCCAGCAGCAAAAGCAGCCGCGCACGTCGGGCATCTTCCGCCCGATCGGTTCCGCTACTCGCCCGCCGGCTCAGTTCCATGCGCTCCGCTTTGGTCAACGTGATGGTGTCTGTCATAGACGCCATTGTAGTCTATAAATGGTTGTTACAGGCCCCTAGCAGGTTCCGGCGACAACATGCACGTCCATCGTGTTGGCATAATGCTGGACGACCAAAGCTCCCGCGCGCCGAACGCGCGAAGATTCGCGCCGCTGTCTGTCAGTTTGAGCTTATGGTGTCGAACAATGATTCCATCGACGCGCTTAAGGTCGCCCCACAATTGCGCAGACGAATTGCACGACTAAAGCTAAAGCATGCGACCGAGTATGCGCAGCTTGCGTCTCGCTTACGTGCCGATACGGACTGCGCCGAGGCAAGACGATAAGCTCAACGGGTATTGGAGACCGCTGACATCAACTCTTTGGGCGAAATTCCAACTTCAACCGAAGCAAATGAGCTCAAGTTATCCTTACACGGTTCTCCTGCCTGCGACGCGATATCCGACAGCAGGCGGCGTTCAGCAGCAGAGCTCATCAGCCACTGCATCAGCGAGAGTCTCGGCGCCATGGGCAATCGCGGCTGCGAAAACGTGGGTGTAAGCTTAGCCCATGAGAACCGTCGATGAATGGCTCGACGAATACGGCGAAAGCCATCGCCATCCGACCAACAAGCTGCTGCATTGGCTGTGCGTGCCGCCGATCGTCCTCAGCGTGCTCGGCCTGCTCTGGGCGCTGCCGGCGCCGCAATCATTTGCACAGATTTCACCGTGGCTGAACTGGGCGACGCTGACAACACTGCTGGCTTTGGCTTACTACATGCGTCTGTCGCCGGCGCTGGCGTTGGGGCTCGCGCCGATTCTGCTGGCGCTGTTGGCAATGGTTCGCGCCATCGAGACGCTGCCGTGGCCGCTGTGGGTCAGCTGCATCGCCATCTTCGTCGTCGCGTGGATCGGCCAGTTCATCGGCCACGCCATCGAGGGCAAGCGGCCGTCGTTCTTCAAGGACCTGCAATTCCTGCTGATTGGCCCGTTATGGCTGCTAGCGTTCGTGTACCGCGCAATGCGCCTGCGCTATTCCCCGGCCCGCTCGTAGCGAATGCATTCCTCGAACACGAGCGCGTGCAGCTCGGCGGTGCGCTCGGCGCTGGCCGCGTAACCCCCTGCGAGCACGATCACGGCTGGCAGATTCGCGCCGCGCACCTGTTCGATCACGTAGCGTTCACGCAATCGCACGCCCTCGTCACTGAGGGCAAAGCGCCCGTAACGATCGCCCGCTGCCACGTCAACGCCAGCGAGATAGAACACGAGATCCGCTCTGGCAGAAGCGATGACGCCGGGCAGATGGCTGGACAGCGCAGCAAGATACCCGGCGTCAGTGGTCCCGTCCGGCAGCCCCACATCCAGCGACGAGCGCATCTTGAGCGCCGGATAGTTGCGCTCACCGTGCATCGAGAACGTGAATACCTGCGGATCCGCCTCGAAGATCGCGGCCGTGCCGTTGCCCTGGTGGACATCGAGGTCGATCACCAGTGCGCGGTCGATACGGCCCTCTGCCTGTAAGGCGCGGATCGCAATCGCGACATCATTGAGCACGCAGAAACCTTCACCGCGATCGGCAAACGCGTGATGGGTTCCGCCGGCGAGGTTTCCGGCCATGCCGAGCTGCAGCGCCAAGCGCGCTGCATCGAGCGTGCCCTGCGAAGCCAGACGGGAGCGTCGTAGCAGCCGCGCCGACCAGGGCACACCAAGGCGCCGCTCCTCGGCCGCCGAGAGGCCTCCATTGGTCAGCTTGTGCAAGTACCCAGAGTCATGGACGCGCGCGGCATCGATCAGATCAAGCTCGGCAGGCGCGGTGATGCTGGCCGCAGTTGCAACGCCCCGCTCGAGCAGATGGCGATGCAAGAGCGGGTACTTCGCCATCGGAAACGGATGGCCAGGCGGCAAGGGCAGGAAGTAATCACTGTGATGCAGTAGTTTCAACGTCCGGGATTCCAGCAACAGGCGACATCATGCAGACATCCCTCACTGGCGGAATGGTAGTCAGCCGCGCTTTGTCGCGCTACGGCATTCGGACCGTGTTTGCGGTCGCCGGCGCCTCGCACACCCATCTGCTCGATGCGCTGGATCGGGATGGCTTTCGCGTGATCAGCAATCGACACGAGTCAGGCTGTGTCAGCGCAGCCGATGGCTATGCACGGGTCACGGGGCGGCTGGGCGTCGCGCTGATCATTGCGGATCAAGGCACACCGAATGCCATCAATGGAATAGCGACCGCGTTTCACGCCTGCTCGCCGGTATTGGTGCTGATCGCACGGCTGCCGAACTCCTGGACCGAAGCCGAGGCGGAGTACGACAACGCCCAGCATCCGCTGGTTGGCTCGATCACCAAATGGGCGCGCTCGGTGCCGGCCGCTGAGCGCCTGGCCGAATACATCGACGCCGGTGCCAAGCGTGCGCTTGCAGGTCGGCGCGGCCCGGTCGTGCTGCAGATCCCGCAGGAGTATTTCGCGCAGACTCTGGATGATTATGGTGCCGCGGCGCAGCCGCCGCCGCTGCTGCCCCGGGCGGCAGCCGACCCCGCCATGATCGAAGCCGCCGCGGCCTTGCTGCAGCAGGCCGAGAAGCCCTTGCTGATCGCGGGCGCCGGGGCCGCGTATGGCGAAGCCGGTGCCGCACTGCGCGAGCTGGTCGCGCGCCACGACGTGCCGATAGCGGGCAACGGACTCGGTCGGGGCCTCGTGCCGGAGGACTGGCAACGCTCGTTCAACTGGCCGCTGATGCAGATCGCCGCACACGAGGCCGATGTCGTCTGTGTGGTCGGTGCGCGCCTCAAACAGCGCCTGGGCTACGGCCTGCCGCCGCGCTTCGCGCCACAGGCGCGGTTCATTCAGATCGACATCGAAGCCGAGGAACTGTCGCGGAACCGACGCATCGACCTGCCCATCGCCGCCGACGCGGGACTGGCCTGCCGTCAGCTGCTTGCGGCGCTCGATTCAGTCGCTGCTCCAACGACCGATCGCGCCGCCTGGGTTCAGCGCGCGCTCGTTCCACGTATGGAGTATCTGGAGCGCACCGCAAATACGCCACGCGAGACAATCCATCCGCTATCTCTGGGGCGTGCGCTGGCACGGCATCTTCCCGAGTCTGCGATCATCGTCGGTGACGGCGCAGACGTGCAGAACTGGATGTATGGCGCGCTGCGCGTGTGCCAGGCACCGGGATTTCTCGATCACTATCCCATCGGTGCAATGGGTGTCGGTACGCCGCTCGCGGTCGGGGCAGCCGCCGCGGCACTGGAGCAGGCCCTCATGACCGGTGAACCGCTGCGCCCGGTTTTGCTGACGACCGGAGACGGCTCATTCGGCTTCTACCCTGCTGAACTGCATGCCGCGGCGCAGGCGGGGCTCAAGCTGATCTGCGTGATCGGCAACGACGGGGCCTGGGGCACCGAACTGCACGGCCAGATGAAGGCAATCGACCGCAGCATCAACACCGAGCTCGGCTATGAGCGCTACGAGCTCGTAGGCCAGGGGTTCGGCTGCGCCGGTGAATATGTCAGCCACCTTAACGATCTGGACGCCGCGATCCAGCGCGCATTCGCCGCCAACGGCCCCACGGTGATCAACGTATTGATTGATCGCGCTGCGGGTGCTGAGCTGAAATCCGAACCGCTGGCGCAGATGATCATGTTCGATGACCTGGCCTCGAACCTGAAAACCCAGCACAGCTTCGCAGGCTGAGCCGCGCGGAACCGCCTGCCTCCGGTATCATCGTCTATCCCAACCGAGGTCCCTTGAGCTTGGCTACCGCTCCTGCCAGCAACCGCGCCGCAGCGTCCCGACGCCTCGATCCGCTCGATCTGTACGATCTGCGTGGCCAGCTGTCGGACGACGAGCGCCTGGTTCAAGACGCCGTGGCGCGCTTTGTCGACGCTGAAGTCCTGCCGGTGATCCAGCAGCACTTCGAACTGCACACCTTTCCTCGCGATCTGATCCCGGCCATCGCGGAACTTGGGCTGCTTGGTGCAACCCTGGAGGGTTACGGTGGCGGCGGCATGAACGCGATCAGCTACGGGCTGATCTGCCAGGAACTCGAGCGCGGCGACTCAGGGCTGCGCAGTTTCGTCTCGGTGCAGTCCTCGCTGTGCATGTACCCGATACACACCTACGGCAGCGAAGCGCAGCGGACGCAGTACCTGCCGCGCATGGCACGCGGCGAACTGATCGGCTGTTTTGGCCTGACCGAACCGCACGGGGGCTCGGACCCGTTGAACATGAAGACCCATGCCCGGCGCCGCGGCGGCGACTGGGTACTGAACGGCGCCAAGATGTGGATCACGAATGCGCCGATTGCCGATGTTGCGATTGTGTGGGCGATGACCGAGGACGGCGTTCGCGGCTTTATCGTTGAGCGCGGCACGCGCGGCTTCGCCACACCCGAGATCGAACGCAAGTTCAGCCTGCGCGCGTCGGCGACCGGATCGCTGTTTCTCGACGACGTCATCGTTCCCGAGCGGAACCTGCTGCCGGGCTCCGACTGCGGACTGAAAGCGCCTCTGTCCTGTTTGACTCAGGCACGTTATGGGATCGCCTGGGGCGTGATCGGCGCCGCGCAGGCCTGCCTTGCGCAGCTGCTCGACTACACCGCAAGTCGCGAGATGTTCGGCCGACCGCTGGCGGCGACCCAGGCGATACAGATCCGCTTCGCCGAGATGGCGCGGCGGATCACGACATCCCAGATGCTGGTTTTGCAGCTCGGACGGCTCAAGGACCTCGGCCAGATGACGCCCGCGCAGGTGTCGCTGGCAAAGTGGAACAACTGCCGCGCGGCGCTCGACATCGCCCGCGATTGCCGCGACATGCTGGGCGGCGCCGGCATCAGCGCGGAGTACGTGCCGATCCGGCACGCGCTGAACCTCGAGAGCGTGATCACCTACGAGGGCACCGAAACGATTCATCAACTGACGCTCGGTCGGGAACTGACCGGTATCAGTGCATTTTAAGCAACCAGGAAAGACGGATCCGATATGAGCGACACCAAGAGCGATGGCAAACCCATCCTGCAGCGCGACCACAAGAGCGTCATGGGCAAGGTGCTGTACACGAGCCGCAAGCCCGAACGCATGAACCAGGAGCGTGGCCGCGAGTATTTCCGCATCGACCTGCATTCCGACGGCACGCGCACCTGCACTGCACACTGCGAGATCGACGACCGGCCCTCGGTGATGCGCGACATCACTTATTCACTGGATCGCGACTGGATGCCGACCGACTGCTTCGTGCGACTGTCCGTTGGCGATCGCTTCATGGGTTCCGGCTGGTTCCGCTTCGACCCGAAGTTCGCGGAGTGCGAGACGATGGCCTCACTCGAAGGTCGCGTCAGCCAGCGCATGGATCTCGCGAAGCCGCTCAAGACCTTCCAGAATCACGCGATCGCCTGCGACGCCTGGCATCTGCGCCTGATCGACCAGAAGAAGCCCGGGCAGGTACAGCGGATCGAACAGATGTTGCTGTCATCGCCGGACCACCGTGGTGCGACGGGACCGATGCTGTTCTCGATCGGACTGAACATCGTGTTTGTCGGCCCGGAGAAGGTAACAGTCGGTGCCGGCAACTTCGATGCGCTGCACTTTCAGTTCGTGACCAATCCGGAACTGCCGCAGGAGCATCCGCCCTACGACGTCTGGTGTACCGCTGACGGCGAGTTCCTGTTTCTGAAAGGGCAGGTCGCCGGCTACATGCAGACCTACTACGAGCTGGTCGAGCTATCCCGCGGACCGCACTGGTAGCGGCATCCCACTGCCACCTCGGTCGGCGCAGCGGCGGATTCTGGCCAATCATGGCAAAGGCTCTGCGGCGTCAGAGGCCCACTCGCAGACACGATAGACTCGCCTCATGAGCGCGCAGGCATGAGAAAGTCGATTGCGATTGTCGAGGATGAAACTTCGATCCGCGAGAACTACGCGGCTGCTTTTGCGCGCGAAGGCTATCTCGTACGGGGCTATGCCAATCGCGCCGAGGCCATGGCGGCGTTCCGAACGCGACTGCCGGATCTCGTCGTCATCGATATCTCGCTTGAGCACGAACCCGAGGGCGGCTTCGAGCTGTGCCGCGAGCTGCGCAATCTGTCGGCGGAACTGCCGTTGATCTTCCTGACGGCGCGCGACTCGGAGCTCGATGCGGTGTCGGGCCTGCGACTCGGTGCCGACGATTTCCTGACCAAGGATCTCAGCCTTGCGCACCTCGTCGCGCGGGTGAATGCCTTGTTCCGGCGCGTCGATGCCTTGCGGCGGCCAAGCGATGCGCAGCAGCTGCTACAGCGTGGCGCGCTCAAGATCGATCCGGAGCGCCTGCAAGTCGAGTGGAATGGCGTGGCCGTGCTGCTGTCACTGACAGAGTTCTGGATTGTGCATGCACTCGCGAAGCACCCGGGCCACGTCAAGAACCGGCAGCAGCTGATGGACGCCGCGAACGTCGTGCTCGATGACAGCACGATCACCTCGCATATCAAGCGCATCCGCCGCAAGTTCGTCGCCGTCGACCGGAGCTTCGACGCGATCCAGACCGCCTACGGCATGGGTTATCGCTGGGTCGAGTAGATGCTGATCCGCACCCGCTTGCTGCTGCTGGGCATTGCAACCCTCGCATTGCCTTGGGCTGGCTGCCAGTACGCGCGCGAGATGGAGTCGTCCTTGCGCGAGGCCGAGCGGCAATCGCTGCTCGCGGTCGCAGAGACGATTGCCACCTCGCTTCAGGGCCGACGCGATCTGCTGTCACGCGACCTTTCGGGCGCCGGCGCGCGGCTGCCGCCCGGGCCGCGCGACCTCGAACCTGTACCACTGCGCGCAGAGCCGCAGCTCGACGCGCTGGTCGATGACTGGCCGCGCGTCACAACTGCCTGGCGCGCATTTGAATCGCGATCAGGAGAACGATTGCGCGTGCTGGGCGGCACTTTCGATCGCTATCTGTATCTGTTGGTCGAAGCACCTGAAGACGTGCTGGTGCTCGATCGCACGCTGGGCGATGCGCTGGCGCCGGAGTCACTCGGTGATCGGATCTGGCTCGGCTTCGAGGATGCCAGCGGCGGCACGACGCAGATCTTCCTGTCGGCACCGGCCACAGGTGCGCTGCAGGGGCGACGGATTGCGACCCGGGAACTTGGGCGCCCTGAACTGCTCGACGAGCCGCGCGTGCAAGGTTCGTGGCGCCGGCTGGCGCAGGGGTGGCGCGCCGAGCTGCGCGTGCCGCTGTCGATGCTCGGCGCGCGCTTCGGTGTGTTGCTCGATGATCGGGATCAGCGCGGTGCCGTGGCGGAACCGCTCGGCAGTCTTGCCACACGTGACTTGCAGCCGCTTGGTCGACTGTTCGCTGGCGCACCTGACCTGCGCGACTACCTCGAACGATTTTCACAACCTGGTGTGCGGCTGATCGCCGCGACCACGGCTGGCGCCACGCTTGCGGAAGTCGACGAGCTCGCGACGCCGGAGCTTGTCAGCGCGCCGCAGGCCCTGTTGTCGCGTTTGTACCGCCGCTTGCTCGGCCGGTCGGGCATCGACGGCCGCAGCTCTGCGAACGAACGAGGCCGCATTGATGCCAATCAGGCGCTGACGGCCGCCGCGGGTCGCAGCGAGTCCGCAGTCCTTGCAGTGGGGCCATTGCGCAGGATCGTCGTTGCTGCAGCGGCACCGATTCTGGACACCGACCGTCGCAGCGTGATCGGCGTGCTGCAGGTCTCGCAGACGGCCGATCGTTGGCTCGTGCTGCGGGACCGCGCGCTGACGCGGCTGCTGAACCTGACGCTGCTGATCACCGCTGCAGCGATCATCGCGATGCTGCTGTTCGGCGGCTGGTTGTCGCGGCGTCTCGGTCGGCTGCGGCGGGCCAGCGAGAATGCGCTGAGCCGCGACGGCGTGCTCAGCGACCGCTTTCCCGACAGCGACGCGCGCGACGAACTGGGGGATGTGTCGCGCAGCTTCGAAACCCTGCTCGGACGACTGCGCGACTACACGAGCTATCTGCGCAGCCTCGCCGGCAAGCTCTCGCATGAGATCCGCACGCCATTGACGATCGTCCGCTCGTCGCTCGAGAACCTCGAAGCCGTGCCGCACAGCAGCGAGGCCGCTCCCTACATCGTGCGCGCTCGCCAGGGTACGGAGCGACTCGATGCGATCCTGAAGGCGATGAGCGCGGCGACGCGGGTCGAAGAGGCGATCACTTCTGCCGAGCGCAGCCGCTTCGACCTGGCCGCGCTACTGCGCGAGGCTGTCAAGGCCTACCGCAGTGCGTTCCCGCAGCGGCAGTTCGCATTCGATGAACCCGGCGGCGTCCTGCATCTCTACGGTGCGCCCGACCTGCTGATGCAGCTACTCGACAAGCTGATCGACAACGCCGTCGACTTCAGCGCGCCGGACTCCACCATCACCGTGCGCCTGCAGGCGCACAGCGACCAGTTGACCGTCGACGTCGACAACGAAGGCCCGCCGATTGCGGACGAGATGCTCGATCAACTGTTCGAGTCTTTGTGGCAGGCGCGGGCCGATCGTTCCGATACGCCGCACTTCGGCCTCGGCCTGTACATCGTGCGGCTGATCGCGAGATTTCACGGCGGCGAGGCTTTTGCGCTGAACCTGCCTTCGGGGCACGGCGTTCGCTTCAGGGTTCGCCTGACGAGAGATCACGGGAACTGAGACCCTGTCGCAGCTTCAGGACATTGAAATCTGCTGAGCGTTGTTTATAATCTTATGTGGACGTTGCTACGCAACACGTAGCAAGTAATTGTTCTATAAGGTTTGCACTGCCTTTTGACCCGCGAAAAGTTGGAGCTGTTGGCAGGAAGCTGCAGGTTTTGAGGATCACCGAACACTAAGGAAACTCTGGCAATCGAAACGGGCACGGTTTGAGCGAAGCGCGGTGGCGCGACGCTCGGTGCGTCACAGCGTGAGAACACGCAGGCGACCAATGCTAGTCAGGGCTTCCCTGACGCACCAACCGGAACAGACTTGGAGCCCGTTGTAGTGCGATGCGCTGATCGATCGACCGGATCGTGACGAAGAAGACTACAGCCCCGCAATGCGGGGCTTTTTTTGGCCGCGCTCGCTTGAGAAAGAGCTCCGCGCTGCTACGGCAGCTCGGTATGCCCCATCAGAAAGCGATCGCATTCCCGCGCGACGCCGCGCCCTTCGTTGATCGCCCAGACCACGAGGCTCTGTCCGCGCCGGCAGTCGCCCGCCGCGAACACGCCCTTGACGTTGGTCGTATAGACCTCGTGCTCCGCCTTGACGTTGTTGCGTGCATCGAGCTCCAGATTGAGGTCGCGCAGCATCGGCAGCTCGGGTCCGGCGAAGCCCATCGCAAGCAACACCAGCTGGGCACTTTGCCGCTTCTCGGTGCCTGGCTGGGGCTTTGGCACGAGCGCGCCGTCGCCGTTCTTCTCCCAGCCGATCTGCACCGTGACGATTTCCTTCACGGCGCCGTTCGCGTCGCCAATCAGCTCCTTGATCGTCGTCAGGTACGAGCGTGGATCGCTGCCAAACCTGGCCGCCGCTTCTTCCTGGCCATAGTCGAGCTTGTAGACGCGAGGCCATTCCGGCCAGGGGTTGTCTTCGGCCCGAGTTGCCGGCGGCTTCGACAGGATCTCGAACTGGGTCAGCGTGCGGCAGCCCTGGCGCATGGCGGTCCCCACGCAATCGGTACCGGTATCGCCACCGCCCAGCACGACGACGTCCTGGCCGCGGGCATGTATCGCTGCCTTTTCGGGAGCTTTGCCGAGCAGCGCCTGGGTGCTGTCGGTCAGGTAATCCATCGCATAGTGGACGCCCTTGAGTTCGCGGCCGGGTACGGGCAAATCACGCGGCTGGGTCGCGCCGGTGCACAGCACCACGGCGTCGAAATCCTGCAACAACAGCATCGGCTCGACGTTGTCGCCGACGTTTGCGTTGCAGACAAACTTGATGCCCTCTTCCTCGAGCAACTTGACGCGACGCATTACGACGTCGAGCTTGTCGAGCTTCATGTTCGGAATGCCATAGGTCAGCAAACCACCGGGACGGTCGGCGCGCTCCAGCACGGTCACCGTGTGTCCGGCGCGATTCAGCTGCGCAGCGGCTGCGAGCCCTGCAGGCCCTGAGCCCACCACCGCGACCCGCTTGCCGGTGCGGATCTTCGGCGGCTCGGCGACAACCCAGCCTTCCTCAAAACCGCGATCGATGATCGCGTTCTCGAGGCTCTTGATCGTCACGGCCGGCGAATTGATCGCGAGCACGCACGACCCTTCGCAGGGCGCCGGACAGACACGACCCGTGAACTCGGGAAAATTGTTGGTCTTGTGCAGCCGTTCCAGTGCTTCACGCCACAGGCCGCGATAAACGAGGTCGTTCCACTCGGGAATCAGATTGTTGATCGGGCAGCCTGAAGCCGCACCGTTGATCATCTTGCCGGTCTGGCAGAATGGCACGCCACAGTCCATGCAACGCGCGGCCTGGTTGCGCAGCCGCTTGTCGTCCATGTGGTGATGGAACTCGTCCCAATCCTTTACGCGCTCGCTGGGAGAGCGATCCAGCGGCGTCTCGCGCAGGTACTCGATGAATCCAGTCGGCTTGCCCATGAACTAGTTTCCACCCACCCGCGACAGATCATGTGAGTTCTCCTCAAACGCCGCCATGATCGCATCGTCGCCCGAGAGGCCCTGGTCATGGGCGCGCTTCAGGCAAGCGAGCACCCGCTTGTAGTCCTTCGGAATGATCCGCGCGAAGCGCGGCAGCGTCGTCTCCCAGGCGTCGAGCAGGCGCTGGGCGTGGGTGCTGCCGGTCAGTGCAGCATGCCGTTCGATCAATGCACGCAGTGCCGATGCTTCCTCGGCGTCGGTCACCCGCTCGAACTCCACCATCTGCATGTTCACACGCGACGCAAAGGAGCCGTCCTCGTCGAGCACGTACGCGACGCCGCCCGACATGCCGGCCCCGAAGTTGCGACCGGTGGCACCAAGTACGACGACGCGCCCGCCCGTCATGTACTCGCAGCCATGATCGCCAACGGCCTCTACGACCGTATCGACGCCACTGTTGCGGACTGCGAAACGCTCGCCGGCCTGACCGCGGATGAACACTTCGCCGGCCGTTGCGCCGTACAGCGCGACGTTGCCGATGATCATGTTGTCCTCGGCGACGAACGTGGACTCAGCCGGCGGGAAGATCACCAGCCGACCGCCGGACAGTCCCTTGCCGACGTAATCGTTGGCGTCGCCTTCCAGCCGGAAAGTCATGCCGCGCGGCATGAAGGCGCCGAAACTCTGGCCCGCCGAGCCCTCGAAGCGCAGCTGAATCGTGTCGTCGGGCAGGCCTTCCGGCCCCCACTTGCGCGTGACTTCGCTGCCCGTAATCGTGCCGACCACGCGATTCACATTGCGGATCGGCAGTGTCGCTTCAACCTTCTCGCCGCGCTCGATGGCAGGCTTGCACAATTCGAGCAACTGTGTGACATCGAGCGACGCATCCAGGCCATGATCCTGCGCCATCTGCGCATAACGACCGACGTCATCGCCGACTTCAGGCTGGTACAGCACATTGGTGAAATCGAAACCACGGGTCTTCCAATGATCGATCGCCGCCGCCGGTTCGAGCCGATCGACGCGGCCGATCATTTCATCGACCCTGCGGAACCCGAGCGAGGCCATGATCTCGCGCAGGTGCTGCGCAATGAAGCGCATGTAGTTGACGACATGCTCGGGCTTGCCAGTGAATTTCTCGCGCAGCCGCGGATCCTGGGTCGCCACGCCCGTCGGACAGGTATTCAGATGGCAGACTCGCATCAGGATGCAACCAACGGTGACCAAAGGCGCCGTCGCGAAGCCGAATTCCTCGGCGCCCAGCAATGCTGCGATCGCAACATCACGGCCGGTTTTCAGCTGCCCATCCGTCTCGACCACGATCCGGCTGCGCAGATTGTTCAGCACCAGCGTCTGGTGCGTCTCGGCAAGCCCGAGTTCCCATGGCAGGCCCGCGTGCGAGATGGACGTCAGCGGCGAGGCGCCGGTGCCGCCATCGTGGCCGCTGATCAGCACGACATCGGCATGCGCCTTGGCAACGCCCGCGGCAATCGTACCCACGCCGACTTCCGCGACGAGCTTGACGCTGATCCGCGCATTTCGATTCGCATTCTTCAGATCGTGGATCAGCTCGGCGAGATCCTCGATCGAGTAGATATCATGATGCGGAGGTGGTGAGATCAGGCCGACGCCTGCCGTCGTGTGGCGCGTCTTGGCAATCCACGGATACACTTTCGATCCCGGCAGCTGCCCGCCTTCGCCGGGCTTCGCGCCCTGCGCCATCTTGATCTGCAGCTCATCGGCGTGAACGAGATAGTTGCTGGTGACGCCGAAACGCCCCGAGGCCACCTGCTTGATCGCCGAGTTCCTGGAGTCGCCGTTCGGCAGCGGAACATAACGCTCCGGATCTTCGCCCCCCTCGCCGGTGTTGCTTTTGCCGCCAATCCGGTTCATGGCAATCGCCAGCGTTTCGTGCGCTTCCTTGCTGATCGAGCCATAGGACATCGCGCCGGTCTTGAAGCGCTTGATGATGGTTTCGACCGGCTCGACTTCCTCGAGTGGCACCGGATCGCCCAACTTGAAGTCGAGCAGGCCGCGCAGCGTGGAACTGTTCCTGGCGCGATCGTCGATGAGGTCGGCAAAGGACTTGTAGGTTGCGTAGCTGCCGGTTCGCGCGGACTTCTGCAGCCGATGGATCGCCTCGGGGCTGAACAGATGGAACTCGCCATCAGACCGCCACTGGTACTGGCCGCCGGTCGGCAGCACGGTCACCGGTGCGCCACGCTCGCCGAAAGCGCTGCGATGCCGACGCAGCGTCTCCTCGGCAATCACATCGATGCCGACGCCACCGATCCGCGACGACGTACCCGTGAAGTACTCATCGATGACATCCTGGCGCAGACCGACGGCCTCGAACACCTGCGCACCGTGGTAGCTCTGCACCGCCGAAATGCCCATCTTGGACATGACCTTGACGACGCCCTTGGTTGCGGCCTTCGCAAAATTGCTGCAAGCGAGCGAGTGATCGACGTTTGGCAGCAGCTCATCGCGGATCATGCCGTCGAGCGTCTCGAAAGCCAGATACGGGTTGATCACGCTGACGCCGTAGCCGATCAGCAGCGCGAAGTGATGCACTTCGCGGGCCTCGCCGGTCTCCATTGCAAGGCTCAGGCGCATGCGTACGCCTTCGCGAATCAGGAAATGATGCAGGCTGGACGCTGCAAGCAGCGACGGAATCGCTGCAAACTCCTTGTTGACGCCGCGGTCTGACAGGATCAGGACGTTGATCTCATCATGCTCGATCAGGCGCAGCGCCTTGGCCTGCAGTTCCTCGATGGCCCTGACGAGACCGTCCTCGCCGCGCGCGGCGCGAAACAGGATCGGCAGCGTCGCGACCTTCAACCCGGGAAGCTTGAGTCTGCGAACCTTGGCAAATTCTTCGTTGGTCAGCACCGGGCCATGCAGCTCCAGGCGCCGGCAGTCCGATGGTTTCGGGTCGAGCAGGTTGCCCTCGGAGCCGAGCCAGACATCGGACGAAGTCACGATTTCTTCGCGGATACAGTCAATCGGTGGGTTGGTAACCTGAGCGAACAGCTGCTTGAAATAATCGAACAGCAGGCGTGGGCGCGTAGACAAAGCCGCCAGCGGCGTGTCGTTGCCCATCGAGCCGACCGCCTCGTTGCCGTCGCGCGCCATCGGCGTCATCAGGATCCGCTGGTCCTCGAAGGTGTAGCCGAAGGCGAGCTGACGCTGCAGCAACAGATCGGGCTCAGGCTCCGGCAGGTCGGGCGCGGTGGGAAGGTCCTTCAGGTGAACTAGATTTTCTTTGAGCCAATCGGCATAGGGGCGTTCGTGGACGATCGCATGCTTGATCTCTTCGTCCTCGATGATGCGGCCCTGCTCGGTGTCGATCAGGAACATCCGTCCCGGCTGCAGCCGACCCTTGCGCAGGATGCGCTCTGGCGGGATATCGAGCACGCCGGCCTCCGAGGCCATCACGACCAGATCGTCCTTGGTCACGTAATAGCGTGACGGCCGCAAGCCGTTGCGATCGAGCAGCGCGCCGATCTGGCGCCCGTCCGTGAAGGCAATCGCCGCGGGGCCGTCCCAGGGTTCCATCAGGCTCGAATGAAACTGATAGAAGGCCTTGCGCGCCGGATCCATCGTCTCGTGCCGGGACCAGGGCTCGGGGATCATCATCATCATGGCGTGCGGCATCGAGCGACCGCCGAGCACCATCAGCTCGAAGACGTTGTCGAACATCGACGAGTCGCTGCCGTTCGGATTGACGACAGGCTTGAGCTTTTCGATGTCTTCCTCGAACAGCTCCGATTGCAGCAGCGCCTCGCGGGCCCGCATCCAGTTGATATTGCCGCGCAGCGTGTTGATCTCGCCGTTATGAGCGATGTATCGATACGGGTGCGCCCGATCCCAGCTCGGAAAGGTGTTGGTCGAGAAGCGCGAGTGCACGAGCGCGATGGCGGTTTCGATCAACGGATTCTGCAAATCGAGGAAGTACTGCTCGAGCTGGGTCGTGGTCAGCATGCCCTTGAAGACCAGCGTCTTGTGCGACAGGCTGACGACGTACCAGTAGTCCGCACCGCCGATCGTCGAGACGCGGATGTCGCTGTAGGCGCGCTTGCGAATCACGTAGAGCTTGCGCTCGAAGGCGTCTTCATCGGTTGTATCTTCGCCGCGCCCGATGAATACCTGACGGATCACGGGCTCACTGGAGCGCGCGGTCTCGCCCAGCATCGAGTTGTCGGTCGGCACCGTGCGCGCGCCAAGGTAGACCTGGCCTTCGGACTGGACGACGCGGGCAAAGACCTCCTCGATCTTGCGACGCTGGGTCGGATTGCGGGGCATGTAGATCAGTCCGCTCGCGTAGCTGCCGGGAGGCGGCAATGCGATCCGCGCGCGCTTGGCCACATCGACGTTGAACGTATGCGGCATCTGCATCAGCACGCCGGCGCCGTCACCTGTATTGACCTCGCAACCACAGGCGCCACGATGATCGAGGTTCTTCAGGACCTGGATCGCCTGCCGCAGGATCTGGTTCGACTGGCGCCCCTTGATATCAGCCACAAAGCCAACCCCACAGGCGTCGCGCTCGAAGGCCGGGTCATACAGACCCTGCTTGCCGGGCGCCCGGGTCGCAGGCGTGGATCCATTGTTCGTTGCAGCGTCATCCATGGTTCGCGTGTCCAAAGGCAAGCAGCGGGGCACACTACCCCGTCGCCGCGGGCTCAAGGCCCGCAACTAGAGATTTCAGTCACTTACGCAGGGAGTTCCGTCGCGGCTGAGGGCAGCAATCGTCACTTTATCTCTTCGTGATGATACCGCGAGAGGTCTGCGGGTCAATGCGGAACTTGCCCGGATGGTGGTAGTCTGATCGACGGGGTTACAAGAACGGCGGGACGCCGACGATCGAGAAACGTACTTTAATTTCAGGAGATGCTTGTGACTTTCAGAACTACTTTTGCCTCGCTGGCCGCCGTTGCGGCGCTGGCGCTTGCTGCCCCCGTGCACGCTGCCAGCGACGGCAAGAAGGCCGCGGATATCGTCGACACCGCCGTGGCCGCTGGCAGCTTCAAGACGCTCGCTGCTGCGCTGGGTGCCGCCGGTCTGGTCGATACCCTCAAGGGCACCGGGCCGTTCACGGTGTTCGCACCGACCGATGCAGCCTTCGCAAAACTGCCAGCCGGCACGGTTGAGGATTTGTTGAAGCCCGAGAACAAGGCCAAGCTGACCTCGATCCTCACCTACCACGTTGTCGCGGGTAAGGTCATGGCAGCCGATGTCGTCAAGCTGTCAGAAGCAAAGACACTGCAGGGCCAGTCGGTCAAGATCGCCGTTAAGGACGGCAAGGTCTCGGTCGCTGGTGCCAATGTCTCGGCGACGGACATCAAGGCTTCGAATGGCGTCATTCACGTCATTGATTCGGTGATTATGCCTAAGTAACGGGGCAGTCAAGCGAACAGACGGACCATCCGTCTACTGACGCCGGCCAGGCCCGCAGCGGATCGCTGCAGCCTGGCCGGCGTCTTCATTTGTGACGACGTCGCACGTAATCGCCCTCGCCAGCGCGACAATCGGGCCATCGAACTGCCAGCAACTGGGAGTGTCTGAGACATGGGCCGACTGATCACTGTGATTCTCGCTGTAGGGCTTCTCGCCTGGCTCGCCAACCGCCAGATCGGCGCTGCGGACCGGGCGGTGCGTGACATTGCCAACACCACTGGCGTGCCGGAGATCGCCGGCGATACGCGGCCGCCGTCGCAGCGCATATCCGAACAATTCGGCGCGCAGGTCGAATCGACGATTGCTGCCGGAAAAGCGCGTATCGACGCTGACTGCAGCGTCAGCGACGACTGCCCGCGTTAGTTTCTTCCCCTGAGGTATTGCATCGCAGGGCGTCGTGCCTTACTTTTCGCGCGCGTTGCGAGGTGTGGTGCCGCTCGTGACGCCCAGAGATGGTTCTTTCGGACCTTGTACAGGTGTAACGACGAATAAATGAACGACAACGACCGTGGACCTGCCCTGCGCAAAGTGAATCTCTATCTGGAGAAGAACTTTCCCGATTTCTTCGCTGAGGCCCGTTTCCAGGTCGGAAACGACGATTATTTCCTCTACTCCCGCTTTGGCCAGTACCTGGCCCGCTCGATCGAGCAGCGGCGCACGCCACGCGCCAAGATCTACCGCGGTTTCACGGTGCTGAACAAGATGGCCGCGGCTTCAACCAAGGATCCGGTTGTTCGCCAGATGCTGGTCTCCGGCCCGCTCGAGCAGCTCGTCGATGCGCCCAGGGCGCGAGCCCTGGCGATGAAGCGACTGTCGCCGGTGGCGCAGGGCTACATGGAGAGTCTCTGCGAGTAGAATCCGGCTGCACATGAGCAGCACGACTTCATCCCGGAAACCCGATTACGGCTGGCAAGCACGGCTCGGTGTCGCGACACCGCAGGCCAACCCGACCGTCGAACCGGAACTGCGCTCATTGCTGCCCGTGAGCATTGGCGTGTATGCGACCCGGCTCACGCACCCCTCGGCGCAGGTCGAACAGCGCCTGCAGCACTACATTCGGCATATGCCGGACGCAATCCGCACCTTCGGGACGATGCGCATTGCTGCCTTCGGCTTCGGCTGCACCGGCTCTTCCTATCTGGCCGGTCGGGAGCTCGAGGACAAGCTGACCAGCGAGGCTTCGGCCGAAACGCGGATTCCGGTCGTCACCGCCGCACAAGCCATACGCGTCGCGCTCGCGGCAATGGGTGCGGGTTCCATGGCACTTGTCTCGCCCTACCCGCTGGGGCTGTCAGAAGCCGGCTACCGCTACTGGAGCGATGCCGGGCTCAAGGTCACTGCCAAAGTGCGCGTCGATCCCGAGTTGACCGACACCCACGGCATCTATGAGCTGACCAGCGACGATGCGCTCGGCGCGCTGCAGGCGATCGACACCAGTGGCGCTGATGTAGTGGTGGCGAGCGGCACTGGCATGCCGACGCTGCGCGCGCTGCAAACACTGCGCAAAGCTTCCGCGGCGAAGGGTGACTTTCCGCCGGTGATCTCCTCGAATCTCTGTCTCGCCTGGGCGATGCTTCGCCAGGTCGCCCCCGAGCTTGCGCCGGCCTCGCCGGTCGGCCTGCTCGACTGATCTGCCGCCGCCCGTCGCTGCAACGTGGATTCCCTGTCTCAGTACGCGCTCGGCGCAGCCGTCGGCGTCGCGGTCATGGGTCGACGCACAGCCGTCTGGAAGGCGGCCCTGGTTGGCGGCCTGTGCGGCACCTTGCCAGACCTCGATGCGCTGATCGATCACGGTGACGTGGTCCGCAACGTGACGTTTCACCGTGCCGAGAGCCACGCGCTGCTGTACCTGACCGCAGCCTCGCCTGTCGTCGCCTGGCTCGCAAGCCGGCTGACGCGTCAGCCGCGGAACTTCCGGCGTTGGTGGCTCGCGGCCTGGCTCGTGCTGATGACCCACGCGCTGCTGGATGCGATGACGATCTATGGCACGCAGCTGGCGCTACCCCTCACCGACTATCCGTTCGGCGTCGGCAGTATTTTCATCATCGATCCGCTGTATACGCTGCCGCTGCTGATCGGCCTCGTGGCCACAGGCGTGGCGCGCGCAGTCAACAGGCGCCGATACAACCTCTGGGGTCTCGCGCTGTCGACGCTGTATCTCGGCTGGAGCGTCGGCGCGCAGTGGCATGTCGACCAGATTGCACAGCAGTCTTTGCCTGCTGATCTGGTCGAGGCACCCCGCCTTGTCACGGCAACCGCCTTCAACACCGTGCTGTGGCGGATCGTCGTGATGGACCCGTCCGGTGAACGCTACCTCGAAGGTTTCTATTCGCTGCTTGATCGCGAGCGGCGCATCCACTTTACCAGTCACGCTCGCGACGCTGCGCTGTTCGATGCAACGCAGTCGCTGTGGGCGGTCGCGCGTATCGAATGGTTCACGCATGGATTCTTCTCGATGCGCGAGCAGGACGGGATCGCAACGATCACGGACCTGCGCATGGGCCAGCAGCCGGACTATCCGTTCAGCTATGCCGTGGCCCGCGCCGACGCCAGCGGTTGGGCCGAGGTGACGCCCGCGGCGGCCGGATCGCGTGGCGATGTCGGCGAAGGTCTGGCATGGTTGTGGCGGAGGCTCAAGGGCCAGTGAGCACAGACAGCAATCTAATCGAAGGACGGGCACGGGATCTCGGTGGGGGTTTCGTGGTGCGGCGTGTGCTGCCGGCTGCGGCGCGCCAGATGCTCGGACCCTTTATCTTCTTTGATCACCTCGGGCCACGACACAGCCCGCCGGGGCCCGCGATCGATGTGCGTCCACACCCGCATATTGCGCTGGCGACGGTTACCTATCTTTTCAGCGGCGAAATCCTGCACCGTGACAGTCTCGGGTCGGTGCAGGAGATCCATCCCGGCGACGTCAACTGGATGGTTGCCGGCCGCGGGATCGTGCACTCAGAACGCAGCACGGAGCGGACGCTGCGCGAAGGCACGACCTTGCATGGCATCCAGTCCTGGGTCGCGCTGCCCGACGGGCACGAGGACGACGCACCCGCATTCCGCCATCACCCCGCCGACACGCTGCCGTGCATCGAGACCCCGGATGGAGTGCGACTGCGAGTCATTGCAGGCGAAGCTCTCGGGCGCCGTTCGCCGGCCGAGACGCTGTGGCCCACCCTGTATGTCGACGTGCAGATGCCGGGTGGCGCAAGGCTCGAGCTCGCACCCGAGCACGAGGAACGCGGCGTTTATGTGGTCGAGGGACGAATCGAGATCGACGGCGCCGACAAGCCGCGCGGCGTCGGCCAGCTCAGCGTGCTCGAGGCGCGCGACACGGTCGTGATCCGCGCCACTGAACAGGCACGGTTGATGCTGATCGGCGGCCAGGCGATGCCGACGAGTCGGCACATCTCATGGAATTTCGTCGCCTCCAGCAGGCCGCGAATCGACGCGGCGCGACACGACTGGCGCAGCCGCAACCTGCAGCGGTTCCCGCTGGTGCCCGGCGACGAACGGGAGTTCATCCCGCTGCCGGACTGATCGGCGGCCGACGCCTACCCCTCGTAGGCCAGTGCGGCGCGCGGATCCTTGAGAAGATCCGGATAAATACGGGTCGTCAATTCGAGCAATTTCGGCGGCAGCCGGGCGGCGTCCTGCACCTTGCCGCCGCGACCGTTCTGCAGCGTGTGGCCGCTGATGCCGTCCATCTGCATCCAGGGTCGAAACGCGGCAATCGCTGAATACAGCACTTCGCAATCGGCGCTAAGCACGGCATCGTCGGCGATGGCCGCCCACGGCGCGCGTGTAATGGTCCATTCCCGGTAGAAGAAACTCGGGCGGCTCGCGCCCTCGGGCAGCACACGCGTGTCGAGATCCTGCCGGATCAGGAAATCCGCCCCGTCGCGTTGGGGCTCGCTGAGTCCCTGGCGTCGTTCACTGGTGCCGGTGCGAAAGAAACTGGCGCCATCGCGCGTCTCGCCCTGCATCCGGAACTCACTGCGCGAATCGTCGTGGACGACCAGCGCGACCTCCGACGGCCCGGCGCGGTAGCGCGGCACATCGATGACCTTGCCCGTGACGGGCATGGTCAGCGAAGCCAGCAGTTCGGTCGCACCGAGATCGAGGAAATGCGCGATTTCGAGGGAGCGGCCCTCAAAGCGGATCGGCGAAACGCGTTGATGAGACTGCCAGGTCGCTGCCAGCAGCCGATACAACGGATAGGTGGCGCCGTCGATGAACGCGTAGGTGACGGCGTCCATCCAGCCGATCGTCAGTCGATTATCGAGGCTCGAGCGCGCCTTGACGAAGGCCTGCAGCAGCGCGGGGTCGTCCAGCGTCAACGCGACCGGTCCCGATGCCGGCGCTGCGCTGGCAGTGGCCGTGGCGGACAGCAGCGTGGCGGCGCCTACGGCGCCGGTCGCTGCGATCAGTCCACGACGCGAGACTTTCATGGCGCCAAAGTGTAGGCGACGACGGCGTCGCTGATCCTGGTTTCGACCATCGCGTTCCCACCGGCGGCGATCACCAGATACTGGCGGCCCTGCACGGCATAGGTCATCGGCACCGCCATACCCGGTGCCGGCAGCTCGCTCTGCCACAGCTCACGACCGGTGCGCGTTTCGAAGGCGCGAATCTTGGAGTCCATCGTTGCAGCGATGAAGGTCAGGCCGCTCGCGGTCAGGATCGGACCGCCGACATTCGGCGAACCCCAGCCGAGTGATTCCGGCGCATTGATGCCCGCGCGCCGCACCTGCCCGAGCGGAATCTTCCAGCGCAGCTTGCCGGTGTCCATGTCGATCGCGGCGAGCGTGCCCCAGGGCGGTGGCGTGCAGGGCACGCCGAGCGGTGAGCTGAAGAGTTCGCCTTCGACGCGATAAGGCGTTCCCTGCAAGGGCCTGGTCAGGTAATCCCTCGGTGGCAGCTTGTCCTCCGCGGCCGGATCCTGCTTCGCAACCACCTTGATCACGGTCGCCAGATTCTCGGCCTTGATGACCAGCAGATTGCTGCCGGGATCATAGGCGGCGCCGCCCCAGTTGCCGCCACCGAGCGCGGACGGAAACAGCACGGAACCGCGTATCGAAGGTGGCGTGTAGATTCCGTCGTAGCGGAGCTCGTCGAAACGTCGTTGGCACCAAGCCCGATCGATCGGTGTGAGGCCGAAAAGATCCTCACGCTTCAATTGCTGGCGCGCAAACGCTGCGATGCCGGTCGGCTCCGGCTGCGTCTTTGCGGCCAGCTCGCCGGGGACATCTGATGCGGGCACCGCTCGGTCAACAATCGGCCACAGCGGCGCGCCGGTAGCGCGGTCGAAAGCGAACACCCAGCCCATCTTGGTCTGCAGCAGTGCTGCGGGAATGCGCTTGCCGCCGCGCCGGATATCGACCAGCAGCGGATGGCCGACCAGATCGTAGTCGAACAGATCGTGGCGCACGGTCTGGAAAGACCACGCGACGCTGCCATCGCCGCCGTTGATCGCGACGATGCTGTTCGCGAGCGGAATGTCGAAGCGCCGTCCGCCGCCGTAGTAGTCGGTGGCCGGGCTGGTCGTTGGCGCGAACACCAGGCCGCGTTCCGTATCGACGCTCATCGTCGACCAGACGTTCGCAGCGCCGGTCAGACGGCGCTTGTCGGCAGGGATCGGATTGAACTCCCAGCGCAGCTCGCCAGTGCGCACATCCCAAGCGCGCACCACGCCATCGCGCGGGTCCGTCAGCCCATCGTTGGAACCGGAGCCGGCGATGACCAGATCGCCGAGGATCACCGGCGGAGAGCTCATGCCGGCGCCGCCCTCTCCGTATCCTTCATGGTCGAGGTGCGAGACGTAGCCCGGATGGCCCTTGGCGGCGCCGAAATCGCTGCAGCTGCGACCGGTGTCCGCGTCCAGAGCGTAGACGTGTCCGTTCGGATCAGACTTGAAGATCCGCTTCTCGCAGGCGCGGCCGCGAACCGGCTCCGCAACCTGCCAATAGGCAACGCCGCGGCAGCGACTCGCCCGGCGCGCCTCCTTGATCAGCGGCTTGCCCGACGCGTCCGCCTGATGCGGGTCGAACACCCAGCGCTCGCTGCCGGTCGCCGGGTCGAGCGCAAACACCCGGTTCAATGGCGTGCAGTAGTACAGCGAGCCGTTCACATGCAGCGGCGTCGCCTGAAAAACCGTGCCCTTCGGAAACGGCTCGTCCACGAAATCGCCGGAACGATGCGTCCATGCGACGCGCAGCTTGGTGACGTTCGACGGGTTGATCTGCGTCAGCGGCGAGAACTGACTGCCGCCGGCATCGCGTCCGAAGCTTGGCCAGTCGGCGCCTTCTGCGGCACTCGCGTGCGATGCCAGCAACAGTGAACCTGCCAGCAAGGCGATCAGGCCGGTCAGGATCCTGTCACGCATCCGCAAACTCCCCGTGTTGACCCCTGTGCTTGCGTGCCGCAGGTGCGGCCCAGCCGATCTCGCGGTCCCAGATCTGCTGCGGCACCGGCAGGCCTTGCAGCAGATCCGGCAGTGCCTCCACAGACGCCGCCGTCGAGATCACCTCTGACACAATGTAATCGAGCTGTCGGCAATGCTGCGCCACATGCCAGGCTGAGCGCTCGAGCACCTCGTGCAGCGGCCGCTGGCCATAGTACGTGCGCAGCACTCGTTGTGCCGTGGCCGCTTCGCCCGCCGTCTGCGCGAGCTTGCTGGCACCAAGCCCAGCACGGCAATGCGCGAGCCAGGTGGCAAGCGCCGCGGTGTTGAGCATGTCATCAGGCGGCAGCCGCTCGAAATGCTCGAAGCGCAATTCGCCCTCGCCCCGCGGCTCAGCGGCATCCAGCAAGCCTTGCACGATCATGCCGATGTGAAACACGAGATCGGCATAGCGTCGGGGCCGCGTCGGAATCTGCTCCAGCAGGCGGGCAGCGGGAATCTTCCCGACGCGCTCCTCGGCGAGCCGCAGCAGCGCAGTGAGTCGCTCGACCAGCTCCGCGGGCGGCAAGCTTTGTTGCGGTGAAGCTGCTCCGACAAAACGCGCCAGCTCAGCCAGATCCTGTCCCAGCACGTAGTCCGTGCCGCGGGCCACGACCGGAACTGCGCGCACGCCGAGCTGCTGCAGTTGCTTGGCTGCATCCGGATCGGCGAGCACGTTGATGGAAACATACGCCAGGCCGCGGCTCTCCAGGAACTCCTTCGCGCGCAGACAGCTGGTGCAGCCCGGCTGCCAATAGACCCGCAGGGGCAGAGATTCCATGGCGGCTATTATGCGCTCTCAGTCAGCAATCGGAACTTGGCGATGGATCATGCCCGCGATGTCCTCGACTACTGGTTCGGCAAGCGCGAGTCGGACGCCGAAAGCCTCACGAAGCGCATGGCCTTCTGGTTTCCTACTGATGGCAACAGTGAAATCGTAGCGCTGTTCGACCGCGAAATCGCCGCGCGCTTCGAGCCGCTGATGCAGCGCGCCCAGGACGGCCAACTCGACGCCTGGGCCGACAGCCCGCGCCGGCGTCTTGCCCTGATCCTGCTGTTCGATCAGTTCCCGCGCAACGTCCATCGCGGCAGCGCTCGGGCTTTTGCCACTGACGAACGCGCCCTGGCGCTGACCTTGGCCGGCATGCAAGGCGCTGCGGATGCGGCGCTGCAACCTCTCGAGCGCGTGTTCTTCTATATGCCGCTGCAGCACTCGGAATCGCTGGACGTGCAGGAAGAATCCCTGGCCGCGTATCGTCGTCTGTTCGACGAGACCAGCGGCGCGCTGCAGAGAGTTGCCGCGAATACCCTCAAGTATGCGCAGCTGCATCACGAGCTGATTCGCCGCTTTGGTCGCTTTCCTCACCGCAACGCGCTCCTGGGGCGGCAGAGCACTGCCGGGGAACAGGCACTGCTTGACGAAGAGGGCATGGATTTCGGCCAACGACCCCGGGCCTGAACCGCAGAAAAGATCAGTCGGCGATATCAGGCTCGAAGAACGACCAGGCGACTTCGGGAAAGCGCGCCTTGATCTGCCGCTCCAGCCGGTTGATTCGCTCGATCCCCTGCACGGCTGTGAGACCAGGGTGCAGCCGCACCTTCGCCGCAAGCATGACTTCGGGTCCCAGCTGGAAGGTGATGACGTTCAGCAGATCGGCAATCGCTGGATCACCCTCGATCTCACTGCGCAGCGCCGCGACCAGGTCTGCCTCGGCTGAACGACCGACGATCAGCGACTTCATCCGCAGGCCGATGAACACCGACATTGAGATCAGCACCACGCCGATCGCGATCGAACCGATCGCGTCGTAGCGGACATCGCCGGTCAGCGCCGCCAGCGACACGAACCCGAAAGCCAGTGCGAGACCGATCAGGGCGGCGATGTCCTCGCCGAGCACCACGATCAACTCCGAATTGCGGGTCGTACGGATCCAGGTTCGCAGTGACTTCGATCCACGCTGCTTGGCGATCTCGCGCAGGCAGCCGTAGGTCGAAGCCGCCTCGAGCAGCACGGCGACACCCAGCACGAGCAGCGCGACCCACGGCTGATTCAGTGGTTCGGGTTCGGCGAGCTTGTGCCAGCCCTCATAGATCGAGAACAGTCCACCAGCGCTGAACAGCATCAGCGCGACGATGAAGCTCCAGAAGTACGACAGCTTGCCGTAGCCGAGCGGATGCTCCGCATCCGCCGGCCGTTGCGATTGCCTCAGGCCGATCCACAGCAGAATCTGATTGCCACAGTCGGCAAAGGAGTGGATGGACTCGGCCAACATGCTGCCCGAGCCTGTGAACAATGCCGCCCAGAGTTTTGACAGCGCAATCCCGAGATTCGCCACGAAGGCGTAGAGAATGGCGCGAGCCGAGGAACCATGGTCGGCCAAGTTGAAGTCGCTGACTCGTCAGGGCGCGACGTACAAACAGGCCTGCTGCCGCAACTGCAGCAGTGAACACAGATCTCGGCCCCGCTTCTCGCTCGCCACACCAACCTGTAGCCGGTACAGACGACCTGCGGCTGTGTCGGCGGCGCGGACATCGCTGATAAGTCCCTGCAGCTCAGGAAAAGCCGCACGCAGTCGGTCCCACTCAGCGCGCGCCTTCGGCTCCGTCGAGAACGCTCCGAGTTGCACGCGGTGCGCAACGGTCGACGAAGCCGATGCGCTGGTGGCGGTGGGCGCTGCGGCCGTTTGCGACGGCACCGGTACGGTCGTGGCCGCGATGGCCTCGCCAGTCGTGCCCAGCGCGAAATTCTCGATCCGGATCCGTGCCTCCTGCGCCCACTTGCCCTCCGGATACGCAACGAGAAAAGCCCGATAGGCATCCGCGCTGTCCGTCGTGCTGGCGCGCTGCCATTCGCGCTCCTCGCCCAGTTGTTGCATCCGTTCGCGCGCCTGGATCGCAAACTCGCTTTGCGGATGCTGCTTCAGGAACGCATCGTAGGACTCGGACGTGTCCGCCCCCTGTGCGGCGCGCCAGTCGCCCGCCTCACGGCTGCAGCCGGCGAGCGACGCCAGAACGAAAGAGATAGTTGCGACCCCGACGATCGCGCCAAGGCTGCGCATGGATTGCCCCCGCTGCTTGCGACCGTCGCCATTCTAGACGGTCACGGCCTCAGTTGCAGTTCGTGAGTCCGTTGATCCACGCGTTGAGCAAATTGACGCCCGCCGAATCGACGATAGTGCTCGACAGCGGTGGCATCGCCTGCGCATCGCGCCGATTGGTGCGCGCGACCAGCACAGACCGGCCCGCATCGCCCGGTGCGATCAGCCGTGCATTGCCGATGCCAAGATCGCCCGCCTGCGGCGCAATGTTGCAGGCGTTGGTGCTCGCCAGCGGCGCCGTGTAGCGCAGGTCGAGCAGCGTTGGCGTCCCACCACCCGGACGATGGCAGTTTGCGCAGTTGGTGTGCAGGTAGGCGCGGGCACGCTCAGCAAGCGTGCCGGCTGCGCCGTACGGATCCGGCATGGCTGGCAAGCTTGCCGGATCGGCCGTGATCGGAGGACTCAGCGTACCGATCGCATTGAGGGTCACGATCTGGTTCGCCGTCAGGTTGGTCGACGGATAAAGCAGGTTGCCGTTGAGCTGCGCCGTCTCGAGGCCCAGCGTTCGCCCCGCAGCCTGGGTATGGCAGGTCAGGCACTGCGCCTCGCTCGGAAACACCCAGGTCTGACCGTTGACCAACGCTGTCCTGCCACCGATCACCCGCATCGCATCATTGCCCTGCGCGTTCCATTCATAGGTGTAGCCAGCCCAGTTGCCGTTGTTGTGCCGCATGAAGAGCCGCGTCTCGACGAGCCTGCTGCCGAGTGCGAAATTCTTGACCAGCACGCTGCCCGCAGGGAAATCGAAGTCCTGGTCGGCGCCCACGCTGATGTTCTGCCCGTCGGGCAGCGCGAGGTAACGCCGCTTCTGCGCGCCGTCCGACCAGAACTGCGCGTTGGGGGCGTAGGGAATCAGTCCGGCGGCAGGCTGGGCTGGATTCGCAGACTGCACGCAGCCGGTCGCCGACAACTGGTTCGGTATGCTCCGCCCGCCCGCGGCGCCGGCAATTAGTCGGTGCAGCGTGCCAGCGTAATGGACGATCAATAGTTCGCCATCGATGCCCTCGCCGAATGACGCGATCTGCAGATTGGTATCGAAGCCGCTGGTAACCTGCAGCGTCGGCGGCGTATCGCGTGCAATGTGCCAGAGCCGCCCCGTTGCGAAGTCGCCAAAAACATAGCGGCCGACCAGGCTTGGGATCGCCGTACCGCGATACACATATCCACCCGTAACCGACTGGCCAGCGGTGCGGCCGTATTCGGCGATCGGGTCGATGCGCGGCTGCGAGTTGCCGCAAGCCAGGTTGAAATCGTGAGCGCCCTCGCGGCAGCGCCAGCCGTAGTTGCCGCCGTTGCTGACGCGGTTGATCTCCTCCCAGCTGCCCTGCCCGACATCACCGAGCCACAGTTCGCCGCTGACGCGATCGAAGCTCCAGCGCCACGGGTTGCGCAAGCCCCAGGCATAGATCTCGGCGCAATCCTGGGCGCCGGCACCGGTCGCGCAGAAGTTGCTGGCGGCGAACGGGTTGGACGGCGGAATCCGGTAGCGCACCGCACCGGTCGGACCACTGATGTCGAGCCGGATGACCTTGCCGAGCAGCGTACGCAGGTTCTGGCCGTTGCCGATCGGACCAAACGGATCACCGCCGCTGCCGCCATCACCGAAGCCTGCATACAGGAAGCCGTCCGGACCGAATGCGAGGTACCCACCGTTGTGATTGTTCTGCGGTTGGTCGATGGTCAGCAGGATCTGTTCGCTGGATGCATCCAGCGTCGCCCCGCCGTCACTGGTCCGGAATTCGGACAAGCGCGAGCGCAACGGGCTCGTGCCCGTCGTGTACGACAGATAGACGCGCGGATCCGCCGGAAAGTCCGGATGGAACGCCAGGCCCAGCAGCCCCATCTCGCCGCCGCTGCGAACCCGAGTGCGGATATCAACAAAGTCGGTCGCTGCGGCAACACTCGTCGTGTTCGCAAACACCCGCACCCGGCCGGCCTGCTCGACGACGAACCAGCGCGTTGCGGCGCGCGGTGCCTGCAGCGCTAGGATCGGATTGACGAAGCTCAGGTTGCCGAACGCCCGCTCGAGACCCAGCGTGACCTGCGAAGACGGCGCGTCGCCTGCCAGGCAGCTCGCATTCGCTGGCCGCTGCGCCAGGCCGGAGGTCGGTGGTGGTGGCTGTCTCTTATACACATCTCCGAGCCCACGAGACTAAGGCGAAGCTCGTATGCCG
>ENA-ORBV01003616-ORBV01003616.1-microbial-mat-metagenome-genome-assembly--contig:-NODE-3616-length-30725-cov-7.536348_pt1 | contig 30725 bp, 24 predicted proteins | sample MGYA00237777_ERZ505514 | MGnify/ENA primary metagenome ERZ505514 (study PRJEB26160, sample SAMN06269048) | microbial mat metagenome | isolation source: Oligotrophic lake microbial mat | place... | reverse complement strand
GCCCCTGAAGAACGGTTCGAAAATGCGATGGCGCTCTTCCTGGGGAATGCCCGGACCGTCGTCCTCAACCGTGATTGATACTTCTTCCGCGCCGGTGGCCGACCGCGCAGCCTTCGCCGCCACGCGCACGGTGCCGCCGCGCCCGTACTTCACGGCGTTCAGCACCAGGTTCTTCAGCGCCATCCTCAGCGCATCCCGATCGGCCATCACCCCGGGCAGGCCGGCGTCAATGCTCACCTCGATCCGCTGGTCGTCAGGTGACACGGCCCGGCTTTCAGCGAGGACGCCCTCAATCACGGCGGCGATGTCGGTCGGTTGAGGATTCAAGGCGGCATCGGGCTTGGCCTGCAGCCGGCAACTCAGCAGGATGTCGCCGATCGTCTTGGTCAGGCGCCGGCTCTCGCGCTTGATCAGCTCGCCGTAGTGCCTCGCATCCGCCGGCGTAGCCACCACATCGTCGGCCAGATTCTCACCTGCGCAGGTAATCGTGGCCAGCGGTGTCCGCAGTTCGTGCGACATGCGCGCGACCAGCTCAAGCTGTTCGCGCGCGGCGCGTTGCATGCTGTGCATCGAGGCCACCAGCAACCCGACGCTGACGGCCAGCAGCAGCAACACACCGATGCCGATGGCGAGGTTGCGGACGCGCACGGCGCCGAGCGTCGCTTCGAGCGCGCCACTCTGGTGCTGCAGGTAAACGCGCCAGCGGTGCGCGGCAGCGTCTGGCATCAGGCGCTGTGCGGTGGCGGCATCAAGATCGCGGCCGTGGATGGCGAACAGGGGAATGGGCGACACCGAGGCCTCGAAATCCCTCTCGGCGAGCCCGTTACTTGAGCGATACACCGCCTGGCCCGGCACGTCGTCGCGAATGATCAACACATCCAGCGCCGACGGGATGCCGCCTTCGAAACAGCCGGCGAGCATGGTCGGGATCAGATCGTTGACGAGGTTATCCATGTCGATCAGGGCCACGAGCCAGCGATTGCCCGCCGCGCCTTTGGGATGCACGACGATGGCAGGGACCTCGTCGAGGAGCGTGCGATTGAGGATGGGCGGCGTGCCGGTGTGGCCGGCGAGATCGGATAGCCACGCCGGCAGCGGCGCGCTGGTCTGGCTGATGCCCGCACCGTCGATGGCGCGCACGGTGAGAGCACCGTTTGTGCGTTCGACGGAATAGAGTGCCTTCACGAAACCAGCGGGTGCGCCATCAACCGCGGCTGATGGGTCGGCATCGACCGCCGACAGGCTGGCATAGACGTGGGCCAGGCGGGCGTCAAATTCCGTCGACAGCCGGACCGTTGCCGCCCGGAGGTTCTGTCGAGCGCGCAGGCCCTCGAGGCCGCTCAATTCGCCGAGCCAGCGGTGCTGCAGGATCGCGAGCGCCGGCAGCAGCACAGCAATCAGCACCACCAGCGCCACCGAACGTCGGGAGGCGGACCACATCATGGAGCAGATGGTAGCAACTCTGTCCCGCCGCCGGAGCAAATCTGGCGGTCTTTTTACGACCTCTTAACGAGTCCTTAGCGATCTCTTGAAGCCTCCGGGGGCCCGCGCCTGTTAGGGTCGGCTTTCCGACTCCAGTTCCACCAAGCTGCAGTCGGAGAGTCCGGCCGGATCCGCGCCATCGGCCGGCCGGGCTCTTTCTTTTCAGGCCTTTCCAGCCCATCATTCGCTGTCGGTCTAGCAGGTGTAATTCTTGCAGGCTAAGATGGGATGGTGATTCGTCTCGCGCCCCTGGTGGCTGGTCTTATTCTTCTCATCAACGTCGGCTGCGCCGATGCACCGCTCAGCTTGGCCAATATCCAGCTTGGCCGTTCGCTGAATCCTGATCGCAGCGTGGCGAGCATCACGACGCTGTTCAAGTCGTCCGAGACCGTCTATGTTTCGGTCCAGACCAACGAGGCAGCATCCGGAACGGTCGGCGTGAAGTGGATGTTCGGCACGCAGGTGATCGACGAACCCACCAAGCCGGTGTCGTACGACGGCCCCGCCAGCACCGAGTTTCACCTGCAGAACTCCGGTGGCTTTCCCGCGGGCGACTACAGCGTGGAAATTTTCATCGACGGTCTGTCCGTCGGCAAACGGACGTTTAAAGTGGGTGAGATGTAAATGCTTCAGCAGGGATTGATCGCGCTGGCGATCACGCTTCTTTCGGTTAGCCAATCCACACTGCGTCCTGACCCGCCCATCAAGTGTTCCAGTTGCGATGAGTGGAACATGCCGCGCGAACCGTTCAAGGTCTACGGCAACACCTATTACGTCGGCACCGACGGTCTGTCGGCCCTGCTGATCACCTCGGACCAGGGCCATATCCTGCTCGACGGCGGCCTCACGCAGTCGGCGCCGCTGATTGCCGCCAACATTCGCACGCTGGGATTCAAGCTGGAGGACGTCAAGCTGATCCTGAACTCTCACGCCCACTACGATCACGCGGCCGGCATCGCGGCGCTGCAGCGCGCGAGCGGGGCGACGGTGGTGTCCAGCGCTTCGGGCGCACAGGCTTTTGCCATCGGCACCGCTGTGCCGGACGACCCGCAGGCCGGATTTGGCAAGACCGAGAACGCCTTCCCCCCAGTGAAGAACGTGCGCGTCGTGAAGGACAAGGACGTGGTGCGCGTCGGGCCGCTGGCGGTGCAAATGCACGACACCGCCGGTCACACGCCAGGGAGCACGACCTGGACGTGGCAATCGTGCGAGACTCCGACTGCTTCTTCAAGCCCCAAGCCCCAGGCCCCGAGCCTTGCGAAGTGCCTGAACATGGTCTACGCCGACAGCATTTCGGCAGTGGCCGCGCCGGGATTCCGCTTCACGGGCGATGCCAGGACGCCCAGCCGGGTGGAGCAGTTCCGCAAGAGCATCGCCACGGTCGGCGAACTGCCGTGCGACATTGTGATCACGACGCACCCGATGGCGACCGACGTCGCCGGCAAGCTGAAGAAGCGAGCGGACCAGCCGGCCGCGGATCCATTCATTGACCCGCAGGCCTGCCGTGTCCTGGCCGCCAACGCCATGAAGGCGCTCGACGCGCGCGTGGCGGAAGAAACCAAATCGAAATAACGTAGGGCACCCCTTTATGGGGTGCCGTCCTACTCGTAGCGCAACGCCAGGATCGGGTCGATCTGACTCGCGCGCCGCGCCGGAATGAGGCCCGCCGTCGCAGACACCACCGTCAGCACCGCCATCGTCCCCACCGCCATCCAGGGGTCGTTGGGCTCGATGCCGAACAGTTGCGACGACACGTAGCGGCCGAGCGCGATGGCGGACGGGACGCCGATCGCCAGTCCGATCGCGAGCAGCAGCAGAACTTCCTTCATCACCAGCCAGATGACGGCCGCCGGCTCGGCGCCAAGCGCCAGGCGCAAGCCCAGCTCCTTCTTTCGCCGCGCGACGATGAACGCCATCACGCCGTAGAGACCCACCGACGCCAGCAGTGTCGCGAGCAAGCCGAAGCCCGCCGACAGCATGGCGATCAGGCGATCGCTCAGCAGCGTTTCATCCAGTTGCCCCTGCAGCGTCTTCATGTCGAACGCCGGCATCGAGGCGCTTCACCTCGCTGCGGACCAGGTTGAACGCCGATCCTGACGCGTCGGTCGTCCGCAGGTAGAACGTGACGCCGCCCCGTCCCCAGTTGGGAACGAACACCTGGCGGCGGACGCCCTCGCGCGGGCCCTCGTAAAGCGAGTCAGCGACGACCCCGATGATCTGGATACTGAGCTTCGACTCTGGTCCATCCCCAAACCCGATATGACGGCCGATGGCACTCTTGTCGCCGAAGAAGTGCGTCGCAAACTTCCGGTTCACGATGGCCACCGTCTCATCCTCTTTCGCGTCAGCGCGCGTGAAGTCGCGGCCTTCAAGAAACGGAATGGCCATGGTCTTGAAGTAGCCGGGCGACAGCGAGTTCATGAACGCCTGCATGTCTTCGCCGTCGGTCGCCTTGTGGCCTTCGACCGACATGGTGCTATCCCACTCATCGCCGGCCAGAATCGCGACGGCGGCGGTGCCCGCCGACGTCACGCCCGGAGACGAGTTGAGGCGATCCAGCAAATCGCGATAGAAATTCACGCCTTGCTGGTTCTCGTAGCCGCTAAGCGCCGGATTCAACCGGAACGTCACCAGGTTGTCGAGCACCACGCCGGTGTCGGTAGTCTGCAGGTTCTGCAGGCTGCGGACGAAGAGGCCCGCGCCAAACAGCAGCAGGAAGCTCAGCGCGACTTGCGCCGCGACCAGGCCCTTTCTCAAGAACAGCGAACCACCGGTGCCGGCAATGCCGCCGACGGTGTCTTTGAGCGTGGCCCACTGATCCGGATTGCTCGCGCGCAGCGCCGGCAACAAGCCGAAGACCACGCCGGTCAACAGGGTCAGCGAGAACGTGAACAGCAGGATGCGCAGATCCGGTGTCGGTTGCACGAGCAGCGGCTGATCCGCGGCGGACGGCAAGCTTGAGGTCGTTCATGCAGGGGGTTAGACGGGACGCCTTGGGCTGGGGTTGTGAGGGTTGCCAACCCTGAACCGATTTGGTCCGTCTTACGTATCAAAAGAAGTGCACAGGGCGCCAAGGGTGGCCGGGTGCGGGTCAATCGGTCGTCGGAGGTTTCATGTCGTTTCTGAATCGTCTGTTGGGGAAGAGCGAACCGCCGAAGCAGCGTGTTCAAGTCTGCGTCGAATGTGGCATGCCGGTGGCAGATCACAAGCAGTGGTGCTCCATTCTGCAGGGTCAGAACGAGATGAAACTGAAGGCGGCCGAAAAGCAGTCGGCCTAACGAGAAGTCACAGGAGATCAGGAGTTGAAGAGACCAAACGCTAGGTTTTCCTAAACTCCTGGTCTCCTGTTATTCCGACCGCAAGGCGGTCATCACATCCACCCGCGCGGCACGGGCCGCCGGCATGAGCGAGGCGAGCACAGCGGCGGCAATCAGTAGCAGCGCGGCGCCAGCCAGCGGCAGGGGGCCCGGGAGATTTAGCTCCCCCGACCCTGCCGCTCGCGAACCGGGCGAGAGCCAATCCACTAACCGTGGCGCTCTGGCGAATGTAGATCAACCGCTCCTCGCGTCGTTCACCAGCGGCTTCAGCAGCACGCCGCGCACCAGGCTGAAGATCGCGGCGTTGGCGCCAATGCCCAGGGCGAGGGTCAGGATGGCCGTGATGGCCACGCCCTTGACCCGGTCGAGCGAGCGAATCGCGACGCGGAGATCGGTGATCAGGCTCATGACTTCTGCAACTCCGCGGTCAGGTCTTCGAGCCGGTCGTAGCTGAGCGCGGCGCCCTTCTCCATGCCGGTGCCGATCACGATGTCGCGCACCTCTTTGGAGGGATACGCGCAAGTCGTGGTCATCCGCGTCTGGCCGTTCTCCTCGGTCAGCACGCTGGTGACGACCGATTCCGCATCAGGAAACGGCTCGTAGATCTCGGTGAACACGATGCGGCCGGGCGCGTCAATCTCGCGATACACGCCGTGGAAGGCGGCCTCACCGTTGGGGTGCGCGTTCACGAAGCGCCACTTGCCGCCGACCCGAAAGTCGATTTCGCAGACCGGCACCGAATAGCCGTCGCCGAGGTTGCCCCACCAGCGCTTGACGTGCTCGGGCTTGCTCATCACCTCGAACACGAGCTCACGCGGGGCGTTGAACAGGCGGGTCATGACAATCTCGTTGTCTGACGGGGTTGAGACCTGGAAGGTCTCTCTATTTGCGGCGGGACTTACGACCATGCGACGTCTCCTTCTGCAGCCTGGGCCAAACTTTTCTGACGCTCGGATCCCATTGCGCATTCCCGCGGCTCGAGGCTGAAAAGCGACGTGATTTAAATATCGGCATGAAATACGCCTGCCTGGTCTACCTCGAAACCGACAAGCTCTGGCCGGGTTCTACCTGATCGAGGCCGCCAACATGGAGGAGGCGAAGGAGGCGAGCCCTAGACCAGCTCCAAGTCGCGGACGGCATGGCGGCCGATCCAGCGAGCAATGCCCAGCCCACGCCCTTCCTGACGACGTTGCGCTCGTCGGTCGCGGCCGGGGCTGATGCGTCAACGCCTTAGATCGGTATTATGGTGGGAGTGAAAAGGGAGGTTTCAATGGTCCGCATGTTGTTGGCTTCGTTCGCGGCGGCTGGTCTGGTATCCACAGCGGTGTCGGCACAAACCACGCTCAGGTCAGCGTTCCACGACTATCGCGTCGTGACCGTCGCCGAGACCCTGGTGCAGCCGTGGTCGATTGCATTCGTGCCCGGCGGCGACACGCTGATTACTGAACGGCCCGGCCGCCTGCGAATTATTCGCAACGGCAAGCTGCTGCCGCAGCCAGTCGAGGGGGTACCGGCCGTCTCCTACGCCAACCAGGGCGGGTTGCTCGAAGTCGCGACGCACCCCGACTTCGCCTCGAACCGGATGCTGTATCTCACATTCTCGAAGCCGATGGCCGACGGCAAGGAAGCCACGACCGCGCTGGTACGCGGCCGGTTCGAGAACGACCGTCTTACCAACGTGCAGCAGCTGTTCGAATCGGTCTCGAAGGGCCGCGGGCACTTCGGCGGCAAGATCGCCTTCGATGGCAAGGGTTTCCTGTTCCTGACGCTCGGCGATCGCCAGGTACCGCCTGACGGCAACCTTGAAGCGCACCCAGCGCAGGACCTCACCAACCATCACGGCAAGATCGTCCGGCTGCATGACGATGGCCGGGTGCCGGCGGACAACCCATTCGTCAATCGCGCCGGAGCCAAGCCGGAGATCTGGAGCTACGGCCACCGCAACGTCCAGGGCATCGCCATTCATCCTGAGACCGGCGACGTGTTCGCGACCGAACATGGTCCGATGGGCGGCGACGAGCTGAACCGCATTCTGCCCGGCCTCAACTACGGCTGGCCCGTGGTCGGGTTCGGCGTGAACTACACGACCGGCCTGGCCATCCACAAAGGCACTATCCGTGAGGGCATGGAGCAGCCGCGTCAGATCTGGGTGCCGTCGATCGGCATTTCAGGTGGGATGTTCTACACCGGCGACCGCTTTCCGCAGTGGAAGAACAATTACTTCACGGCGGGCCTGGCCGGTCAACAGTTGGTGCGCCTCACGCTGAAAGGGACGAGCGTCGTCAGCGAAGAGACGCTGGTGCCGCAGATGGGCCGCATCCGCGACGTGCGCCAGGGCCTCGACGGCTTCATCTACCTGCTCACCGAAGACCGCGACGGCAAGCCGACACCGGTGTATCGCCTGGAACCGGTCGAGCGCACCACCAGCAGGTAACAGGGGAACAGGAGATCAGGAGAACATACTCTCTTGATCTCCTCACCTCCTGCCTAAATCTGACTGCGCCGCCGCGCGACCGCGTAAACGATCGAGGCGGAGACGATGCAGATCCCGAAGCCAAGCCATTCGTCGCCGGTCAGCCCGGTCAGCAGCCACAGAATCACCGCGCACGCCAGCCATGGCACCAGGCCAGCGAGGGGCACGTGGATGGGAGTGCCGCCACTGCCCTCGACTCCCATCTGCCGCAGTCGCCACGAGGCCAGCGCACAACCCAGGTAGAGCACCAGCGCCGAGACATTGGCGAGAATCGCGAGCTTCTCGAACGTTCCGGAGATCGCCAGCGCCAGCCCCAGCAGCGACTGCGCCACGATGGCGGCCTGCGGTGTGCGATGGAGCGGATGCACCGATGCCAGCATGCGCGGCAGGAACCCGTCGCGCGCCAACGCGAATACCATGCGCGGCATCGACAGCGTCATGCCGCCCAGATAGCCAAACATCGACAGGGCGGCGCCGCCCAGCAGCACCGCACGTGCCCAGCTGCCGAGCGACGCGCCTGCGGCATCGGCGAGCGGCGACACGGTGGCCTGCGCGAGGCCGCTGCCGAGAATGCCCTGTGCCACCACCTGCAACGCGATGTAGAGCACCGTGATGCCGGCCATGGCCAGCGCGATCGCCCGTGGCACGGTGCGCGCGCTGTCTTTCACCTCACCACTCGGCACCAGCGCGCACTCGATGCCGGCAAACGCGAAGATCAGCAGCAGCGAGGTGCGCGCGACATCGCCGGCCGCCGGCAGCGCGGTCACCCGCAGGTTGTTGGTGTCGATGAAAAACACGCCGCCGATTGCAATCAGCAGCAACGGCAGCAGCTTGGCGACAGTGGCGATCGAGTTCAACCGCATCCCCAGGGTGACGCCCTGCAGATTGATCAGCGTCCAGAACCCAAAGGCGACCGTGAGGATACCGATCTCCATGCCGCGGCCGGCAAGGGCAGGGATCAGCAAGCCGAGACTCGAGGCGAATACCGTCGAGACGGCCGCCGTGGCAAACGTGCCCAGCATCCAGAGCAGGACGCCGGACAGAAAGCCCGCATAGGCGCCGAACGCCGTGCCGACGTAAGCGTAAGGCCCGCCGGTGAGCGACACGCGGCTGCCGGCATCGGCAATGCACAGCACGATCAAGCCCATGGCCAGCGCGCACACGACATACGCGAGGGGCGCGGCGGCGCCGAGCGAGGCGGCCACGTTGGCCGGCAACCGGAAGATGCCGCCGCCAATGGTGATGTTGATGATGGCGGCCGCCAGCCCAAACGTGCCGATCACGCGGACCAGCGACTCGTTCGGCAAGGCCGTGCCCGTTGAGGGAGACATGCGGTAGCCTAGCACTCGCTATTCGCTATTCGCTACGCACTATTCGCAAGCCTGCTATCTTTCCATCATGCGACTCTGGGATATCTCTCCGGTGATCTCGGCGGCCACTCCGGCCTTCCCCGGCGACACGGCATATACGCAACGCTGGAACGCGCAGATCGGGCCGGGGTGTCCGGTCAACGTCAGCGCCATCACGATGTCGCCGCACCTGGGCGCGCATGCCGATGCGCCGTTGCACTACGGTGACGGCGCCGGTGCGATTGGCGCGGTCGACTTGTTGCCGTTTCTCGGACCATGCCGCGTCATTCACGCGATCGGCCAGGGGCCGCTAATCGCTCGAGAACACCTCGCACACGCCATCGAGAACGGCAGCGCCGTGCCGATCCGGATCTTGGTGAGGACCTGCCAGCGCGCGCCAACCGAATGGTCGCCCGTGTTCAGCGCCTTTGCGCCGCCGACCATCGCGTGGCTGGCCGGTCTTGGCGTGCGGCTGGTCGGCATCGACTCGCAGTCAGTCGATCCCGCCGACAGCAAGACGCTCGACAGCCATCAACAGTTGCTGGCCCACGACATGCGCGTGTTGGAGAACCTGGTGCTGGACGACGTCGACGAAGGTGATTACGAACTGATCGCGCTGCCGTTGAGGCTGGCTACCGCCGACGCCTCGCCGGTGCGCGCCATCTTGCGGTCGTTACGATGATCACCCGCGCTGAGTGCGTCGACCGTGACGCGACCGACCCGCTGGCGCCGCTGCGCGCACACTTCGACATGAGCGGCGCCGATGCGCAGGGCGTCATCTACCTGGATGGCAACTCGCTCGGCGCGCTGCCGGCCGCCACGGCCCAACGCGTGGCCTCGGTTGTTGCCGACGAGTGGGGCGTGGGCCTGATTCGCAGTTGGAACACCCCTCGACTCGACGGACCTCGCTCAGGGCAAGCCCTTCGACTCGACGGACCTCGCGCGGGGCGCGCCGGCTGGATCCAACTGCCGCAGATCATCGGCAACAAGATCGCGTCCCTGGTCGGCGCCGCCCCCGGCGAAGTGACCGTGGCCGATTCGACCTCGATCAATCTCTACAAGGTCTTGAGCGCCGCTATTGCCGTCAGCCGTCATCGCTCACCCGGCGCGCCGAAGCTGGGAGCGAAGGCGGCTATCCTTTCCGAGCGCAGCAATTTTCCGACCGACCTCTACATCGCCGACACGCTCGCGAAAGAACACGGCTTGCACCTGGTCCTCGCCGACGCCGACGAGATCCCGAAGCTGCTGGACGATCGCGTCGCCATCCTGATGCTGACGCACGTCAATTACCGCACCGGCCGCATGCATCGCATGGCCGAGATGACACGGGCCGCGCACGACACCGGCGCGCTGGTGGTCTGGGACCTCGCGCACTCCGCTGGAGCCGTGCCGCTCGACCTGAACGGCGCCGACGCCGACTTCGCTGTGGGCTGCGGCTACAAGTATCTGAACGGTGGTCCTGGCGCTCCCGCGTTTGCCTGGGCGCATCCTCGCCACATCGCTTGGATGGATCGAGAAGGCTGGCGGCCGCCGTTGTCGGGATGGCTTGGCCACACCGCGCCCTTCGCGTTCACGACGGACTACCAGCCGGCCGCCGGCATGGCGCGCTTCGCCTGTGGCACGCCGCCCATGCTGTCGCTGGCGGCGCTCGAATGCGGAGTCGATACCGTGCTCGCGGCCGAACCGTACGGTGGGATGGTTGCCCTTCGCGACAAGTCGATCGCGCTCACGGATCTCTTCATCGCGCACGTCGAGTCTCGCTGCGCCGGTCACAACCTGACTCTCGTCACGCCACGAGAAGCAGAGGCGAGAGGCAGCCAGGCCAGCTTCGCGCATGCCACGGGCGGCTATCCCATCATGCAGGCGCTGATTGCCCGCGGCGTGATCGGCGACTTCCGGGCGCCTGACATTCTGCGCTTCGGCTTCACGCCTCTCTACACGCGCTTCGTCGATGTCTGGGACGCGGTCAATCACCTGGAACAGGTGCTGACCAGTGGCGAGTGGCACGAGGCGAGATTCAATATCCGTTCGGCTGTTACGTGATCTACTCCATGTCTCCTCGCCTCCTGTTATTCGTTCTTTGCAATCTCGTACGAATGCAGCCTCGCCGTATGGTCGTAGATGTGCGAGACGATAATCAGTTCATCGGCGTGTGTCCTCTCGACGAACTCCGCCATCTGTTCGTGAACCGTTTGCGGCGATCCAACAAACGACACCCGCGTGGGTTGCACCACGCCGAGCGCTTCTGCCGGATCGCGCTCCCATTCCTTCGATGGCGGCGGCAGCGGCACCGGCCGTCCGGCACGCAGGGCCGCGAATGACTGACGACCGGACGAAGCCAGGAAGCGGCCTTCGGCATCGGTGTCGGCGGCCACGACGTTCACACCCAGCATCAGATACGGCTGCTGCAGCTGCTCCGACGGCTTGAATCGCTCGCGGTAAATCGTCGCGGCCTCATCGAGCAACGCCGGCGCGAAATGCGAGGCAAACGCGAACGGCAGTCCGAGCGCGGCAGCGACCTGCGCGCCGAACGTGCTCGAACCGAGAATCCAGATCGGAACCGAAAGCCCGCCGCCAGGAACCGCGCGCACCGCTTGGCCGGGTTGTGGCGTGCGGAAGTAATCCATCACCTCCACGACGTCCTGCGGAAAGGCCTCGGGATTGGTGTTGAGCGTTCGCCGCAGGGCGTAGGCAGCGGCGTGATCGGTGCCAGGCGCCCGGCCCAGGCCCAGATCGACACGGCCGGGAAACAGCGAGGCCAGCGTGCCGAACTGTTCCGCCACCTGCAACGGCGCGTGATTGGGCAGCATGATGCCACCGGCGCCAATGCGAATGGTCGTGGTATTCGCGCCAACCTGTCCGATCAGGACCGCCGTCGCCGCACTGGCAATGCCCGGCATGTTGTGATGCTCGGCCAGCCAGAACCTCTGGTAGCCCCACCGCTCCGCGTGTTGCGCAAGATCCACGGTGTTGCGAAACGCGTCAGCCGCGCTGCCGCCTTCGACGATCGGCGCGAGATCAAGCACGGAGAGCGGAACCATTCCCCATCATGGTCCGGAACCGCATCGGCGGTGTCTCGCGGCGTGGCACCCATCGTGCACAGTGATCTCCGTCAAGTTCGACAACAAGAGGATCACCACATGAGCTATGTAGAGACTGCCGACGGGACCAAGCTGTACTACAAGGATTGGGGCACCGGCCGTCCAGTCGTGATGATGCACGGATGGCCGCTGTCGTCCGACACCTTTGACGACCTGTCGATGGCCCTCGCCGACCACGGTTTGCGCGCCATCTCCTATGACCGCCGCGGTTTCGGCCGCTCTGGCCAGCCCTGGGACGGCTACGACTACGACACCCTGGCCGACGATCTGGCGGCCGTCCTGGCGCACACCAGGGCCACCGACGTCACGCTGCTGGGCTTCTCCATGGGCGGCGGCGAAGTGGCTCGCTACCTGTCGCGCCACGGCGCCGCCCATGTGAAGCAGGCCATCCTGATTGCGTCGATTGTTCCCTACATGCTGAAGACCGACGACAACCCGAACGGCACGCCGCAGGCCATGTTCGACAAGATCGGCGCCGCCATCAAGGACGATCGCGCCAGGTTCTGGTCGGGTTTCTTCAAGGATTTCTACGGCAAGGGAGTGAGCGACGAGGTGTGCGAGTGGTCACGCGACCAGTCGATGGACGCCAGCTTGAAGGCGACGCTGGCGTCCGCCAAGGCCTTTGGCACTACCGACCTGCGACCCGACCTCAAGGCCTTCACCGTGCCGACCCTGATCATCCACGGCACCGACGACAAGACCGTGCCGATTGATGCGTCCGCGCGCGCTGCCGCTGCGGGCATTCCCGGCAGCACGCTGATTGAATACGACGGCGGCCCTCACGGGCTGTTTGCCTCGCACAAGGAGCGGTTGATCGCCGACGTCCTGAAGTTCGTGAATGGTTAGTTCGCGAACGCCGCAATGCCGGTCTGCGCCCGGCCGAGAATCAAGGCATGGATGTCGTGAGTACCTTCATAGGTGTTCACGACTTCCAGGTTCACCAGGTGGCGGATCACCGCAAACTCGTCGGTGATGCCGTTGCCGCCCATCATGTCGCGCGCCATGCGGGCAATATCCAGCGCCTTACCCGCCGAGTTGCGCTTCAGCAGCGACGTGATCTCGACCGCGTCCGTGCCCTCTTCCTTCATGCGGCCCAGCCGCAGGCACCCTTGCAAGCCGAGCGCGATCTCGGTCTGCATGTCGGCCAGCTTTTTCTGGATCAACTGATTGGCCGCCAGCGGCCGGTTGAACTGCTTGCGTTCGAGCACATACTCGCGCGAGCGCAGCCAGCAGTCTTCGGCGGCCCCGAGCGCGCCCCACGAAATGCCATAGCGCGCGCTGTTGAGGCACGTGAACGGGCCCTTCAGCCCCTTCACATCGGGGAACGCGTTCTCTTCGGGACAGAACACGTTATCCATCACCACCTCGCCGGTGATGCTGGTGCGCAGGCCGACCTTGCCGTGAATGGGCGGTGCCGTCAGGCCTTTCCAGCCCTTCTCGAGCACAAACCCGCGAATCACATCCGCATCGTCCTTGGCCCAGACAATGAACACGTCCGCGATCGGGCTGTTGCTGATCCACGACTTGGTGCCGGTCAACGCGTACCCGCCATCCACCTTGACCGCGCGTGTGGTCATGCTGCCGGGATCGGAGCCGGCGTTGGGTTCGGTCAGGCCAAAGCACCCAATCCATTCGCCGGTCGCCAGCTTCGGCAGAAACTTCTGCTTCTGGGCCTCGGTGCCGAACTCGTTGATCGGCACCATCACGAGCGAGCCCTGCACGCTCATCATCGAGCGGAAGCCCGAGTCGACGCGTTCCAGCTCGCGCGCCACCAGCCCATAGGCGACGTAGCCCAGGCCGGCGCCGCCGTAGGCTTCGGGAATGATGATGCCGAGCATGTCGAGGGCGCCGAGCTCGGTGAAGATTGACGGGTCGGCTTGTTCCTTGCGGAACATCTCGAGCACGCGCGGCGCCAGCTTGTCCTGGCAATAGGCGTGGGCGCTGTCGCGGACCATGCGCTCCTCGTTGGTGAGCTGCTGGTCGAGGAGGAACGGGTCGCTCCAGTCAAAGCGGGTCGGGGTTGGTGTGGCCATGCCGTCCAATCGTCCCCTTTCCCTCAGATGGAAACCACAACTTTCTCATATTGGACATGAGTGGGCCTCTACCTATTCAATATCGTCATGAACAACGCCGACATTGCGTGGATGCTCATATCCACGGCGCTGGTGCTGCTGATGACACCGGCGCTCGCCTTCTTCTATGGCGGCCTGGTGCGCTCCAAGAACGCGCTCAACACCATGATGATGAGTTTCGTCGCCCTCGGCCCGGTGGCCGTGGTGTGGGCGCTGCTCGGCTACTCGCTGGCGTTCGCGCCTGGTGGTCCGGCGATTGGCTCGCTGGCGTTCGCCGGCCTGCGCGGCGTCGGCCTCGAGCCGTATGGCACCATTCCACACCTGTTGTTCATGTGTTTTCAGGGCACCTTCGCCATCATCACGCCGGCCCTGATCTCGGGCGCGGTGGTCGAGCGCATGCGGTTCAACGCCTACCTGGCGTTCATCACGGTGTGGGTGCTGGTGGTGTATGCCCCGGTCGCGCACTGGGTGTGGGGCGGCGGCTTCCTGGCCTCGATGGGCGCGCTCGACTTCGCCGGCGGCGCGGTCGTCCACGTCAACGCCGCCTCGGCGGCGCTGGTGGCGGCGCTGGTCGTCGGTCCGCGCAAGGATTACGGCCGTCACGCGTTGCTGCCGCATAACGTGCCCTTTGCCATGCTTGGCGCCGGACTGCTGTGGTTCGGTTGGTTCGGCTTCAACGCCGGCAGTGCGCTGGCGGCCAGCCCCACCGCGGCACTGGCATTCGCCAACACCCTGCTCGCACCCGCAGCGACGCTGGCGGCCTGGACGCTGATCGATCTGCTGCGTGGCGGCCGCGTCACCGCGGTCGGCGCCGCCACGGCCATTGTCGTCGGCTTGGTGGTCGTCACTCCTGCGGCCGGCTTTATCAGCCCGGCGTCGGCGATTGCCATGGGTGCCATTGGCGCGTTCCCCAGCTACTTCGCGCTCATCTACCGCGCCAAGACCAAGCTGGATGACTCACTCGACGTGGTGGCCGCGCACGGCCTGGGCGGCGCGACTGGCGCCATCCTGACCGGCGTGTTTGCCGAAGCGGCGTGGAGCGGTGGTCCCAATGGGCTGCTGGGCGGCAATCCCGGTCAGGTGCTCACACAGTTGGCCAGCGTCGTCATCGTTCTGGCCTACAGTGGCGTCATGACCTTCGTGCTGCTGAAGGCGTTGTCGCTGGTCATGCCCCTGCGCATCGGCGACCGGCACGAAGGCCTCGGCCTCGACGTGACCGATCACGGCGAAGAGGCATACACGCATGGCGATGGCGCCATCCTGGTGAAGCCGAAAGAAGCGTCGATGACCCACCGCATCTCCGATGTGGTGACGGTTCATGGCGGAGGCCGGTTGTGAAGCTCATTGTCGCCATCGTCCGGCCCGAGAAATTGAGCGATGTGCTCGAGGCGCTGTTTCACGCCGACGTGCGTGGGCTGACGATCAGCCGCGTGCAGGGCCACGGCGGTGAGATCGAGCATGTCGAGAATTACCGCGGCACCAGCGTCAAGATGGCCCTCGCCGAGAAGGTGCGGATCGAGATCGGCGTCTCGAACCACTTCGTGCAGCCGACCATCGACATCATCCTGGCGGCGGCCCGCACCGGCGAGGTCGGTGACGGCAAAATCATGGTGTTGCCGATTGAGAAGATCTACCGCATCCGCACCGGAGAGTCCGACCAGGACGCGGTGACACCGGTCCCGCCGATCGACTGACCGGGCTGGGTGCGGCGTCGTCTTGAGAGAGGGCCGGCGCATCCATCTCATTCACGCATTCTAAAGATGAATAGATTGCGCTTTTGTTATACATAGCGATTCTCTCTAATAGCTTCTCGCCCGCCGACGCCCACGAATGAACAGTGAGCGGGGGCGCAGCGTCTCGCTGGAAGCAGCTGAGCTGTGAAGGCGAACGGAGAGAACGCCATGGACGATCTCAGTGACCAGCGGGGCTTGCCAAGCCAAAGCTCGAACCCGCCTGGAGCGGAGGCGGGCCTTTATCGGTCCACCGACGAGCACGACGCCTGTGGCGTTGGCTTCGTCGCGCACATCAAAGGCGCTCGCTCGCATTCGATCGTCCGCCAGGCCCTCGACCTTCTCGTCAATCTTGAACACCGCGGCGCGTCTGGTTCCGATCCCGATACCGGGGACGGCGCCGGCATCCTCGTCCAGATGCCGGATCGTTTCCTGCGCAAATCCGTGAAGTTTCTGTTGCCATCGGCTGGTGCCTACGGCGCGGGCCTGGTGTTTCTCCCCGGCGACTACAAAGTGCAGGCGCAAATTCGTGCGCTCGTTCATCACATTGCGGTCGAAGAGGGCCTGGCCGTGCTGGGCTGGCGTCCGGTCCCGACCGACCTCTCGAAGATCGGCAAGAGCGCGGCGGCGGTCGCGCCGGTGTTCGAGCAGCTCTTCATGTGCTCGGCCGACACCGGCTCGCGGACGAGCGGTCCGGCGTTCGAACGCCAGCTCTATGTTGCCCGCAAGCGCATCGAGCACGAGGCCGCCACGCTGAACCTGGCGTCCGAGCACCGCAAGGATTTCTACATCGCCAGCCTGTCGGCGAACACCCTCATCTACAAGGGCATGCTCACCGCCTCGCAGATCGAGGGGATGTTCCCCGATCTGTCAGACCCGGAGTTCGAGTCGGCGCTGGCCCTCGTTCACCAGCGCTTCTCGACCAACACCTTCCCGTCGTGGCCGCTGGCCCATCCGTATCGCTACGTCGCGCACAACGGCGAAATCAACACGCTGCGCGGCAACGCCAACTGGATGAAGGCCCGCGAGGGCCTGCTGAAATCGAGCGTGTTCGGCGACGAGCTGCAGAAAGTGCTGCCGGTGATCACGCCGGGCGGTAGCGACACCGCGACCTTCGACAACGTGCTCGAGTTCCTGGTCATGGCCGGACGCACGCTGCCCCACGCGGTGCTGATGATGATTCCCGAGCCGTGGGCCGGCAACCCCGCCATGGACCCGGCCGTGCGCGCGTTCTACGAGTACCACTCGTCGCTGATGGAGCCGTGGGATGGCCCTGCCTCCATCACCTTCACCGATGGCACGCTGATCGGCGCCGTGCTCGACCGCAACGGCCTGCGGCCGTCACGCTACTGCATCACGAAAGACGACCTCGTCATCATGGCGTCGGAAGTCGGTGTTCTCGACATTCCCGCCGACAAGATCGTCCGCAAGGACCGCCTGCGCCCGGGCAAGATGCTGTTGATCGACACCGGTCAGGGTCGCATCATCAGCGACGAAGAGATCAAGCGCACGCTGGCCAGCGAAGAGCCCTACGGCGATTGGCTGCGGCAGAACCTGGTCGACATCGAGGACCTGCCGAACGCGGCGGCCGAGCGTCCCGATCACCACACGGTGGTCCGCCGCCAGCAGGCGTTTGGCTACACGCAAGAAGACCTGCGCGTGCTGATGACGCCGATGGCCTTGAACGGTGAGGAACCCCTGGGTTCGATGGGCACCGACACCGCGCTGGCGGTGTTGTCCGACCAGCCGCGACTGCTTTACGACTACTTCAAGCAGTTGTTTGCGCAGGTCACCAACCCGCCGCTCGATGCGATCCGCGAAGAGCTGGTCACGTCGATGGGATCGACGATCGGCCCCGAAGGCAATCTGCTCGAACCCACGCCGGTCAACTGCCGCCAGATCAAGGTCGAGTTCCCGGTGCTGCACAACGACCAGGTGGCGAAGCTGCGACACCTGCCACCTGGCTCGCCGTTTCGCTCGACCACGCTGCCGCTGCTCTATAACCCGGACGAAGACGGCCCGGGCCTCGAGCGCGCCATGGCCGAACTGTGCCGCAAGGCCAGTGCTGCGGTCGCTTCTGGCTACGGCATCCTGATCCTCTCCGACCGTGGTGTGGACGCGAAGCACGCGCCCATTCCCAGCTTGTTGGCCACCGCTGGCGTGCATCATCACCTGGTGCGCGAAGGCACGCGCACCAAGTGCGGGTTGTTGGTCGAGACCGGCGAAGCGCGCGAGGTGCATCACGTCGCGCTGCTGATCGGCTATGGCGCCGGGTCGGTCAATCCCTACCTGGCCTTCGAGACGCTCGACGACCTGATCCGCCAGGGCTCACTGCCCAACCTCACGCACAACCAGGCGGTGATCAAGTACCGGAAGGCGCTCAACAAAGGCGTCCTGAAGGTGATGTCGAAAATGGGTATCTCGACGCTGCAAAGCTATTGCGGCGCGCAGATCTTCGAGGCCATCGGTCTCGATCGCGAGTTTGTCGCGAAGTACTTCACCTCCACCGCCTCGCGCATCGGCGGCGTCGGCGTGAAGGAAATCTCGGAAGAAGTTCGCCAGCGCCACGCCCGAGCATTCGGCGGAGTCGTGCCAGGAGGGCGGCACTTCAGTTCCGTCGCCTCGGCGTTGGTGAACGGCGGCGAGTACCAGTGGCGGAGAGATGGCGAGTTCCATCTCTTTAATCCCGACACCGTCTTCAAGCTCCAGCACGCCACCCGCACCGGCCAATACGCCATCTTCAAGGACTACACCCGGCTGATCGACGACCAGAGCAAGCAACGCGCGACCCTGCGCGGCCTGTTCGGCATGACTTCGGTCGGTCCGGCGCTGTCGCTCGATGACGTGGAGCCGATCGAAAGGATTCTGCCGCGCTTCTCGACCGGCGCCATGTCGTACGGCTCGATCAGCGGCGAGGCGCACGAAACGCTGGCCATTGCCATGAACCGCATGGGCGCCAAGTCGAACACCGGCGAAGGCGGCGAAGACCCCGCGCGCTACGTGCCAGACGCCAACGGTGACTCGCGGCGCAGTGCCATCAAGCAGGTGGCCTCGGGCCGCTTTGGCGTCACCAGCGAGTACCTGGTCAACGCCGACGACATCCAGATCAAGATGGCGCAAGGGGCCAAGCCGGGCGAGGGCGGCCAGTTGCCGGGCCACAAGGTTTACCCGTGGATCGCCAAGGTACGGCACTCGACGCCAGGGGTCGGCCTGATCTCGCCGCCTCCGCATCACGACATCTATTCGATCGAAGACCTCGCGCAGCTGATCTTCGACTTGAAGAACGCCAACCCGGCGGCGCGGGTCCACGTCAAGCTGGTGGCCGAATCCGGCGTTGGCACGGTCGCCGCTGGGGTCTCGAAAGCCCACGCCGATGTGGTGCTGATCTCCGGTCATGACGGTGGCACGGGCGCCTCGCCGCTCACCAGCCTGAAGCACGCCGGCGTGCCCTGGGAGTTGGGACTCGCCGAGACCCAGCAAGTACTGCTGATGAACCGGCTGCGCGATCGCATCGTGGTGCAGGTGGACGGCCAGATGAAGACCGGCCGCGACGTCGTCGTTGCCGCGTTGCTGGGCGCCGAAGAGTTTGGCTTCGCTACCGCGCCGCTGGTGGTGATGGGCTGCGTGATGATGCGCGTCTGCCATCTCAACACCTGCCCGGTCGGCATCGCGACCCAGGACCCCGAGCTGCGCAAGACCTTCAGCGGCCAGCCGGAGTTCGTGGAGAACTTCTTTCACTTCATCGCGCAGGAAGTGCGCGAGCTGATGGCGGAGCTCGGCTTCCGGACCATGGACGAGATGATTGGCCGCACCGAGCGCCTCGACTTCGAGCCGGCGAAAGACCACTGGAAGGCCAAGGGCCTCGACCTGTCGCAGTTACTGCATGTGCCAGACCTGCTGCCCGGTGCCGACCGCCGCGCCACTTGCCAGCAGGACGCGGGACTGGCCAACGTGCTCGACCGGCGCTTGATCGAACAGGCCGCGCCGGCACTTGAGCATGGCACGCCAGTGGAGTTGTCGTTCCCGATTCGCAACACCGATCGCACCGCCGGCACATTGCTCGGCTACGAAGTGACCCGGCGCTACCGCGGCGACGGCCTGCCGGACGACACCATTCGCGTCAACTTCACCGGCTCGGCCGGTCAGAGCTTCGGCGCATTTGTGCCGCGCGGGATCACACTGACGCTGGCCGGCGAAGCCAATGACTTTGTCGGCAAGGGACTGTCGGGCGGCAAGCTGATTGTGCGACCGCCGCGCAACGCAGCCTTCGTAGCCGAAGAGAACGTGATCATCGGCAATGTCGCCCTTTACGGCGCCACCAGCGGTGAGGCATTCGTCCGCGGCGTGGCCGGCGAACGCTTTGCGGTCCGCAACAGCGGCGCGCAAGCGGTGGTCGAAGGTGTCGGCGATCACGGTTGCGAATACATGACCGGTGGCCGCGTCGTCGTGCTCGGTCCCACCGGGCGAAACTTCGCTGCGGGCATGAGCGGCGGGACGGCCTACGTGCTCGATACCGACGGCTCGTTCGCCCTCAACTGCAACATCGACATGGTCGCGCTCGAACACCTGGAAGACGCGGCCGAAATTGAACTGGTCCGGGCGCTGATTGCCCGTCACGTCGAGCTGACCGACAGTGCGGTCGGCGAGCGCGTGCTGCAGTCGTGGGCCACCATGCACCAGCAGATCGTGGTGGTGATGCCGCGCGACTTCAGACGGGTCAAGGCAGCCGAGGCGAAGGCACGGGCCGAGTCTCGCGAACCTGCGTTCAGCGACCTCGTTGCCTAGGTGGAGGCAACCCCTTCGTGGGGTTGCCTGTTGAGATAGTAAATGGGCAAACCAACAGGCTTTATCGAGTTCTCGCGCAGCAAGGCACCGTCACGCCCGGTCACCGAGCGGATCGGAGACTATCGCCACGTCTACAAGGCGTACCCGGTCGAAGATCTGACACGGCAGGCCGCACGCTGCATGGATTGCGGCATCCCGTTCTGCCACCAGGGCTGCCCGCTCGGCAATCTCATTCCCGACTGGAACGACCTCGTCTACAAGAACAACTGGCGCTCGGCCATCGAGCGGCTGCACCAGACCAACAACTTCCCCGAGTTCACCGGCCTGCTATGTCCGGCGCCGTGCGAAGGCTCGTGCGTGCTGGGCATCAACAAGGATCCAGTCACGATCAAGTCGATCGAGCTGTCGATCGTCGATCGCGCCTTCGAAGAAGGTTGGATTGTTCCCGAGCCGCCGGTCACGCGGACGTGGAAGAAGGTTGCGGTCATCGGCTCCGGTCCGGCCGGTCTCGCCGCGGCGGCGCAGCTCAATCGCGCCGGTCACAGCGTGACCGTGTTTGAGAAGTCCGATCGCGTCGGCGGCCTGCTGCGCTACGGCATCCCCGAGTTCAAGATGGAGAAGCGGGTGCTCGACCGCCGCCTCGATCTAATGACCGCCGAGGGCGTGGTGTTCCGCACGAGCATGAATGTCGGCGAGGACGTTACCGCTGAGAACCTGCGCCGCGACTTCGACGCGATTTTGCTCGCCGGCGGCGCCAGCCAGCCGCGCGACCTCAATGTCCCCGGACGAGAGCTGAAGGGCGTCCACTTCGCAATGGAGTATCTGACGCAGCAGAATCGCCGCTGTCAGGGCGACAACGTAGGGGCGCACTTTAGTGCGCCCGAGATCACTGCTGCCGGCAAGCACGTCGTGATCATCGGTGGTGGCGACACCGGCGCCGATTGCCTTGGCACCGTGCATCGCCAGGGCGCGCTCTCGGTCAGCCAGCTCGAACTGTTGCCGACGCCGCCCGACCAGCGCGCCGACGACAACCCGTGGCCGCTGTGGCCGCACCTCTTCCGCACCTCATCCGCGCACGAAGAGGGCGGCGACCGGGTCTACGCGGTGGCGACCACCGAACTGTCCGGCGACGCCAGCGGTCAGGTTCGTACCCTTCATGGTCACAAGGTCAGCCGCATCGTCAGCAACGGCCGCCCCTCGTTCGACCCACTGGCCGGCAGCGCATTCGAAATGAAAGCCGACCTCGTGCTGCTGGCGATGGGTTTTGTCGGACCCGAGAAAAGCCGTTTGCTGGCCGACCTCGATATCGACCTGAATGACCGCGGCGCGGTCGCCCGCGACGAGCAGTGGATGACCAACATCCCAGGCGTCTTCGCGGCCGGCGACATGCAGCGCGGTCAGTCACTGATTGTCTGGGCAATCGACGATGGCCGCCGCGCCGCTGCGGCCATCGACACCTTCCTCACCCGAACGACCTAGCCCCGGGTAACACAGACTTTTCGGAATTCGATCGGCTTCAAACAAGCCGAGAGTCAAATTCTCGGGGTCTGAATCTGCGTTATCTGTGTCATCTGCGGCACCGTACAAGTAAAAGGGCCGGACACACAAAGGTGTCCGGCCCTTTTCTGATCGAGGTCTGCGTTACGGCAGCGCGAGAGTCGTGTAGCCGCCGTTGCGTGGCAGCACGATGTACTGCTTGCCGGCGTGCATGTAGGTCATCAGGCCGTACTGACCCAGCACCCGGGTCGGCACCGCGCCGACGCGTTTGCCGGTCTTCTTGTCGATGGCAAACAGGTGCGGCCGGCTGTCGGCGGTCATGCCGGCCGACAGCAGGAGGGTCGACGTCGCCGCCAGTGCGGCAGTGCCGCGGCGGCCCCAGTTGGTGTCAACCGTGAGGCCCTTCATGAGCGGGTTGTTGCGGAAGGCGTCCTGGGCGGCTTGCGCGGTGTCGCCGTGAGGAGTCATCCACAGGTGGTTGCCGGTGTTCATGTCGATGGCCGTGATGCGGCCGAGCGGACCCTTGAAGATGTCGGGGAAACCGAGCAGCGGATCGTTCGGATCCGGCTTGGCCGGTGGTGCGCCCTCACCGCGCGCCGTGGCGTATTCCGCCAACGTCGTGCCGGTCATCTTATCGTTGTCCTTCTCCTTCGCTGGAGCGAGCATGGTGGGCGAGCAACCGCTCGTCGAGGCAATGAAGATCACGCCGGTCTGCGGATCGGCCGCCGGTGGGCCGGTGATGTTGGCGCCGCCGCCGCCGCCGGGGCAGATGTTCGCGGGGCCCTTGCCCTCTTTGTTCCCACGGTGCGTTGGTGCCGCAAACAGCGGGGCCAACAGATCGCGCGCCTTGGCGCGTTCGAGCGCCAGCTTCTTGATCTCTGGCGTGTAGTCAATCAGGTGCGCTTCGGTGCGGCCCTGCAGATCGTACGGCTCCGGCTTGGTCACGTGCGGCTGCGTTGCCGGCAGCTTCTCGGTCGGCACCAGCGACTGCGGCGCCGGTCGATCGACGAACGGCCAGATCGGCTGCCCGGTCAGGCGGTTGTAGGAGTAGACCCACGACTGCTTGGTGACCTGGAACAACCCCGGAATGCGCTTGCCGTCAACGGTGACGTCCATCAGCACGGGCGCCGTCGGCGTGTCGTAGTTCCAGATGTCGTGCTTGACCAGCTGGTGGTGCCACACGCGCTTGCCGGTCTTCACATCAAGCGCAATCACGCTTGTGCCGAACAGGTTGTCGCCCGGACGGAAGCCGCCGAAGTAGTCGATGGTCGCACCGTTGGTCGGCACGTAGACGAGTCCCCGTGAGACGTCGGCCGACATCGGCGCCCACGACGAAATGTCGCCGGTCCACTTCCACGCATCGTTCTCCCACGTCTCGTGGCCGAATTCACCCGGCCGCGGAATGACGTGGAACTTCCAGAGGTACTTGCCGGTCTTGGCGTCGTAGCCCAGGATGTCGCCAGGCACGTTCTCGACGCGCGTCTGGTTGTAGCCCTGTTCCGCCGAGTTGCCAACCACCAGCACGTCGTTGACGACGATGGGCGGCGACGAGGTGGTGATGTAGCCGAGCGTCAGGGGCAGGCCCTGCGCCGGGTCGTACGGCAGCTTGGCGTTCTTCCAGGGATCCCAATCCGCGATCAAGTCCTTGAGCATGTCGACCGAGCCGCTCTTCGGGAAGCCGCGCACCGGAACGGCGCCGCCCCAGTTTTCCAGCGGCTGGCCGGTCTTGGCGTCGAGCGCATGCAGGAAGAAACCCGGCGTCGTCACATAGACGATGCCGCGGCCGTTGATGCGGCCGTAGGCCACGCCCTTGCCGTGGTTCGAACGCATCGAGTACGCGTGACGCGGCGTTTCGGGTTCCTGGAACGTCCACAGCGTCTTGCCGGTGGCCGGATCCAGTGACACCACCGTGCGGCGCGGTCCCGACGTCGTCAGCAGCATGCCGTCGACATAGATCGGCAGCGAGCGGCCGTTGATGTCGCCCAACTCCACGCCAGGCGCCGAGGCGGCACCCCACTCCCACGCGATCGTGAGGGAGTTGAAGTTCGACGCGTTGATCTGATCGAGCGGCGAGTATCGGGTGGAGTCGTTGCCTCCCGTGATCGTCGTCCAGTCAGCCTTGTTCTGCGCGACACCGGCAAGTCCCGACAGGACCACCGCGACCGCAACCACTAATCCACCTACGAACCCGTGGCGGGTCCACTTCCGAGACATTCCCGTTCTCATCGGCACCTCAATAAAATGGCTCTCGCTGACCGGCTTCCCCCGGATCTGGCGCTAACTCTAGATCTGGCGTCGCCAAGAGTGCCCTCAGAACGCCGTCCTGTCAACCATTTGCGGAGGCCGCGGACGTGGTGTACAAGCTAAAGCTCACCCTCGGATCACCCAAAGCAACTATGTCGCCTACCAAGCGCCGTGAACGGCGCGAGGGAACTTCCCTCCGTCCTGAACGATCGTTCGACACCCCGACATCGGGGTCCTATGGCCTGCTTTTGGTGCCATTGGCGTTCACCGTCGGCTTGCTGGTGCTGACCCTGCTGCCGCGCTTGCAGGCCAGCGAACGGCTGCTTTGGTCGTTTTGGGGGACGGGAGCCGTTCTCCTGGCCTGGCTCGCAGGCCTCGCCGCCATGGCGGTCAAGAACGGGCTGCCTGGCATTCACCTGGCTGCGCCCCGGCCTCAGCACTACATCCAGGCCTGCTGCCACCTGACCGTCTATGCCTACTGGGGTTATTACTGGCGCCCGGTCTACGACTACGCGCCGTTGCTGCTCGGTCAGTTGCTGTTCGCGTACGCCTTCGACCTGTTGCTGTCGTGGTCGCGTGGCAAGAGCTATCCGCTCGGCTTCGGCCCGTTCCCCATCATCTTCAGCACCAACCTGTTCTTGTGGTTCGTGGACGATTGGTATGCGTTCCAGTTCCTGCTGGTGGCCATCGGCTTTGCCGGCAAGGCGTTTGTGCAGTGGGAGCGCGACGGTAAGCGGGTCCATATCTTCAACCCGTCGGCGTTCACGCTCGCGATTTTCTCGGTCGTCTTGCTGGCGACCGGTACCACGAACCTGACCTGGGGCCAGGAGATTGCGACCACCTTCAGCCTGGGCCCGAACATCTACAAGGTGCTGTTCCTCGTGGGCCTGGTGGTGATGTATTTCTTCGCCATCACGCCGGTGACGGCCATGGCCGCCATCACGTTGTTTGGCGGCAGCCTGCTCTACACCGCGATCACGGGCGTGCCGTACTTTGTTGATTCCGACATCCCGTCGGCGGTCTTCCTCGGCTTGCATCTGCTGGTGACCGATCCTTCCACCTCGCCGCGCACGCCACTGGGCCGTGCGATTTTCGGCGTGCTCTACGGACTGGGCGTGTTCGGGTTGTACGCATTGCTCGGCGCGTTCGGCATGCCGACCTTCTACGACAAGCTGCTGTGCGTGCCGCTGTTGAACCTGGCGGTGCCGGCCATCGATCGTGCGGTGCGAAAGCTGGGTGAGCGGCCGTTGATCCATGCGCTCGGTCTCGATCCGCCGCTCGGCCGCGCCAACCTGGCGCACATGGCTGTGTGGGTCCTGGTCTTTGGCGTGATGACGGCGGTCGGCGCTGCCGATGGCAGGCACAAGGGCGATTCGCTGCCATTCTGGCAGCAGGCCTGCGCGGCCGACAAGCCGCAGGCGTGCGCGCGGCTGTTGCGGATCGAAGCGTCGTACTGCGGCGACAACGCCGGCTGGGCCTGCAATGAATTGGGGAGGCACTACACCGAAGGCACGCTCGTGCCCGCCGATCCAGATCGCGCGGTCGCGTACTTCGCTCGCGCGTGCGAAGCGCGGTTCCAGGCCGGCTGCGTCAACCTGCTCGATCCCTCTGACGTGAGCCGCGCCAACCCGAGGGCGCTCGACTTGCGCTTGCTGGTCCGCGAGGGCGGGCCGAACCTGATGGAGATGCCCGAACCAGAGCTTTACGCGCGGGCGTGCAAGCACGGATGGGACTTCGCCTGCCGCGCACCGGCGGCGGCACGATGAAGCTGCTCGCGGTTCTGGCATTGGTCGGGTGTGGGGCCGGTTTGTCCGCAGTAGCCTTGGCGAAGGCGGAGGGCTCGGGCCTGCAGGCGAGTCAAGCCGACAGAAGCGTGGCGCCTCCCGACTTCGTCGAGATTCCCGGTGGGCCCTTCACGATGGGCGCCGACCCGGCCGTCGATCCACGGGCGTTCGACAACGAGAAGTGGTCGCCATCGACAGGCGAAGGCACGGTTGATGTTCCGGCATTCTTCATGGCGCGTCACGAGGTCACCGTCGCGCAGTTCAGCGCTTTCGTGACCGCGACCAGGACGCCCATGGATAAGAACGCGACCGCGGGTCCGCCGACCCATCCCGTGACGTTCGTGACCTGGCCCAACGCCGTGGCGTATGGCCGCTGGCTCGAGCGCACGCTGGCGAACACGCCAGGCCCGGCCGGCGATCGTGTTCGCGCCGGCTGGCACGTGCGGTTACCGACTGAAGCGCAGTGGGAGAAGGCGGCACGCGGCGGTGATCGCCGCGCCTACCCGTGGGGCGACCAGCCGCGGAAAGAGTTCGCCAACTTCGAAGCAACGGCGACGACCCCGGTGGGGCGGTATGCGTGTCCCGACTGTGCGTATGGCCTATCCGACATGAGCGGCAACGTGTGGGAGTGGACGAGCAGTCCCTATCAGCCGTATCCCTACGATCCCTCAGACGATCGCGCCGGCCTTGACGCCGACGCGTTGTGGGTAATGCGCGGCGGACACTTCGCCGATCCCGCGCGTCAGGTGCGCACCACCACGCGTGGCGCTGCGGATCCGGGTGCCCGGCGCGCCTTCATCGGCTTCCGCGTCGCACTGGTTCCGTGATCCGCGGACGTACCGTCCTCGCGCTGGGCATTTCGCAACTGGTCTGCTGGGGCATCTCCTACTACTTGATCGGCGGATTCGGCGCGCGCATGGCTGCGGATTTCGGCTGGTCGCGTGGCGTCATCTACGGCGGCTTTTCCCTCGCGCTGCTGGTCATGGGCATGGCCTCGCCGGTCATCGGCCGGCTGATCGATCGGCAGGGTGGTCGGTATGTGATGTCGGTGGGTTCGGTCATCACCGCTGTCGGCTGTGCGGCGCTCGCGTTCTCGTACGACCTGCTGACCTACTACGCGTCGTGGATCTGCCTGGGACTGGCCATGCGGATGACGTTGTACGACGCGGCGTTCGCCGTGCTCGCCCGCGCGGCCGGCAGTGGCGCGCGCCGCTCGATGTCGCAAATCACGCTGCTCGGCGGCCTGGCGTCCACCGTGTTCTGGCCACTTGGCGAGTGGCTGGCAGCCATGTTTGGCTGGCGCGACGCCGTGCTGATCTACGCCGGCATCGCGTTGATGACGGTGCCGCTACACATGGCCATGCCACACGACAGCGACGAACGCGGTGAGGCCCCGGCGCCGCCGCCATTCGTGCCGCGCCTGACCGGCCGCGCGGCCACCCGTGCCGCCGTGCTCTTTGCCCTCAGCACGACGCTGGCGCAGTTTCTCAACGCCGGCATGTCGTCGCACATGATCGCGATTCTTGCGGGCCTGGGTGTGGCTGAAGCCACCGCGGTGTGGATCTCGACGTTTCGCGGCGTCGGGCAATCCGCGTCGCGCTTGACCGAGCTGTTGTTCGGCGGCGGCTTGTCGGCGCCAACCCTGAACGTCATTGCCGCGGTGCTGCTGGTGGGGGCGTTCACGGCTGGTTTCTTCAGCGCCGACTTCCTGCTCGCCGCGCTGGCCTTCGCGTTCGCCTACGGCGCCGGCAACGGCTTGATGACCATCACACGCGGCACGCTGCCGCTGGCCATGTTCGACCATCGCACCTATGGCTCGTTGGTTGGCCGCCTGCTGGCACCGAGCTTCGTCGTCGCCGCCACCGCACCAACTGTCTATGCCACTGTGATCGATCGCTGGGGCAACCGCGCCGCGCTCGGAATGTCGCTGACCATCGCGACCGCGACGCTGCTGGCCGCCGTCGCCATGCGTCAGCCCGTGCGACGAACGGAATAGCGCTATGTCTGGCAGACCGGGCAGTAACAGGTTGAGCGCGCCGCCTGCGTGATCTGCCGAATCGTCCCCGCGCAGCCCTTCCGCAAGCACGGTTCACCGGACCGTTCGTAAACCCGGAACCGGCCGGCCCGATAGGGCGATTCTGACCGCCGAATGGCATTGGTCAACACTGCTTTGATCGAGGCGGCCAGCGCCTCGGCCGCCTTCTTCGGTTTGCCCGTGCTCATCGAAATGCTCGCGGCCTTGCGCAACGGCGACAGGCGCGCGTGATGCAGCGCCTCGCTCGCGTAGATGTTGCCCAACCCGCCGACCACGCGCTGATCGAGCAGCGTCACCTTGATCGCCGACTTCTTGCCCTTGCACGCGCGCGCCAACGAGGCGGCGGTGAACTCGGGCGACAACGGCTCCGGGCCCATCGCCTTCAGCGACGGGTAGTCGTTCACGGCATCCACCGCGGCCAGGTCCATGAAGCCGAATCGTCTCGGATCGTTGAACACCACCGACTGCCCAGACGACATCACGAACACCACGTGATCGTGCGGGTCAGCTTCGCGTGCACGATCGCCGATGGCGGCGACGTGAAACCACCCTGACATGCCCAGGTGCATGATCAGGCTCTCGCCTGACGACAGCGACACCACCAGGTACTTGCCTCGGCGCGCCACTGCCGCCACGGTCGTGCCGCGCAGGCGATCGGCAAAGCGATCGGGGAACGGAATCCGCAGATTGGGGCGATTGACGATGACGCGGCGGAACTTCGCGTGCTGCATCGCCGGCTCGAGCAGCCGGCGAATGGTTTCGACTTCAGGCAGTTCAGGCACACGAACATCGTAGAACCGTTGCGAGCCCGTGACCTAATGATCGGCTTCTCGTGTATAAGGTCATGATGAACCGTCGCTACTTTGCTGGCTTGGCGTCGTTGCTGTGTCTCGGTCTGGCCTCCTGCAGGCAGGAACAGCCTGTCCAGCCCTATTACGTCGAGGAAATTCCGCTTAGCCAGGTCTCTGACGATCTCGCGGCGGGCAAGACCACCTCGACGGCCGTCACGCAGGCTTACATCGACCGCATCAACATGTACGACGGCCCGTTGAATGGGGTGATTGCGATCGCCCCGGATGCGCTGGCGCAGGCGGCAGCAGCCGATGCGCGCCGCAAGAGCGGCAAGGCGCTGGGTCCGCTTGACGGCGTGCCGATCCTGCTCAAGGACAATATCGACGCCGTCGGCATGCCCACCACCGCCGGCTCGTATGCGCTCGAGAACAATCGGCCGACGCAAGACTCTGAAGTGACGCGGCGTCTGCGCGCAGCCGGCGCCGTGATTCTCGGCAAGGCGAACACCTCGCAGTATGCGGGCTTCCGGACGTCGACCGGACTCAACGGCTCGACCCTCGGCGGGGCCACACACAATCCCTATGACCTGACGAAGTCGGCCGCCGGCTCATCCAACGGTTCGGGCATCTCCGCCGCCGCAAGCTTCGCCGCCGGGGCGATCGGTACGGAGACGTCCGGTTCCATCACCGGTCCCGCAAACGTCAACGGCGTGGTCGGCATCAAGTCCACCATCGCGCTGGTGTCACGACGGGGCATCGTGCCCATCAGCCTGACCCAGGACATGGCCGGCCCGATGACCCGTACCGTGCGCGACAACGCGATGATTCTGACCGCCATCGCCGGCAGCGACGCGGGCGATCCGTGGTCGGCCGAAGCGGATGCGCACAAGCAGGACTACGTCGCGCGGCTCTCTACCGACGGCCTGAAGGGCAAGCGCCTGGCGGTGCTGCGCGGTCTGCGCGGACACAACGACACCACGACTCCGGTGTTCGAAGCGGCGCTGGCGGTGCTCCGCGCCCAGGGCGCCGATCTCGTCGAGGTCGCTGACACGAAGTGGATCGATATTCGTCCGGAGATGCGCATCGTCCTCCTCGCGGATTTCAAGGTCGATCTCAACAGCTACTTCGCCACCATGCCCGACACGGTGAAGGTGCGCACGCTGGCAGATTTAATCGCGTTCAACAGTTCTGATCCGCGAGAGCAGATGCACCAGCAGGAGGTTTTCGTCGATTCGGACCAGACGGTCGGCGGGCGTTCGAATCCGGACTACCAGAAGGCGCTTGCCGAGATGTTCCGAATCACCCGGGACGCTGGCATCGATCGCGTGCTCAAGCAGACCGGTGCGATAGCGCTGGTGACCATCACCGGCGCGCCGGCGAGCACGATTACCGCGGACGGCACGAGTACCAGTGGCGCGGTGTCGCCCGGCCCTCGCGGCACGCAACCGGCATCGCTGACCTCGTATGCCGCCTCGGCCGGCTATCCGCACATCTCGGTGCCGATGGGACAAGTCGGCGGCATGCCGCTCGGCATCTCGTTCGCCGGCACCAAATGGACTGAAGGTGACTTGTATGCCCTCGCCTACGCCTACGAACAGGCATCGAAGCAGCGTGTGCCGCCCACCGCCTACAAGCCGGTCGTCGTGCAGCCGAAGTGACCTCGGCGTCCACGGCTGACTTGCAATTGGCCGCACGCGGTGCACAATGGTCGTGTCCCGTCGGTCTGCGATGCCACCTGACGGCGGGGTGACCACATGCGTTACGTCTGCGTGCTTCTGGTTCTTCTCGGAATGCCGCTACCCGCGTCGGCTCAACGCGAGCATCGCGCCGATCGCCCGCCGACCGGGCCGGGCGCGATTGGTTTGCCGCTGCCCTCGATCGGCTTGCCGGTTGCCCTCCCGTATCAAAAGCCCTGGCAGTGGACCGTCCCGACACCATGGTGGGAGCGTCAGCAACCGCCCGCGTGGGAACGCCAGGGTCCGCCGCCCTGGGAGCGTGGCCACGTCGCGAAGCCCATTGTTCAGGATCAGCATCAGCGCCGGCGGACGCCGACCGTGGTCTATGT